>Ga0233385_1001406_pt1 | contig 9869 bp, 5 predicted proteins | sample ElkDunMinimDraft_16_FD_191543 | JGI IMG/M metagenome (GOLD analysis project Ga0233385, IMG submission 191543) | Fecal eukaryotic communites from dung pellets of Tule Elk in California, USA - Elk Dung G36 | ecosystem: Host-associated > Mammals > Digestive system > Large intestine > Fecal | place... | reverse complement strand
GGCCGAGAGAACCTTCTTGCGCGTCGTGCCTTTGGCGGCCTCGCGCGCCTGCGCCTGCGCCTCCCGCCGCTCGAACAGCGCCTGCTGCACGACGGCGCGCCGATCCCTCAGCGTGAAGATGTCGGCCGCGGTCTTCAGGAGGCCGGCGTTGAAGAACAGGTCGATGTTCTCCGCCCCGAGGCCCTCGATATCCATCGCCCCGCGCGACACGAAATGGCGCAGCGCCTCCACCGCCTGCGCGGGACAGATAAGCTCGCCGGTGCAGCGCCGCCGCGAATCCTCCTTGCCGGTCTTCTCGTTGACCTCGCGGGTGGCGGGCGAGCCGCAGACCGGACAGGTGTGGGGGAACTGGTAGGGCACGGCCTCGGCCGGCCGCTTCTCCAGCACCACCCGCACGATCTGCGGGATGACGTCCCCTGCCCGCTGGATGACCACGGTGTCGCCGATGCGCACGTCGATCGGCTCGTCGCCGCGGATCGGCAACCCGTTCGAATCGATGCCCGCGATGTAGTCCTCGTTGTGCAGCGTGACGTTGACGACGGTGACGCCGCCGACGCTGACCGGGTCGAGCCGCGCGACGGGCGCCAGCGTTCCGGTGCGGCCGACCTGGATATCGATCTGCCGCACCACCGTGGTCGCCTGTTCGGCGGGGAACTTGTGCGCGATCGCCCAGCGCGGCTCGCCGGTGACGAAGCCCCAGCGGCGCTGCAGTTCGAGCTGGTCGACCTTGTAGACGACGCCGTCGATGTCGTAGCCGAGCGACGAGCGCTGCGTCTCGATGAACTTGTAATGCGCGATCAGCTCGTCGGCCGACTTGGCGCGGATCATCAGCGGGCTGATCTGAAAACCCCAGTCGGCGAATTTGTGCACAGAATCGAACTGGGTCGGCGCCGGGTCGGCGGTCGTGTAGCCCCAGGCGTAGGCGAAGAACTTCAGGTTGCGGCTGGCGGTGACCGACGGGTCCTTCTGGCGCAGCGAGCCGGCGGCGGTGTTGCGCGGGTTGACGTAGTTCTGGCCGCCGGCGGCAGCCGAGCGCTCCTTCAGCGCCTGGAACTCGGCATAGGTCATGTAGACCTCGCCGCGTATCTCGATCACCTCCGGCCAGCCCGAACCTTTGAGCTTGTGCGGGATGTCGGCGATGGTCTTGAGGTTGGCGGTGATGTCCTCGCCGACCACGCCGTCGCCGCGCGTCGCGCCCTGCACGAAAACGCCGTTCTCGTAGCGCAGCGACGCCGACAGGCCGTCGATCTTGGGCTCCGCCGTGAAGGCGATGTCGAAATCCTTGTCGCGGGCGAAAAACCGCTGCCCCCGTTCGATGAAATCGACGACGTCCTGGTCGGTATAGGCCTTGGCGAGGCTGAGCATCGGCACGGCGTGCCGCACCTTGGCGAAGCCCTCGGCGGGCGGCGCACCGACCGAGCCCGTCGGGCTGTCGGCCCGCACCAGATCGGGAAAGCGCGCCTCGATCTCCGCATTGCGGATGGTCAGCGCGTCGTATTCCGCGTCGGTGATCTCCGGCGCGTCCTTCTGGTGATAGGCGATGTCGGCAGCCGCGATCTCCTTGGCCAGCCGCGCCAGCTCGGCAGCGGCCTCCTCCTGGGTAAGCGAATCGACTGGTATTTCCGACTTGGCCATGGGGTTTCCGATTGTTTTGGCGGGACTATGAGCGAAGGTCGGGGCGAGGTTCAAGTGTGGGGTGAGGGATTGCTGCCATGCGGTCACGGCCCGCGCCCGCCGCCCTGGAGAAAGGGGCTATCGCAGCTATGTTCGCCAGGCCGCCCCCTCCACCGCCTTCGGCGGTCCCCCTCCCCCGTAAACGGTGGAGGATCAAGGTTGCGGACGGCCGCCACGCTGGTTCCTCCACTGCGAGGCGGGGGAGCGGGACCAGGCGTAGCGTGGTGGCGAGGGCGGATGCGCGCCTCATCGTCGCCACGCCCTGCTTTCGCAGTCTGGCCATTGAAAGATGTGGGAAGGCAGCGCATGGGGCGACGTCTTCAATTATTATTATTTGACGCGCTCCCATGCGCCGCCGGCGTTTTCTCGCCTGCCGGCTCCCGGCCCATCGGCTGCCCCAATAGAGAGGACAGTCGCGAGCGCACAGGGCGACAGGGGACCGGAGCTACCCGCGCAACCCAGCGGGCGGTCACTCCAGCGCCACACTTGCCTGAGTGGAGGTTGTGGCCACCCGTTCCCACAAGCAAGCTGCGGGAGGGAGTATGAGGGAGGTTTTGGAGGTGTGGAGAAACAGGCCCGGAATTCCTACCGGAATCGATAAAAATCAGCGGGTTAGGCGCAACTTCTATCCACGCGAATGCGAAAGATAGGGTTGGCGCCGCACTTTTCGTGCCGCCTGGCTTATGAAACAGTGCAGCCTGGGAGGACAAGATGACCGACACCGCACTGATCCTGGTCGATATCCAGAACGACTATTTCGAGGGCGGCAAGTGGCCAGTCGCCAAGATGGCAGCGGCGAGCGCCAACGCTGCACGACTGCTCGAACAGGCCCGCAAGTCCGGTCAAGTGGTCGTCCACGTTCATCATGAAATACCGTCGGACCAAGCGCCGTTCTTTCGTCCCGGCAGCGACGGCGCGCGCATTCACGCATCCGTCGCGCCACGGAATGACGAGGCGACAATCCTCAAGCATCATCCGAACAGTTTTCGCGAAACCGGCCTGCTTGCGCTGCTGCAGGACAACAAGATCCGCAACGTGACGATCTGCGGGGCCATGTCGCAGATGTGCATCGATGCGACGGCGCGGGCGGCGGCGGATCTCGGCTTCGACGTGACGGTCGCAGAAGATGCCTGCGGCGCCAAGGAGGTGTCGTTCGGCTCCATCCAGGTCGCCCCCGAACAGGTCCATGCCACGATCATGGGAGCGCTTGATGGCACTTATGCGCGGGTCATGAAGACCGACGCCTACCTGGCCGCCGACGCCTGAGCCGGTCGCGCCGCGACGGGGGAGCGGCTAGGTCGGGTTCTCGCGAAGCAACCTTTCGGCGGCCGCCCTCGCCTCTTCGGTGATGGTCGCGCCGGCGAGCATGCGGGCGAGCTCTTCCTGGCGGCCGGCGCGGTCCATCTCGGCGATGCCGGTCGAGACGCTTTTCCTGTCGCCCGACTTGGAAATCAGGAAGTGGGTCGACGCCCGCGCCGCAACCTGCGGCGCGTGCGTCACGGAAAGCACCTGGACCCGCGACGACAGCCGCGCGAGACGCTGGCCGATCGCGTCGGCGACGGCGCCGCCGACGCCGGTGTCGATCTCGTCGAATACGAGCGTCGGCGCCGAGCCGCGATCGGCCAGCGCCACCTTCAGCGCCAGCAGGAAACGCGACAGCTCCCCGCCGGAGGCGACCTTCATCATCGGGCCGGGCCGCGTGCCGGGATTGGTGCGCACCCAGAACTCGACCTGGTCTATGCCGGCCTCGCTGCGGTTGTCGGCCTCCGTCGAGATCTCGACCAGGAATTCCGCGCGGTCTAGCTTCAGCGCCGGCAGCTCGGCCATGACGGCTTTCTTCAAGCCGACGGCAGCGGCGGCGCGCAGCTCGGTCAGGCGCGCGGCGATGCGGTCGTAGGCGTCGCGCGCAGCGGCGGCCTGCTTCTCCAGCGCGGCGAGCTTCTCTTCGCCGGCGTCGAGGTCGGCGAGATCGGCGACCATCGTATCGCGCGCCCTGGCGAGGTCGTCGACGGCGACGGAGAATTTGCGGGACGCGGCGCGCAGCGCAAAGAGCCGCTCCTCGGCGCGCTCCAGTATTTGCGGATCGAATTCGGTGGCGCGCAAGGCGGCCTCGACGCCCGACTGCGCCGCGTCGAGATGGATCAGCGCCTCGTCGAGCGATTTCGTCACCTCGTCGAGCAGCCCCGGCGCTTCGCTGCTCTTGCGCTGCAGGCGGCGCAGCAGGCTGGCGAGCTGCGGCAGCGGCGAGTTCTGGCCGGACAGCACGTCCTGCGCGTCCTTGATCTCGCCGGCGACCTTTTCGGCGCGCATCATCTGCGCGCGGATGTCGGCGAGTTCCGTCTCCTCGCCGGGCTGCGGATCGAGGCGGACGAGCTCGGCAACCGAGGCGCGCAGGTAGTCGGCTTCGCGGGCGGCCGCCTCCACGCGCGCGCGGTGGAGGCCGAGCTGCTGCTCGCAGTCGCGCCATAGGCGCCATGCCTGGGCGCAAGCCTCGACCTCGCCGACATGGCCGCCGAAGGCGTCGAGCAGGTCGCGGTGGGCGGCAGCGTCGACCAGCGCCCGCTCGTCGTGCTGGCCGTGTATCTCGACCAGCGCGCGGCCGATGTCGCGCATCAGCGTCACCGAGGACGGCTGGTCGTTGACGAAGACGCGGGTGCGGCCGTCGGCGGTCTGCACCCGGCGCAGGATGATGTCGCCGTCGTCGTCCAGCGCGTTCTCGGTGAGGATGGCGCGGGCCGGATGATTGGCCGGAACGTCGAAGACAGCCGAGACCTGGCCCTGCGCCGCGCCGTGGCGCACCAGCGAGGCGTCGCCGCGGGCTCCCAGCGCCAGCGACAGCGCATCGAGCAGGATGGATTTGCCGGCGCCCGTCTCGCCGGTGAGGACGGAAAGGCCGGGCGCAAAATCGATGTCCAGCCGCTCGATCAGGACGATATCGCGGATCGACAGGCGGGCGAGCATCTAGGCGGATTTTTCCGGCATGATCCGTTCCGAAAACCGGGCAGCACTTTCGGGATCATGCCAAGTGCAGCATGATTCCCGAAACCGCCTAGCACTTTTCGGAAAGAGGCTCCAGATCGTCAGGCGCCGTTGTCGCCGGTGAAGAGCTTCGCGGCGCTGGATATCCAGGACCCGGCATTCTCGCGCGGCTCCAGCCCGCCGGTCTGCAGCAGGGCGTAGGAATCCTTGTACCACTGGCTGTCAGGATAGTTGTGGCCGAGCACCGCCGCCGCCGTCTGGGCTTCCGAGGTCAGGCCCATGGCGTAATAGGTCTCGGTCAGGCGCGCCAGCGCCTCCTCGACATGGCGGGTGTTGGAATAGTTCTCGACGACGTAGCGGAAGCGCTTGGCGGCGGCGATGTATTCGCGCCGCTCCAGATAATAGCGGCCGATCTGCATTTCCTTGCCGGCGAGCTGGTCGCGGCCGAAACGCACCTTGGTGCGGGCATCCTCGACATAGGGCGATTCGGGCCAGCGCTGGATGACCTCCTCCATCGCCTCGATGGCGCGTCGCGATTCCTTCTGGTCCTGGGTGACGTCGCGGATCTGGCGGAAATAGGAGAGACCGACGATGTACTGCGCATAGGCCGCGTCCTCCGAGGACGGGTAGAGCTGCACGTAGCGCTTGCCGGCGTTGATGGCCTCGTCGTAATTGCCCTGCCGGTAGTTGGTGAAGGCGCCCATCACCATCGATTTGCGCGCATACTCCGAATAGGGATGCTGGCGGTCGACGGCGTCGAACTTGCGGCCGGCCTCCTTGAGGCGGCCGGCATTGAGGTTGGCGAGGCCCTGGTTGTAGAGCGCGTCGGCCGGATCGGTCTGCTCGACATAGGTGGCGAGGTTGATGTCTTCGTCCTTCGACATGCAGCCTGCGACGAGCGCGGGAGCCATCGCGATCGCGGCGACGCTGAACGCCGTCCGCACCGCCCTGCCCGCGTGAGCCTTTTTCACGAAATACATGACTGGATTAAGCCCTTTTCGGCGTCGCTGTTTCCCACTCCCGGCACCGTCCCGTCCCGAGGACGCTGGCGCCGGCCATCGATCTGCCGCGACTAATCATAGACGCTTTCCGGCAGCAATGCCATCGCCCGGCAATGGCGCATTTTTATGGCGCGGATATAGCTAACAAAGTGTTGGCGAAAAAATCCGGCCGGTGTGGCATTTGGGACGCACCCGGCGCGGACGCCGGGAAAAACAGGCTATGCGATCGCGGGCGGCCAGCGGCTTCAGAGCACCCAGGGCGCGTAGACGGCGGCGCTGACGGCGACGAGTTCGGCCGAGCGGCCGCGCTCGCGGCGGTTGCTCTCGACGATCTCGAAGGCGGAGCGGTCCGACAGCAGGTGGCGCAGCGCCGTTGCATTGATGCGGTGGCCGCCGCGGTAGGAGCGGAAGCAGCCGATGAAGCGCGCGCCGGCCAGCGCCAGGTCGCCCATGGCGTCGAGCAGCTTGTGGCGCACGAACTCGTTCTTGAAGCGCAGCCCTTCCATGTTGATGACGCGGCTGTCGTCGCCGATCACCACGGAATTCTCCAGCGACGAGCCGAGAGCATGGCCGGCGGCCCACAGACGCTCCACGTCCTTCATGAAGCCGAAGGTGCGGGCGCGCGCGATCTCGCGGCGGAAGGTGGCCGGGTTGATGTCGGCGGCGAAGGCCTGGCGGCCGATGGCCGGGCTCTCGAAATCGATCTCGACCTCGAAGCGGGTGCCGTCATGCGGGCGGAACTCGGCCCACGAGGCGCCGCTGTCGATGCGGACCGGCTTGAGGACGCGGATGTAGCGGCGCTTGACGTCGAGCGTCTCGACGCCGGCCTGGTCGATGGCCTCGACGAAACTGGCGGCGCTGCCGTCCAGGATCGGCATCTCGTCGCCGTCGACCTCGACGATCAGGTTGTCGATGCCGAGGCCGAAGAGCGCGGCCATGACGTGCTCGACCGTGCCGACATGGTGCCCGGCCGGGTCGCCCAGCGCGGTGCAGAGGTCGGTGGCGCCGATCTCGGAGACCAGGGCGCGGATCTCGCGCGTCTCGCCGGCGGCATTCATGTGATGGAATACGATGCCCGTGTCGGGATCGGCCGGCAGGAAGCCGATGGAAACCGGATTGCCGCTGTGGACGCCGAAACCGTCAAGACTTACGCGCGACTTTATTGTTGTCTGATAATCGTCCAACTCGATCCCCATATGCCCCTTCAGCCGCCCCGTGCTTCCAGCGGCTCTCTTGCCGCCCGGTGTTTGAGCTTTGCTGAACATTGTGGGCAGGATCTCATCCCCGAATCCGCCCACACGCCGACCTTTGTGTGGCAGGAATGTAGTCGGGCGACGGGGAGACAACAAATCACGCTTGGTTACTCTGTGTTACCGCACGCAGGTCGTTAACGAATCATAACAGGCTGAAATTGCGGGACTTTTCAAGCCGGCGGTCGGAAGGATTTTTCCGACCGCCGGCCTGTAGAGAGGCCTCCGGCGAGGCTTAGTTGGCTTGCCGGCGAAGGAACGCCGGAATCTCCAGCTGGTCGTCTTCCTGGACGCTGCGCGGCTGCGGCGACAGGCGGCCATGTTCGTCGAGCTGGCCGCGGCGCGGCGCGTAGAGCTGCGCGTCCTGCGGCGCCATGCGGCGGGCTTCCGGCGCCGGCTGGCGCAGCTTGGGCTCGCGCGGCGCGGCGGGCTGCAGCTTGGCCGGCTCCTCCTCGCGGCGGGTAAGGCCGGTGGTGAGGCGCTTCAGGAGGCCCATCGGGCCGTTGCTTTCCGGCTCGGCGGGCGCCAGATTGCGGCGGGCTTCCACCTCGGCGCGCACGACCGGCGGGAAGTCCTCGACCTTGGGCATGCGCGGCGCGGCCTGCTGCGGCTGCAGGGCGGCGGCGAGACGCGCTTCCGGATTCGGCGCGGACTGAACGGCCGGCTGCGGCCTCGGCTGCTGCGGCTGCATCGGCTGCGGCTGCTGGAAGAGCTTGCTGGCCGGCTGGAAGTCGTCCGCAGGCTGCGGACGGGCAGCCATGACGGCGGCGTTCATCTCGGCCTGGCGGATGGCGTCGGCGACCGGGTCGGCGGCGCGCGGCGCCTCGATCGGGGCGGCGGCGACCGGAGCCGCCGCGACCGGACGAGCGGCGGGCTGGGCTGCCTGCTGCGGGGCGGGCTTGCCCGGAACCTGGCGGATCTGGATCGGCGCGGCGGCGATCTGCTCGGCCGACTTGTCGATGCCGGTGGCGACGACCGAGACGCGGATGACGCCTTCGAGTTCCTCGTCGAAGGTGGCGCCCAGGATGATGTTGGCGTCCTGGTCGACCTCCTCGCGGATACGGGTCGCTGCTTCGTCCACCTCGAACAGGGTGAGGTCACGGCCGCCGGTGATCGAGATGAGCAGGCCCTTGGCGCCGCGCATCGAGGTTTCGTCGAGCAGCGGGTTGGCGATCGCGGCCTCGGCGGCGGCCATCGCCCTGCCCTCGCCGGAAGCCTCGCCGGTACCCATCATCGCCTTGCCCATCTCGCGCATGACCGAGCGGACGTCGGCGAAGTCGAGGTTGATCAGGCCTTCCTTGACCATCAGGTCGGTGATGCAGGCGACGCCCGAGTAGAGCACCTGGTCGGCCATGGCAAAGGCGTCGGCGAAGGTGGTCTTGTCGTTGGCGAGCCGGAACAGGTTCTGGTTCGGGATGACGATCAGCGTGTCGACGCACTTCTGCAGCTCTTCGATGCCCAGGTCCGCCGTCTTCATGCGGCGCTGGCCTTCGAAGTGGAACGGCTTGGTGACGACGCCGACGGTCAGGATGCCCTTCTCGCGCGCGGCGCGGGCGACGACCGGAGCCGCACCCGTGCCGGTGCCGCCGCCCATGCCGGCGGTGACGAAGCACATGTGGGTGTTCGACAGGTGGTCGACGATCTCGTCGATGCATTCCTCAGCGGCGGCGCGACCGACCTCGGGCTGCGAGCCGGCGCCGAGGCCTTCGGTGACATGCGCGCCGAGCTGGATCAGCCGCTCGGACTTCGACATGGTGAGCGCCTGCGCATCGGTGTTGGCGACCACGAACTCGACGCCGCGAAGCCCGGCCGTGATCATGTTGTTGACGGCATTTCCGCCACCGCCACCGACACCGAACACGGTGATGCGGGGCTTCAGTTCGGTGATGTCGGGCTTCTTGAGATTGATCGTCATTGTCCTCGTCCTTTGCCTTTCCTGCCGCGTCGCCGCCACGGCCGCCAATGGGGCTGCCCCCGCTGATTTAAAAACTGTCTCTGATCCACTGACTCATACGGTTGAACCGTCCGCCGGTGCCGGTCATCTTCAGCCTCGATGCCATTTTCCCCTCGCGGCTCTCGAAGCTCGCCACCTGCGGATAGATCAACAGGCCCACCGCCGTCGCGAAGGCCGGTCCCTTGGCCGCTTCGGGCAGTCCGGCAACGCCGAGCGGCCTGCCGATGCGCACGTTGCGGCCAAGAATTCTGCGCGCCGCCTCGGGCAGGCCGGCGAGCTGCGAAGCCCCGCCGGTGAGCACGACGCGCTTGCCGACGGCGCTGCCATAGCCCGACTTGCCGAGTCGGTCGCGAATGATTTCCAGCGTCTCTTCGACGCGGGCGCGGATGATGCGCGTCATCACCGAACGCGGCACCTGAAGCGGCACCTCGCCGTCGTCATTGCCCATCGGCTGGATGGTGACGGTCTCGCGGTCGTCGGCGCTGCCGGGCAGCGCCGAGCCGTGCATGACCTTCAGCCGCTCGGCATGTTCGAGACGCGCCGACAGGCCCTTGGCCATGTCCAGCGTCACATGGTTGCCGCCGACCGGAATGGCGTCGCCGTGGACGAACTTGCCGTCGGCGAAGACCGAGATGGTGGTGGTGCCGCCGCCCATGTCGATGCAGGCCGCGCCCATTTCCAGCTCGTCGTCGACGAGCGCGGCCAGGCCGCTGGCATAGGGCGTCGCCACCATGCGATCGACCGAGAGGTGGGAACGGTTGATGCAGAGCTCGAGGTTGCGCAGCGGCGCCGCATCGCCGGTGAGCACATGCATGTCGACGCCGAGCGTGTCGCCGACCATGCCGCGCGGATCGCGCACGCCGCGCTCGCCGTCGAGCGAGAAGCCGACCGGCAGCGAATGGACGAGCTCGCGCTCCGCCTTCAGCGCCTGCTTGGCGCCGGCCGCGAGCACGCGCTTGATGTCGGACGCGGCGACCTCGTGGCCGCCGAGATTGATCGTCGCCGAATAGG
>Ga0233385_1001404_pt1 | contig 9875 bp, 8 predicted proteins | sample ElkDunMinimDraft_16_FD_191543 | JGI IMG/M metagenome (GOLD analysis project Ga0233385, IMG submission 191543) | Fecal eukaryotic communites from dung pellets of Tule Elk in California, USA - Elk Dung G36 | ecosystem: Host-associated > Mammals > Digestive system > Large intestine > Fecal | place... | reverse complement strand
CAAAGGTCCTGGCGAAGAGCCGGGCAAGGCAAGGATCCGGTTTGGCGGCACGCAGTCGCAATTGCTGGAACGGGCCAGGCTGATGAACGCCTTCTTTCGAGCCGGCCATGAGATCGCGTCGCATGGGGTCGGGCATTTCGACGGCGCCGCCTGGAGCGCCCAGCAATGGCTCACCGAGTTCCAGATTTATGACCGGCTCGTCGACGACTTTTCACGCAACAATGCTGTCGGTGGCAGCGAGGGCCTCGCCTTCGGGTCGGCCGACATAAAGGGATTTCGCGCCCCGTTTCTGAGCATTGGACCCGGGCTCACCCCCGCGCTCGCCGCCCACGGCTACAGCTACGACGCCAGTTGGGCGGGACGGGCCGGCGATTGGCCTGCAAAAAACGGCAACGGCGTCTGGAAGTTCAAGCTCGCCAGCATTCCCCTGCGCGGCTGCAAGCGCGCGCCGCTGTCGATGGACTACAATCTGTTCGTCGCCCAGACGCAGGAGAACCCGGAACTCCTCTCGGATCCAGCACGGCTGGAGCAAACCATCGTTGAAGCTTACCTGAATTATTTCAAGAAGAACTATTTCGGGAACAGGGCGCCGATACATATCGGACATCACTTCACCGATTATTGCGGCAAGGTTTACGAGCAAGCGCTCATGCGCTTCATCGAGATCATCGCTTCGCGGCCCGACGTGAGACTGTGCACGCACGCGCAAATGGTCGACGTGTTAAATCCGGGGGCCACAAGCGAAGCCGGCCCGCTTCGGCAGTCCGGCCCGCGCAAGCCCACATCCGGCACGGCTTCCGTCCTGCAATGATCAAGAGAATGAAGAGCTGGCCCACGGGAGAGCTGGACCTGCTCATTCAGGCCGCCCTGTCCCCGGAACCAAGGGCCCGGCAGGCATGGCATTCGTGGACGGCCGCCAGGCGGTTTGACGACATAACGTGGCAGGAAATGCGTCTGCTGGGCTCGGTGTATCCCCGGCTGCCGAAACTCGACCCGGAGACGCCGCTGCGGCCGCGCATCGAGGGCATCCTGAAGAACCGGTGGATCCTGGCCCAGCTGAAGCTGCGCGAATCCTGCGAAGCGTTCGACTGCCTGCGCGGCGGCTCGATTCCGTTCATCGTCTTCAAGGGCGGAGCTTTTCAGGCGGAAGGCTTCTCCACGTCCAACCGACGCGTGCTCGGCGACATCGATATCCTGGTTCGTCCAAGGCACGCGCTGGCGGCGCTCGATGCTTTGCATCAGGGTGGCTGGGTCGCCACCAACGGCGAGTCGCTCGAATATCTGCGGCGCTTGGCCACGATCAGGTTGAACGGCAACTTCGGGAAGGGCCGCTACGGCAACGTCGACCTGCATGTCAGCCCGTTCCATTACAGCCGCGGCGACGCATCGTTGGACGAAGGCCTCTGGGCCCGTGCGCGATCCGCGTCGCTGGTGTCTCGCCCCGTGCTCGTACCGGATCCCACCGATTCGACGCTGATCGTCCTTGCGCACGCCACCGAAAGCACCAATGGCGACTGGACCGTCGATGTCGCGACCAGGATACGGGAGCAGGAGATCGAATGGGATCGCCTCGTCGAGACGGCATCCCGGAGGGGCATCGTCCCGGCGGTTCTCGCCGGACTTGGTTATCTTTCCGATCGCATTGGAGTAGCCGTTCCCGACGATGCGACGTCAAAGCTGTCGGCCATGAAGGTACCGCTGTCGCAGCGACTGAAATACTGGTCGAACGTCACCGACCGCAGCGACCGCAGCCTGCCGGAAAAGGCCGGCAATCGATTGGCGGACCTGATGCTGGTCCGCGACGGCTTCTCCGTTGTGACGAAGGATCGCAGCGCGATAACGGTCACTCGCTCCACGCTCTCACCGAGAGCGCTCGCCAAGCAGCGGCGTTCGAGCGTGGTCAAGGCATCGATGCCCGGCCTGGACCATCGTGTGCACCTCCCCTGGTTGGACGGCGGTTCGCGGCTCGTCCTGGAGCTGGCGTTCCAGCAACCTGTCAGGTCCCGGCGACTGTTCTTCGACGTCTGCATCGACGGTGTGGCGGTCGCACGCCTGCGGACGCGTTCTGGCGGTGGAAATCCCGACAAGCGGGTTTGGCGACGCTTCCAGTTTCCGCTCCCCCAATCCAGCGCCGGTACCGCGGTGCTGGAAATCTCGGCCAGACCGTCGCGCTTCATTCGCCCCGGCGCTTCGGCGGACGAGTTTTTAGAGTTCGGACCATTTCCATTCCAACCCTCCGCCGCCTGGTGGCTTGGGTAGCGTAGCCCCAAGGCGGCCTTGCGCGCTTTGGCGCGGCCTCACCGTCTGACAGCTATATTGTTGAATTCTTTGACAAGAATGGTGGGTGCGACAGGGATCGAACCTGTGACCCGCTGATTAAGAGTCAGCTGCTCTACCAACTGAGCTACGCACCCGTGCGCCCGGCGAACCGGAGGTCGCGGCGGATATAGCCAGAGTGTCCCTGCCTGTCCAGCCCCTAAACCCGCTTTACCGGAAAAGCTTTGCGGCGCGACGAAAATGCCGCCGCATAGCGGCTTTCGCCTCATCTCCAAACGCCGTGGCCAGCTCCAGCCAAACAGTTGCGGAGGGCTTCATTGCAGCGAGCAGCCACAATGACCGCCGGCAGTACGAATCGCCAACGCACTGCGAACCACCGGGCGACTACAGCGAGGCCGACGGCTCCCCGCATTCCGCCGGGTAAGCATTAATCGTTGGTATTGCGCCCCGCTTTGCGGAGACTCAGGCGTAGAGCACGCCTTCCGCGACCTTCACCGCATGGCCGCCTATGCGTGCACCAGCCATCTTGCCGTTCTCGACGTCGATCTCCAGCCCGATGCGCGAGGCCCGGCCCATCTCGATCCCCTGCTCGATCCAGTAGCGCCCCGAGCCGTCGACCGGCTTGTCGAAGTGGAGGATAGCACCGGCAAAGGCTGCCGCCGCCGAGCCGGTTGCGGGATCCTCGTAGGAGGGATTTCCCGGCACGAACATGCGCGCATGGAAGGCGCTGTCGTGGTGCACGGTGTCGCGGCAATAGACATAGGCCGATGCGACGATCCCCTCGCCTTTCGGCGGTGCGAGTTCCGTCCAGGTGTTGTTGTCGAAGCGGATGCGGGCCGCGGCATCGAGGCTTGCCACCGGAACGGTGACATAGGGAACGCCCGCCGACCACAGGCTCGGGCGGTGGTTCTCGAAGCCGACCTCGTGCGCCGGCAGGCCGAGGGCCGCGCCGAGTGCGGCGGCGTCGGCGGAAAGCGTGAGTTGCTCGGGCAGTTTCGGCAGGTCGAACTCGGCGAAGGTCCCGCCTGCGCCCTTGGTGACGGCGCAGCGCACCGGGCCGATGTTCTCCTCCAGCACGAACATGCCGGCAGTGCCGTCGTCGCCGTCCCGCTCGGCGAGCGCGATCGCGGAACCGACGGTCGGATGGCCGGCAAACGGCAGCTCGTAGTGCGGCGTGAAGATGCGGACGCGGGCGCGGTGGCGCGGATTGTCGGGCGGCAGCAGGAAGACCGATTCGGACAGGTTGAACTCGCGCGCTATTCGCTGCATGGCGGCCGCATCCAGCCCGTCGCAGTCGACCACGACGCCAAGCGGGTTGCCCGACAGCGCGCTGTCGCTGAAAACGTCGTAGACGAAATATTTTCGCGATTTCATAGGCTTGGAACCAGTCTTCAATTAAACATGACCTATATTTAACTTGTAATCGCGGCCTTTCGACACGACCTCTGTCCCCAAAGGGATATTCTCAACCACAGGCGCCCGCAATGGACCAGATCGTCGACCGGGCCTTGAACCGGCCGCACAATGAGAAGGACGGGCTGCCCCTGGGCGAGCCCGAGGCTGGAGCCGCGCCGTCGGCGCGCGACGCGCTGGGGCTCGGCGCCGGCGCGCGCCGCAAGCGCGGCCGTGCCTGGCTTTATACGCTTGCGGGTCTCGCGCTCGCCGCGGGCGGGCTCGGCTACTGGCAGCTCGGCGCCTCGACGCCTGCGGTGAACTACGTGACGGCGCCTGCCGAGATCGGCGACATCACCGTCCAGGTCTCGGCCACCGGCACGCTGCAGCCGCTGATCCAGGTGGACATCTCCAGTGAGTTGTCGGGCGTCATGCGCACCGTGCTGGTCGATGAGAACCAGCGCGTCAGCCAGGGCGAGGTGCTGGCCGAACTCGACACCACCAGGCTCTCCGCCCAGATCGAGCGCGCCGAGGCCTCGGTGAAGTCGGCCGAGGCGAAGGTGCTTGAAGCCAAGACGACGCTGACCGAGACCCGCCAGGCCTTCACCCGTGCCGAGCAGCTCCTGAAGCGCGGCATGACCTCCGAGCAGGCGAAGGACACCGCGACTGCCGCGCGCGACCGCGCCGAAGCCAACGTCGCCATGGCCGAGGCCAACCTCGCCATCGCCGAGGCGGAGCTCAAGCAGCAGCAGGCCGATCTTGTGAAGAGCAAGATCTACGCCCCGATCGACGGCATCGTGCTGACGCGCGCCGTCAATCCGGGACAGACGGTGGCCTCCTCCATGCAGGCGCCGGTGCTTTTCGTGCTGGCCGCGAACCTGGAGAACATGGAGCTCGAGGCCGCCATCGACGAGGCGGATATCGGCAGCGTGAAGGCCGGCCAGCCAGCCCGCTTCACAGTCGACGCCTTCCCCGACCGCAGTTTCGACGCGGAAATTCGCGACATTTCCTTCGCCTCCGAAACGACCGACGGCGTCGTCACCTACGATGCGCGGCTCGACGTCGACAACAGCGCGTTGCTGTTGCGGCCCGGCATGACGGCGACGGTTTCCATCGTGACGCGCGAGGCAAACGACGTGCTGACCGTTCCGGCCTCCGCCTTCCGCTACAGCCCTCCGGCCCCGCAGGAGAGCCGCGGCTTCAGCCTGCGCAACGCCTTCATGCCACCGCGCGTGGGCCCCCGCCGCAGCCAGCGCCAACAGCAAGCCACCGACGCGCATACCCGCACCCTCTATGTCCTGAAGGACGGCCAGCCGGAAGCCGTCCAGGTGAAGACAGGCGCGACCGACGGCGAACTGGTCGAGATCGTTTCCGGATTGTCGGCGGGCGATCTCGTCATAACGGGCAGCCGGACGGCCGGTGCGCAGGCGCTGTGATGAACGCCCCGCTACGCCGCCCGCTGGTCACCTTCGACAACGTCTGGAAGACCTACGGCAGCGGCGAGGCCCAGGTGAACGCGCTGGCCGGCATCGACCTGGAGATCGGCCAGGGCGAGTTCGTCGCCATCATGGGTCCCTCCGGGTCCGGCAAGTCGACGGCGATGAACATCATCGGCTGCCTCGATACGCCGACGTCGGGACGCTACGGCTTCCTCGACCTGGACGCCGGCGGGCTCGACCGTGAGAGCCGCGCCACGCTGCGCAACCGCTACATCGGCTTCGTCTTCCAGGGCTACAACCTCCTGCCGCGCACCACGGCCGTCGAGAATGTCGAGCTGCCGCTGATCTATCGCGGCGTCGGTTCGCGCGAGCGCCGGGAACTGGCGATGGCAGCCCTTGCCGATGTCGGCCTGAAGGGCCGCGAGACGCATACGCCGGGAGAGCTTTCGGGCGGCCAGCAGCAGCGCGTGGCGATCGCCCGCGCCATCGTCACGCGGCCGACGCTGCTGGTCGCCGACGAGCCGACCGGCAATCTCGACACCTCGCGCAGCCACGAGATCATGGACCTTCTCACCCGGCTGAACCGGGAAACCGGCCTCACCATCGTGATGGTCACCCACGAGCACGATATCGCCGACTACGCCCAGCGCACCATCACCTTCGTCGACGGGCGCGTCGCTTCCGACACGCTGAGCCTGGAGGCGGCCTGATGCTCTGGGAAACCGTCCGCCTGGCGCTGCAGTCGGTCTGGCGCAATGCGCTGCGCTCCTTCCTGACGCTGCTCGGCATCGTCATCGGCGTCGCCGCCGTCATCGCCATGTTGACGATCGGCTCCGGCACGACCGAGAAGGTACGCAGCGACATCTCCAAGCTCGGCAGCAACCTGCTTGTCGTGCAGCCGGCCCGGCCGGACCGGTCGGGCTCCACCTCCTTCACGCCCCGCAAGCTGGACATCAAGGACGTGGAGGCGCTGAAGAAGAACCTGACGTCAGCGAAGGCGATCGCGCCCGCCGCGCAGAAGACGGTGCGCGTCGTCTATGGCGCGCAGAATGTCTCGGCGCAGGTCACCGGCACCGAGAACGACTTCTTCACGGCGCGCGACTGGAACGTCCAGCTCGGGCGCACCTTCAACGAATCCGAGATAAGGGGCGGAACCAATGTCTGCCTGATCGGAACGACCGTGCAGAACGAGTTCTTCGGATCCGGCGATCCGCTCGGCCAGTCCATCCGCGTGAACCGTTCGAGCTGCCGGGTCATCGGCGTGCTGGAATCGAAGGGCACGTCCGGCTTCGGACAGGATCAGGACAACGTCGTGATGATGCCGCTTTCCGGCTTCCAGAGGCGCATCGCCGGAAACCGCGACATCGGCTCGATCTACGTCGCGGCGGCCGACGGCGTGCCCACCTCCCAGGTCCAGTCCGAAATCGAGACGATCCTGCGCGAGACCAGGCGGATCGCGCCCGGCGCCGACGACAATTTCGACATACGCGACATGACGCAGATCGCCGACGCCATGACCAGCGCCACGACGACGATGACCGGCATGCTGGGCGCGGTGGCAGGCGTCAGCCTGCTGGTCGGCGGCATCGGCATCATGAACATCATGCTGGTGTCGGTGACCGAGCGCACGCGCGAGATCGGCATCCGCCTCGCCATCGGCGCACATGAGCGGCACATCCTCGTGCAGTTCCTGGTCGAGGCGACGGTGCTGTCGCTGCTCGGCGGCCTGATCGGCATCGCGCTGGGGCTGAGCCTCGCCGGCGTCGCCTCCAGCGTGCTGTCCATACCCTTCGCGCCGAGCATGGCGGTAATGCTGCTCGCCGTCGGCTTCTCGGCGCTGATCGGCATGGTGTTCGGCTTCTTCCCGGCGCTGCGCGGCGCCCGGCTCGACCCGATCGAGGCGCTCCGGCACGAGTAGCTTGCCGAATGGCGAACTGTGAACTATAGTTCACAGGTGATCGAGGTCAGGCAGACACCCGAATTCGAAAGCTGGCTCGATCGCCTGAAGGACAGAGCGGCTGCCCGAAAGATCGCACAACGCATCGTCCGCCTGGGAAGCGGGCTTAAAGGCGACGCGAAGTTCTTCAAAGGAATAGGCGAACTACGGATCGACCACGGACCCGGCTATCGCGTCTATTTCGTCCAGCGCGGCAGCGTCCTGGTGATCTTGCTTTGCGGTGGCGACAAATCTTCCCAAAGCCGGGACATCGAACGAGCTTTGGCGATGGCCAAGGAGGTATGATGATGTCAATCGAGACGAAACCTTTCGACGCGGCGAAATATCTGGATACGCCGGAGTCGCAGGCGGAATTGGTTGCGGACGCACTTGAAAGCGGTGACGCGACATACCTCACCCATGCGCTCGGTGTCGTCGCCCGCGCCAGGGGCATGTCCGAGATCGCCAAGAACACAGGCATCACACGCGAAGGGCTCTACAAGGCGCTGAGCGCGGAGGGCGATCCTCGGCTGTCCACTTTCCTAGGCGTCATCAAGAGCCTGGGTCTTCAGATCAGCGTCAAGCCCGCGCAGGAGACTGACACGAAGAGCGACGCCGCTTAATCCTGAGGCCGCGAAAAATGCCAGTCGATCATCGGCGGCATATGCGGCATCAGCCCTTCGGGCAGGTCACGCGCGTTGCGGATGATCACCGGCTCCTCGATCTCCGGCTCGCTCTCGCCGGCGACGAAATCGCGGATGCGGGCGGCGATCTCGTCGGCCGTTCCGTCGAGGAAATAGCGGCGGAAGATGACGGTGCCGCGCTCCGTCGCCAACGCATAGTGCCGCTCGCCGCGGCGCACGGTCGAGATGTCGAGGCCCGTTTCCTCCCTCACCTCGCGCACCATGTTGCCATGCGCGTCGACGCGGCCGTCGGGAAAATCCTCCGGCTCGAAGGAGCCGGCGGCGAAGTAGACGCGGCCGGCATTCACCGTATGCGCGCCCATGCGGATCGCGACCAGCGCGTTGTCTGATGTCACCAGCATGGGATGCGCGAAGGCGTGCGCGGCGGTGGCGACGCGGTCCTTGCGCCAATAGAGGAAGGTCGAATAACCGACCGGATGGCAGCGGCCGAACAGCCGGCCGCGGTCGTAGCCGAACTCGGAGAGCAGCGCGACCTTGCCGTCGAACAGCGCCGGCTTGGCCTCGACCTCGCGCCGCCAGTTCTCGGCGATTGGCCCTTCCATGCCCCGCTCGAACGGGTGCTGCGAGGGGTCGAGGACGACGTCGATCTCATCGACCGGCAGGACGATGCCGAGAGGCAGTGCGAAGCTCATCCTCTTCTCCTCACGCGATGTCCAGCGTGACGGCGACCGGGCAATGGTCCGACGCCTTGGGGCGGTCCCACCCGGTACGCGGGTAGCGCTCGACCTCTTGGCCCGGTGGAAACGGAGTCCGCCAGGGCTGGCCGCCGCGGATGATGTCGGGCACGGCCCTGGCGTTGTGCCGCGCCAGCGCCGGCGAAAGCAGGATGTAGTCGAGCTGGCAGAGGTGCCGCTCTTGCGGCCCGCGCGTGTGGTAGAGCGTCCAGCGGTCGAGCTCGGGCCGCCGCTCGACGATGTTCTCGCAAAAACCGCCGGCAAGCAGCACGTTGACGCTCGACTGCGCCTCCTCGACGAAGTCGAAGCTGTAGCCGGTATGCGCCTCGCCGCCGATCATCACGCGCTGGCGGTAGTCGTTGAGGTCGCCGCAGATCGCCCAGCGCTTGGTTCCGGCATGGTCCTTTCCGAAACGGTCCTCGATGATCTTGCGTACGGCCTGCGCCTCGGCGATGCGGATCGGCATCGTCGCCTCGCGGCCGTCGAGCCCGTTGCGCGGACTGCCCATCGACTTGAAGTGCAGCGTATAGATGGTGAGCGGCCGGCCGCCGACGGTGACGTCGATCTCCAGGCAGTCGCGGCGGAAGATGCGCTCGTTCTCGGCTTCGCCGAGTGCTGCAAGCTCCGGCGTGTGCAGGCCGAAATCGCCATAGGTGACGTGTGCGTGGCTGGTCAGGCGCACGAACTCGATCGGCTGGCCGTGAGCTGTCTCGGCGCGCAGCATGACGGCGACGTCGATGCCGCGCGAATCGTTGCCCGACGCCGTGTATTTCTGCCGGTAGCCCTGCCCGACCATCTTGAACAGGTAGCCGTATTCGAAGGCCTTCAGCGCCTCCAGATTGTCGACCTCCTGCAGGCAGAGGATGTCCGCGCGCGTCGCCGCGATGGCAAGGGCGGTGAGCTGGCGCATGTCGTCGGCGTGCGCGATGGCGCGGGCCTGCTCCAGCAGCCGGTACTCCGCCTCGTTGCGGATCTCGAAGAGGGCCAGCGTGCGGTCCTGGTGGAGCTGGTTGCGGAAGCCGGAATAATCGAACCTGTTCATCAGGTTCTCGACATTGAAGGTGGCAAGGCGAAGCGACATGGTCGCGACCTTTGCCCGCAAGCACGGTCAAAGACAAGGGCGGCGCCGGAGGAACTCGGCGCCCGTCACGGCCCGTGCCGGCAGTGCTGGTCCCCCTACATCTGACCGGCCGCGGGAAGGCGCCATGTCGTGCAGCCTCCGGATTTTGCAGCGAATTTGGCTGTTTTCATTAACCGCTCGTGAAGCATGCGCGGTTATGGTTCTGCCTCACTCGAACGGGTGAGAGAGTTGGCGGATGGCGGTACCAGCAGAGTCCATGCCGGAAAGAGAGCACCGGCGCCGCGTTTTGAAGGGCGCGTCGATCCTCTCGGGGGTCAGCAATTCCGTCGTCTACTGCACCATCCGGAACATGCATGAAAACGGCGCCGAGCT
>Ga0233385_1001402_pt1 | contig 9890 bp, 9 predicted proteins | sample ElkDunMinimDraft_16_FD_191543 | JGI IMG/M metagenome (GOLD analysis project Ga0233385, IMG submission 191543) | Fecal eukaryotic communites from dung pellets of Tule Elk in California, USA - Elk Dung G36 | ecosystem: Host-associated > Mammals > Digestive system > Large intestine > Fecal | place... | reverse complement strand
CGCGTGGGTCCGGCCGTCCGAGAGGATCGGCAAGAGGGCCATGGCCTGCGACTGCGGGTGGGCGGTCGCGGCGGCGGTGATGAAGGCGCTGACGATCCCCTCGGCTCCCGTAAGTTCGCGCAGGCCCACCGTCCCGAGCAGCCTGCGCTCGGCGTCGACGACGGGCAGGGTGCGGACATTGTGGTCGAGCAGCAATCGCTGGGCCTCGCCGGCCGGCGTGTCGGGGCCGATCATGATGACGTCGCGCGACATGATGTCTTCGCAGAGCAGCGACCGGCTGGAACGCAGCAGCGCCTGGAGCTCGACCTGCCTGAGCAGGCGTTCCAGGTCCGCCCGGTCGATGTCGAAGGCCTCGTCGAGCGCGGCCAGCGCCGCATCGACGTCTCCCGACTGGAAGCCGACGCGTTCCTGCGGCGGCGGGTCGCTGGTGCCATGCGTGATGGCGGGAGGCGCCGGCACATGGGGATAGTTGCGGCGGGCGAGCCTGTGGAAGCAAAGGCCGAGCGCGACCAGGACGATCGAATTGACCGCGACGGGCACGAAGGGGAAGAGCCAGCCGGCGCCGATGACGGCCGGCCCGCCCAGCGCCGCGGTCAGCGCGGCCGCGCCTCCCGGCGGATGCAGGCAGCGGGTGAGCGACATCGCGGCTATGGCGCAGCCGACCGCCAGCCCCGATGCGAGGATCGGGTCTTCCACGAGCTGGGCGAGCAGGAGGCCGCAGGCGGCCGAGATGGTGTTGCCGCCGATGATCGGCCAGGGCTGGGCAAGCGGGCTGGCCGGCACCGCGAACAGAAGCACCGCCGAAGCGCCCATGGGAGCGACGATCAGCGGCACGTCGTATCCGCTGCCGAGCGTGAAGCCGCAGATCGCCCCGGTGATCGAGATGCCCAGCAACGCGCCGAAGCAGGCGATGAGGCGATCCCGCAGTGTGGCGCCCGCGAGGATCGGCACGAAAAGTCGAAACGCCATGGGTGTGTGACATCAAGGAGTGGGCAACGAGCGGACGTGATGCCGGAGTTGCCAGAGCGCGGCAAGGCAACGGCGTTTCAAATTTGGGGCGGTAGGTGGAAAGGATGACTTCGGGGCGGTTCGTCGGTGCTGCGTACTGCCCGTAACGAGCGAATGACCTATCGGCGGATGGGTAAACCAGTTGCGACAAAGAAGAAGGCGCCAGCATTCAAACGTTCGCGTAAGAAGCGCTGCCTGTGAACAGCGGTTTCCAGATCTTGCAAGTTACGCGAAATTGAGATCAAAATACAGAACGGCGATGATCAGGTATAAGTATAAATACATAATCAGGCGGCTTGAAGCCTAGCGATTCGTGGCGGTCCCTCACTGTCCTTGGAGCCATCCGGCGCAAAAGGCTTGCCCTTCCAGATATCGTAATCCGGATCGTCTTCAACAGGCGGCGAAGTACCTCGTTTCCCTTTTCCTGGTCTTTGTCTTTTGAGGTTTTGGCATGAAACGTGCTGCCATTGAAAAAGCTAAAAGCCGGCTCCGCGTAGCGCAGAAGGCCGTGGCCGAGTTGAAATCCTGCAGGACGTACGCAGAATTTTCAGACACTTGGTACGTCATGCTCACATCGTCCAAGAACATCTACACTGTCCTCGAACAAGGCGCAAAAGGATCGCCTCAGTCCATGCAATGGCTCGGGGCTAAGAAACAAATCCGAAAAGATGACCCTCTGCTTCAGTACATGTTTGAGGCCCGAAACGATGATGAACATGGTCTTGGCTCGGCATTGGCACTCAAGCCTGAACTCCACGAGATAGGCGTAGCAGGTCCCGGGTTTAGCAACACCGTTCGGCTTGATGGCGGACCATTTTCCAATGTCGTCATCTCTGGCAGCGCAACTGCAGTAGCATTTGCGGGAGGGCCACCCCCTCCCGGCCTGCGCGTTACCCCACTTGATGGCAAGCCCATTCAAGTTCGTCGCACACCCGCCACCACGATACTTGTTCCGGTTATTGCGAGGGGAAACCGGACGTATGATCCGCCTACCTACCATCTTGGACAGGAACTTCACGATAAATCACCAGTTGCCGTGGCCGAACTGAACGTCGTCTATCTCGCTGGCTTGTTAGACGAAGCAACTGGCTTGGCATAAGCATAGCGCGATACTGCGATTGCAGCGACGCGAGACTTCAATCAGGGCAGGACCGGCCTGTCTGCTCGCGTTCAAAGGCATCGTCAAAATAGGAAAATAGTCCTTGACGTCGTGACGGTGGTCTGGTAGGGTCTTGCTATCGTCGGAAAATTGCGAGTGGTTGACGGGGACGCGGTGAGGCCGCGCTTCTTCCCTTGCCGGCGCTCGGCCCTTCGACGGGCTCCGGGCCGCCGCTGGCGGCTCCGTCCCTGCCTCACAAGATCAATCCCTTTCATCGGAGAAACTGCATGCATCCTCCCATCCCTGCGGAGAAGAAGGAGGGTATGCGCGAGCTGCGCGAGCTGCTGACGCCGACCTATCCGCGGCTCGCCAAGATCGCCGGCTGCCATGTCACCACTGTGCGCGAGATCGCGAGCCGCGAGAACTGGCCGAAGCTGCATGTGCCCAACGGCACCGTCATGCGGGTTGCCAGGATCAAGGACCTGGAGGCGGAGGAGGCGGCGCGCGAAAGGGCGGATGTCGTGGCGGCGATGGACGGCGCGGCAGGCGAACCGGTGGAACTGCCGCCCGGCGATCTCGGCGCGCTGGTCGTCGAGGAGATGCGGGCGATGCTCGCCTCCGCGCGCCACACCGGGACGATTGACAAAGCCCGTGCCGACGCCTTGTGGTCGATGATCCGCGTCGCCGAGCGGGCCGGGAAGCTGCAGCCCGACATGGGCCAGGAAGAACAAAAGAGAAGCGATGATGAACTCGCCAATATCCTCGCACGCGTCGATGAGCGAATCATGGAATTGGCTCGAGGCTATGCAGAGCGGCTGGTCGCAGGGGAACCTGACGCCCAGGGAGGGTGAACGCATCCTCGACTCGTGGCTCGGCGACGTGCATCCCGGACAATACCGGCCGGCGCCGGTGCCTGACCGCTGGCTGGTGACGGGCGGGCGCGGGTCGGGAAAGACGAGGCTCGGCGCCGAATGGGTGAACGGGCTGGTGCGCGGGCTGCCGCCGTTCTCACCGGGGCATCGCTACGAGCACTTCGCGCTGGTGGGCGAGACGCTGTCGGACGTGCGCGAGGTGATGATCGAGGGGCCGTCGGGGATACTCGCGGTGTGCCGCGAGAACCGGCCGCGCTACGAGGCGTCGCGCAGGCGCGTCGTCTGGCCGACCGGCGCGGTGGCGTATGTGTTCTCGTCGGAGGACCCGGAGAGCCTGCGCGGGCCGCAATTCGAGGCGGCCTGGTGCGACGAAACAGGCAAATGGAAGAATGCGGAAGCCGTGTACGACATGCTGCAGTTCGGGCTGCGGCTGGGGCCGCGGCCGATGCAGATCGTCACCACGACGCCTCGGCCGACCAAGCTGATGAAGCGGCTGCTTGGCGATCCGCAGGTGGTGCGGACACGGCTGTCGACGCAGAGGAATGCGAAGAACCTGGCCGCGGGTTTCGTCGAGGCGCTGGCGCAGCGCTACGGCGGCACGCGCCTCGGAAGGCAGGAATTGGACGGCGAGCTGATCGAGGACCGCGAGGACGCGCTGTGGTCGCGCGAGATGCTGGCCGAGGCGTTCGTGGCGGAGGCCGGCGAGTTGCGGCGGATCGTCGTGGCGGTCGACCCACCGGCGAGTTCGCGAAAAACGTCGGACGCGTGCGGGATCGTCGCGGCCGGGCTCGACGGCGAGGGCAGGGCGGTGGTGCTGGCGGACGCGACGCTGAAATGCGCGAAGCCGCGCGATTGGGCGAGCGCGGCGGTGGCGCTGTTCCACCGGCTGGAGGCGGACGCGATCGTCGCCGAGGTGAACCAGGGCGGCGACATGGTGACGGCGGTGATCCGCACCGTCGACGAGACGGTGCCGGTGAAGCCGGTGCGCGCCAACCGGGGAAAATGGCTGCGCGCCGAGCCGATCGCCGCGCTCTACAGCCAGGGCCGGGTGAAACACGCCGGGCGTTTTCCCGAGCTGGAGGACGAGATGTGCGACTTCGGTCCGGACGGGCTGTCGGGCGGGCGCTCGCCGGACCGGGTCGATGCGCTGGTCTGGGCGGTCGGGGAACTGATGCCGAGGGCGGGGGCGGTGCCGAGGATCAGGGACTTTGGAGTGAGAGAGTAGTGATCAGTGAATAGTGTAGTGAAGGGCGAAACGTCGAGCGGCGGTCGCTTCACTACCCTCTAGTCACTGTTTACTGTTCACTACTTACCTACTGCTCCCTTCTATCAAGGAAAACAGAATGGCTTGGAACTGGCCCTGGAAACGGGACGGCGGACGGATCGTGCCTGAACGCAAGAGCGGCACGGGGTTCGTCGCGCTGCATGCGGCGGGCGAGGCGCGCTGGACGAGGCGCGACTATGCGGCGCTGGCGCGCGAGGGGTTCATGAGGAACCCCGTGGTGCATCGCTCGGTCAGGCTGATCGCCGAGACGGCGGCGGCGGTGCCCTGGCTGCTCTACGAGGGCGGCGAGGAACTCGACCAGCATCCGCTGCTCGACCTGCTCGAAAGGCCGAACCAGCGGCAGGCGGGTGCGAGTTTCCTGGAGGCGCTTTACGGGCATCTGCTTCTGTCGGGCAACGCCTATGTCGAGATGCTCTCGGCAGGGGAGGGCGCGCGGGAGCTGCATCTGCTGAGGCCCGACCGGGTGTCGGTGCTGACCGACCAGGCCGGCTGGCCGAGCGCGCTGGACTATCGCGAGGGGAGCGCGAAACGCAGGGTGCCGCTCGATGCTTTGGCGGGCTCGGCCGCTTCGACAAGCTCGGGACTGCAGCTCGCGCTCTTCCATCCGCTCGACGACCATTACGGCTTCGCGCCGCTGGAGGCGGCGCTGATGGCGCTCGACATCCACAATGCGGCGGGGCGCTGGAACAAGGCCCTGCTCGACAATTCGGCGCGGCCGTCGGGCGCGCTGGTCTATGCGCCGAAGGAGGGCGGCACCCTTTCCGACGAGCAGTTCGGCCGGCTGAAGGCCGAGCTCGAGGACGGCTATTCCGGCGCGGCGCGCGCCGGGCGGCCGCTGCTTCTGGAAGGCGGGCTCGACTGGAAGGCGATGGGCCTGACTCCGAAGGACATGGATTTCATCGAGGCCAAGCGGGCCGCAGCGCGCGACATCGCGCTCGCCTTCGGCGTGCCGCCGATGCTGCTCGGCATTCCAGGCGACAACACCTACGCCAACTACCAGGAGGCGAACCGCGCCTTCTACCGCATGACCGTGCTGCCGCTGGTGGCGAAGACGGCGAAGGAGCTGTCGGCCTGGCTGGCGCCGGCCTTCGGCGAGCGGCTGAAGCTCTGGTACGACGCGGATCTCGTCGAGGGGCTGACGGCCGAGAGGGATTCGCTCTGGGCGCGGGTCGGGGCAGCGAGTTTCCTCAGCGACGACGAGAAGCGGGAGATGGTGGGGTATGGCAGTAGGGGAATAGGGGAGTAGCCGGCAACGATAGTCAAGCCTTGGGATTTAGGTCGAGCCCCCAAGCGATACCGCAAACGGCAAGCAGTTTCATCGAACGCGGATGCAGCCAGACCTTGGATTGATTGGCTTCAACGTCGAAGTCGCCCCAAACCCCAACGCTCTGAGGGCTTAGCTGTGTATGTAGTTCAGCGAAGGCCGCTTCTCGTCCGGATAAGAGCCGAGTCAGTGCTACCAACGCGTCTTCATGATCTGCGCCGCTCGCGAGAGGATCGGAACGTGCCACTCAACGCCATTGGTTGGCCTTGCGTAACCAGCCTCCCGTCAGGGCATCGCCTTTGCGGACGACCCAAGTTGGCTCGATCCCGAGAATCTTGATAACCAGATCAGGGTCGGCATCGAAGCCGGCGACGGAGAGAAAAGCATTCAGTAAACTCTCTTCAAGCGGCGCGGTTGGCAAGTGTCACCGCGAGATTGAACGCACCAATTCGCCACGCTTACTCGAGAACATTGCCATGTCTGAAGTGACGCAGGACGCCTGGCTCTGGGCGGCCAAGGGCGCTGGCGCGGTCGCGGGGTCGGCCGTTTCGTTGGCCTACATCCTGCCGCAGGGCAGGCGTGACGCGGCGGCGCGGTTTGCCGTTGGCGTGGTGTGCGGGCTGGTCTTTGGCGGCACCGCCGGCCTGAAGATCGCGGTCGAGCTCGGCGTCGACAAGCTGATCGGGCCGGCCGAGACGATGCTGATGGGATCGGCGGCGGCGAGCCTTTGCGCCTGGTGGGCGCTGGGCGCGGTGATGAGGATGCTGAAGCGGAAATAGGCGGGGCGGCGGGGAGGGGGCAGCAGGTAGCGCGCCCCCCCTCTGTCCTGCCGCGCATCTCGCAGGTGGGGCGATCGCAGTGACTGCACCGCCCCCTCCACCGCCTTCGGCGGTCCCCCTCCCCCGCTTCGCAGGGGAGGAACCAGAGCGCCGCGGATCCTCCCCCGTTCAGGGGAAGAGACCACGCAAAACGTGGTGGAGGGGGCGGCGTGGGCGCCAGGCCCTCTGGTCGGAACGCAATCGGCGACTTCAACAAACAAGGAATAAGCATGATTGGCGAGCGAAAGTTCGTCGGGCTGACGCTCGACGAGGTGGAGCCGGATGGCGTGTTCTCGGGCTATGCGAGCCTGTTCGGGCGCGTCGATCTCGGCAAGGACGTGGTCGAGAAGGGCGCCTTCGCGGCGTCGCTGAAGGCGAGGGGGGCGGCGGGCATCCGCATGCTCTTCCAGCACGACCCGGCCGAGCCGATCGGCGTCTGGACCGAGATCCGCGAGGACGCGCGCGGGCTGTTCGTTCGCGGGCGGCTGGCGAAGGATGTGGCGCGGGCGCGCGAGGTGCTGAGCCTGATGCGCGGCGGCGCGCTGGACGGGCTGTCGATCGGGTTTCGCGCGGTCAAGGCGAGGAACGATCGCGAGGGCGGGGTGCGCCGCATCCTGGAGGCCGACCTCTGGGAAATCTCGGTGGTGACCTTCCCGATGCTGCCCGACGCGCGCATCGACACGGTGAAAGGGCGCCGGCGGCTGCCGACGGTGCGCGAATTCGAAAGCTGGCTCACGCGGGATGCGGGGCTGACGCGAGGCGAGGCCCGGGCGGTGATCGCCAGGGGTTTCGCCAGCCTGCAGCGCGGGCGGGACGCCGCGCCGGAAGCAAGCCTCACGGCGAGGATCCGCGAGGCGACACGCATGATGACATCCAAGACAAGAACATGGGAAATCACACGATGACGGAACAGAATCTTGCCCGCGCTCCGGAGGCGAAGTCGGCGGGCGGCGAGCTCGCCGATGCGTTCGACGAGTTCATGACCACCTTCGAGGCGTTCAAGGACAGCAACGACCGCCGCCTGGCGGAGCTGGAGAGCAAGGGCGCGGACGTGCTGACGGTCGAGAAGGTCGACCGCATCTCGAAGGCGCTGGACGAGCAGAAGCGCGCCATCGACAACCTGACGCTGAAGAAGATCAGGCCGACGCTCGGCCGCGACGGACGGGCGTTTCCGTCCGACCACAAGCAGGCTTTCGACGCCTATATGCGAAGCGGCGACGACCGGCTGATCCGGGCGCTCGATACCAAGGCGATGTCCTACGGCTCCGGCCAGGACGGCGGCTACCTGGTGCCCGACGAGACGGAGGCCGAGATCGGCAAGCGGCTTGCCGAGCTGTCGCCGATCCGTTCGATCGCGTCGGTGCGGCAGGTATCGGCGGCGGTGCTGAAGAAGCCGTTTTCGGTGGCCGGGCCCGCGGTCGGCTGGGTAGCCGAGACGGCGTCGCGGCCGCAGACCAACACGGCGACGCTGGCCGAGCTGTCGTTCCCGACGATGGAACTCTACGCCATGCCGGCGGCGACGGCCTCGCTGCTGGAGGACACGGTGGTCGACCTCGACCAGTGGATCTCGAGCGAGGTGGAGGCTGCCTTCGCCGAGCAGGAGGGCGCCGCCTTCGTCGTCGGCGACGGCACCAACAAGCCCAAGGGCTTTCTCGACTACACCAAGGTCGCCGAAGCGAGCTGGGTCTGGGGCCAGATTGGCTATGTCGTGACCGGCGTATCCGGCGCGCTGCCGGCGAGCCATCCTTCCGACGTGCTGATCGACACGGTCTATGCGCTGAAGTCCGGCTATCGGCAGAATGCCAACTGGGTGATGAACAGAAAGACGCAAGCCGCGGTGCGCAAGCTCAAGGACGCCGACGGGAACTACCTGTGGCAGCCGCCGGCGGCGCCGGGCAGCCGCGCCATGCTGATGGGCTTCCCGCTGGTGGAAGCCGAGGACATGCCGGACGCCGGCGCCAACACGACGCCGATCGCCTTCGGCGATTTCTCGCGCGGTTATCTGGTGGTCGATCGCACCGGGGTGCGCGTGCTGCGCGACCCGTATTCCGCCAAGCCTTACGTGCTGTTCTACACGACCAAGCGCGTCGGCGGCGGCGTGCAGGATTTTGATGCGATCAAGCTCTTGAAGTACGGGACTGCTTGAGCCTGTCTTGAGGGCGAGCGGTAGCGCCTAGCAACCTTCGACCCCCACTCCGTCACGCTTCGCGTGCCACCTCTCCCCCGATCGACGGGGGAGAGGAAGGACGGCCGCAGACTTGGCGCCCATCCTCACCCCCACAACAGTGGGGGAGAGGTGGCTCGGGCGAAGCCCGAGACGGAGTGGGGGAACCGGCACCGTCGCAGAGATCATTGCGCGGGCACGTCACATTCGAAGCCGACCGGGGGAAACACCCCCTCTCCGTCTCGACCCTGCGGGCCGAGCCACCTCTCCCCCTGCCCGGGGGAGAGGATGGGCTAATCGCGAAGGTCGCACTTCTCTCCAGAGCAAAGACAAAAGACATGACGCTTTTTCGAACCGTCGAACCGGCGGCCGAGCCGGTTACGCTTGCCGATGCGAAGGCGCATCTGAGGATCGCCGGCGATAGCGAGGACACGCTGCTGCAGGGATTGATCCGCGCGGCGCGCGAGGATCTGGAGCGGGCGACCGGCATTGCGCTGATCGAGCAGAGCTGGCGGCTGGCGCTCGACGCCTGGCCGAGCCAGGGCTGTGCGCTGCTGACAGTGCATCCGGTGCGCGAGGTGCTGTCGGTGACGGCCTTCGGCACGGAGGGCGAGGGCTCGCTGGTCGACCCGGCCGACTACCAGCTCGACATTCTCTCCAGGCCGGCGAGGCTGCATTTCGAGAAGCGGCCGGAGCCGCTGCGCATCTTCAACGGCATCGAGATCGATTTTTCCGCCGGCTATGGCGAGGCAGGGACCGACGTGCCCGACCTCCTGAAGCGGGCGATCCTGCTGCTTGTGGGACACTGGTATGAATTCCGCGCGCATTTCGAGCCGGCCGAGCAGCCGGTCTCCTATCCCGCCGCCTATGACCGCATCGTCGCTTCCCATCGCTCGCGGAGGCTGTGATGCGGACGCTGTTCCTCGATCCGGGATCGCTGCGTGCCGAGCTTTCGCTGCAGGCGGCGACACCGGTGCCGGATGGGCTGGGCGGCCATACGCAGGACTGGACGGAGGTCGCGACGGTGTTCGCCAGGATCGAACCGGTCTCGGCGACGAGCCGCTTCGGTCCGGACCAGACGGTGGAGACGGTGACGCACCGCATCACCCTGCGCTGGCGGAATGGCGTCGCCGCCGGCATGCGCTTCGCCAGGCAGGGCAGAAATTTCGACATAGTGACGGTGCACGACCCGGACGACACCGGCCGTTATCTGGTCTGCCGCGCGAGGGAGATTGGCTTGTGAAGATCGCGATGCAACTGACGCTCGACGGGATGGTCCGCGCGTTGCGGATGCGGGCGCATGAGATCGGCGACGCCCATGATTTGGCCGAGCAGCGGGCCGCCGAGCGCAACGAAACGGCGCTGACGCTGCTGGCGCAG
>Ga0233385_1001400_pt1 | contig 9923 bp, 7 predicted proteins | sample ElkDunMinimDraft_16_FD_191543 | JGI IMG/M metagenome (GOLD analysis project Ga0233385, IMG submission 191543) | Fecal eukaryotic communites from dung pellets of Tule Elk in California, USA - Elk Dung G36 | ecosystem: Host-associated > Mammals > Digestive system > Large intestine > Fecal | place... | reverse complement strand
ATTTCATTGATGCCGCGCTGCTGCCGCGGCTGCCCCCGCAGACCCTGCTTTATCACGGCAGTCTGGCACTGCGTAGCCCGCAGTCCCGCCACGCGCTCCATGCACTGGTGGCGGCAGCGCCCGATTGTGTGTTTGTCGACATCAACCTGCGCGAACCCTGGTGGAGCAGGGATGTGGTGATCGACTGTTTACGTGCTGCCCGTTGGGGCAAGCTCAACCTCGAGGAGATGCAGTTGCTTGGCTATCAGGGGACGGATAAAGAGTCACTCATCGAGCAGCTGCGCCAGGACTTCGATCTGGACCAGGTGGTCGTCACCTGTGGCAGCGCCGGGGCCTATCTAAGCTGTCGCGATTCCGGCATGCACTTTGAACCGGCAGCGCCGCAGCAGCGAGTGGTCGACACCGTCGGGGCGGGGGACGCCTTCAGCGCCATGATGATCCACGGCCTGTGCAGCGGCCTGCCCGCTGCCGAGATACTGCACAAGGCCCAGCACTTCGCTGCCGCGATCGTCGGGCAGCGAGGAGCCATCGTGAGTGATCGCGGCTTCTACCGGGACTATCGTTAGTCACAAAGCATCGTTAACAAGTATCGTCAGGAACACCGGCATGTATGAGCAGCAATCCCACTCATTACTGAACAGCATTCTCAACCGCATCGAACCCGAGTTCGAGAAGCAGGACCTGCGCTACTTCTACACCCGGCTGGGGGCCAACTTCTACGCGATTCACTCGCTGTTCGAAAAGATCTACGGCAAGCGGCCAGACTTTGCCGAGCAGCTGTTGCGCCTGGTCGAGACGCTGGCCCGCAAGTACATCAGTCGCAAGCCGGAGCTGCGTGCCAGGGATATCGCCCGGGAGCAGGATTACAACTGGTTCCTCGGCCAGCAGTGGGTGGGGATGGCGCTGTACAGCAACGGCTTCGCCGGCAATCTGCAGGGGGTGAGAAAGCACCTGCCGTACTTTCAGGAGCTGGGTGTCAACCTGGTCCACATCATGCCCATCATGCGTTGCCCCGAGGGCAAGAGCGACGGCGGCTATGCGGTGAGCGACTTCCGTGAGATCGACCCGCGCGCCGGCACCCTGGAAGATGTGCGGGAGCTGGCCGCTGACATGCGCGAGCGGGACATGCTGCTGGTGCTGGACGTGGTGCTCAACCACACCTCGGATCAGCACGAATGGGCGGTCAAGGCCCGGGCCGGCTACTCGCCCTATGCCGATTACTACTTCACCTTTCCCACCCGTAACGTGCCGGACATGTTCGAGCAGAGCATGCCGGAAGTTTTTCCCGACACTTCTCCAGGCAACTTCACCTGGAACGAGGAGATGCAGCGCTGGGTGATGACGGTGTTCAACGACTACCAGTGGGACCTCAACTACAGCAACCCGGCGGTGTTCCTGGAGATGCTGGACATCATCCTGTTCTGGGCCAACCAGGGCGCCGACATCCTGCGGCTGGATGCCGTGGCCTTCCTGTGGAAAAAGATCGGCAGCACCTGCCAGAACGAGCGCGAAGCGCATCTGATCCTGCAGCTGATGAAGGACTGCTGCCAGGTGACTGCGCCCGGCGTGCTGTTCATCGCCGAAGCGATTGTGGCGCCGGTGGAGGTCATCAAGTACTTCGGTGAGGATGCGGTGATCGCCAAGGAGTGCGAGATTGCCTACAACGCCACCTTCATGGCGCTGATGTGGGATGCGGTAGCAACACGCAACGCGAAGCTGCTGAACCAGGGAATTCGCAACCTGCCGGTCAAACTGGACCAGGCCACCTGGCTCAACTATATCCGCTGTCACGATGACATCGGGCTGGGCATCGACGACCGCGACATCGTGCTGGCCGGCTATAACCCCCATGAGCACCGGCGTTTCCTGATCGATTTCTTCACCGGCGAGTATCCCGGCTCACCGGCACGGGGACTGCCCTTCGCGCGTAATGAAAAAACCGGCGACACCCGCATCTCCGGCTCGCTGGCCTCGCTGGCCGGCCTGCAGCATGCGCTGGACAGTGGTGATGCCCAAGCGATCGACACGGCCATCCGGGTTGTCCTGCTGCTGCACAACCTGATCCTGTCCTTCGGCGGTATTCCGCTGCTGTATTACGGCGATGAGATCGGTACCGTCAACGACGAGACCTACCGCAGCGACCCGGTGAAGATGGACGATTCGCGCTGGGTGCATCGACCCTACATCGACTGGCAGCGGGCGGCACGGCGCAACGAGCCGGAGACGCCGGAGTATCAGATCTTCACCGCGCTCAAGACCATGATCTCTGCGCGCAAGGAGTTACAGGCCTTCGCCGACTTCAATAACCGCTATCTGCTCGAGGTGAGCAATCCGCACCTGTTCGTGTTCGAACGTACCAACCTTTTCAAGTCCAGCGACCGGGTGCTGGTGGTCAGCAACTTCCACACCCAGCCGCAAAAACTGAGCCTGGACGAGGTGCCCGGCTGGGGGCGCAACATGTCATTGGTGGATGCGGTGGGCGGGCAGCAGCCCGAGCACTTCGACCACACGCTGGTCATTCCTGCGCTGGGTTTTTACTGGCTGCTGGAGCGCTGACGCGCTGGTCCTTGTGCGGCTGCACCGCCGCATGGATGCCTATCACCGCTGGGGTCTGCTGTACCGCTACGCCCGCACCTGGGGAGCCGCACGACCGGGCACCACGATCCTCACTCCACGAGCGCACCAACAGGCTTGCCACAGCCCGGAGGGATATGACATAAAGGCGGTCATAACAGCAGCCGTGACAATGACTACGGCATTTATTGAAGGACTGCCCATGACCCCTGCTTATTCCGGCGCTCGCACCAACTGGCCCTTGGTTCATCCCTCTCTCCTGATGTCCCCGCTGCTTCTCCTGTGTCTTTTCGTGGGGATCGCGACACTGCCCGCTGCCGGCCATGCCCAGGTGCCTATCAGCGAGGAAGCCCGCGCCGTCGAGAACTCCATCATCAAGATCTACACCACCTCCGCGGCGCCGGATTACTTCACTCCCTGGCGTCTGCTTACCCCCAGCCAAAGCAGTGGCTCCGGTACCGTGATCAACGACAACCGCATCCTCACCAATGCGCATGTGGTGGCCAACGCCAGCTATATCCAGGTGCAGAAACACAGCGATGCGACCCGCTATACCGCCAAGGTGGAGTTCGTCTCCCATGCCTCGGACCTGGCGCTGGTGACGGTCGACGACCCCAGCTTCTTCGACGATCTGGAGCCGCTGGAGATCGGTGACATGCCCCAGCAGCACGAAGAGGTGCTGGTGTTCGGCTATCCCATGGGCGGTCGTACGCTGAGCATCACCAAGGGCATCCTGTCGCGGGTGGAACAGCAGGTCTATGCCCATTCCGGCGATTTCCTGCTGGCCGGCCAGATCGACGCCGCCATCAATCCCGGCAACAGCGGTGGTCCGGTGATCGTCAATGAGGAGATCGTGGGCGTGGTGATGCAGGCCAACTCCGGCGGCCGGGCAGAGAACCTGGGCTACTTCGTGCCGCCTGACATCATCCGTCATGTGCTGGAGGATGCCGAGGATGGCATTCACGACGGCTTCCCCGATCTGGGCTTCCGCACCCAGGATCTGGAGAGCCCTGCCGCGAAGGCGGCCTATGGGCTGACGCCCGGGCAGAGCGGGGTGCTGGTCATCAAGGTGTTCGAGAATTCCCCCGCCGAAGGCATCCTGCAGGAGAACGATGTGGTGCTGAGCATCGGGGGTTACCCCATCGCCGGGGACAGCACCATCCGCGTCAATGACTCGCTGCAGACCAACTACAAGTACGCCATCGACATGCGCCAGATCGGTGATGAGATCGAGGTGGAGTTTGCCCGCAACGGCGTGGTGCAGACCCGCGAGCTGATCGCCCGCCAGCGTCAGCAGAGCTACAGCCTGGTCAAGGCGGAGGCCTTCGACGAGGTGCCTGAGTATTACATCTACGGCGGCATCCTGTTCGTGCCGTTGAACATGAACCTGATCATGCGTTGGGGGCCGGACTGGAACCGCGCCGCACCGGTCAACCTGCTGCAGGCCCGCAGCGAGTGGAGTTCGCCGGAGAGACGCGAAATCGTCGTGGCGCTGCAGGTGCTGGCAGCGGATGTGAACCTGGGTTATCACGACCTGCGCAATTGGATCGTCGATACGGTCAACGGTGCGCCGGTCCGCGATTTCGGGCACTTTATCACCCTGCTGCGCAGCAACGGGGATTCTCACGTGGTGTTCCGCAACGACAGCGGCTATCAAGTGGTGATGGACCACCAGGCCGCCCTGCAGGGTGAATCCGCGATCCTGGACCGCTATCGCATTCCGGCCGCCGCCTCGGACGGGCTGTTCGATGAGTAATGAGTTGGCGTTCTACGGTTAATGGCCTTATCATCTGCCCCGTTTTTCCGCAATGGACAAAGGAAGTAACCGGCACATGAGTATCAAGTCAGACAAGTGGATCAATCGCATGGCGCGCGATCATGGCATGATCGCGCCCTTTGAACCCCGGCAGGTCCGCTTCGTGGATGGCAACAAGGTGATCTCCTACGGCACCTCCAGCTACGGCTACGACGTGCGCTGTGCCCGGGAGTTCAAGATCTTCACCAACGTTCACACCACCAGCGTGGTCGACCCCAAGAATTTCGACGAGACCAGCTTCGTCAGCATTGAGGAAGACTACTGCATCATTCCTCCGAATTCGTTCGCCCTGGCGCGCACGGTGGAGTACTTCCGCATTCCGTCGGACGTGTTGACGGTGTGCCTGGGCAAGTCCACCTACGCCCGCTGCGGCATCATCGTCAACGTCACCCCACTGGAGCCGGAATGGGAGGGACACGTGACACTGGAGTTCTCCAACACCACGCCGCTGCCCGCCAAGATCTACGCCAACGAAGGCGTCGCCCAGATGCTGTTCTACCAGTCTGACGAACAGTGCGAGGTGACCTACAAGCAGCGCGGCGGCAAGTACATGGGCCAGACCGGGGTGACACCGCCGAAGGCCTGACTCCAGGCATGAGTCGCAGCAAATTTCTCAATGAGCGATTGAGGAGGCAGGTCATCAACGTTGATACGATGAATCAGCGCGCAGGGCAGGGCGCCCCCTGGACGGTCTATGGGTTCTTCCTGGTGCACATGCTGGGCTTCGGCGCCTCCGGCTTCCTCATGGCCTATGGCGGCGATGAGGTGCCGCTGCTGTTCATGTATGTCCACGGCGGCATCGCCATCACCGCCTACCTGTCGTTCTATCGGCGCTTCTTTGGCACCGATGAAGTCCGCTGGATGTTCACCAACGCCGCGCTGGGCATCATCGGCATCTACGTCGAAATCGACTGGTTGCTGTCCTTTTTCGGGCGCACGGTGAGCAGTTATCCCTTCTACGTGCATCTGACGCCTTTCCTGTACTACATCCTCTACACCTTCCTGATCCGCCAGGCCTTCATCGACCTGACCGGCTCACGCCACAACGAACAGCGCAGAAAATGGGCGGGACGGGTGTATGTGGCGGGGTCGCTGCTGGTGTATCTGGGGCTCTACCTCTTCCTCTGATCCGCTGTCGGGAAGCGCAGCACGAAGCAGCTGCCGCCGCCCGGGTTTTCCTCGTAGCGTGCCGTTGCACCATGCAGTTTCATGATCTCCTGGACGATGGCCAGACCCAGCCCCGCCCCGCTGCCGGCAGCGCTCTGGCGATGCCAGAAACGGTCGAAGATGTGCGCGCGGTCCTCAATGGCGACGCCGGGGCCGCGGTCGCAAACGCTGATGCTGCCTTCCATCCCCACCCTGACTTCGATGGGCGCCGTGGAGTGCCCATGGATGATGGCGTTCTCCACCAGGTTGCGCACACTGTCCTCGATGTCGTGACCGTTTCCCTTCACCGTCACGGCCGTCGCAGCGCCTGTCAGTTCGATCTCCTGACCCCGTGCAATCGCCAGTGGCGCCATGGACTCCACCACCTGCAGTGCCACCGCCCGCAAATCCATGTCCGTATCCGTGTCCATGACGAGGCTGTCCAGGCGTGCCACGTGCAGTAACTGTTCCACCAGCCGGTTCATGCGCGCGACATCCTGACGCAGCTTGGACACCCTGTCGTTGTCACTCATGCCCTCAATGGCGCCGGTGATGATCGCCAGCGGTGTGCGCAGTTCGTGGGCGGCATTGGCGGTGAAGCGTCGCTGTTGTTCGAAACCGCTCTCCAGGCGGTCGAGTGCGCCGTTGACCGCTGCTACCAAGGGATAGATCTCGCTGGGCAAATTGACGGTGCCCAGCCTCGCGGACATTGCATCCGGCTGGATGGCAGCGGCTTCCGCGGCAGTCCTGCGCAGCGGCTGCAGACCATTGCGAATCGCCAGCACCCCCACCAGCAGCGAGAGGGCGATGAACACTGGCACGAACCAGGCGGCCTTGTAGACGATATCCCACATGATGCCGTTGAGCAGGTCCTGCTCTGACTGCTCGGGCTCTGCCACCACCACCGCGATTCTCCCCGCTTCACTCCGCTCGAAATTGACTACCCCAAGATAGTTCTGGGGTGGCGTGCCGAAGTTGTCGAGGCGGAAGGATTCATCCCCTGAGGAGAGAATTTCGCGAGCGGAAACATTGTCAGAGAACTGTATATCGGAGGAAAACAGCACCCCTCCGTGAGTGTCGAAAATGGCATAACGGGTGTGCTCCCTCAGCCACCCGCGGGCTATCAGTTCATTCACCTTGTCGAACTGCCCGTCGTCTTCAATCTCTTCCGCCAGCTCCTCGGAGATATCGAACAGATCGCCGCGGCTCAGCGAGCCCGCTAGGTCGTAGCTGAGATACAGAAAGGCACCTACGAGGATGATGGTGGTTACCATGAAAAGCGCAGCCAGACGTCTGGCCAGTTTCATTTGCAGTGAATCGGCATGCAGCCAACGCATCAGCTATCCTCCGTCAGCAGGTAACCAACACCGCGTACGGTATGAATGCTGGCAGTAGCTCTCGCCCGTTCCAGTTTGCGTCTTAAGTGATGGACGTGGACCGGCACGGCATTGGATTCGAGCTCCTCACCGAAGCCGTAGAGCTTTTCCTCCAGCAGCTCCTTGGGCACGACTCGCCCAAGGCGGCGCATCAGATGCTCCAGCACCGAGATTTCCCGGCGCGATAATTCCACCGGCCGATTGTCGATCTGGATATCCCGCCCTATGGTATCGAGTATCACGTTACCCGCCACCAGCCTGCGGCCCAGAGCGCCGCCAGGGCGGCGCAGTAGCGCCTTAAGGCGGGAGACCAGTTCCTCGGTGGCGAAAGGCTTGACCAGGTAATCATCGGCGCCGTTGTCGAGTCCCGCCACACGGTCTTCCACTGCGTCGCGAGCGGTCAGGATGAGAATCGGCACGTTGGAGCCGCACGTGCGGATCTGCTGCAGCAGCTCAAGACCATCGCCGTCTGGCAGGCCGCGATCAAGGATGACGGCATCGTAGGCGATGTTCTGCAGAGCGCCGTGGGCTTGGCAGGCATAATGGACTGCATCGGCGACAAAGCCCGATTTCTGCAGGTTTTCCACCAATACTTCGCTAAGACGGACATCGTCCTCCACCACCAATAGTCGCATTTATCCTCCAGGGCCGTGCAGTGCGCGGTCATCGCAAGCATAACGCAGTTTGTTTACGACAGTTTTAAGGAGCCGCTCCTCTTTCAGGGGTCTCTATGATTGTCCGGTGCGTTTCTGTGGTGCCCATAATACTGCCTTAAAAAATGCCTGTGATACTTCCTTTCGGCAGTTTGATTTTTGACCAGATGGAATTTGAGGGCAGTGCTATGACTCGGTACATTCATAACAAAAGGTGGCAGTGGTCTGCCTTAGCTGGTGTGATGGGTATGACAACCGGCCTCTCCTCGGCGCTGGCGCAGCCAGGATCGGTGGATGCGAATACCGCTATGAGCGTGATCGTGAGGGATGGCGGCAACCGCGTAATCTATACCGCGGACTATTTCAGCCAGTTCAACGTCGTGACCGCCAGTGATCAGTTGGACCGAGTCCCAGGCCTGCAGGACATCCTCAACAGCGGAGGTGAGGGCCAGCGGGGTTTCGGCAGTGACGGTGATCAGGTGTTGATCAATGGCAACCGCGTTTCCGGTAAATCTAACGATGTTGGGTCGGTGCTTGACCGCATCCAGGCGCGTCAGGTGCTGCAGATAGAGGTCATCCGCGGGGCAGTGCCCGGACTTGATGTCCGCAGCCAGGGCCGGGTGGTGAACGTAGTGCTGACAGAAACCCCCAAGGCAGGCTACGGCTCAATGACCGCTTCGGCTGATCATTATTCTGAGGGTAGTCCCGGCGGAGATGTGGAGGTGAGCTATAACGGTGATCTTGGCGCGCTCAACTACCTGTTCTCGGTGGATGGGGAGGTCGAGAGAGGTTTCCCCGAGGCAAGGGATCGTTTCTTCTCGCCCCACAAGCAACTGTTGGAGAGTCAGATTGAACACTCCGGAAGCAGAAGCGACGCATTCGGCTTGATCTCTAACATGAGTTATACATTAACCAATGGCCATGTCCTCAATCTTAATGCCTTGTATGCGGATGAGCGAGGGAGCGAGACCACCACCGAATTCTCGTATGTCGGCGGGAGTGAAATCTTGGACAATAGTCGGCTGAACTACGAAGTGGAATCCGAGCGCGAGTGGGAGCTAGGCGGTGACTATCAACACGTCTTTGCCAGCGGCGATACGCTGACTACGTTGTTCATCTACTCGCATTCCTTCAGTCAAGCGAAGGGAAGGTTCAGCTTTTTGTCGGACAGCGCTGCGTCCGAATTACGCAGGGTACAGCGGGAGAGCAGCAAAGATATCGAAAGAATTCTTCGCAGCTCTTATCAGTGGTCCCTTGCTGAAAACCACCTGTTCGAATCCGGTATGGAGGTGGCCATCAACACCGTGGAGGAGGAGACCGCGCTGCAGATGAATGATGATGGCGTACTGGTGGACGTGGCACTGTTCAATGACGAGTCCACCATTGAGGAAGTGCGATACGAGGCGTTCACCAGCTACTCCTGGCAGGCGACCTCACAGCTGTTGCTGGAGGCTTCACTCGATCTGGAGTTCTCCGAACTGCAGCAGCACGGCAACGATGTCGCGCACAGCCGCGACTTCTATTACCCCAAACCGCGCCTGGCCCTGCGTTACGACGTCAACGAACAGGTGCAGTGGCGGGGCCGTATCGAGCGCAGCATCAGCCAGCTGGAGTTCGGCTCCTTCGTCGCCAGCTTCACCAACGACGACAACCGCTTCGACGTCATCAATGCGGGCAACCCGGAGCTGGAGCCGGAGCAGGCCTGGCAGTACGAGATCGTCTACGAACGGCAGCTGTTGAACGATATGGGGGTGTTCAGTGTGACCGCTCTGTACGAGGATGTCAGCGACTACATCGGCCGCATCCCGCTGCAGGTGCTCGGGGAAGACGGCATCGAGACACTCACGGCCCCTGGGAATATGGGCGACGGTTATTCGGCGGAACTGGCATTCAGCGGCAGTCTGCGGCTGGATCGCTTCAATCTGACCGGTGCGGTTGTGGACCTGGGTCTTGAGCTGCAGAAGACCGAGGTGACCGATCCTTTCACCGGCGACAAACGCGAATTCAACTTTCGCGCGGAGTACGAATGGTCGCTGGCCTTTCGGCAGGATCTCAACTGGCGGAACCTTTCCTACGGACTGGAGACCCGCCTTGAAGCGGCGCGCCCCTATTACGACCTCGACTACTGGCAGGAATCGGAAGAGGATCTGGATCTTGAACTGTTCGTCGAGATGCAGCCCTTCAATAATGTGACGCTGAGACTGGAAGCGGACAACCTGCTGCGCGCGGAGAATCACCGTCAACGTCATGTTTACGAGGACAATCGTGCCAACAGCCCCCTGCGTCGCTACGAGCTGCGCAGCTCGAAGCCATCACGGGAGATCAGTCTGAGTGTGCAGTGGGTGTTTTAAGTTACTG
>Ga0233385_1001398_pt1 | contig 9931 bp, 7 predicted proteins | sample ElkDunMinimDraft_16_FD_191543 | JGI IMG/M metagenome (GOLD analysis project Ga0233385, IMG submission 191543) | Fecal eukaryotic communites from dung pellets of Tule Elk in California, USA - Elk Dung G36 | ecosystem: Host-associated > Mammals > Digestive system > Large intestine > Fecal | place... | reverse complement strand
GCCGAGACCGGCTGGAGATCTATTTGCGAAGTGCCGGGGTCCTGCCCCGGCGCCGGCGCCACTCCCTGCCAGGTCTCGGCCGAAGGCAGTTGGCCCGGCCTTGCGGCAGGCAGCGCAAAAACAGCGGCTTCGGGCGCAAACATCTCGCGCTCGCCAAGGCTTTCAGGCGGCCGTCCCCTAGCCATTCCCGCCCCCGCAGAGCCCGCCACTTGCACGACGGGCGACCTATGCTACATGAACGCCGACTTTTATCCATCGGCCCCGGTTTCGGCCCCGGGCCTCATCGCGGACCTCTCGCAGGCTCGCCATCCAGGAAAACCATGTCCGAGACGATCGTCACCCGCTTTGCCCCCTCGCCCACCGGCTACCTGCACATAGGCGGGGCGCGCACCGCGCTGTTCAACTGGCTCTTTGCCCGCCACACCAAGGGCAAGATGCTGCTGCGCATCGAGGACACCGACCGCGAGCGCTCGACGGAAGCCGCCACGGCCGCCATCCTCGACGGTCTGTCCTGGCTCGGCCTCCACTGGGAAGGCGAGCCGATTTCGCAGTTCGCACGCGCCGAGCGCCACCGCGACGTGGCGGAAGAGCTCGTGCGGCTGGGCAAGGCCTACTACGCCTATGAGACGCCGGCCGAACTCGACGCGATGCGCGAGAGGGCTCGCGCCGAAGGCCGTCCGCCGCGCTATGACGGCAGCTGGCGCGACCGCGATCCCTCCGAGGCGCCGGTCGGCGTCAAGCCGGTCGTCCGCATCAAGGCGCCGCGCGAAGGCGAAACGATCGTGCGCGACCGCGTGCAGGGCGACGTCAAGTTCCCCAACAAGGATCTCGACGACTTCATCATCCTGCGCTCGGACGGCGTGCCGACCTACATGCATGCGGTGGTCGTCGACGACCACGACATGGGCGTCACCCACATCATCCGCGGCGACGATCACCTCACCAACGCCGCGCGCCAGCAGGTCATCTACGACGCCATGGGCTGGGAGATTCCCGTCATGGCGCATATCCCGCTGATCCATGGCGCCGACGGCGCGAAGCTGTCGAAACGCCACGGCGCCCTTGGCGTCGATGCCTATCGTGCCATGGGATATCTCCCGGCCGCGCTGCGCAACTATCTGGCGCGACTCGGATGGAGCCACGGCGACGACGAGGTGATGAGCCTCGACGACATGATCCGCTGGTTCGAGATCGAGGACGTCAACCGCGGTGCGGCGCGCTTCGACTTCGCCAAGCTCGAAGCGCTGAATGGCATCCACATGCGCAGGATGGACGACGCCGAGCTGCTCGACATCTTCATCGCCACCCTGCCCTATCTGGAGAACGGCAAGCTCATTGCCGACCGGCTCGACGACGCGCGCAAGGCGCAGCTTCTTGCCGCCATGCCCGGCCTCAAGGAACGCGCCAAGACGCTGGTCGAGCTGGCGGACGGCGCGGCCTTCCTGTTCGCCACCCGTCCGCTCCCCGTCGACGAGAAGGCGAAGGCGCTGCTGATCGGAAACCAGGACGTGCTGAAAGGCCTGCTCGGCGCGCTGAAGTCGGTCGATGGCGAGTGGAACGCCGCTTCCGCCGAAGCCAAGATCAGAACCTTTGCCGAGGAAAAGAGTTTGAAGCTCGGCTCCGTTGCGCAGCCGTTGCGCGCCGCGCTGACGGGAAGGACGACGTCGCCCGGCGTGTTCGACGTACTCGCGGTGCTGGGCCAAGAGGAGAGTCTGGCGCGCATCGCCGATCAAATCGATTAGGACAACGACCCTGTCATTTTTTGCATTGAATCCAGAGTGTTGCAATGCAACATTGCCCCAAATGACAAGGGGTTGGGACTGTGTCCGCGCCGCCGAGGCAAACTTGGCGGGACTGGGAGCGGACAGGTATTCCAAGAACAACAAATGGGCAGGCTGAAGGAGGTTGCGATGACAACTGCTAAACTGGAATTTGCCGACAAGACCCATGAATACAAGGTGCGAAGCGGCACCATCGGCCCTGATGTCATCGACATATCCTCGCTCTATGCAACCACCGGCGCCTTCACCTACGACCCCGGCTTCACCTCCACCGCGAGCTGCGAATCCGCGATAACCTTCATCGACGGCGACAACGGCATCCTGCTGCACCGCGGCTATCCGATCGACCAGCTGGCCGAGCACGGCGACTTCCTCGAGGTCTGCTACCTGCTGCTCTACGGCGAGCTGCCGACCAAGGCGCAGAAGGACGATTTCGACTACCGCGTGACGCGCCACACGATGGTGCACGAGCAGATGAGCCGCTTCTTCACCGGCTTCCGCCGCGACGCGCATCCGATGGCGGTCATGTGCGGGGTGGTCGGCGCGCTGTCGGCCTTCTATCACGACTCGACCGACATCTCCGATCCCTACCAGCGCATGATCGCCTCCATGCGCCTGATCGCCAAGACGCCGACCATCGCGGCGATGGCCTACAAATACCACATCGGCCAGCCCTTCGTTTACCCGAAGAACGACCTCGGCTACGCCGCGAACTTCCTGCACATGTGCTTCGCCGTGCCCTGCGAGGAATACAAGATCAACCCGGTCCTGGCCCGCGCGATGGAGCGTATCTTCATCCTGCACGCCGACCACGAGCAGAACGCCTCGACCTCGACCGTCCGCCTCGCCGGATCGTCGGGCGCCAACCCGTTCGCCTGCATCGCCGCCGGCATCGCCTCGCTCTGGGGCCCCGCGCATGGCGGCGCCAACGAGGCGGCGCTCAACATGCTGGGCGACATCGGCACGGTCGACCGCATCCCGGAATTCATCGCCCGCGCCAAGGACAAGAGCGATCCCTTCCGCCTGATGGGCTTCGGCCACCGCGTCTACAAGAACTACGACCCGCGCGCCAAGATCATGCAGAAGACCGCGCACGAGGTGCTGGGCGAGCTCGGCATCAAGGACGATCCGCTGCTCGACGTCGCCATGGAACTCGAGAAGATCGCGCTGACCGACGAGTATTTCGTCGAGAAGAAGCTCTACCCGAACGTCGACTTCTATTCGGGCATCACGCTGAAGGCGCTGGGCTTCCCCACCTCCATGTTCACGGTGCTGTTCGCGGTCGCGCGCACCGTCGGCTGGGTCGCCCAGTGGAAGGAGATGATCGAGGATCCGCAGCAGAAGATCGGCCGCCCGCGCCAGCTCTACACCGGCGCGCCCGAGCGCGACTACGTGCCGATCGCAAAGCGGTAAGGAAGCAAGGGAATAGGGGAGTAAGTGAGTAGGGGAGAAGAGTAGAAGGCGCGGAATATGCGTCCCTACTCCCCTACTATCCGCTCCATCACCACCCCGGCAGCAATCTCCCCCGAAGGCCTCTCCGTCGCCATGCGGCGTGCGACCTCGGCAAAGCCGTCCTTCTGCCAGCGGCGGTATCCGGTGTCGGCAAACAGGCCCTCGAGGTGGCGCGCCAGCCAGCCTGGCAGCACGTGCCCGTTATAGGCCTCCATGACGACCGTCCGGTCGGCGATGAGGTTGGGAAGCGCGGCGCTCCAGATTGTGATCAGTCCCTGGAGAGCGCGCGCCATGGGATCGAGCTTGTAGCAGGAGACGAGCGGCACGCCGGCGAGCGCAAGCTCGAGCGAGACGGTGCCCGACGCGGCAAGCGCGGCATCCGCCTCGCCGAACGCCTGCCATTTGCCGGCGGCATCGGTCACGATCTCGGGTTTCTGTTCCCAGCCGGCCACCGAGGACGCCACCAGATCCGCGACATGCGGCACGGTCGGCAGCAGCAGCCGCAGCCTGTGTCCGCGCGATTTGAGGACGGATACGGTCTCGCCAAACGGTTCGATGAGCCGGGCCACCTCGCCCCTGCGCGACCCCGGAAGAATGAGCAGCGTCTTCTCGCGGTCCGGCGAAAGCTCGCGCGGCTGCGCCTGCGCGGTTGCCGCCGCAAGCACGCCCGCATCGCCCGTCAGCCTGTGCCCGACGAAGGTGCCGGGCGGCCCGCCGAGGCGCCGGAGCTCGGCCGGCTCGAACGGCAGGATGCAGAGTACATGGTCGACATAGGGCTTCATCGCCGCCGCCCTGCCCGGCCGCCAGGCCCAGACGCTCGGGCAGATGTAATGCACGATCGGGATCGACGGATCGGCAGCGCGCACCCTCCTGGCGACGCGCAGCGTGAAATCCGGGTTGTCGATGGTGATCAGGCAGTCCGGCTTCTCGGCGGCGATCGTCCGTGCAGTCTCGCCGATGCGTCGCATCAGCCGCGGCAGGTCGCGGAACACGGCCGAGAAGCCCATAAGCGCGATGTCGCCGGCCGGAAAGAGTGGCTTCAGGCCGTGCGCCTGCAGGTGACGGCCGCCAACGCCGGTGAGCACCACCTCGCGCCCGCTGGCGGCCTTCAGCGCGGCAACGAGATCGGCGCCGAGCAGGTCGCCGGACTCCTCGCCGGCGACGATGCCGATCTTCAGCGGCCGCTCCCCGCTCATGACCGCTCTTCTCTGGGCAGCCCGACGACGAAGACGCCCAGCCTGTCCGCCTCGGCGATCACGTTGGCGAGGTCGAGCACCAGCGAGCGTTCCGCCTCGACGCCGATGCCTGCGAGCCCGGCGGCATGCGCCGCGATGACGGTGGCGGGACCTATCGAAGGCATGTCCATGCGCAATTCCTGCCCGGGCTTGGCGCATTTGACGAGCACGCCGCGCTTCTTGCCGGCGAGCAGGCCGTGCGAGCGCAAGCCCCTGACACGCTCGAGCATGCCGTCGGTTCCCTCGACGCCTTCGAGCGCGATGACGCGGCCGCCGATCGCCACGGCGCCCTGGCCGATGTCGAGCGCCCCGATGGCGCGGGCGGCCACGGCCGCCGCCTCTATGTCCGCCCAGTCCGACTTGCGCGGCGCGGTCGCGGTCATCGGCCCCTCCGACGCTAGGAGATCGGGCGCAATCTGGTGAGCCCCGACGACCTTGACGCCGAGCGCTTCGACCGCCGTCGCAAGCGCGCGCAGCAGGCCGTCGTCACCCTTGGAGAAGGCGGCAAGCGCGCGCGGCAGAAGCTTGACCAGCGCGAAGCTCGGCTTCAGCGCGGTGAGCTTGGGCCGCCGCGATATTCCGCCGGCGAAGACGGCGTGAGTAATGCCCCGGCGCTTGAGCAGCGGCGCCAGCCCGGCGAAACTCTCGACCGGCAGTTCTTCGTGGTCGTAGGAGGCCAGTTCCCGACTGGCCTCGCCCTCGACCATGACGACGAAGGGCCTTTGGCCACGGGCCGAGAGAGTCTCGGCGACGTCGACCGGCAGCCTGCCGCTGCCCGCGACGACGGCAATCCTGTCGCCGGAGCGGAACTGGAGGCTGCCGCTCCCCTCAGTCGCCGTCATCGTCGCTGTCTGCGCTGTCGCGCAGCGGCGGCACCACAAACTGACGCTTGCCGCGCGCCTGGATGAAATCGAGCACGTCGCGAACGATGGGGGAATCGCCAAACTGCCGTTCGGCTTCAGGAATGTTCTCTGCGACTGGCCGTGCCGGATCGAAGATCGTCTTGTAGGCGCTGCGCAGCGCCTGGATGTCGGCGCGCGCGAGGCCGGAGCGCTTCATGCCGATGACGTTCAGCCCGCGCAGCCGCGCGTGGTTGCCCGCGACGATGCCGTAGGGGATGATGTCGCCGGTGACGGCCGAGCAGCCGCCGACGAAGGCATGGTGGCCGATACGGGCCATCTGGTGGATCGCGGCGAGGCCGCCGATCGTGACGTTGTTGCCGACCTCGACATGGCCGCCCAGCGTCGCCACATTGGCCATGGTGACGTTGTCGCCGACGATGCAGTCATGCGCGATGTGGGTGTAGGCGAGGAAGTTGCCATTGTCACCGACCGTCGTCTCGCCGCGGCTGGTGTCGGTGCCGCGATTCATGGTGACGCCCTCGCGGATGGTGCAGTTCCTGCCGATCACCAGCGTCGACGGTCCGCCCTTGTGCTTGGTGTTCTGCGGCGCGCCGCCCAGCACCGCCGTCGCCGAGACCTTGCAACCCTCGCCGAGGGTGACGCCGCGATGCACCACGACATGGCCGGAAAGCTCGACGCGGTCGCCGATCCTCGCGCCCGCCTCGACGTGGCAGAAGGGGCCGACAGTCACGCCGACGCCGAGCTCGGCGCCCGGCTCGACCAGTGCCATTGGGTGGATTGCTGTTTCTGCTGTCACGGACTTTCCATAAATCTCCGGCGATCAAACGTCGACGGTCAAACTTCACCCGGCGCGGCGATCATCGCGGCCACCTCGGCCTCCGCCACCATCGCGCCTTCGACGAACGCCTCGCATGCGAAGCGCATGATGTTGCCGCGCTGCTTGACCTTCCTCACCTTGATCTCCAGCCGGTCGCCCGGCACCACCGGCTTGCGGAACTTCGCGCCGTCGATGGTGAGGAAATAGACGAGCGAGGGCCTGTCCCTCTTCGCCGCCTTGAGCGAGATGGCGCCGGCCACCTGCGCCATGGCCTCGACGATCAGCACGCCGGGCATCACCGGCTGGCCGGGGAAATGCCCCTGGAAATGCGGCTCATTGAAGGTGACGTTCTTGATGCCGGTGGCCGACTGGTCGCCGTCGATGTCGATGACGCGGTCGATCAGCAGGAACGGATAGCGATGCGGCAGCAGCTTCAGCAGCTCGACTATGTCGAGCGTCTCCAGACTATTCTCAGTCATCGCCACCACTCCGCTTCATCCTTTGCGTCCTCAGCCTGCGCAGCAGCGCGAAGCTGCGCATCGCCAGCGCCATCGGTTCGGCCGGATAGCCGCCCCAGACCTCGCCTGCCGGCACGTCGTGCATGAAACCGCTGCGTGCGGCAAGCTGCGCGCCGGCTCCGATCGTCAGGTGGTCGGCGATGCCGACGCCGCCGCCCATGACCACGTTGTCCTCGACGGTGACGGAACCGGAAATGCCCACCTGCCCGGCGATCAGGCAGTTTCGCCCGATGCGCACGTTGTGCGCGATCTGCACGAGATTGTCGATCTTGGTGTTCTCGCCGATGACCGTGTCGGCCATGGCGCCGCGGTCGACGGTCGAGTTGGCGCCGATCTCGACATTGTCCTGGATGACGACGCGGCCGATCTGCGGAATGCGCTCCGGGCCGGACGCCCCGCCGGTGAAGCCGAAGCCGTCCTGGCCGATACGGGCGCCGGCATGGATGATCACGCGGTTGCCGGCGAGCGTCGCCTGCACGGTCGTGCCGGGGCCGACATAGCAGTCGCGGCCGATCTGGCAGAGTTTTCCGATGACGGCGTTGGGCGCCACGATGGTGCCGGCGCCGATTGCCGCCCCGGGTCCTATCACCGCGCCGGGCTCGACGATGACGCCGGGCTCCAGCAGCGCGGTGGGATCGACATGCGCACCGGGCGAAATGCCGGTCTCGCCGGTCAGCGCCTTGGGCGAAGCGGCGGCCGGGAACATCAGCCGCCCGATCAGCGCGAAGGCCGACTGCGGCCGCTTCGTCACCAGCACGGCAATGCCCGGCGGGACCGCGTCGGCGACATCGGCGGTGCACAGCACGGCCGCCGCCGCCACCGCTTTCGCGAGCTTCGCGTTCCTGGCGCCCTCGATATAGACGAGCTTGCCCTCGCCGCCGTCGGCGGCGGAGGCGATCCCGCTGATCTCGATGTCGGCAGACTTGGGGTCGGCGAGTGCCGCTCCGGTCAGGTTGGCGACCTCGGCCGCCGTATACCGGCGCGTCGGCACGAAGAACACCGGATCGGTCATTTGGAGCTTTATCCAGATAGACGGCCCGGCCCGCAGGACCGGGGCCGAGCTGCCGGGACGATCAACCCGCTTCGATCAGAAGCGGGTCGACATGCCGAAGTTGAATTCCTGCACTTCGTCGGTGTCTTCCTTGACGACCGGATGCGCGTAGTCGATGCGCAGCGGGCCGAACGGAGAGGCCCAAATCAGGCCCGCGCCGACGGAAGCACGCCATTCCATGCCGGAGCCGGCCACCTCGACGCCCTCTAGGTTGATGTCGTTTCCGTAGAGCGTCGCCGCGTCCGCGAACACCGCGCCCCTGATGCCGAAGCTCTCCGGCAGGATGGGCATCGGGAATTGCGCTTCGACCGAGGCGTTGAAATAGGTGGTGCCGCCGAGATGGTCGTTGTCGCCCGCGGCATCATACGGTCCGATGCCGCCATATTCGAAGCCGCGGATCATGCGGTCGTTGCTCTGGAAGTGGTCGAAGACGCGAAGATCGTCCGAACCCCATCCGACGACATGGCCGCCGCCGCCACTGACGATGCCGACGACGTCATATTCCTCCGACAGCGTGTGGTAGTAGGAGGCACGCGCGGTGAACTTCACGAACTCCGCGTCGCCGCCGAGGCCGGCCACTTCCGTCGAGATGTTGGCGAAGATGCCCGAATGCGGGCTCTTCATGTCGTCGATCGTGTTGTAGACGAGCGCGCCCGACACCGACGACTTGATCCAAGGGCTATTGTTGACCGCATCAACGATCGCCAGGGAGACGCCGCAGGGATTAGGATTCGCTTCGTTTTCACCGGTGTCAGGATTATCTGCAATCGGCTCGCACCTATCATCGAGATTATATTCCTCGCTGACGATGTTGTAGGCGATCTGCGACGACAGCGTGTCGGTGATCGGCAGGCCGAAGCGGATCGTCGCGCCGGTGCTCTCGCTGTCGTAGTCGTCGTAGTCGCGCGTGCGCCGGTAGACGTCGAAGCCAGCGGCGATGCGGCGGCCGAGGAAATAGGGCTCGGTGAACGAGAACTGGTAGTCGCGCGAGTTCTGACCGCCGCCGGCCGAGAACTTGATGAACTGGCCGCGCCCCAGGAAGTTGCGCTCGGTGATGGCGCCCTCGACCGAAGGACCGGGCGAATCGCCGCCCGTCGTGTAGCCGGCGCCGACAGAGAACTCGCCGGTCGACTTGTCGACGACATCGACCACCAGCACGACCTGGTCCGCCTCGGAGCCCGGCGCGGTCGAAACCTCCACAGTCTCAAAGAATCCAAGCCGCTCCAGCCGGCGCTTCGCGCGCTGGATCAGCACCTGGTTGAAGGCGTCGCCCTCGCTGACGTCGAACTCGCGGCGGATGACGTAGTCGCGCGTGCGGGTGTTGCCGCGGATCTCGATGCGCTCGACATAGGTCTTGGCGCCCTGGTCGATCGTGTAGACGACCGAGATGGTGCGGTTCTCGAAGTTGCGGTCGCCGCGCGGCGTGACCTGCGCGAAGGCGTAGCCGAGGCCGGCCAGATGCTCGGTCAGCTTGATGATCGTGTCTTCGATGTCCTTGGCGTTGTAGACGTCGCCCGCCTGCGTCTCGACGAGAGGCATCAGCGACTCGCCGGGAACGTCGGGCAGAGTGCTGTCGACGCTGATGTCGGAGAACGTATACTTCTCGCCTTCCTCGATGGTGAAGGTGACGGTGTATTCGTTGGTCGCCTCGTCGAGCTCGCCGAAGGCCGAGACCACCTGGAAGTCGGCATAGCCGCGATTGAAGTAGAAGCGGCGCAGCGCCTCCTCGTCGGCACGCAGCCGGTTCTCGTCGTAGATGTCGTCGCGCATGACGAAGGAGAGGATCGACGAGCGCTTGGTGGCGACCACTTCCGACAGGCGGCGGTCGCTGAAGGCATCGTTGCCGACGAAGTTGACGGACTTGATCTTGGTGCGGTCGCCTTCGTTGATTTCGAAGACCACGTTCACGCGGTTGTCGCCGAGGTCGATGGTCCTGGCGCTGACGGTGGCGTCGTCGCGGCCGACCCGGGAATAGGCCTGCCGGATCGCCTCGACGTCGGCTTCCATCTGGTCTGGCGCGAAGGTGCCGCGCGGCTTCAGCTGCACCGTGTTGGTGAGCTGCGTGTCCTTGATCTTCTTGTTGCCCTGGAAAAGGACCTGGTTGACGATCTGATATTCGGCGACCTGAACGACCAGCGTGCCGCCGACCTGGTTCACGCTCACATCGGAGAACAAGCCGGTGCCGAACAGGCGCTTAACCGATTCGTCGACGTC
>Ga0233385_1001395_pt1 | contig 9946 bp, 7 predicted proteins | sample ElkDunMinimDraft_16_FD_191543 | JGI IMG/M metagenome (GOLD analysis project Ga0233385, IMG submission 191543) | Fecal eukaryotic communites from dung pellets of Tule Elk in California, USA - Elk Dung G36 | ecosystem: Host-associated > Mammals > Digestive system > Large intestine > Fecal | place... | reverse complement strand
CCTGCTGCTGAAGTGCCGGATACATGTCGCCGAAGGCCATGGCGGTCGGGGCCGCCCCGAGGGCGCGGACGGATTCCTGCCAGATCGGCGCCGGAGGGGTCCGGACGCGCAGCCCGGCCAGGTCTTCCGGCGTCTTCACCGGCTTGTTGGTGAAGAAGTGGCGGAAGCCCTGTACCCAGTCGAAGCAGACGACCTTCAGGCCGTGCTGGGTCGCGAGCTCGTCTTCCCACTTCTGGATGGTCGGCGAGTCGGAGAGCTTCCAGACGTCGTCGAGCGAGCTGACCAGATAGGGGCCGTTCATCACGGCGATGTTCGGGACGTAGTTGCCGAGGCGGGCCGAATCCGTGTTCTGGCCGACATTGGCGCCCTGGCGGATCTGCTCGATGATATCTTCCTCAACGCCGAGCTGGGCGCTGTGGTAGACCTCCATCTTGAGGCCGCCATTGGTGCGCTCCTCCACCTTCTTGGCCCAGTTCGTGAACCCTTCGTGGAAGGGCTCGCTCGGTCCAAGCACGTGGTTGAACCGCAGCGTGAAGGTTTCCTGCGCGATGGCCGCCTGCGAGGTGACGGCTGCGAGACCCGTGGCCGCCAGCAGAGGCAGAAGCTTTTTGGCAATCCTGTTCATACTCTCCTCCAAGTGTTGTGGTGTTCCGGCATCCGTCGTGGATGCCGGCAGATCACCGGCTTGCCGGCCGGCCGCAGCCCCTACCTGTCGAAGGGCAGCGTCAGGCTATATTTTTCGGCAAGTTCGGCAAAGCCTTCCCGTGTGGCGGGATCAAGCGGCAGTCCGGTCCGGCGTCGCTCCTCCGCGACCTTCCATTCCCGGTCGCCCGGCGCCATGACGGTTGCCCCGGCCCGCGCCGGCGAGGATCGCAGAACCTCGACATAGCGCTTCATTCCGGCGTCGAAGACCTCCCTCTCGACGAAGGCGCCGGGCTTCAGCGCAAGCACGAAGGCGCCGAGGCCGCGCGGGGTGGTAAGATCCGGTCCGTTCATCGGCAGGATGTCGAAGCTCAGGCGCATGCCCGAGATCACGGCGCTGAGGATTTCGGCAACCCCGGCAAGCGCGGCGCCCTTGAACCCGAACGCGCCGCCGACCGGAGCCAGCATTTCGACCTCGGCCGGATCGAGGACGTCCTGGCCGGTCGCGTCCGACGCGACGCCTTCCGGAAGCTCCACCCCGAGGCTGCGATAGAGCTGGACGCGATTGTAGGGAATGGCGCTCGTGGCCATGTCGAGAAGCCAGGGCTGTTCGTTCTCCACCGGGACGGCGAAGGCGATCGGGTTCGTGCCGTGGAAGCGCATGGCGCCGTCATGGAGGCGCACGAAGCTGTCGGAATTGCAGACCGCAAGCCCGATAAAGCCGCGCTCGGCTGCCGCCATCGCATAGGCGCCGGCCGGGCCGAAATGCGAACCGTTGCGGATCGACACGGCGCCGATGCCGAACTTCTCGGCAAGGTCGACCGCATTGTCCATGGCGCGGTAGGCGCCGAGGGCTCCGTGGCCGTGATCGGCGTCGAGCGAGGCAACGGCGCCGAAGGACTGGACGAGCCTGACGTCGGGGCGCCGGTTTACGCGACCGGCCTCCATGACCTTCACATAGTGGACGAGAAGCCGGACGCCGTGGCTGTCCACACCGAGTCGCGAGCCGTGCATCATCGCGCGGGTGGCCGCGTCGGCGGTCGCCTCGTCGGCGCCGACGGCGGCGAACACCTGCCGGCAGAAGCTGTCCGTTGCCTCGATGGAGGCGTGGACGACCTCGCTGCCTGTGGTCCTGACGGACGAGTTCATAATGTCTGGCCTCCGTCTATGACCAGCAGCTGGCCGGTCATGTATGCTGTTTCTTCGCTGGCTAGGTAGACCGCCGCGGCGGCCATTTCCTCTACCGTCCCCAGTCGCCCCATCGGCTGGCGGGCGAGGAAGGTCCGGTGCATTTCGGCGGGGTCGTCGCTGGCGTCTATGCGATCCTGCAGGGAAGGGGAATGCGTCGTCCCGGGGCACAGTGCGTTGCAACGGACGCCGGTCGCGATCACGTCGCGGGCGACCGCCTTTGTCAAGCCGATCATCGCCGCCTTGCTGGCCCCGTAGGCCGCGCGGTTGGCGACCCCGGTGATGCTGGAGGCGACGGAGGCGACGTTGACGATCGATCCGCTGCCGCGCTCGATCATCGAGGGCAGCGCGGCCCGGATCGTCCGGAAGGCGGCGGTGGCGTTCTGGTCGAGACTCCGTTGCCAGGCCTCCTCGTCGCAATCGAGGATCGACCCGTTGTGGACCCATCCCGCGCAGTTGACGAGGATGTCGAGAGGCCCGGCGGCGGCAACGACGTCGCGGATCGCGGTCGCGTCGGTGACGTCCAGCCCGGCGATGCGGATACGGTCGGACGCGCGGGGCAGGTCCTCCATCTTGGCAAGCGTGCGGCTCGTCGCCACCACGGTCGCCCCTTCCCGGGCGAAGCGAAGGGCGATCGCCCGGCCGATACCCTGGCCGGCGCCGGTGACGAGCGCGTGCTTCCCGGCGAGACGCTCTCCCATGCTCTCTCCTCCATAACGTATGCGGTGTACACTATACGTAATGTTTCGGTCTTAGCAACCCCGAAACGAATTTCATGGTCGCCTGCCGTTTGCTGCAGCACGAGCAAGCTGATAAGCTTCTTACGTAAGACAACCGCAGCTTGAACGATCCGGTGGAGGGCAAATGGCTTCGGACGGCGCGCTTGGGTCGGACGCCCGCGATGCAAAGGCGGTTGGCGGTACCGTTCCCCGCCTTTACCAGCAGGTCTTCGAGATCGTCGCCGGGCAGATATCGCAGGGCGTGCTCCGCGAGGGTGCGCGTCTGAGCGAATCGGGCCTGGCCGAACAGTTCGGCATCAGCCGGGCGCCCGCGCGCCAGGCGCTGTCCGAGCTGGAGCGGAAGGGGCTGCTGCTGAAATCGTCGGGACGCGGCTACCGCGTCGCCAAGCCCAAGGAAAAGACCTTCACGGCCCCGGCAACCGCCGCCGCTCCCGGCCTGAACGAGGACATGCGCCTCACCCAGCTTGCGACCTGGGAGCGGATCTACGGCGAGGTGGAAAGCGAGATCGCCGCCCGCACGTCCTTCGCCGGGTGGCGGGTCAACGAAACCGAACTGGCGCGCTTTTACGACGTCAGCCGCACGGTGGCCCGCGACGTGGTGGCCCGGCTCCAGCAAAGGGGCCTGGTGCGCAAGGACGACCGTTCACGATGGATCGCCCCGGCCATGACGCCGGACCATGTGGGCGAACTCTACGAGCTGCGCTGGCTGCTTGAGCCCGTGGCCCTGGAAAAGGCCGCACACCGCCTGCCGCCCGGAATTCTTGCCGACATGCGCGGACGCCTGGAAGATGCGATCACCCATGCGGCGACGCTGACCGGGCCGGATCTTGATCGCCTGGAGGAGGACCTGCACGTGACCCTGCTCGGTCATTGCGGGAACGGCACGATGATGCAGGCGATCAGCCTGCCACAGGCCCTGCTGATCGCGCACCGGTTCCTCTATCGCTGGATGCCGCGACTGTTCGGCGCCGAGCCGTTTCTTCCCGAACATCTCGACATCGTCGAAAAGCTGGAAGCGGGCCACCTCGGCGCTGCCGCAGACGCGCTATGCCGCCATCTGCAGGTCTCGCGTGACCGTGCGATCGACCGCATCCACAGGGTCACGCAGCAGGTCCATCCCGACGACCTTCCCTACCTCGAAAAGTTCTAGTTTACGTAATAGTCGGAATAGGTCTGGTAGCCGAACAGCTTGGTGCGTTCCTGCTGGTTCAGGACGGCGAGGATCGGCGTGCCTTCCGGAGCGCTTTCACGCAAGGCAGCCACGGCGTGCTTCGCGCTGGCCTGGGGGGTGACCGCCCAGCGGACGATGAAGACAATGACGTCCGCATGCCGCGCAAGGTAGAGCCCGTCGACCACCGGTTCCACCGGCGGCGTGTCGAGGATGATATAGTCGAAGTTGCGGCGCGCGACGGCAATCAGGCGGGCGATTTCCGGCCCCATAAACAGGTCGTCGGTCGGAAAATTGCTCCGCCGTCCCGAAAGAAGCACCGTCAGGCCGGTGGGCTGGTCCGTGACCGTGAGCTTGGGCAGGGAGGCGCCGGTTTCCGCCCCGCGGAGGAACTCGACGAAGCCGGTGCTGGGCTCCAGCCCGAGGTGGCGGTGGAGGCTCGGCTTTCGCAGGTCGCAGTCGATGAGGAGCGTCCGCTTGCCAGAAAGCGCATAGGTGCGCGCCAGCGAGAGCGCGATGGTCGACTTGCCTTCGTTGGGCAGCGCGGACGAAACCATGATGACCGTCCCGCCGCTTCCTTCCTCGCGGATACCCTGCGTCTTGAAGAGGTACTGGTCGATCGCGACGCGAATGCGGCGCACCGATTCGGCGAACATGGAGAGGGGGGAGCGAATGATGATGTCGGAGAGCGTGCGCGCGCCCGTCTCCTGCGCCGCCTCCTCCGCCTCACGCGGCGAGATGGACGCGAGCGGCAGGCGCAGGACCGATTGCACCTGTTCCTCGCTGGTCAGCCCGCCGACGAAATACTCGCGAACGAAGGCGAGCCCGATGCCGAGCGCGAGCGACATCATGAAGGCCACGGGCAGGATGACCCGCTTCTTCGGATAGGACGGATCGCGGGGCGGCGTCGCGTTGGAGATGACGCCGCTGTCGGGAAGCTGCAGCGCCGCCAGGATATCCATCCGGCCCGCCTGCATCGACAGGTCGTCGAAATTCTTCTTCGCGCTCTGGACCTGGTTGGCGAGACTGTAGAGGTCGCCGACCGCCGCGTCCGGCAGGTTGCTGCCCATTACCGCGTTCAGCAGGTTCGAGCGGACGGAGGTTTCCTGCTGCTCGGCGGTCGCGAGCTGGCCGCGATACTGGTCCATCGCGCGGGTGGCCTCGTCGCGAATGGCGTCGGTGACGCGCTGGAGCTCGGACCGCAGCTCGATCGCCTCGTCCTCGTCCGCCCGGGCGATCTCGCCGGTGAGTTCCTCCTGCCGCTGCTGCAGTTCCTTTGCCGCGTCCGACTGGAGGTTCTGGAACAGCGACCCGTAATCGTTCTGGCGCAGGGTCTGGTCGATGGTCTGGATTCGCTGGAAATCCCGTTCCCGCTGGCCGCGGATGCGGGTCAGTTCGTCGTAGAACATGCCGACGCCCGGCGAGCCCTGCTCGCGCAACAGCTCGATGTTCCGGTCGATGAACGTATCGATGCTGCGCGACGTCGACGTCAGCGTCTGGCGGGCCTGCTCGAGTGCCGGCTGGACGCGGTCACGCGCCTCCTGGATGGCCGCGACCTTGGTGTCCATCTGCCTCTGGATGGAGGCCCTGGCGACCGTGTTGGCAAGACGCGCCGCCTTTGCCGGATCCCTGGACGTGACGGTGACGTCGATCACATAGGTGAGCCCGCGCCGGCTGACGCTGACGGCGTCGCGGAAATTGTCGAGCACCTTGGCGGCAGCGTCGGCGCTGTCCGCCGGGGTGGGTTCACCGAGCCTGAGGAACTGCAGGACCCGGTCGACGAGGGAGACCTTCACGCCGAATTCGTCGTCGGCAACGAGGTTTTCGCTGGTGATGACGGAAAGCAGGATCTCGTCCGTGCGCGTGATCACCACTTCGGTTTCGACACGCGCGTTGTCGGCGGTCGTATTGCGGACGGTTTCTTCCGTATCCAGGATGCCTTTGCCGGCCGTATCGACGAAGACCTGGGCCGAGGCGGAATATCGTGGCTCAAGCGAATAGGTGATGACCGCAGCTATAGCGGTTAGCCCGACAACGACCGAGACAATGAGCCAGAGCTGTCGACGGATTATGCCGAGGAGGCCCCGGAGATCGATATCGCTTTGCATGCTGCTTCCCGGATAAGCGATGAATAATATTTACGTCGAATCAAAAGGCTCTTCAGTCGGCATCAATACAGGAAAGATAAAGCTCTACCATCCTCGCCCGCCCCGCTTAGTTAACCCACCGCAAGCTTAACTATATTGTTGTTTCGGTCAATTCTGACGCAGGACAACCGCCCGGTTGCATAGGCGCCCGTATCGACATTGATCCGGCCCGGCGTCAGCTCGACATCGGGGACGGGCGTGTGACCGTGGACGACCACGAAATCGCCGGGCGGCGCGATCTCGCCCGAGGGGCGCAGCCAAAGCAGGTCTTCGTCGGCCTGCTCTTCCAGCGGAATTCCCGCCCGGATGCCGCCATGCACGAAGACATAGCCGGGGACGGCCAGAAGCGACGGCGCTTTTTCAAGAAAATCAACATGTTCCGACGGCACGTGACTTTCCAGGAGAGCCTTGGCCGAGGTCCCCCGCTCGCCCATGTCGTACAGTCCATAGGAGCGCAGGGTGTCGTGACCGCCAAGGCCGAGCCAGAAATGATCCGGGCCGGGGGTCGCCAGATAGGAGAGCATCAGCTGCTCGTGATTGCCGGCCAGGCAGAAACGGCGAAGGCCGGCGGGCGGCGCCGACAGCAGATGATCGAGCACGCCCGCACTTTCCGGCCCCCGATCGACATAGTCGCCGAGGAGGATGATCCACTTTTCTCCCGAGACGGCCGCGGCATCCGCGGCGATCGCCCGCTCCATGGTCGCCAGCAGCGAGAGACAGCCGTGAACGTCGCCGATCGCATAGATGAGGTCGGGGCGACGGTCGAAGAAAAGCTTCTGCCGCCCCTGGGAGCGCCCCTGGGAGCGGTTGGGCCTGCCGGGCAGAAGCCGCCTGAGCAATTGCCTCACCATCAGCCCCGTTCCGATTGGCGCACACGCCGCGACATCGCCCCCAGCCCGTTCGCGACGACGGCAATGAAGAGATAGGCGACGCCCTGGATCTCGAGGCTGAAGTCGACGATCGAATGGATGGCGCCGCCGACGATCGTGCCGATCGCGGCGAGGACCGCGGGGTCGCCCTTGCCGTCCCGGCGCACCAGCCCGAAGAGGCGAAGCAGGCACCACGCTAGGATGATCATCGGAAACGTGCCGACGACCAGCCCGTAGCTGACCCAGAGTTCCAGGTAGGTGGAATGCGCCTTGTCCCAGACGAGGTCGAAGTTGACCGGGGCCTGGTGGTAGAGCGGGTAGGCATATTCGAAGCTGCTGCCGCCGAAGCCGAGCAGCGGACGGTCGGCGATCATCGACCAGATCTGCCAGTAAAGCGAGGCGCGAACATTGGCGTCGCTCTCCACCGATCCCAACCGTTCGAAGAGGAACGTGCCGTAGAGAAGGACAAGCAGTCCAAGGCCGGCGACGCCCGCCACGACGATCGCGACCAGCGCACGCCCGCCGAACCGGTGCCCGCGCTGCCATGCGAGGAGCACGAGCGCGGCAAGCGATCCGCAAAGGGCGGCGAAGAAGCCCATGCGCGACGCCGTCAGCGCCAGCGTCACGACCAGGAGCAGGCATCCGATCATCAGGTAGATCGCTCCGCTCATGCCCTCGAAGACGTTGATCCAGCGGCGGGCCCGGTTCTCGGTCGCCGCCGACAGAAGGCGGTTGGCAAGCAGCGTGGTGCCGATCGTGAGGCCGATCGCGAGAAAGGTCGCGTAGGAATTGCGGTTGACGAAGCCCCCCGTCGCCGAGCCGAGATAGGCCCATTTATCGGTGAAGAGGATGGAATCGCCGAATTCGAGGAAGAGCGCGAGGCCATAGATCGCATGGGCGACGACGATCCAGAAGAGGACCGTCAGAAAGGTACGGGAGCGGGAGCTGTTGGCGGAAATCTGGAGACAGAGGTAGAAGAGGAGGCCGTAGCTCAGCCAGCGCATCAGGGCGAGGCCGGTATCGCCGGGCGCGATGGAGACGGACCGGCCGGGATCGACCCCTCCGGGAAGCGCCAGCCAGGACGACGGCAGGAGGCCGGCGAGCGGCAGCGTCTGGATCACCATGTAGCCGGCCGTCAGCCCGAAGAGGATCGTCGGCAGGCGGAAATGCCGCGTGGTGGCGCGCAGCGAGACGTCGGCGAAACCGAGCCGGCCGAAATAGATCGTGCCCCAGACAAACAGGAAGACCGCCGAGAGCGCCCAGATCGCCGGCCGGTTGCCGCCGAGGGCAACGGGCGTCAGGAGCACGAGCGTCGCGACCACGCCCGCGGTCCAGTTGTTGAGGCGGTAGCGCAAGCCGGACGACCGGCCCCCCATCGTGTCCATGCGAAAACCCCCGAACCCTACCGCAGCACGCGCTGGACGTTGTAGAGGAATGCCCGCTGCCGCTCGGGAGGCAGGCGCTCGACGATCTCGATGATGCGTTCCCTGAACTCCTGGTTGGAGGCATAGCGCGCCGCGATCGCGCGGGTGCCCCGGATGCTGTTTGCGAGGAGAGTCAGGTCCGCCTCGTGCTGGCGAAGGCTTTCCGCGTCGAGCTGGGCGAACATGTCTTCCGCGAGGCGCGTGCGGTTTTCCGCCAGCCACTGTTCATTGGGTGCCGTCTCGCGGGACTTGCGGTAGCTCGCCAGGAACGCGGCGGTATTCCCGAGGCGCGCCTCAGCGAGCGCGTTGACGTACCAGGCCTGCGCATTTGTAGGCATGGTGGCCGTGATGCCGCGGCTCAGCCTCTCGCAGGAGCGCGCCACGCCGGCCTGGTCGGGCGCCGTCAGACGGCTGGTCGCATGCAGCGCATAGGTGCAGTCGGCAAGCGTGATCTTCTTGGAATAGCTGGATGGCCCGTAGGGCGGAGGGCGGGAGGCGATCTGGGGGAAGAAGCGCGCATCCGTGCGTTGCGGCTGCAGGAGGATGTCGATTTCCTGCAGGAACAGGACGCTGCCGGCCAGTGCCGCGACGAGGCAGGCGAAGGACATGGAAAACAACTTCAACTGACGCATCCGAGTCCTTTGGAGGTGCGAAATCCTCCTACTCTAGTGCAGCAATCGGCGGGACCATGTCAAACCATTACTTGTAAAAGCTGTGTGAGGCAAAGGGCTTGGCGCCCTTTGCCTCACGACTTGCTGGCTCAGATCTCGCCGCTGGCCCAGTCTGCCTTGTTGCCACGCTCCTGCCGGTTGTGCCGGATCGAGGACCACAGCGAAAGGCCGATGAGGCTCGCCCCGCCCAGGCCGGTGATGACTTCCGGAATGTGGTAGAAGGACTGGACGTACATGATCACCGAGAGGATCAGGATGGCGTAGAACGCCCCGTGCTCCAGGTAGCGGTAGTGCGTCAGCGTCTTCTTCTCCACCAGCATGATCGTCATCGAACGCACGTACATCGCGCCGATGCCGAGGCCGATGGCGATGATGAACAGGTTGTGCGTCAGCGCGAACGCCCCGATCACGCCATCGAAGGAGAAGCTGGCGTCGAGGACCTCGAGATAGAGGAAGGCGCCGAGGCCACCCTTTGCCGCTTCCGACATGGTCCGCTGCGACGCGTCCAGAAGACCGCCCAGCAGTTCAACCGCGAGGAAGGTCAGGAGGCCGTAGATCGCCGACACCAGGAAGGTCGTCGAATCCTCGCCTTCCAGGATGTTCGAGAAGATCAGGATCAGCGCCAGCACGAAGGCGATTTCGACGCCCTTGATCGTTGCATAGCGAGACATGTACTTCTCGAGCATGACGACCCAGTGGATCTCCTTCTCGTGGTTGAAGAAGTAGGTGAGGGCCACCATCATCAGGAACGTGCCGCCGAATGCCGCGATCGGCAGGTGGGCTTCATGCATGATGCGCGAGTATTCGTCCGGCTGTGCGGCCGCCAGCACGATCGCGTCGATCGGACCGATGCCTGCCGCGATCACGACGATCAGCAGCGGGAAGACGATGCGCATGCCGAAGACGGCAATCAGGATGCCCCAGGTCAGGAAGCGCTGTTGCCAGACAGGCGTCATGTCCTTCAGCTTGTTGGCGTTGACGATGGCATTGTCGAAGGAAAGCGAGATTTCCAGGACAGCCAGGACGGCGCAGATGAAGAAGACTGTCAGCATGCCGCTGACGGTTCCGGTCGTCTGCCATCCGAGCACGCCGCCGAG
>Ga0233385_1001394_pt1 | contig 9948 bp, 6 predicted proteins | sample ElkDunMinimDraft_16_FD_191543 | JGI IMG/M metagenome (GOLD analysis project Ga0233385, IMG submission 191543) | Fecal eukaryotic communites from dung pellets of Tule Elk in California, USA - Elk Dung G36 | ecosystem: Host-associated > Mammals > Digestive system > Large intestine > Fecal | place... | reverse complement strand
ACGCCGTCGAACCGGATCGCTCCGGACGTCGGGGCCAGCAGCCCCAGCATCATCCGCGCGACGGTCGACTTGCCGGACCCGGACTCCCCCACCACGGCCACCGTGCGACCCCGGGGGACGACCAGGCTCACGTCGTCGACCGCCGTGAAGTCCGCGCCCCGCCCCAGCAGCCCGCGGCCGCGGATGCGGAACACCTTGCTGACGTGGTCCACCTCGACGAGCGGCGGCGCGACCACCACGTCGTGCGGGGCCGACGCGCCGGACCCCGCGGTGGGGCCGGACGCGACGGGCCGGGCGACGCCCCTCTCGGAGGCCCCCGCGGTGACGGGCTCCGCACCGACGGGCACGGCCACGTCGGCACCGTGCCGGGCGAGCTCGATGCGCCGCGACGCCAGGGAGGGCGCCGCGGCGAGCAGCCGCCGGGTGTACTCGTGCTGCGGCGACGTGAGGATCGCGTGCGCGTCGCCCTCCTCGACCACCTCGCCGCGGTACATCACGACCACCCGGTCCGCGCGCTCGGCCGCCAGCCCCAGGTCGTGCGTGATGAGCAGCACCGCGACGCCCAGCCGGTCGGTGAGCTCCGTCAGCCCGTCGAGGATCGTGCGCTGCACCGTCACGTCGAGCGCCGACGTGGGCTCGTCGGCGATGAGCAGGCGCGGGCGCGCCGCCAGACCCATCGCGATCAGCGCCCGCTGCCGCATGCCCCCCGAGAACTCGTGCGGGTACTGCTGCGCACGCCGCTCCGCGTCCGGCAGGCCCGCCTCGGCCAGCAGCTCGACCGTGCGCGCCCGCACGCCGCGGCCGCGCAGCACGCCGTTGTCCTCGAGCGTCTCGTCGACCTGCTCCCCCACCCGGCGGACCGGGTTGAGGTTCGACATCGGGTCCTGCGGCACCATGCCGATCCGCGACCCGCGTACGCGGTGCATCGCGTCCGGCCCGAGGGCCACGAGGTCCTCGCCCTCGAAGAGGATCGAGCCGCCCGTGACCGCGCCGTTGCCGGCCAGCAGCCCGATCACGGCCGCCGCGGTCGTGGACTTGCCCGAGCCGGACTCCCCCACCACGGCCACGGTCTGGCCGGCGTGCACGTCGAACGACACGCCGCGCACCGCGGTGGCGGAGCCGGACTCGGTGCGGAACGTGACCTCGAGGTCCCGGATGCGCAGCAGCGGCTCGGCCTGGTCGGTCTCCTGCTCCGGTGCGTCGGTCACGCTCATCGCCTCCTCGATCGCGGGTCGAGGGCCTCCCGCAGCGCCTCGCCGAACAACGTGAAGCCCAGGGCCGTCACCGAGATGCAGAGGCCGGGCCACAGCGCGAGCCGGGGCGCCACCTCGAGCTCGTTCTGGGCGGCGACGAGCATGCGGCCCCACTCGGCGGTGGTCGGCGATCCGCCTCCCAGGCCGAGGAAGGAGAGCGCCGCCGCCTCGATGACCGCCGTCGCGAGCAGGAGCGTGGCCTGCACGATCACCGGGGACACGCTGTTGGGCAGGACGTGGCTCATCGTGACCGTGCGCCGCGACAGACCCAGCGACCGGGCCGCCAGCACGTAGTCCTGGTTCTTCTGGGCCAGCATCGACCCGCGCAGCAGCCGGGCGAACACCGGCACCTGCACGACGCCGATCGCGATGACGACCGACGAGGGCGTCTGCCCGGCCACCGCGGCGATCGACACCGCGAGCAGCAGGCTGGGGACGGCCAGCATGAGGTCGACCAGCCGCATGACCGCCGAGTCGGCCCACCCGCCGAAGGCGCCCGCGAGCGTACCGAGCACCATGCCGCCCGCGAGCCCGAGCAGCGTCGACAGGACACCGATGAGCAGCGAGGCGCGCGCACCCCAGATCAGCTGGGACAGCACGTCGGCGCCGTACCGGTCCAGGCCGAGCGGGTGCTCGGCCGACGGTCCGGGGATGAACGTCGGGCGCACGTCGGCGCGGCCGGGCAGCGCACCGGGCGCGTACGGCGCCAGGACCGGGGCGAGGAGCGCCACCAGCAGGAACGCCACGACGATGACCACACCGAGGACCGCCGCGGGGTTGCGCAGCAGACGCCGCGCGGCGACACGCCACAGCGCCTCCCCCGCGCGGCGGTCCTCCGCGAGCTCGCCGGCGTCGACCGGCGCCTGCGGGACCTCGTAGACCTCGGGTGCGCTCATCGGGTCCTCATCCTCGGGTCGATCAGGCCGTACGACACGTCGACCGCCAGGTTCACCAGGGCGTAGACCACGGCGATCAGCAGGATGAAGCCCTGCAGCACCGCGTAGTCGAGGTTGAACACGGCGTCGGCGAGGAACTTGCCGACGCCGGGGAACGCGAACACCGTCTCGGTCAGCACCGCACCGGACAGCAGCAGGCCGATCTGCAGACCGATGGTCGTCGAGACGGGCAGCATCGCGTTGTGCAGGATCACCCGGCCGCGCACGTGCGTGGGCGAGAGCCCCTTGGCGCGGGCCGTGCGGACGTAGTCGGCGTGCTGCACGTCGATCACCGACGCGCGGGTGATCCGGGCGATGATCGCCAGCGGGATCGTCCCCAGCGCGAGCGCCGGCAGCACGAGGTGCACCAGGGCGTCCCAGCTCGCGTCCCACTCGCGGGTCGCCAACCCGTCGAGCACGTAGAACCCGGTCGGGTGGGTCGCCACCATGGCCGGGTCCTGCCGCCCGGCGGACGGGAACCACCCGAGCTGCACGGCGAACAGCCACTTCAGCAGGAACGCGAGGAAGAAGACGGGGATCGTCACACCGAGCAGCGAGGTGACGACCGCGGCGTGGTCGACGAGCCGGCCCTGGCGCCGGGCTGCCACGTACCCCAGCGGGATGCCCACGCCGACGGCGACGAGCAGCGCGACGAGCGACAGCTCGATCGTCGCGGGGAACCGGGACATGAACTCGTCGAGGACGGGTCGGCCCGTGCGGGTCGACACGCCGAAGTTGCCCTGGAGGAGCTGCCCCAGCCAGGTCACGTACTGCTGGGGCAGCGGTCGGTCGAATCCGTAGAGCTCGTTGATGCGTGCCACGGCGTCGGGGGTCGCACGCTCCCCCAGGAGGGCCGTCGCCGGCCCTCCCGGGAGAGCACGCACCCACAGGAACAGCAGCACCGACAACCCGAGCAGGGTCGGGACGAGCAGCGCGAGGCGCCGCAGGATCAGTCGGGTCATCGGGTCGAGCAGCTCCTCAGTCGCCCAGGGTGATCACGTTGTAGACCTCGTCCTGGACCGGCGAGGCCGGGTAGCCCTGGACGTCGGCCTTGAACGCGAGCGACGGCACCGGGTGCGCCAGCGGGACGCCCGGCAGGAAGTCGAGGATGGCCGCGTTGGCCGCCTCGTACGCCTCGGTCTGGGCGTCGAGGTCCGCGACGTACCGCGCGTCGTTGATCGCCGCGAACAGCTCCGGGTTGTCGAAGCCCCACTCGTTCGACGTACCGCCGAAGAAGACGCCGATGAAGTTGTAGGTGTCGTTGTAGTCGCCGGTCCACCCGAGCAGGTGCAGCCCGTGGTCGGCGCCGCCCTGGATCCGGTCGAGGTACTCCGGGTTCCACGGGTCCGGCACGGCGTTGACCGTGATGCCGACCGCCTCGAGGTCCGCCTCGATGGCCGTGAACACCTGCTCCGGCGTCGGCATGTAGGGCCGCGAGACGTTGGTCGGGTAGTTGAAGTCGATCGTGAGCGCCGACCTCCCGGCCTCGGCGAGCAGCGCGCGCGCCTTGTCCGGGTCGTAGTCGTAGGTCGCGACGTCGGCGTTCCAGCCGGCGACCGACGGCGGGACGAAGTTCGTCGCGACCTCGGTGCCCTCGGGCAGCGTCTGCGCGACCAGCGCCTCCTTGTTGATCGCGTGCGCGATCGCCTGCCGGACCCGCAGGTCGGCGAGGTCCGGGTTCCCCTGGTTCATGCCGAGGTACAGCACGTTGAAGGGCTCACGGTTGACGATCTGGAAGCCCGCCTCCTCGAGCGCCACCACGTCGGCGGGGCCGACGAGGTCGTACCCGTCGATGTCACCGGCCTGGAGCGCCTGCCGGCGCGCCGTCGCGTCGGAGATGATCGGGAAGACGATCCGACGGACCTGGCCCTGCTCGCCCCAGTAGTCCTCGTAGGCGCTGAGCACGACCTCCTCGCCCGGGCTCCAGGACTCGAACACGAACGGTCCGGTGCCGGTGGGGTGTCCGGTGGCGTACTCGGGCAGCACCGGCGCCTCGCCGTCGCCGGTCACGCCGTCCGCGTCGTACTTCTCGAGCGCGGTGGGCGACTGCATGGCGAACGCGGGCAGGGACAGGGCCGAGACCAGCTCCGGCAGGGGGCTGCGCAGGTGGACCACGGCGGTGCCCGCGTCGGGCGCCTCGCACGACTCGTACTTGCCGGTGCCGTTCAGGCTCTCGACGTCGCTGCTCGCGAACCCGCCGTTGACCTTCTGCCAGTAGTAGGAGAGCGACTCCGACTGCAGGACGCCCGTGAAGTTGTTCCAGCGCTCGAAGTTGGCGCACACCGCGTCGCCGTCGAAGGCGGTGCCGTCGTGGAAGGTCACGCCCTCCTTGAGGGTGAACGTGTACTCCAGGCCGTCGTCGCTGACGTCCCACGACTCCGCGAGCAGGGGCGCGGGGTCCGCGGTGCCGGGCTCGACCCCCACCAGGCCCTCGAAGATCTGCCGCGCCACCCGGAAGGTCTCGCCGTCGCTGGCGAACGCCGGGTCGAGCGAGGACGGGTCGCCGGACGCCGCGAAGATGAAGGTGTCACGACCTCCGTCCGTCGCGCCGTCGTCGTCGCCGCCGGTGTCGCGGTCGCTGGCGGCGCACGCGGTCAGGGCGAGCCCCACCACCAGCCCTCCGGCCACCATCTGCCATCTGGTCCTCACTGCAGCCACCTCTCGTCAGGGCCTGGTTGTGCACCACGCCGCCCGGGACCCGGCAGACGCTAGGTGCGCCGTGTCACGCGCGTGTTACGCACCGGTACGGATTCGGCATCGGACAGACTGGCAGGATGTCGGAGGAATCGCCGGACGACGCGCTGGCCGCTGCCGGATACCTGGACGTCCCGGACGAACAGGGTGGTCGTGCCGCCCGCGGGTGGTGGGACGCCAACGCGGACGAGTACCTCGACGAGCACGGCGCGTTCCTCGGCCCCGCCGACCTGCTGTGGTGCCCCGAGGGGCTGCGGGAGTCGGAGGCCCACCTGCTCGGCGACGTCCGCGGCGCCCGCGTCCTGGAGCTCGGCGCGGGCGCGGCGCAGGGGACGCGCTGGCTGCGCACCCAGGGGGGCGCCGACGGGGTCGCGACCGACGTGTCCGCCGGCATGCTCGCCGCGGCACGGCGCCTCGACGCCCGGACGGGCACCCGGACACCGCTCGTGCAGGCCGACGCCCGGGCCCTGCCGTTCGCGTCCGCGTCGTTCGACGTGGCGTTCACCGCGTTCGGTGCCCTGCCGTTCGTGCCCGACACCGCGCGGGTGCACGCCGAGGTCGCCCGGGTGCTGCGCCCGGGCGGGCGCTGGGTCTTCTCCGTCACCCACCCGGTGCGCTGGGCGTTCCCCGACGACCCCGGTGAGGGCGGACTCACGGCCACACGCTCCTACTTCGACCGGCGGCCCTACGTGGAGCAGGCCGCCGACGGGCGCGTGCTGTACGCGGAGTACCACCGGACCCTGGCCGACCACGTGGGTGACGTCGTCGGCGCCGGGCTGGTGGTCGACGGGCTCCTGGAACCGGAGTGGCCCGCGGGCCACGACCGCGTGTGGGGAGGCTGGGGGCCGGTGCGCGGCGCCCGGTTGCCCGGGACGCTCATCGTGCGGGCGCACCGGCCCCTCGCCTGACCCGTCAGTGGCTGGTCGCCTTCTCGGCGCCGGCCCCGGTGAGCGAGCGCACCTCCATCTCGGCGAACTTCTCGGGGTGCGGCTGCTCCTTCGACAGCAGCGTCCCCACGATCCCCAGCAGGAACGCGAGCGGGATCGACACGATCCCCGGGTTCTCCAGCGGGAAGATCGCGAAGTCCACCGACGTGTCGCGGATCATCGACAGGCTGTCCCCGGTGACCGGGTCGACCTTGCCCGACACGACGGGCGAGAACGCGATGAGCACGATGCACGACACGAGCCCGCCGTACATGCTCCACAGCGCACCGGACGTGTTGAACCGCTTCCAGAACAGCGAGTACAGGATTGTCGGCAGGTTCGCCGACGCCGCGACCGCGAACGCCAGCGCGACGAGGAACGCCACGTTCTGACCGTTCGCGAAGATCCCGCCCACGATCGCCAGCGCCCCGATCACCACGACGGTGACGCGCGCGACGCGCACCTCGCCGTCCGGCGCCACCTGGCCCTGCTTGATCACCGACGCGTAGATGTCGTGGGCGAACGAGGCGGCAGCCGTGATCGTCAGACCGGCCACGACGGCGAGGATGGTGGCGAACGCCACCGCGGAGATGATGCCGAGCAGGAACACCCCGCCCAGCTCGTAGGCGAGCAGCGGGGCCGCGGAGTTCGCCTTGCCCGGCGAGGACATGATCGTCTCCGGCCCGACGAGCGCGCCGGCGCCGTAGCCGAGCACGAGCGTGAACAGGTAGAAGATCCCGATCAGCCAGATCGCCCACACCACCGAGCGCCGCGCCTCCTTGGCGGACGGCACGGTGTAGAAGCGCATGAGGACGTGCGGCAGGCCGGCGGTCCCGAGCACGAGCGCCAGCGCGAGGGACAGGAAGTTCAGCTGCGTGAGCGCCGTCGCCCCGTACTGCCGACCGGGCTCCACGAGCGTCTCGCCGCCCTCGCCCGCGGCGTCGATCGCGCCCTGCAGCACCGCCGACAGGTCGAAGCCGAACCGCGCGAGGACCCAGATCGTCATGAGCCCTGCGCCGGCGATCAGCAGGATCGCCTTGATGATCTGCACCCACGTGGTGCCCTTCATGCCCCCGACGAGCACGTAGAGGATCATCAGCGCGCCGACGACGGCGATCACGAGCGCCTGCCCGGCCACCCCGTCGATGCCCAGCAGCAGGGCCACCAGGCCACCCGCCCCCGCCATCTGCGCCAGCAGGTAGAAGAACACGACGGCGAGCGTCGACAGCGCCGCGGCGAGGCGCACCGGGCGCTGCTTCAGCCGGAACGACAGCACGTCGGCCATCGTGAAGCGCCCCGTGTTGCGCAGCAGCTCGGCCACCAGCAGGAGCGCGACGAGCCACGCGACGAGGAAGCCGATCGAGTACAGGAAGCCGTCGTACCCGTAGATGGCGATGGCACCGCAGATCCCCAGGAACGAGGCCGCCGACAGGTAGTCGCCGGCGATCGCCGTCCCGTTCTGCGGACCTGTGAAGGACCGCCCGGCCGCGTAGTAGTCCGCGGCGCTCTTGTTGTTGCGGGAAGCCCGGAACACGATCACCAGGGTCACCAGCACGAACGCCCCGAAGATCGCGATGTTGACGACGGGGTCGCCGACCTGGCCGCCGGCGGCGGCAGCGGCGACCACGGGTGCGCCGACGGCGATCATGCGCGGCTCCCGTCGGACGGGCGGGCCGGGGCAGAGCCCTCGATGAGGGCCCCGGACTCGATGTGCTCACGGAGGTTCTCCGCGACCGCGTCCTGCTTCTGGTTGGCCCAGCGCGCGTAGGCCATGGTGATGGCGAACGTCGAGACGAACTGCCCGAGCCCGAAGAGCAGCCCCACCGTGATCGTGCCGACGACCCGCTGGCTCATGAACCCGTGCGCGTAGTTGGCGAGCAGGACGTACAGGAAGTACCACGCCAGGAACAGCGCGGTCATCGGGAACACGAAGTTGCGGAACCTGCGTCGCAGGTCCTGGAACTCCGGGGATCGTTGAACGCGCTGGTAGTCGGTCTCCGTCTGACTCTGCGACACGTGCACCTCCGCTGGCCCGGGCGGCCCCGTCGCCGCCAGGTGGACCACTGTGGCGTACATCACCCCACGGAATCCAGACATCGCGGCACGAAACTTCGCCCGCGTGTCGCGGACCGCGACGCGTGTCACACGGAACGGTGACCGGACGGGCTCCTGGGGCGGGCCGGCCCGTCAGTGCCCGGCGGCGTGCCAGCTGGCCCCGACGCCGACCGAGACGTCCAGCGGGACGTCCAGCGGACCGTCGGGCAGGCCGTCCCCGGCCCGGCCCATCTGGTCGCGCACGAGCTCCTCCACCTCGTCCCGCTCCCCCGCGGCGACCTCCAGCACGAGCTCGTCGTGCACCTGCAGGAGCAGCCGTGAGCGGAGCCCGCGTCGCCCGAGCTCGCCGTCGACCCCGAGCATCGCGACCTTGATGAGGTCGGCCGCGCTGCCCTGGATCGGCGCGTTGAGCGCCATCCGCTCCGCGGTCTCGCGGCGCTGCCGGTTGTCGCTCGTGAGGTCCGGCAGGTAGCGGCGGCGCCCCAGGACGGTCGCCGTGTAGCCCGTCGCCCGGGCCCGGTCCACGACGCTGGTCAGGTAGTCGCGCACCCCGCCGAACCGCTCGAAGTAGTCGGCCATCAGCGCGGACGCCTCGGACACCTCGACGGACAGCTGCTGGGACAGGCCGTACGCGGACAGCCCGTACGCCAGGCCGTAGCTCATCGCCTTGATCTTCGAGCGCATCGCGGGCGTGACCTCGTCCGTCGGCACGCCGAAGACGCGGGAACCGACGTAGCTGTGCAGGTCCTCCCCGGAGCGGAAGGCCTCGATCAGCCCCTCGTCACCGGACAGGTGCGCCATGATGCGCATCTCGATCTGCGAGTAGTCGGCCGTCAGCAGGGTGTCGTACCCCGGTCCGACGACGAACGTGCGCCGGATCTGGCGTCCGGCATCGGTCCGGATCGGGATGTTCTGGAGGTTGGGGTCCGCCGACGAGAGCCGGCCGGTCGCCGCGATGGTCTGCTGGAACGTCGTGTGGATGCGGCCGTCGTCGCCGACGGAGCGCAGCAGCCCCTCGACCGTCTGCCGCAGCCGGATGGCGTCGCGGTGCGCCAGGAGGTGCTCGAGGAACGGGTGCCCGGTGCGGGCGAACAGGTCGGTGAGGGACGCGGCGTCCGTCGTCCAGCCGGTCTTGATGCGCTTCGTCTTCGGCATCCCCAGCTGGTCGAACAGCACCTCCTGGAGCTGCTTGGGCGACCCGAGGTTCACCTCGCGCCCGATGACGGCGTAGGCCTCCGCCGCCGCGTCCTGCACCTGCGCGTCGAACTCCCGCTCCAGCGAGGCGAGGTCCTCGCGGTCCACCGCGATCCCGGTGCGCTCCATGCGGGCCAGCACGTCCTGCAGGGGCAGCTCGATGTCCGACAGGAGCATCCCCGCGCCCCGGTCGGCGACCTCGCCCCCGAGGACGTCGACGAGGTCCCGCACCGCGGCGGCGCGCACGGCTGCCCGACGCCCCTCGTCCGCACCGTCCACCTCCAGGTCGAGCGCCCCCTGGCCGGCCGAGGAGTCGTCCGCCGCGACGAGCTCGCGGTGCAGGTAGCCGATCGCGAGGTCGGACAGGTCGTACGCACGGCGGTCGGGCTGGCACAGGTACGCCGCGAGCTCGGTGTCGAAGGTGACACCGCGCAGCGGCAGGCCACGACCCTCCAGCGCGTGCCACGCCTCCTTCGCGGCGTGCAGCGCCTTGTGACGCGCCGGGTCCGCCAGCCAGGCCGCGAGCGCGGCGTCGTCCACCGGGTCGATGGCCGTGAGGTCGTAGGCGACGGCCTGCCCGTCGCCGTCGGCGATCGCCACGCCCCAGGCGTCGCCCCGCGCCGGGGCGCCGGTCCCCCGGACGTCGAGCCCCAGGACGTCGTCGGCGCGCGCGGCGAGCCAGGCACCCAGGCCGCCGACGCCGGTCTCGACCAGGTCGAGCGCCGCGGCGGTGGCGACGCGCTCGTCACGGGTCTCGTCGGGCAGCATCGCGAACAGGCGGTCGCGCAGCGTCCGGAACTCCAGGCCGTCGAGGATCTCGTGCAGCGCGGCCCGGTCCCAGGGGCGGACGGCGAGGTCCTCGGGGCCGACGGGCAGCTCGAGGTCGTCGAG
>Ga0233385_1001389_pt1 | contig 9978 bp, 9 predicted proteins | sample ElkDunMinimDraft_16_FD_191543 | JGI IMG/M metagenome (GOLD analysis project Ga0233385, IMG submission 191543) | Fecal eukaryotic communites from dung pellets of Tule Elk in California, USA - Elk Dung G36 | ecosystem: Host-associated > Mammals > Digestive system > Large intestine > Fecal | place... | reverse complement strand
CGACTCCTTGCCAAGCAGTGGGATGAACTGCTTGGGCATCGTATCACGTGACACCGGCCACAGGCGCGTGCCGGCTCCGCCGCACATCACGACAGGGATGATCTTGGACGACATCGGGTACCGGCTCCTGCCTCAGGGTCCCATAGGATAACCATGCTGTTGAAAGCAACGGCTGGGGCGAAGCGGCATCACCGGTGTGGCAAGCCACTTTTGCTGCAGAACGCGCGGACGACCGGTCCAAGCCCTTGCGCCAACCCAAACGGCGTGTCGTGGGTTCGACTCCGATCCGCGGCTTCAGAATCTCCCAGCGCGCCTTCTCATGGCCCGGAACGGGCTGTCCTAGCGCTTCTGCTCGCAAAACACAGGCGCCCTGGTCACGGTGGCCTGCGTGATCTCGCATCGTGACGGGCACAGCGAAGAGAACGGTGACAGCGGCGAGAAGAACAGGATCCAGGCGATTGGCACGGCCCTGACTTGCCTGCTGCGGATGACGTTGGCGGCCCTGGGTTTTGCCGCCTCGGATGAAGATGATGGTCAGGCCGTAGGCACTTCAACCCTGATCTCGCGCCAGCAGGCGCGCGAACTGCTCGATCTGATCGAGGAGATCGGCGCCGACAAGAACGCGCTGCAATTCTTTCAGATCAAGGGCGTCACCGAGCTGCCGGGCGCGCGGTCTCGGCAGGCGCTCCCCCTGCTTAACTCCGGGAGCATCAACTGATGAGCAACCACGTGCTTGAGCGAGAGCTCGTTGGCATACCTCACCGACAGGCTACCTTCCCTGCCGCATCATAAAGCGCATGGACGCGGACGGCATGGTGTGCCCGATCCGCCGGCGCGACGATGATCCGGCGCAGGCTCGGGCCGCGCGCGAAAGAGGCCGGAACGGTGAGCGGCTCGCCCTGACGCGCGGCTGGCGCTGATCGCCTGTTCCCACTGTATCTGGCCATGCCGATGGGCAGCTTGTAGGCATGACACCTCTAGGCCGCACGAACAGGCCATCGAGGGAGGATCGGGATTCGTGTCGACCGGACGTATCTTCACGACCGCGCAAATGGTCGGTGCTGCTCGCAAGCGGTTGCCGCGGGCGATCTTCGACTTCATCGAGGGAGGGGCGGGGTCCGAGATCGCAGTTGCGCGAAATCGGTCGCGCTTCGAACAGATAGCGCTGATGCCGCAATCCCTGCGCGACTGCGCGGCGGCGAGTGCCGAGGTGACGATCTTCGGCCGCCGCTATGCGGCGCCTTTCGGCGTCGCCCCGATGGGCTTCGCCGACCTGGTTCGCCCTGGAACCGATCGCGCCCTGGCCCGTGCAGCCCAGGCGCAGAACATTCCCTATGTGCTGTCCACGGCGGCGACCACCTCGATCGAGACGATTCGGGGCATCGCGCAGGACAATCTCTGGTTCCAGCTCTATCCCGGCGCCGATGAGGCCATCGCGGCCGGTCTGATCGAGCGGGCGCTGAAGGCCGGTGTCACGACACTGGTGGTGACGATCGACATCCCCGTCCCGGCCAAGCGCGTCCGCGACCTGACCAACGGGCTCGCCATTCCCTTGCGTCCCTCGCTGCGCACCGTCCTCGATGTCGCGCGCCATCCCGCCTGGCTGCTGCGGGCGGCGCTGGGCGAGCGACCTGGCATGGCGAACTTCATTGGCGAGAAGGGCTCGATGAGCGGCCTCGCCCATGCCGAGTTCGTCTCACGCCAACTCTCCTGCCCGGCGCTGGACTGGGGCCGAATCGAGCGCATCCGCAAGGCCTGGCCGCATCATCTGGTGATCAAGGGCATCCTCAATCCGCGCGATGCCCTAGTTGCGGCCCAGATCGGTGCGGACGGGATCGTCGTCTCCAATCATGGCGGGCGCCAGCTCGACCTGGCGCCGGCCTCGATCGAAGTCCTGCCCGCCATCCGCGAGGCCTGCGGTGACCGCCTGACGATCCTGCTGGATAGCGGCGTACGGAGCGGCGACGACATCGCGCGCAGCCTCGCCTGCGGAGCCGATTTCGTGCTGCTGGGCCGGCCATTCCTGTTCGCGGTCGCGGCGCTAGGCCTGTCGGACGGGCCGGCCGCGATCATCGAGATCCTGAAGGCCGAGCTGGTGAACACGATGATCCATCTTGGCTGCTCCGATCCTGCCCAGCTCGGCCATGATTTTCTCTGGCCGCAGCCGAATCCGGGAGCGAACCGATGAAGATCGCAGTGATGGGCGCCGGCGCGGTCGGCTGCTATTACGGCGCCATGCTGGCGCGCGCCGGCCATAAGGTCGTGCTGGTGGCGCGCCCTCCGCATCTGCAGGCGATTGCGGCAAAGGGCCTCGTCCTCGAGACCCGGAACTCACCGAAACCGTGCCCGCGACGGCGACGCCCGATCCCGCGGGCGTGGCGGGAGCCGAGATCGTGCTGTTCTGCGTGAAATCCGGCGATACCGCGACGGCAGGCGCGGCAATCGCACCGCATCTCGCCCTGGGCGCCGCGATCCTGAGCCTGCAGAACGGCGTCGACAATGCCGAGCGCCTGCAGGAAATCGTCGGGCGCCCGGTCATCGCGACGGCGGTCTATGTCGCGGCGGAGATGGCGCAGCCGGGCCATGTCAGGCATCACGGCCGCGGCGAGCTGGTCCTTGGCGCAAACCCGGCGAGCCAGGCGCTCGTCGGGATTTTCGGGGAGGCCGGGATCGCCGCCGAGATCTCCGACAACGTCGTCGGCACGCTCTGGAACAAGCTGATCGTCAACTGCGCCTACAACGCATTCTCGGCCATCCCGCAGCTTCCTTATGGCCGGATGGTCGCGGTCGAGGGCGTCGAGGCCTGCATGAAGGATATCGTGGCCGAGTGCCTCGCGGTCGCGCAGGCGTGCGGCGTTCGCGTCGACGACGGCATTCTGGACAAGGTCATCGCCCTTGCCTCGGCGATGCCCGAGCAGTCCTCATCGACGGCGCAGGACCTCGCACGCGGCAAGCGGACCGAGATCGATCACCTCAACGGCTATGTCGTCAGAACCGGTGCCGGGCTCGGTATAGCGACGCCGGCCAACCGCCTGCTGACGGCGGTGGTCAAGCTGATGGAGGAGAGCGCCCGCCGTTGAGCGACCCATTCCGGGCGACAGCCGGATGCGCCGGGTCGGCATGCAGCCTCGTTCATTGCCCTGCCCGAAGAGCGCGTGCCATGCTGTCCGCAAGCCGATCTCGGTGACCAAGAAACTGGCAGGAAACGACCATATGAAGCGTAGATCATTCCTCAAGGGCGCCGGCGTCGGCGCGGCGGCTGGCATCGCCTCCCCGGCGATCGCCCAGAGCACGCCGTCCATCACCTGGCGCCTGGCCTCGAGCTACCCGAAATCGCTCGATACGCTCTATGGCGCCTGCACCTATCTGTCGGAGGCCGTCTCGGCCGTGACCGACGGCAAATTCAAGATCCAGGTCTTCGCCACCGGCGAGATCGTACCGGCGCTCCAAGTCGCCGATGCCGTGACGAACGGCACCGTCGAGATGGGCCATTCCGGCTCCTATTTCTATATCGGCAAGGACACCGCCTTCGGCTTCGGCACGGTGATTCCCTGGGGGCTGAACAGCCGGCAGATGCAGGCCTGGCTCTTCCACGCGGGCGGGCTCGAGCTGCTCAACGAGTTCTATGCCAAGTTCAACATCTACAACCTGCCGGCCGGCAATACCGGCTCGCAGATGGGCGGCTGGTTCCGCAAGGAGATCAAGTCCGCCGCCGATCTTCAGGGCCTGAAGATGCGGATCGGCGGCCTCGGCGGCAACGTGCTGCAGAAGATGGGCGTGGTGCCGCAGCAGCTCGGCGCGGGTGACATCTACCCGGCCCTGGAGCGCGGCGTCCTCGATGCCGTCGAGTTCGTCGGCCCGTATGACGATGAGAAGCTCGGCTTCGCGAAGGTTGCGCCGTACTATTACTACCCCGGCTTCTGGGACGGCAGCGCCGAGCTCAGCTTCTTCATCAATCTCGAAAAATGGAAAAGCCTGCCGCCGGTTTACCAGAGCGCGCTCAGGACCTGCGCCATGGCGGCCGGCCACGACATGCAGGCGAAGTACGACGTCCTCAACCCGGCGGCGCTGAAGCGTCTCGTCGCGGGCGGGGCCCAGCTTAGGCCCCTGCCCAACGACATTCTCAAGACAAGCTACAAGGTCACCAGGGACCTCTACGCCGAGATGTCGGCCGCCAATCCGAACTTCAAGAAGATCTACGACCACCTCTGGGCCTTCCAGCAGGACAGCCTGCGCTACTGGTCGATCTCGGACTTCTCCTACGACTACATGTCGGTCACCGCGCTACAGCAGCGCTGGGCCGAGGGCTGAACCCGCCCGGCGGGCCATGCCATGATTTGCGAGGCGTCCCTAAGGGGCGCCTCGCTCCGGCGACACTTCAGAGCAGCGCGCGCAGCTCTTCCTTCTTGACCTTGCCAGTCGCAGTCATCGGCAGGGCCGGCACGAGCCGGATCTCGGGAACCTTGTAGGCCGCCATGCGCTCGCGGCACCAGGCGTCGAGCGTTGCCTCGTCCAGTCCCCCTGCGTCCTCGCCGAGCGCGATGAAAGCGACGGGCACCTGCCCGCGCTCGGCATCCTCGCGGCCGATGACGCCCGACCCCGCGATACCGGGGTGCTGGCCGAGCATCGCCTCGATCTCGGCCGGGAACACGCTCATCCCCTTGACCTTGAGCATTTCCTTGCGCCTTCCGAGGAAATGCAGATAGCCCTGCTCGTCGATGACGCCGATGTCGCCGGTATGCAGGAAGCCGTTGCGGATCGCCTCGGCCGTGGCCTCCGGCTTGTTCCAGTAGCCCTTGAAAAGCGAGGGCGTGCGCACGCAGATCTCGCCGGTCTCGCCGAGCGGCATCAACGCGCCGCTCTCGAAATCGCAGATCTTGAAATCGGTGCCCGGCACGGGCAGCCCGACGAAGACCGGCTGCGACAGCAGGTCGAAATCGTCTTGCTGCATGCCGATGGTGAAGCAGTCCATCGTGTGCGTCTCGGTCATGCCCCAGGCCGCCTCGATCATGTCGGCGCCGGTGAGAGCGCGCCAGCGCGCCCGAAAATCCGGGTTCAGCTTCTTCACGAAGGACGAAACCCTGACCTTCCGCAGTGAGGTCAGGTCGAAGGACGCAGCATCCGGATGCTCGAGCACCTCGACGGTGTTATCGACCAGCAGATAGGCGAAGCTCGCCCTGTAGCGCTCGACGGCGGCCATGAAGCCCAGCGGGTCCCAGCGCGCCATCAGCACGACGGTCGCGCCCACGACGATCGGAAACAGCAGCCCGGTGTCTTCGCCGGCGATCCAGAAGATCGGCACGAAATTGACGACGACGTCGTCGGGCGACAGCGCGAAGCTTGCGGCAAGGCCGGTGCCGGCGGTGTAGAGCATGTCACGCTGGGTATGGATACAGCCCTTCGGCGTGCCCGTGGTGCCGCCGGTGTAGTTCAGCGCGGCGACCGCATCGAGATCCGGCTGGACCGCCGGTGGCGATGCCCGAATCTCGGTGAGGGCTGGCAGCAGGTCGATGGCGTCGTCGCAGGCGAGCCTGGGCTGCAGCAGGGCCTTCGGCACGGGCATGCTGGGTTCTGCCGGCAGCGTCTCGGCGAAGCTGGTCACGAAGACGGTCTCGACCGGCGTCTTGGCCCGGACCCGGCGCAGCAGCGGCATCAGGCTGTCGAGGGCTATGACGACCTTGGCGCCGATATCGTTGAGCTCATAGGCGAGCTCGGCCTCACGAAAGAGCGGGTTCACGGGCACATGCACCGCGCCGAGCTTCAGGATGGCGAAGAACGCCAGAATGAACTGCGGACAGTTCGGCAGGAACACTGCGATCCGGTCGCCCGGCCGGACACCGTGCTCGTGGAGCAGGGCGGCGAAACGATCGCTGAGGTCGTCGAGTTCGCCATAGCTGATCTCACGCCCGTAGAAGATGCAGGCCGCCTTCTCCGGCTGGCGTCTGGCCCATTCGCGCAGATGCTCGCTGATCGCGATCTCGCCGAGCGGATAGCGCGGCTCCCGCGGCACGCCGGTGGGCCAGGCCGCGCTCTGCAACTCGTGCAGACGGGCGAAGTAGGTTTCTTCATCCATCGTCATCGTTCCTGCGTCGCATGGCCTTGCGGCGGTCTTTCAGGTTCCGGCTGCGCCAACGGTCATGCCGCCGCAGACATAGAGGGTTTGCCCGGTGACGAAGCCGCTGCGGGCGTCGAGCAGGAAGGCTACCGCGTTGGCGATGTCCTCCGGCTCGCCCATGCGCCCGACGGGGACGGCGTCGAGGATCGCCTGTGTCGCGGGGCTTCCGGGCGGGTTGGCGCGCTCAAACAACTCCGTGCGGATCGGCCCGGGCCCGATGCTGTTGGCGGTGATGCCGTGGCGGCCGAGCTCGAGCGCCCAGACCTTGGCCATGCCGATCATCCCGGCCTTGGTTGCGGCATAGACGCTGCGCCGTTCCTTGCCGAGGGCCGCCCTGGACGCGATGTTGACGACCCGGCCGAAACCCGCCTGCTTCATTCCGGGCAAAAGCGCCTGCAGGCATTGCAGGCTGCAGCGCAGGTTCAGCGAGACGGCGAGATCGAGATCCGCGAAGCTCTGCTCCTCGACGGATCCCGGCCGTATCATGCCGACATTGTTGACCAAGCGGGTGATCGGGCCGCCCCGCAGGGCTTCCGACAGCGCGGTCGCCGTGGCCTCGGGGTCGGCAAGGTCAGCCCGCATGCCGTCGCCGTCGCGGTCGATCCCGATGACCTCATAGCCTTCCGCCCGGCAGCGCTCGGCAGTGGCGCGGCCGATGCCGGCGGCCGAGCCGGTGATGAGGACGCGTTCCTTGCTGGGCATCAGGATAGCCTCGTGCTTGGGCTCAGACGGTCGCGATCGGCGTCACCGGCGAGCCGACCGCGCCCGGCAGGCGCAGCGGGGGCGCGGTCAGCAGGAAACGCGAGCGCCCATGCTCGCGCAGCCATGCGGCCAGCGGCGTCAGGTGCCAGAGTTCGCCGAGCGGGATGCCGTTCTTGAACAGGCAGTGCTCGTGCAGCGGCAGGCTCGAGCAGCAACGGTCTGTGCCGGCCGAAGCCGGAACGGCCTCGACCGCGAAATTGTCGGCCGCGATGGCGGCGATGCCGCTCGTGCTGATCCAGTCGAGCAGACGGCGGTCACGGCCGTCCAGCACGCAGCAGCTATTGAGAAGGATGGCGGGATCCGGCGTGGTCATTTCGAGGACGCGCTGCGCGAAGCCGGTATGGAGGCAGAGCACGTCGCCCTCCTCGACAGACACGGCGTCGGCCTGCATGACCCGCATCAGGTCCTCATGGCCGACGAGCCGGCGGTCATCTCCGAAATGGGCGCGCAGGTCCACCATCACCGCACGGCCCTGGATGCCATGGGCGGCCATGTTCTCGATGCCCAGGGCCCGCGCACTGGATGTGCCGGCTTGCCCGCCAGGCCCGGCATCGCCGACCTCGCTGGGGCCGAGAATCTCGATGCCGGCCCGGAAGCCGTTGTAGTAGACGCGCTCGGGGATGCCGTCGCCATCGGCATCGAACTGGGCGCCGACATGGGCAAAACTGTCCCATTGCGTCGAGTACTGCAGGTAGAGGATCGCCAGATCGTCGTTGAAGACGTCGGTGCAGTCGCTCTCCGCGCCGACGAGGACGCAGTTGAAGTTCGGCCGGTTGTCCCGGATCGTCGGGCGCAACGCCGGCGGAAAGCGGCGTGGGCTCAGGATATTGCCGCCCGGCTTGTCGAGCGGCAGGCTGAGGCAGAAGGCGATACCCTCTCTCGCCTCGGCAAGGCCCTGCAGACGCTTCTCGCGCGTGATGAGATTCAACCGCCCGAGTTGATCGTCCGGGCCGAAATCACCCCAGTTCGAGCCGGTCGGCCGCCGCTTCCAGCGCTGTTGCGTCATGTCCCCCCTCCGGTCGAGCGCTCGCGGCCCGTTTGCGGAAGCGGCACCGTCGCAGTTGAAAGGTCCTGGCGCAACGCCTTTGCATAGGACTTGAAATCGACCTCCAGCGCATAGCGGGCGGTGTCGAGATAGGTTCGCCGCTGTTGCTCGCGATGCGCGGCGATCTCCTCCTGCTGGCGATCGGGCGGCGGCAGCGCCAGCGCGCCGGACAGCATCGCGGCGATCCAGCGCGCCTGGATCTCAACCAGCGGAATCGTCGGCCCGACCGGCTGGACCAGCCCGGCGAAGATCAGGCCGGGATGCTCGACGCTGGCGATCCGCCGGTAGAGCGCAGGCACCTGTTCGCCGTCACCGGCCATCTCCGCTCCGAGAAAGGGGAAGCTGGTCCGATAGCCTGTCGCGTAGATCACTGCGTCGAAGCGCCGGCGCGAGCCGTCCGCGAAGACGATCTCCTCGCCAGCCAATTCGGTGATGTTCGGCTTCATCGCGATCCGGCCATGCCCGATCGCCGGCAACAGGTCCTGGCTCAGCGTGGCGTGCTCGCGCCACATCGGATGTCCCGGCCGGCGCACGCCGAAGCGGCGCTGATCGCCGATTGCGAGGCGGATCAGCCGCGCCATCAGCATCCGCGTCAGCCGTGTCGACAGCCGCAGCCGGCGCGTCAGGAAGGCCGACCAGCGGTCTATTGGGATGCCCATCAGGTATTTCGGCATGATCCAGGCGCTGCGCCGCGTCGAGATCGTGACGCTGCGCGCGCGGCGGCAGAGATCGACCGCGATATCGACAGCCGAATTTCCGAGCCCGACGACCAGCACGTCCCGACCCTCGAAGGGGGCGGCCGTGCGGTAGTGATGGGAATGGCTGACGCTGCCGTCGAAACTGCCCGGAAACTGCGGCCAGCGCGGATCCGAAAGGTGGCCGTTGGCGACGACGACGCTCCGGTAGTGCCGGGTTTCTCCGCCCGATAGCCGGACTTTCCAGCGATCGCCATCGCGCTCCACCCGCTCGACGCCGGTGTTGAAGCTGACGCCGTCGCGCAAGCCGAAATGATCGGCATAGGCCTCGAGATGGCGCAGGAAGGCGTCGTGCGACAGGAAATCAGGCTGGTCGTGGGCGATCGGGAAATCGGAATAGCCGAGGTTCTCCCGGCTGGTGTCGATGTGCAGGCTGGCATAGGCGGAGGACAGGCCGTTGTCGTTCTTGTAGCGCCACATCCCGCCGATGTCGGAGCCCTTCTCGAAGCAGTCATAGCCGAGCCCGCGTTCGCGCAGTGCCTTGGCCACGACCATGCCGGACGAACCGGCGCCGATGATGCAGATATCAGCGGCGGCCATCGTCGACACCCTCCGCATCTGCGAGGTGGTCGGCGATCACATCCGCGACCGAGGCATCGGCGTGCAGGCCGAGCGTGCTGGCGGCCCTGGAAACGAGCCGCCGCGGCCAGCCGTCGACGATCGCCTGGAGCGCCGGATCGGGCGCGATCCGGATGCGGCCCACGCGGCGCCCACCGGTGGCGGCAACGGCTGCGGCGATCTCGGCAACGCTGGCGCTGAGGGCGGGGAGATTGAACGTGCGGTCCGCCGGCAGTGCCTCGGGCGGGGCGTCATGCAGTGCGATCAGCGCTTCGCAGACCGCGCCCGCCGAGGCGATCGGAATGACGGTATCGGCCGCCAGCGGACAGAGCACATCGCGCCCCGCGAGCGGCTCGCGGATGATTGCGGCGATCCGGTCCGATACGGCCGGTGTCGCCGCTCCCGGCCTGACCAGTACGATCGGCAGGCGCAGGCAGCGCGCATCGACCTCGCCCCTGCGGGTCATGTCGGCCAGCATCAGCTCGGCGATCGCCTTGTGCGTGCCATAGGTTGTGGCCGGTCTCGGCCGGACATCGTCGTCGACGATCTCGGGCAGCCGGCCGCCGAACACGGCGATCGAGCTGGCGAGAATGACGCGCGGTCGCAGCCCGGCTTGCCTGGGCAGCAGTCGGCCGAGGGCGGCGACATTGGCTGCCAAGGCGGCGTCGGGGTCGGTCTCGGTATCGAGGGTGAGGCTCGCGGCGAGATGGAAGATGCTGTCGAAGCGCTGCTCCGCAAGGCGG
>Ga0233385_1001385_pt1 | contig 9985 bp, 8 predicted proteins | sample ElkDunMinimDraft_16_FD_191543 | JGI IMG/M metagenome (GOLD analysis project Ga0233385, IMG submission 191543) | Fecal eukaryotic communites from dung pellets of Tule Elk in California, USA - Elk Dung G36 | ecosystem: Host-associated > Mammals > Digestive system > Large intestine > Fecal | place... | reverse complement strand
GTCGTTGTCGAGATACCAGCGCACCGTCTTGGCAAGGCCGCTCTCGAAGGTCTCCGACGGCCGCCAGCCCAGTTCGCGGCGAATCTTCGACGCATCGATGGCGTAGCGGCGGTCATGCCCCGGACGGTCGGAAACGAAGGTGATCAGGTCGCGGTAGCTACCGCCTCGCCTGGGCTTCATGCGATCGAGGGTGTCGCAGATCGTCTCGACCACCACGAGATTGCTGCGCTCCGAATTCCCGCCGACATTGTAGCTTTCGCCCGGCATCCCCCTGGTAGCGATCAGTTCCAGCGCGCGCGCATGATCGTCGACGAAGAGCCAGTCGCGCACGTTCGCCCCTGTGCCGTAGACCGGTATGGGTCTTTCGTGAAGCGCGTTCAGGATGGCCAGCGGAATGAGCTTTTCGGGAAAATGGAACGGGCCGTAATTGTTCGAGCAGTTGGAGATCACGACCGGCAGGCCGTAGGTCTCGTGCCAGGCGCGAACCAGATGGTCGGATGCCGCCTTCGAGGCCGAGTAAGGCGAGGACGGCGCGTAGGGCGTCTCTTCGGTGAAGATGCCCTGGTCGAAAGGCAGGTCGCCGAAAACCTCGTCGGTCGAGACGTGATGGAAACGGAACGCGGCTTTCTTGTCGCCCGAGAGCCCCCGCCAGTACCCCAATGCGGCCGTGAGGAGGCGGAACGTGCCGACGATGTTGGTCTCGATGAAAGCCGAAGGCCCGTCGATCGAGCGGTCTACGTGGCTTTCGGCGGCCAGATGCATGATCACGTCGATCTCGTGCCGGCGGAGCAGCTCCGCGATGGCCGTGGTCTCGCAGATGTCGGCCTTTACGAAGCTGTAATTGGGATAATTCTCGATCTGCCTGAGCGACTCGAGATTGCCGGCATAGGTCAGGTTGTCGACGTTGACGACATGGTGGTTCGGGTTGCTGCACAGCAGCCGGCAGACGGCTGAGCCGATGAAACCCGCTCCTCCGGTGACAAGAATGTTCATGCGCCTTCCATGGGTTTTACCCGGCATGTCGAACCGCGGCAGCGCGCCTGCGGACTATTCGAAAATCTGCGCATCGGCGAGAAGCGGTGCGTTGCGGTCCTTGTCCGACAGGGTGGTCTCGGCGGAGGAGATGCCCCAGTCGATGCCGATCGCCGGATCGTCGAACCGAATCGACCTGTCATGGTCGGGCGCGTAACGCTCGGTCACCTTGTAGACGACCTCGGTATCGGGAACGAGCGTAACGAAACCGTGCGCGAAACCTTTCGGCACCAGGATCTGATTCCACTTTTCGGCCGACACTTCCAAAGACAGCCAGCGACCGAAAGTCGGTGAGCTTTTCCTTATGTCGACCGCGACGTCGAGAATCGCCCCGCGCACGACCCTGACCAACTTGTCCTGGGCAAAGGGCGGCAGCTGGTAATGAAGACCGCGCAGTACGCCGGCCCTCCTCGACAGAGAATGATTGTCCTGGACGAAGAGAAGGTCCAGCCCCGCCGCGGCCAAGGCTGGCGCGCTGTAGGTCTCGGAGAAGAAGCCGCGATCGTCGCCGAATCGCTTTGGCGTGATCTCATGGACGCCGGCGAGTTCGAGCTCCCTGACGTCAAGCATCCTGCTGCGCCATCTCCGTGATGCGCCGCCTCAGATATCGCGCATATTCGTTGCTGCCGAGCCGGTCGGCCCGTTCGTGCACCCGCTGCGGGTCGAGCCATCCCATCTCGACGCCGATCTCCTCCGGGCACGCGATCTTGATGCCCTGCCGATGCTCGATCGTGCGCACGAATGAGGACGCCTCGTGCAGGCTGTCATGCGTGCCGGTATCCAGCCAGGCGAAGCCGCGGCCCAGTCTTTCGACGCGAAGGTCGCCGCGTTCGAGATAGACGTTGTTGATCGCCGTGATCTCGAGCTCGCCGCGCGCCGAAGGGGTCGTGGCCGCAGCGATGTCGACGACATCATTGTCGTAGAAATAGAGACCGGTCACCGCCCAGTTCGATTTCGGCTCGGCCGGCTTTTCTTCTATGGTCAGCGCCCGACCGGTGATGCGGTCGAAGCTGACCACGCCATACCGCTGTGGATGGTCGACCTGATAGGCGAAAACGGCAGCGCCGCTGGTAATCGCCGCTGCCTGCTGGCAGATGCGCGAAAGACCCTCGCCGAAGAAGATGTTGTCGCCGAGGATCATGGCGACGGGGCTGTCGCCGATGAAGTCCCGGCCGATGATGAAGGCTTCGGCAAGTCCCCTCGGCTCGGCTTGCTCGGCGTAGGAAAGCTCGATGCCGAACTCGGATCCGTCTCCAAGCAGGTCGCGGAACGCGGGCAGGTCGCGCGTCGTGGATATGATCAGGATGTCGCGTATTCCCGCCAGCATCAAAACGCTGAGCGGGTAGTAGATCATAGGCTTGTCATAGATCGGCAGTATCTGCTTCGACACCGCGAGGGTCAGCGGGTAAAGCCGCGTTCCGCTTCCGCCTGCCAGAATGATGCCCTTCATTATTCTCCCAGTCCAAGTACGAGATTCGCGACAGGAGAAGGACTGAAGTCGACCTTGAGCCGGAAAACGCGCGATCTAGGCGGAGGAGCCCCCGCTTCCCATCGGGATTACCCCCTTTGAGCATCATGGTCAATGATACGGGCGCCACATCGCATCGACGTGGCGCCCGGGAAGAGTAGCGCAACGAGATCGCGGAGACTTTCAGCCCCGCTTCGGCAGCAGCGACCAAACGGCAGGCACCACCGCCGCGGCCAGGGCGACCTTGATCAGATCCGGGACGAGGAACGGGACGACGCCGAAGGTCCAGGCCTGGTCCGCACCGATCAGCGTCGCCAGCCAGGCGAAGCCCATGGCCAGCATGACGGCGTCGGCAGCCAGCATGACGCCGAACAGCTTCAGCGGATTGCGGTCGAAGCCGCGGTCCGCAGCCCAGCCGACGATCGCGGCCACCACGACGAAACCGGCGAGATAGCCGCCGGTAGTGCCGAGCATGTAGGCCATGCCGATGCCCTTCTCCGGCGTGCTCTGGAACACCGGAAAGCCCATCGCGCCTTGCGCCATGTAGAGAAGCAGCGTCGCTACGGCGAGCCGGAAGCCGAAGGCCGTTGCGATCAACAGGACGGCCAGCGTCTGCAGCGACATGTCGACCGGGCCGAGCACGACCTTGGTCTTCGCAGAAATCGTCAGCAGCAACGTTCCGGCGACGGCAAGGAAAATCTGCATGCCCAGACGCGAAGCGCCCTTCTCGGGCAGCGCGAGGTCGATGAGCGGACGAGCGGTGACTGCAATGGCCATGGTTCTTCCCGTGTTCGAAATCGGCTGACGCCCAGCCCTTCGGTTTCCGTATATTGGCTTCCATGATATGCGGCAAATGGTTTCAGCAGGATCGCCCATGGCCTTGAATTTCGACCTCAGCTTCGAGCCTTCCTATGGCGAGCCGGTGCCGGTCGTTCCCCGCGTTGCCCGTGTGACGGCGAGAAACCCAAGCCCTTTCACCTTCCACGGCACCAACAGCTATATCGTCGGCGAAAACGAACTGGCGGTCATCGATCCCGGACCGGAAAACGATGAACATTTCGACGCGCTCATTCGCGCCATCGCCGGCCGGCCGGTCACCCATATCCTCGTCAGCCATACGCACCGCGACCATTCCCCGCTCGCCGCACGGCTGAGCCGCGCCACCGGCGCGCCGGTCTATGCAGAGGGCCAGCATCGGCCGGCCAGGAATCCGCCGACGGGCGCGCAACTCGACACCGGTGCGGACACTGCTTTCCGCCCGGATATTGCGCTGGCCGACGGCAACCTGATCGCGGGCGACGGATGGAAGCTCAGGACGGTGCTCACGCCGGGTCACACGGCCAACCACGCCACCTTCGCTCTCGACGGAACAGGCCTGCTCTTTTCGGCCGATCACGTCATGGCATGGTCGACAACCATAGTCGCGCCGCCGGACGGCTGCATGGCCGACTACATGGCGTCCCTCGACAAGCTGATCGAACGCGGCGACGGGCTCCTGCTGCCCGGGCATGGCGGCCCGGTCGAAAAGCCTGAGGACTATCTGCGCGGGCTGAAGGAGCACCGGCTGGCACGGGAGCGCGCCATCCTCGACCGCCTCAAACGGGGCGACCGATCGATAGACGAGCTGGTGAAGGCGATCTATCGCGACACCGATCCCCGATTGCACGCGGCTGCGGGACTTTCAGTGCTCGCACATATCGAGGACCTGGTGGACCGCAAGCTGGTCGAGACCGACGGCACGCCGTCAATCGGGGGGATCTTCCGACCGGTCTAGCGGCGCGGCCGGCTCCTCCGGCGGAAGCGCGGCCGCGGGCGCCGGCGGCTCGGCCGGCTTCGGCGGCTCCGCGGGCTCGACCGGCGTGACGACCGTGAGATAGGCGACCTCGACGTCGAGGTCTGCCAGGAAGAGTGCAATGCGTGCAGCATTGTCGCCGAAGTCGTGCGGACCGTAGCGAGACGACGAGCGCATGTCGACATAGGTGGACGTATCCTCGTCGATCAGGCGCACGGCCACGTCGGCGGGAAATCCCAGCAGCGGCGACTTCGCCTCTGCCTCTATGGTGATCTCGGTCGCGTCCGGCGGGAAATCAGTCGAGCTGACGATCGGCCAGCCGCGACTGTCGAGGACATCCCGCACCACTTCGGCGACCTGCGCAATCGGGGCGCCATAGCGCCGGCCGGTTGCCGTGGGATAATTGTCCTGCTGCAATTTGCGCCGTTCCGGCGTGAACGGCTCGATGTTGTTCATGCCGTCTGCCCGTTGCGCGGCTGCAATGGTCAACTCGGGCGGGTCGTCGGTGTCGGTCGAAACATCGCTGAGCATCGGCAGCGAAACGCCGCGAAACGCGGTGATGCCGAACGGCGTCAGCACCAGAAGCGCGACGAGGATCGCGACCAGCAGCGTGCCGCCGCCCTTGCCGCCGTGGTCCCAGAAGAGGAAAAGCGCGCGAACCGCAAACAGAAGCGCCAGCACGGCGAAGACCGCAACCATCCCCAGCACGGGAAAGAAATCGGGCGTGGTCAGGAATCCGAAGCGATGCCCCACCGCAGCGGTGAGGAACAGCACCACGGAAAAGAGGGCCACCCGGCGCGACCACACGGTGGCGTTGGAAACGCGCCGCTCCAGAAATTCATCCATGCCGTGGTCGTCATCCCGTTGCCACCCGCGGCGAGCTACTTAAGGCCTTTTCCGTCTGTGTTGAAGCGGAAACGAGGCGGCGGCAGGTCGCATTCAGACTGCCCCTGCGCGAGCAGAGGCACCGTTCCGCCACAATCCGGCCACCGTCGCTGTGAATCCTAGGCCGAGGCGGGGTTGTGTAGTGCGAAAATCCAAGGGGTTGCGCATGAACGCCGAGATGATTGCGGACCAAGGTCCGATCCCTGTATCCCCGACGTTGCTGCCTCCATCCGACACAAAACTCCTGGCAGCGCCGGCGCCGCACGAGGTCTCCGACGAAGATTTCGAAGAAGTCGTACGCGGCGCTCTCGAAGCGGTCGGCGGCACGCTCCTGTTCAAGATGACGGTCGGCGCCGACGACGAAGCGCATCACGCAGCCGCAGCCGCGGTCGGCATGGGAGCGACCCGTCAATTCCTGCTGCTGACGCTTCCTGTCCATGGCGGCCAGCTCAAGGTGGAGACGACCTCGCGCAGCAACAGCCCGCTGGCGCAGATCGCCGAATCCTATGCCGGGCTGATGGACGTGCTGAAGGCCGCCGCCTGAACGAGGCGCCGCGTTCCTCGAAGGAACGGTATCGAGGTCACCACGTTGTGCCCCGATCACAGGGAGCACGACCATGAATATTGCGGCCAACCCCTCGCCCGGACTGCAGCGGAACCCGTCCCACCGGATCACCGTGGAGCCTTTCGACGGCGCCGTCACGGTGGTTTTCTCTGATGCGATCCTGGCGTCGACGGACAAGGCGCTCGTCCTTCGTGAAGCGGAGTACCCGCCAGTCTTCTACATTCCCTTCAAGGATATCTACTTCGAGTTCATGAAGCGCAGCGACACCTCCACGCACTGCCCCTACAAAGGCAATGCTTCCTATTGGAACGCATCTGCGGTGGGCGAAGCGGTGAACGACGTCATGTGGGCCTATGAGCGCCCCTATGACGAGATGGCGGCGATCAAGGACCATGGCGCGTTCTATGCCGACAAGGTCAGGATCGAAGCGAACCCGAAATCAGGAGAAGTCGGGGCCGATCTCTAATCGGCCTCGACTTGAGCGACCTCCATTCGGCCGGCTGCGTCGTCAGCCGGCCTTTACGGTCGCTGCCTGCGCCGCCGCCAGCCGGGCGATCGGCACGCGATAGGGTGAGCAGGAGACGTAATCGAGCCCGACCTTCTGGCAGAAGCGGATCGACGCCGGGTCGCCGCCATGCTCGCCGCATATGCCGAGCTTGATATCCGGTCGCGTCGCCCTGCCCTTCTCCGCTCCTATCTTCACCAGTTCTCCGACGCCGTCGATGTCGAGGGTGACGAAGGGGTCCTGCTCGACGATCCCCTTCTGGCGATAGGTGTCGAGGAAGGACGCCGCGTCGTCGCGCGAGATGCCGAACGCCGTCTGCGTGAGATCGTTGGTTCCGAAGGAGAAGAATTCGGCGGTCTCGGCGATGACATGCGCGCGGATCGCGGCGCGCGGCAGCTCGATCATCGTGCCGGTGAGGTACTCCACGCGCGTGCCGGTTTCCTCCATCACGCTCTTTGCCACCGCATCGATGCGCGCCTTGACGAAATCGAGCTCCGTCTTCAGCCCTACCAGCGGCACCATGATCTCCGGCACCACCGGGCTGCCGGTGCTGCGACCTGCCTCCACCGCCGCCTCGAAGATGGCGCGCGCCTGCATCTCCGCGATCTCGGGATAGGATATCGCCAACCTGCAACCGCGATGGCCAAGCATCGGGTTGACCTCGTGCAGGGAGTCGGTTCGGTGGCGCAGCTTGTCGGGGCTGACGCCCATGACGGCCGCAACCTCGTCGATCTCCTTGTCGGATTTCGGCAGGAATTCGTGCAGCGGCGGGTCGAGAAGACGGATGGTGACCGGAAGCCCCGCCATGATCTCGAACAGTTCGAGGAAATCCGAGCGCTGCATCGGCAGCAACTTGGCAAGCGCGGCGCGGCGCCCCTCCTCCGTGTCGGAGAGGATCATCTCGCGCATGGCGAGGATGCGGTCTCCCTCAAAGAACATATGCTCCGTGCGGCAGAGGCCGATGCCCTCCGCGCCGAAGGAGCGGGCCATGCGCGCATCGGCGGGCGTGTCGGCATTGGTGCGCACCTTCATACGGCGGATGACGTCGGCCCATTGCATGATCGCGGCGAAATCGCCCGACAGCTCCGGCTGCAGCATCTGTACGGCACCCTTCAGCACCTGGCCATTGCCGCCATCGATGGTGATGACGTCGCCCTTGCGGAAGGTCTGGCCCATCGCCGTCAGCGTGCCCGCTCTGTAGTCGACCCGCAGCGAGCCGGCACCCGACACGCAGGGCTTGCCCATGCCGCGCGCGACGACCGCCGCGTGGCTGGTCATCCCGCCGCGCGTGGTGAGGATGCCTTCGGCCGCATGCATGCCATGGATATCCTCCGGGCTGGTCTCGATGCGGACGAGGATCACCTTCTTGCCGAGGTCCTTCATCTCTTCCGCGTCATGCGAGGAGAAGACGATCTCGCCGGTCGCAGCCCCCGGAGAAGCGGGCAGGCCCACGGCGACCACGTCGCGCGCGGCCTTGGGATCGATGGTGGGGTGCAGGAGCTGGTCGAGCGAGGCAGGATCGATGCGCGCGACGGCTTCCTCCTTGGTGATCAGGCCTTCGCCCGCCATGTCGACGGCGGCTTTCAGCGCTGCCTTCGCCGTGCGCTTGCCCGAACGCGTCTGCAGCATCCAGAGCTTGCCGCGCTCGATGGTGAATTCGAGGTCCTGCATGTCGCGATAGTGCTTCTCGAGCTTGTCCGAGATCGCGACGAAGGCGGCGAATGCCTCCGGCATGACTTTCTCCAGCGAAGGCTTGTCTGACCCCGCCGCGATGCGCGCCGCCTCGGTGATGTTCTGCGGCGTGCGGATGCCGGCGACGACATCCTCGCCCTGCGCGTTCACCAGGAATTCGCCATAGAGCGCCTTCTCGCCCGTCGAGGGGTTGCGCGTGAAGGCAACGCCGGTCGCCGACGTGTCGCCCATGTTGCCGAACACCATCGCCTGCACGTTGACGGCGGTGCCCCAGTTTTCGGGGATGTCGTGGAGCCTGCGGTAGGTGATGGCGCGGGGGTTCATCCAGCTCGCGAAGACGGCGCCGATGGCGCCCCAGAGCTGCTCCTCTGGGTCCTGCGGAAACGCCTTGCCGAGCTCCTCCTCGACCTTCGCCTTATAAAGGTCGATCACCGCCCGCCAGTCGTCAGCGGACAGTGCCGTGTCCAGTTCATGGCCGCGCCGCGCCTTCTCGTCCTCGAGGATTTCCTCGAATACCTCGTGGTCGAGCCCGAGGACCACGTTGGAATACATCTGGATGAAGCGGCGGTAGCTGTCATAGGCGAAGCGGGCATCGCCGGAATCGGCGGCGAGCGCCTCGACCGCGTCGTCGTTGAGGCCGAGATTGAGCACGGTGTCCATCATGCCGGGCATGGATGCGCGCGCGCCGGAGCGGACTGAAACCAGAAGCAGCCTCTTGGGATCGCCGAGCCGACGGCCCGTCAGGCGGGCGATGTGCTCCAGCGCGGCCGAAACCTGTTCCTTCAGCGCTGCCGGATAAGCGTTTCCGTTCGCGTAGTACCAGTTGCAGAATTCGGTCGTGATCGTGAATCCCGGCGGGACCGGCAGACCCAAGCGGCACATCTCGGCGAGATTGGCCCCCTTGCCGCCGAGCAACTCACGGTCGCCGGCATGGCCCTCGGCCGCTCCGTCGCCAAACGTGTAGACCCACTTTGTCATGCTCGCTCCTTGGAAAGCGCCCCTGGCTGCTGCGGACCAAGTTGAGCGATAGAATGCTGCATTGCGAAAAGCAATTATGCGCAGGAATTACAATCGATTAGGTACAGACTGCAGCAGCATCAAAAATTTCCCGCGGTCGCAAGGCGCGCGTGATCGTCAGCGACGATGGCGAATAAGAAGGGGGGCTGTCGCGGGCCAGGCCGGCAAAATCCGCTATATGGAATCGCCGGCGGCAGGCGGGACACTCGACAGCGTAACGTCGTTTTACAGCGCGGTCTTCGGTTGGACGTTTCCCGACTTCGGCGCGATTGTGCTTTTCGACGACGCTGGTATAAGGCCGCCCAGCCTGCGATGCTTTGGGGCGTAGCCAAGCGGTAAGGCAGCGGTTTTTGGTACCGCCATTCCCTGGTTCGAATCCAGGCGCCCCAGCCATCCGATCCTTTCTGGAAAAACGACCGTCGGGTCGAATTTCGAGCGGGCTCTTGTCGTCACAGCCCGTGCAACACCCGCGCTAAACCACATGGCTGCCTTCGGCGTGACAGGGCATGAAAGCCGGGGACGTGGAAGAAATCTCCTGGGCTTTAGGATTTCCGTCATGTCGCGTTGCTGTGGCCGGAAATCTAACCCGTTGAAATCTATACATCTCTCACAACGGGAGGGATGCAACGCGGTCCTGGCAAATAAATATCTTACCGACTTTGTTCACGCGGATTCGCCGTAAGCGATACTTGCCGCATCTCCTGCACGGGAACGCGGGTCGCGAACCGGGCGAGCGTGGCAGGAGACGGCGCCGGGCCGGCAGCAAGACGGTGTGCTGCTGGGTGATGAACCCCCAGGTCCGGGCCCTGACAGAGACCAAGGGCAACGGCCCCGTCCTCCGACAGGGCAAGAACGCCGGCGGGGCGCGGAAGCCGCGCCACGTATAAAAATTAGGAAGGCTCGGCCAAGCGCCCCGCTTCCCGACTTCTGCTCCCGAGGCGAGCAGCGTTCTTTGACAAGAGCCAGACGCTTCGGCGGGCGTGGCGACGATCTCGCTTGCCGCCTCTCATCGCCCCACGAATGTGGGGG
>Ga0233385_1001383_pt1 | contig 9998 bp, 5 predicted proteins | sample ElkDunMinimDraft_16_FD_191543 | JGI IMG/M metagenome (GOLD analysis project Ga0233385, IMG submission 191543) | Fecal eukaryotic communites from dung pellets of Tule Elk in California, USA - Elk Dung G36 | ecosystem: Host-associated > Mammals > Digestive system > Large intestine > Fecal | place... | reverse complement strand
GGTCATCGCCAAGGGGCAGTCCCGCGAGTCGATGATCCCGTCGCCGATCATGACGGCGATGGAGCAGGGCGTGGTGGGGCGCTTCGAGGAGCTGACCCGTTCCACCAGCGACGTGCAGGACGCGCTTATCTCGATCCTGTCGGAGAAGTACGTCTCCATCCCCGAGCTGAGCACCGACAACATCGTCTTCGCCAAGCCCGGCTTCTCGATCATCGCCACCGCGAACAGCCGGGACCGGGGCGTCAACGACCTGTCGTCGGCGTTGAAGCGGCGCTTCAACTTCGTCCGCATCCCGATGGTCACCAGCAAGCGCAGCGAGACGGAGATCGTGCGTTTCCGCACCGAGGAGCTGCTGCGCCGGCACCGCATCGAGCTGGACGTGCCACCGACGCTGCTGGACATCCTGCTGCAGAGCTTCGCCGACCTGCGCGCCGCCGCGGCGGCCGCGAGCAGCGACGACGAAAAGCTGGAGTCGGCGCTCTCCACGGCCGAGCAGATCGGCGTGCTGGAGGACGCCATCCTGCACAGCCAGTTCTTCGGCGACCGCACCCTGCGGGCGCAGACACTGGCGTCGTCGCTGATGGGGTCGCTGGCCCGGCGCAGCCCGGAGGACCTGGCGATCCTCAACAAGTACCTGCACGGGGTGGTGGAGCCCCGCGCCAAGACCGACGAGGGCTGGGCGGGCTTCCTCGACGGCGGCCGCCAGGCAATCGCCACCCTGTCATGACCGCCCCCGTCACCGCCGGCGCCTTCGGGGCGCTGCGCGAGCAGCTCACCGATGCGGCCGCCGCCTTCGCCGACACCCCCGATGCCCTGGCCGGCATCCTCCGCGGCATCGTCGACGACGTCGACCGGGCGCTGGGCGAGCGGCTGGAGATCTTCCCGGTCTGCCACCACTCCCCCGCCTCCGCGCTGGCGATGGTGCGCCGGCTGCGGCAGAAACAGCCGAAGGTGATCTACCTGGAGCTCTGCGAGGACCTGCGTCCACTCCTGGACGAGCTGCGCAACTGCCGGCTGCCGGTGGCGCTGCAGGCGTTCGCCTCGGAGCTCGACGGCTTCCCCGCCGGGTGGGGTCCGCTCAGCGTCGTCGCCCCGATCACCGAGGCGTCGGCGGAGTACCAGGCCATCGCGTACGCGCTGGAGACGCCGGGCGTGGAGCTGGTCCTGGTTGACCGCTCCAGCGACCACGTCTTCCAGTGGGCGGCTCAGGACGACACGCCACCGGAGGCCGAGGCCCGCGGGACCACCGATGAGTCGGCGCTGCACGGCGACGCGGTGGGGGTGGAGGTCGGCGACCTGCGGCCCCGCTTCGCCGAACTGGAGGCGCACCTGCTGCACCACGGCAAGGTGCGGCACTGGTCGGAGTGGTGGGACCAGTACGTCGAGCGGCCACTGGCCGATGCCGACTACGACACCTACCGCCAGGTGATGGTGCTCATCGGCAGTCTCTTCCGCCGGCTGCGCCCCGCAGCGGCGGACCGCACCGACCGGGACGCCGACCGTGAGCGGTACATGTGGACCCGGATGCGCGCACACCTGGCCGCGTCCGGCGCCGATCCGGCCGACTGTCTCTACATCTGCGGCGCCTTCCACGCCGCCAGCCGGGTCGAGCAGTTCGGCCTCGACTCGACCGCCGACTTCGACATCACCACGCCGACGGCGACCCGCTGGCGGTACGGGCTGATCCCGTCCAGCCATTCCGCGATCGAGGCGCAGTTCGGCCTGGCCTCCGGTTCGGTGTCGATCGCGGCCGCGAGCTGGAGCAAGGCGGTGAGCGGGTCGGGGCTCGCGCCGTACCGGCTCGGCGGCCGGCGCGGCGGGAAGACCCGTGGCCGCAAGGGGCGGGCCGACTCCGGCGGCGCGCCGGGCGGGACGGTCACCGACCGGCTCTCCGGCTTTCTCGCCGCACCGCCGGCGCCGGACGCCCTGGACGAGGCGGAGCTGCGCGGCTGGTGCGTGGAGATCGTCCGGCTGGCCCGGCGCAACGGATACCTGGCCAGCACCGCCGACGCGATCGCGGTCTTCGAGACCTCGATCCTGCTGGCCGGCCTGCGCAACCGGGCCCGCCCCACCCCGTACGACTTCGCGGACGCGGCGGTCACCTGCATCGAGAAGGACGTGGTGCCGGGGCGGCGGGACGTGCGCCGGCTCTGCGAGATCCTCTTCGGCGGGGACCGGATCGGGCAGGTCGGTTACGAGTCCCTGCCGCCACTGGCCCGCGACGTCCTCGACCGGCTCGCCCCGCTCGGCCTCGACCTGGAGAAACGTACGGTCCAGCGGGCGCTGCTGGATCTGCGCGCCGACCCGGAGATGGCCGGCTGCTCCGATCTGCTCTGGATGCTGCGGCACCTGCTGCCGGCCGACGCCGTGCGCCCGATCATGGGTGAGCGGCGACTCGGGCACCGGTCGGTCCAGGAGAGCTGGGACCTGGCCCTGGGCCGCCAGCAGCGCGCCCTGATCGAACTCGGCTACGAGGGTGTGACCGTCGAGCAGGTGCTCGAACAGCGGCTGCGCCGCGCGGTACGCGCCCCGGACGCCACCGCCGCCGTCGCCCTCACCGCCGTCGAGGACGCCATCCGGCTGCTGGACAGCCCCCGGCTGGTCGAGGAGCTGGGTGCACGCGCGGTGCAGCTGCTCGCCGCCGAACGCAGCGTCGACGACGCCCCCGAGGTGCTGCGCCGCATCCGCCGGCTGCTCGGTCACTACCGGGCCACCGCGCCGAGCCTGCCGGCCTGGTGCGAGGCGTTCGTGACCACCGGGTACGCCCACTACTGCACCCTGCTGCCGACCGCTTTCGTCGAGGAGGAGAGCAGCGTACGGCAGGTCGCGGCGATGCTCGGTTTCCTGTTCGGCATGGAGAGCCTGGCGCTCTCCCTGGGCTGCGACCGGTCCCAGCTCGAACTCGCGGTCGCCCAGTCCCACCCGGAGCCACCGGCCAAGGTCGGCCTCCTCTGGGCGGCCCGCCACCAGCTCGGCCTGCTCCCCCTGGCCGAGCTGCGGCTGCGCTGCCGGGACCTGCTCGACAACCCGCTGGTGGTGCCGGCGTTCCCGCAGTACCTCTCCGGTTTCGTGCACGCGCTGGAGCCGGTGCCGGGGCTGGCACCCTTCGTGGTGGAGACGATGTCCACGGCCTTCGCCCGGCTGCCCGACCCGGTGCTGCTGCCCTGGCTGCCGAACCTGGTCACCGCACTGCGCGAGCACGGGCCGGAGCTGGTGCCGCTGCTGGTCCGGGAGGCGGAACGCACCTTCCCGGGGACGCTGCCGGCGCTGGACGCCTGGGTGCCGCCATGGGTCGCCCCCACCCCGGCTCCCGTGCCGAACGCGGCGAAGGCAGCGGCCGGCCCGGTCCAGGCCCTGCTGGCCGGCCACCCCGAGCCCGTGGACGCGGTCGCCGCACTGCTCGGCGCCGAGGGCGAATGGCACCCGCTCGACAGTGGCACACCGGACGTGGCAGCGCTGCTGACCGCCCACCCGGCCACCGCCGAGGCGGTCGCGAGCCTGCTCGAGCACCGATGAGAGGCCGGAGGAGGTCCCGTGGTCAACCGTGGCGCTCGTGACGGTCGATATCGACGGCCGCCTCCCCGGCACCGTCGCCGGGTCGTCGGGCTGCCGGCCGATGGCGCCGTCGCCGTCCGGTGCTGAGCGCGACGGTCACGGCGGTGAACAGGGCGACCGCCCCGGCGAGCAGGTAGGCAACGGCCTGCCCGTGCGCGGTCGCGTCCAGGGACCGGGGAGGCGGACCCGCCCCGATCGCGACCCCGGCCAGCAGCACGGCGATACCGACGGCCGTGCCGATCTGCGCGGCGGCGTTCAGGACGCCGCTGTACAGCCCGGAGTTCCCGTCGGTCGCGGTGCTGGTGCCATGGGCGGTAGAGGCGACCGACGCGACGCCCAGGCCCATGCCGGAGAGCACCAGACTGACCAGGAACAGCACCAGCGCACGCCGGTCGACTGCCGCCGCGCCCACCGTCATCGCAGCGGCGACGACGATCAGACCAGCGGCCATCGCCCACTCCCGGCCCAGCCGACCGACCGCGGTCGCGGCGACGGCCGAGCCGAGGGCGACCGCGACGCTGAACGCCAGGAAGACCGCCCCGCTCATCCCGGCGGAGCGGCCGAGGACCTGTTGCAGAAAGAGAGTGCCGACCACGTTCGCTCCGCTGGTCACGAAGGTCAGTACCAGCGCGACGACGCCGCCCAGCGTCAGCGATCCCACCGACCACACCCACGGCGGCACGAGCGGGTCGCGTACGGTCCGCTCCACCGCGAGAAAAGCGACGCCGAGCGACGCCGATGACATCAGCGGCAGCCACACCGTCCAGTCGGCGAGTCCGTGCTCGCCGAGCCGGGTGAAGCCGAGAATCAGCAGGATCACGGTGGCGGTGGCGAGCAGCGCGCCCACGACGTCGGGCCGGGTCCCGGTGCCCTTCGTCGCTTCGATCGCGCGACGGGCGAAGAGCACAACAGCGACGCCGAGCGGCACCAGAGCGGCGAAGAGCCAGCGCCAGCCGACCGCTTCGGTGATCAGTCCACCGAGGACGAAACCCGCGGCGCCGCCGAGCGCACCGCTGAGCGTCCACGCACCGAGCGCACGGTCACGGCGCGGCCCCGGAGGGAAGACGGCGAGCAGCACCGCGAGCGCCGCCGGCACGGCCACGGCGGCGCCGATCCCCTGCAACGCCCGGCCGGCGAGCAGAACCGCACCGTGGGGTGCCAGCGCGCAGACAGCCGACGCCGCGGTCACCACCAGGGTGCCGCCGAGGAACACCGCCCGGCGGCCATACGTGTCGACCACCCGGCCGCCGACGATGAGCAACCCGCCGAAGAAGAGCGGGTACGCCGCGGCGACCCACGACAGCGTCGCCGGATCGAGGACGAGGTCCCGCTGCACGGCCGGCAGCGCGACAACGAGCACGGTGACCCCGAGCACGTCGACGAACTGCACGCTGCACACCAGGGCAAGTACCAGGCCTGCCCGGCCTCCAAGTGCCACCTTCACATACCCGGCCCTCCGACTCGACAACGGCGGCCGGCCCGCCGGTACGGGAGCCCGTTGAGAAGCACGTGGGTCACCTCACCGGCCATGATGTCCAGCTTCGCGCCGTCCGAAACCAGCCTCAGGGCGCTGCCACTGGCCGGGCGTTCGTAACTCGACCTGCGCGGCCGGGTGCAGGCGGTCGTCTACGCCTACCGTGCGGGCCTGGTGACCTGAGCAGGTGGGGCAGGACCATCTGCTTCCGTGACCGCAGCAGATCACCCAAGGATCCCTCGATCGGCCGCGGCATCCTGCCAGTCCTTCCAGATAATGGCAAGCAGTTGATCCACGAGCTCAGACAATGCAAAGATCCAGGTCACCTGACCAGCCGACGTGGAAGGCGTCCTGCACCCACCACCCCCAACGCCGCGCGCACCCGCCACCGTCCCTCGGATCGGTTCACCGGATCCGGACCCGTCGCGCGAGGCACACCACGACATCCTGAACGGACTGTCTGGTGCGGATTGCACGTCGGCCGGCCATGTAACCCCTGACCCCCCAACAGAAGGAGGGGAGCATGCGAGGCAAGCAGCCACGCATCGTGCTTCTCGCGATGTCCGCCCTCGTGGCGTCGGCATTGATCGCCGGCGGACCCGTGAACGCGGACCCCGCGAACCCCGCAGCCGCGGGCTCGCAGCGATCCCACCTCGAGAATCCGAGGTCTGCCCAGAACGTCCGCATCCAGCTCACCGGCGCCGACATGCTCGACAAGGTGGTGGCCGCCGGCTACGACCTCGAGCACGGCCTCACCCGGGTGCCGGACGGCATCGAGGGCGAGGCGGTCGTGACCGCCGAGCAGCTCGCCGGCCTCGAGGCGATGGGCGTCAAGGTCCTCGGTGAGGACGAGGGCTTCCAGTGGAGCGAGGTGGCCGACGGCGGGTTCCAGGCCGCCGGCGCGCGGTCCGCCGCGCCGCTCGCCGCCCCGGCCCAGTCCGACGAGGCGACCGTACGCGTCGTGCGCGCCGACTGGTTCACCACCAAGGGCCAGGGCTTCCTCTACGTCGAGGCCCGCACCACCGAGGGCGCACAAGCCGACCCGATCGTGCTGATGCAGGTCGAGAACGACTCCGGCAAGGGCACCGAGTTCGGCTTCGCCCGGACGATGAGCCGCTTCGTCGACTCCGGCCAGTACATGTTCCACCGGAACCTGTTCAAGCTCGACCAGCGTCCGGACGAGATCCGGGTTACCAGTTCCACCGGCGGCGTCACCACCGGCAAGGTCTCCGACTGGCTCGAGGACGCTCCGGCGCCGCTGACCGACAACCCCGGCTACAAGTACGACTTCATCGACGGCTACAAGCACCCGCAGCAGCTCTTCGCGCGTGCCCACGAGATCGCCCGGCAGTACCCGGACATCGCCGAGATCGTCTACCTGCCGAACAAGACGAACGGTTACCAGCGCAAGGCGCAGGCCACCATCGGCGGCACCGGGCAGTCCGCGGTCGTGGTCAGCTCTGCCGCCTGGGGTCACGAGGGTGGCAACGACATCACCGTGGAGTTCGTGGAGCGGCCGGGCGCCAACCTGCCCCTCTCCGTCGAGGTGAGCGGCAAGGCCGTCCGCGTCCTGCTGGCCAAGGACGCCTCCGGCGCGCTGGCCAGCACCGCGACGCAGGTCGCGACGGCGCTGAAGACCCAGTCCCAGGGCCTGATCGACCGGGCGCACCCGTACCGCACCAACACCGGCACCGGCATCGTCGTGCCGACCTCGGGTCCGGTGTCGCTGAGCGACTTCCTCGACGAGAAGCGCGTCGGCGCGCCCGAGGGTGAGGTGCCCCGCGGCGAGGCCACCATCCCGGTTCTGCGCATCGGCAAGCACCGCGACGGCCGCAACCCCGGTGTGCTGATCCAGGCCCAGGACCACGCCCGTGAGTGGGTGCCCGCCACCACGTCGCTGGAGAGCGCCGAGCGTCTGGTGCACAACTACAAGACCGACAAGGAGACGAAGAAGATCGTCCAGAACACGGACATCTTCTTCATCCTCTCCAACAACCCCGACGGGGCGAACTACAGCTTCTACAACTACGCCTCGCAGCGTAAGAACCTGACCAACCACTGCGCCGACGCCGACGCCGACCCGGGTCGTCGCAACTCGTGGGGCGTGGACCTGAACCGCAACTACCGGGTGGGCTCCGCCCACGACGGTTACGCCGGCGGCTCGGACGTCTGCACCAGCGGCACCTACCAGGGCCCGGAGAAGCTCTCCGAGCCGGAGTCGAAGAACATCGTCTGGCTGGTCGAGAAGTACTCGAACATCAAGTTCATGATGTCGGTGCACTCCAACGGCGGTCAGCTCTTCTGGCAGCCCGGCGCCTACATCGCCGACGGCCGCATCACCACCCCGCGCCCGCCGCTGGGTGACGAGGCGTTCTACTGGCAGTCGGCCAGCCGGATCCTTTCGCAGGTCAAGGCGCACCGCGAGACCGTCGTGACGCCGCAGAACGTCGGCGGCTCGTCGGACGTGCTCTACTCCTCCGCCGGCAACGTGCGTGAGGACCTGTACCACACGTACGGCATCTACGCGTACGGCTGGGAGGTCGGCGGTTCGGTCTACAACCCGGCCACCGGCAACTGGCAGGGCGGCTCGTTCCAGCCGCCGTGGGAGGGCGACCCGTCGCTGGTCAGCGGCCACGCCGAGACCATGGAGTACGCCAACGGCATCATGGAGATGTTCCGGGTCGCGGCCGACTGGGGCAACGACAAGAAGAAGCCGACCTCGGAGCTGACGCCCGGCAAGGGCAAGTACCGCGGCTCGGTGGACGTGCGCTTCGAGACCAGCGAGCCGGCGACCATCTACTACACCACCGACGGCAGCCGGCCGACCCTCGACTCGCCCCGCTACCAGGCGACCGAGTTCCGTGAGCCGGGCCAGGTGTTCCGGATCACCGAGACCACCACGTTCAACTGGTTCTCGGTCGACGCCTCCGGCAACGTCGAGAAGGGTTACGACCCGACCGACAACAAGAAGAGCAAGAACTACCGCTCGGCGACGGTCACCATCGTCAAGTAGTAGCGCGCACTGATCATTGCCTCGTCGGCGCGATTCTTCCGCGTCGGCGAGGCAATGACTTTTTCAGCCCCGCAACGACCCGTACGCGCCGAGCCGTTCCGCATCGACGGCGGCGACGAACCTGTCGAGGAGTGCGGAGGCGTCCATGTCAGCGGCCCCGCTCGGCGCCGCCGTTGATCTGAATGATCTGCCCGGTGACGTGCCCGGCCCCGGCGGACGCCAGCCAGTGCACCGTGTGGGCCACGTCCTCGGGGGTGCCCGCCCGCTTGTTCAGCGTCTGGCTGATCTGCAGCCGCCGCCGCTCGTCCGACATCTGACCGGCGAAGAAATCGGTGTCCTGTATGTAGCCGGGGGCGACGACGTTCACCGTGATCTGGCGCTCGCCCAGTTCGTTGGCCAGGTCGTACGCGTAGGGATGCAGCGCTGCCTTCGAGGCGGCGTACGAGCCCGAGCCCGAGCCCCGGTAGGCCGCGATGGAACTGAGCAGCAGCACCCGCCCACCGGGCGACGAGAGGTGCGGCTTGAGCGCCTCGGTGAGCAGGACTGCGGTGAGGGTGTTGACGCGGAAGTTCTCCGTCCACTGCAAAGCGGTCGCTGCTAGCCCTTCCAGCGGCTCCGGCCCCGGGTGGTACAGCGCGTTCCCGCCGGCGGCGTTGACCAGCACGTCGACGCGCTGCCGGCGTTCGACGATCTCGTCGGCCAGCCGCCGCACCTGCACCGGATCCGTCAGGTCCGCCGGCAGCGCCGCCACCCGGCCGTCCTTACCGCCGATTTCGGCGGCGGTCCTGGCCAGGACCTCGGCACGGCGGCCGACGAGGACGACCTGGTCCCCCTGGCGGGCGAACAGTTCCGCGGTGGCGCGACCGATGCCGGTGCCGCCGCCACTGACCACTACGACGCGCTCCATGCACACCTCATCCGGAGTTGCCCGGGACAACTCTGCACGGTCCTCCAATTCACGTCCACCCATTAACGGCCTGCACGCGGCCGTGCGGGTCGCGCTTGGTGAGGTTGCTGCGAGCGATCTCGGCCTCGCACCCGCCCCGGTCCCACAGGTCGGGGAGCCGATGGCCGACCTGGCGGCAATCGGCGTGCGCGGGCGCACCCCGGATCCCTAGGCTCCGGCGGTGGGATTTTTCATTCGCCTCAATGCGTTCCGCGGCGTCTCGCAGGGCGATGTCAAAGCTGCGTTGAACGACTTCTGGTCACGGCACGACCGACAGGTCGAGTCGTTGCCGCAAGACCCGCAAGTCGACGCGTTCGACCTCCACGAGCAGTGCAATGGCTGGACGGCCATGGTCTGGTCGAGAGGTTGGGAATGGAACCTCCGGCGTGCCGCCCAACTGCATGTCTCCAGGGTGCTGGACTGCGCCGGCATCCTGGTATTCGTGTACGACGGCGACGACTGGGGGTATGAGCTGTTCGACCGGGGCGTCGCGGTTGACTGGTTCATTCAGTGGCCCCGAGAGGGAAACAGCTGGTTTCCCGGTAAGGACCTCTCCGGCCGGCCGGAGGCCATTGTCGCCGCCTTCCCGGACCTTGCCCTCCAGCGCTCGGACGTCGCCCCGTACCTCGTGCAGGGCCCGGATGACGAGGAGGCCGAAAAGCTGTGGGACGTGCGCGTGCGGCCGGCCGACCGGTTCAGCCGAGGTCAGGCCGAGGTAGCGCTGGACTTCATCAACCTGCTCCGGGTCATCGACGTCACCGAAGAGGGCTTCGTATTCCCGCCGCTGTGGTGCCGCTTCCGCGTCGAGCCGCCTCCGGATTTGGAGATCTGACTGATCACCGGTCGCAGCGGGCGAACGAGCCCCGGCTGATCCATGATGGATCAGCCGGGGCTCGTCAGGGCCGGATCAGACGAGGTCGAAGCGGTCGAGCTCCATGACCTTGGTCCAGGCGGCGACGAAGTCGGTGACGAACTTCTCGCGCGCGTCGTTGCTGGCGTAAACCTCGGAG
>Ga0233385_1001378_pt1 | contig 10057 bp, 9 predicted proteins | sample ElkDunMinimDraft_16_FD_191543 | JGI IMG/M metagenome (GOLD analysis project Ga0233385, IMG submission 191543) | Fecal eukaryotic communites from dung pellets of Tule Elk in California, USA - Elk Dung G36 | ecosystem: Host-associated > Mammals > Digestive system > Large intestine > Fecal | place... | reverse complement strand
GTAGTCGAAGCCGCCAACCATGGCGCGTACAGCGCCCGAATTGTCGATCGATACGAGAGCGCCCTGGCTGACGTTGAGCTTGTCGCCATTCTCCCCGACAAGCCGACGGATCGATTTCTCGGCCAACTCCTGCAAGGTCAGGTCGACGGTCGTATCGACGATGATGTCGCTCCGGACCTCGCCGATCAATCCGGGCAGCTCTTCCATGATGCGGTCGGCGACGTAGTTTTCGGAGCCCGTCCAGTAGGCGGCGGCGCGCGTCGCCGGTGCGCTCATTGCCGTCGTCAGCTCCTTGTCGCCGATCATCTTCTCCTCGCGCATGGCGGCCAGCACCAGCTGCGCGCGCTCTTCGGCCGCCTTCGGGTCGCGCGCCGGAGAGAGCCTGGACGGCGCCTTGAGCAGGCCGGCGAGGAGGGCGGCCTCCGACAAGGAGACATCGCGTGCGGACTTGCCGAAATAGCGCCGGGCCGCGGCCTCGACGCCATAGGCGCCCGAGCCGAAATAGACCCGGTTGAGATACATTTCCAGGATCTGGTCTTTCGTGTGCTTCTGCTCCAGCCAAAGCGCCAGCAGCACTTCCTGCACCTTGCGCTCCAGCGTCCTGTCCGGCTTCAGGAACAGGTTCTTCGCCAGCTGCTGCGTCAGCGTCGAGCCGCCCTGGGTGAAGCGGCCATGCATCAGGTTGGTCGCCATGGCGCGCGCCAGGCCAATCGGGTCGATGCCGAGATGCGAATAAAAGCGGCGGTCCTCGATCGCCATCACCGCTTGAGGGATGTAGGGCGACATCTCGTGCAGGCCGACCGCCTCGCCGCCGGTCATGCCGCGGTTGGCGAGCAGCCTGCCATCGACGGAAACGATCTTGATGTTGGGCGAGCGGTCCGGGATCGACCACGTCGTCATCGCCGGCATCCTGGCGCCGTAATAGACGACGACGCCCGCACCCACGATGCCGCACCAGATCATCAGCACGAAGGCCCAGTAGGCCAGCCGTCCGACGCCGCCGATCAGGCCGCCGCGCCGGGTCTTGCCGCGGCGTCCGCGGGGTGCCGGGGCGGTCGCACTTTTCTTTTTCCGTGCAGGCTTGGTGCGCCGGCTGGGGATGACGCGGTCCTCCTCGCTGACCGACAGCTCGCGCGCTGCCTGACCCTTCGCCGGCCCGTCGAATGTCGGCTCGATGCGCCGGTCGCTTCTTTTCGCCATGAATATGCTGGTCCAATCCCGAAGAGGGCTCGGGTTGGAAGCTAAATGCGGCAATTTAAGGTGGGGTTAAGTGCGGCGTGGTCGCGCCCGCCGGCATTTGCCTTAAAGAACCGTCGCGGCCGGCGTGGAGCCTAGTTTTCCTGGATCGAAACGCCGGATTCGTCGATCCTGAGTTCGACGCCGTCGGGTTTCGATTCCTCGCGCCAGACATAGATGCCAAGCGCGACCACCACGACGATGAGCGCGCCGATGATCAGATAGAGCTGGTTCTGCCTCATCGGCGCTCCCGTTGATAGCTGGAAAAATCAGGCCCGTTTGAAGAGCCGTATGATAAGCAGGAGGATGACCGCGCCGATCACGGCGTTGATAACGTCAGCCACGATACCCCCGCCAATGACAAGGCCGATCCGCGGAAGCAGCCAGCCGGCTATGAATGCGCCGATGATGCCGACCACGATGTTGCCGATCAGGCCGAAGCCATAACCCTTGACGATCAGTCCGGCAAGCCAGCCGGCGATGGCGCCGACAATGAGGAAGACAAGTAGACTTTCAATGCCCATTGCAATTTCCCTCCGGTTTGAAGCAGCGGCCCGAAACGGCGGAAAGGCACGAATCGACCGTGCATCGCGGCGATGATAGTCGAGAATTCTGCTTGTCGCGAGGGATGCCGCCGGCTTTGCACAAAGCGGCGGCGGCCCAGCCGGGCTTCAGCAGGTCATTCTTCCTCGTCGCCGCCCAAGGGTTTCCAGCTGTGGGGCACGATGCGCTTCTGCGTGTCGCTGTCGACATAGGCCCACCAGCCGGCATCGCTGTCGTCCCATTGGCCACCGGCGCGCTCCAGCAGGTCAGGCGAGCGGTATTGCGCGATCGTCTCGTTCTCCTGGCCGTCGCGGTCCTTCCACAGCACGGTGACCTTGCGGCCATCCCTGGGGGCGGTATCGATCGGTTTTGGGTCGGCCATGCTGTCCTCCTCCGCTCCAGTCTAGCGGCAGGCAGGAAAATGCCAACGGGAACGTTTGGTTGCGTATCGGATTGTTCGGGAGACCCGATTCGCCGAGGTAACCCATGAAACGTCTTCTGATCGCCCTTGCCGGTTATGCCCTCTACCAATGGTGGAACAGCCAGCCCGCGAGGCCGGCGCAGCCGCCCGCCCCGCCCAAGCGTACACCGCCGAGCCGCAGGCCCGTGCAGCCGGTCTGAATCACCAAGCTCAGCTGTGGGCGAAGATGTCCTCTTCCGGCCAGCCCATCAGATCGAGCTTGGCGCGCGTCGGCAGGAAGCGGAAGCAGGCATCGGCTTCGACGGACCGCTTCTCCCGCGCCAGCCTTGACGACAGCACCTCGCGCAGCCGGTGCAGATAAAGCACGTCGGAGGCTGCGTATTCGAGCTGTTCCGGCGTCAGCGTCTCGGCCGCCCAGTCGGACGATTGCTGTTGCTTGGAAAGGCTTACGCCGAGCAGTTCGGCGCAGATGTCCTTCAGTCCGTGGCGGTCGGTATAGGTCCGCGTCAGCCGCGAGGCGATCTTGGTGCAGAAAACCGGCTCCGCCATAGCGCCAAGCGCATGGTACATCACCGCTATGTCGAAACGGCCGAAGTGGAAGATTTTGGTGATCGACTGGTCCCGCAACAGCTGGACGAGATTGGGCGCTTCCTTCTGCCCCGGCGCGATCTGGATGACGTCGGCCGTTCCGTCGCCCGGCGAGATCTGCACCACGCAGAGCCGGTCTCGGTGTGGGTTCAGCCCCAGCGTCTCGGTGTCGATCGCCACCGCCGGAACGGCGTAGCGGCTCAGGTCGGGCAGGTCATGCTTGTGGAAGCGGATTTCGGTCATCTGGTATCCTGAGGCAGCTCAGCGGGAGAGGGCGTCAAGAATCCGCGCCCAGGAGCGCTGACCCTTGTGGAAGGAATTGAGGTCGTATTTCTCGTTCGGCGAATGGATGCGGTCGTCCGAGAGCCCGAAGCCGACCAGCAGCGATTCCATGCCGAGATAGGTGCGGAAATCGCCGACGATCGGGATTGAGCCGCCGCTGCCGACCATCACAGCCGGCTTCGGCCATTCATCGGAAAGCGCAGCCTTGGCCTTGGCCAGGAAGGCCGAGTCGTAGGAAAGCTGGATCGCCGGCGAGCCGCCGTGGGGGTGGAACTCGACCTTGCAGTCCTTGGGCAGCCGCTCCTCGACGAACTTGCGGAACGCCGCCCGGATTTTATCTGGATCCTGCTTGTGCACCAGGCGGAACGATACTTTCGCGGAAGCCTCGGCGGCAATGACTGTCTTGAAGCCCTTGCCGGTGTAGCCGCCGGAAATTCCGTTGAACTCGGCGGTTGGCCGTGCCCAGACCATTTCGAGTACCGAACGGCCTCTTTCGCCCGCCGGCTCGGACAGGCCGACCGGACCAAGGAAATTGTCAGCGTCCGTCCCGAGCGATTCCCACGACTGCAGCACCTGGCTCGGCGTCTCCTCGACGCCGTCGTAGAAGCCGGGGATGGTCACCTTACCCGTCTCGTCGTGGATGTCGGCCAGGATCTTCGCCAGCATGCGCACCGGATTGGCGGCGGGGCCGCCATACATGCCGGAATGCAGGTCGCGGTTCGCGGCCTTGATCACGATCTCCTCGCCGACCAGCCCGCGCAGCGAGGCGCAGATCGAGGGAGTCTCGGGGTCGAACATGTCGGTGTCGCAGACAAGCGCGAAATCGGCCTTCAGCTCTTCATGGTTTGCTTCCAGGAACGGCTTCAGCGACGGCGAGCCGCTCTCCTCCTCGCCCTCGAAAAGGATGCTGACGCGGCAGGGCAGCTGCCCGTGCTCGGCCTTGAAGGCGCGGCAGGCCTCGACGAACAGCATGAGCTGTCCCTTGTCGTCGGAGGAGCCCCGGCCGGTGATGACCTTGCGGCCGGGCTCGATCTCCTTCACCTGCGGCAGGAAGGGCGCGGTCTCCCAGAGCTCGATAGGATCGACCGGCTGCACGTCGTAGTGGCCGTAGAACAGGACATGCGGGCTGTCCGGCCGCGGACCGGGATGATGCGCCACGACCATCGGGTGGCCCGGCGTGGCGCGCACGCTGGCCTCGAAGCCGATCGTCGTCAGGTCGTCGACCAGCCATTCCGCCGCCTTCAGGCATTCGGCGGAGTAGGCCGGATCGGTCGAGATGGAATGAATCTGCAACAGCGCAAAAAGCCGCTCCAGGCTCTCGTCGAGATGGTTGTCGATGTGGTCGAGGACAGGGGACAGCGCGGGCATGTTGACACGGGATCCTTGCAGACAGATCCGGTCCTACAACAAGCCCGCCGCGAAGGAAACCGCGGAGCAGAAGCGATCAGGCGGCGGCCTGTGCGGGCTCCGGAGCTGCGACGCGCAGGGGCGGTGGCGCGAACACCGTGATCGCCCCCGGGTGGACCAGGAACTTCGCCGGCGTCGATGTGACGATCTCCCCGTCGGTGTTGACCGGCATAGGCTTCCTCGTCTCGATGTCGAATTCCACGCAACGCGCGGTGCGCACCTCGTTCCACGCGCCATGCGTACCTGAGCGGAACGAACGCAGCATGCCCGCGAGCTTCCAGACGGTATTCAATTCCAGGCTGTAGAGGTCGAGGTGCCCGTCATCGATCTCAGCGCTCGCCTCGATGACATTGCCGCCGCCGTAATGACGGCCGTTGCCGACGGCGATCTGGAAGGTCTTCACCTTCGTCACCTCGCCCTTCTCGCGGATGGTGGCGGTGAAGGGCCGCGCCTTGAGGAGGACCTTGGCCGCCGCCAGCGCGTAGCCGAAACGGCCGAAACGCTTCTTCAGCTTTGGGTGGAGCCCTTGCGCGAGGTCGGCGGAGAGCCCGATGCTGGCGACGTTGAAGAACGCATAGCCGTTGACCGTGCCGAGATCGATCACCCGCGTGTTTCCGGCCAGAATGACCTCGGCGGCCTGGGTCAGGTCCATCGGAATACCCAGCGTGCGGGCGAGGTCGTTGGCCGTGCCCAGCGGGATGATGCCGAGCGGCAGCCCGCATTCCACCACCGCCATGGCGCCCGATGCTATGGTGCCGTCGCCGCCGCACAGGATGATAAGGTCGGCGCTTTCGCGCAGCCTGACGATGTCACGGGCGATTTCGGGAAGCGCGTCGAACGGCTCGATGGTGACATCCAGGCCGCCCCGGTGCAGTCGGCCAAGGACGGAATCGATCGCCTCTCCGCCTCGGCGCGCCTTCGGGTTGACGAGCAACAGCGCCCGTTTCTTGACCTTCTTCACGCGGGATGCCTTCCTTCGGAATGTCTTCGGACAAGATATGGAGCGCAAGTGGGTCTTGAAGAAGGCCGCCGGACTCCAGACATAAAAATGCCGCCGTGGCGGAGGGGACAACCACGGCGGCGCTACTACAAACGTTGCGGCAGCCCGGAGAGGGGGATGAGGCTGCCGCAGTGTCCGGTCTAGGCGGGGGACGGGCCTTACTCCGGACTTCGGCAAAAAACGCCGATGCACCGTATTTGGATGCGTGAACGTGGCGATTCAAGGGCGCGAACATTACAGTTGTGTAACAAACCCGTGAGGCCTTGGCGCGCTTGGGTTTCTCCGTCAGGAGAGATCGCGCGGCGGCGCCTTTGCGGTGGACACTGTGAAGGCTGCGCGCTACGCCTCTCGCCATGAAAAAAGGCGACCACCTCTTCCTCGTCGACGGCTCCGGCTACATCTTCCGCGCCTACCACGCCCTGCCGCCGCTCAACCGCAAATCGGACGGGCTGCCGACCAATGCGGTGCTCGGCTTCTGCAACATGGTGTGGAAGCTGATGCAGGACGCGCGCAACACCGATGTCGGCGTCACGCCCACGCATTTCGCGGTCATCTTCGACTATTCGTCGAAGACGTTCCGAAATGAGCTCTATGCGGACTACAAGGCCAACCGCTCGGCGCCGCCTGACGATCTGATTCCGCAATTCGGCCTGATCCGCGAGGCGACGCGGGCTTTCAGCCTGCCTTGCATCGAGATGGAGGGCTTCGAAGCCGACGACATCATTGCCACCTATGCGCGGCTTGCCTGCGAGACCGGAGCGGACACCACCATCATCTCCTCCGACAAGGACCTGATGCAGCTCGTCGGCGAAACGACGTGGATGTACGACCCGATGAAGGACCGCCAGATCGGCGTTCCGGAGGTCATCGAGAAATGGGGCGTGCCGCCCGAGAAGATGGTCGACCTGCAGGCGATGATGGGCGATTCCGTCGACAACGTTCCGGGCATTCCGGGAGTCGGCCAGAAGACCGCGGCCCAGCTTCTCGAGCAGTTCGGCGATCTCGACACGCTGCTCGCGCGCGCCGGCGAGATCAAGCAGGAGAAGCGCCGGCAGACGATCATCGAGAACGCTGACAAGGCGCGCATCTCGCGCGAACTGGTCAGGCTGAAGAATGACGTGCCGATGACCGATGGGCTGGACGACCTCGTGCTGCAGCAGCCGGACGGGCCGAAGCTCATCGCCTTCCTGAAGACCATGGAGTTCACCACGCTGACGCGCCGCGTCGCCGAAGCTACCGCCACCGATGCCGCAGCAATCGCACCTGCTCCTGTCGTCGTAGACCTGACCGATGTCCACGGCCCGGATGTAGGCGCCGGCGCGAAGCCGGCCGAGACGCCCGCAGCCGCGGCTGCGTCGAAGGCGGCAAGCGCTCCGGTCACCGACGGCAAGGTCAACACGCCGGCCGCTCTCGCCGGGGCGCGAGCGCAGGCGGCAGTTGGTGCGACGATCGACCAGAAGCGCTACGGCTGTATTCGCCACCGCGCCGAGCTTGAGGCCTGGATCGCGGAGGCGCGCGAAAGCGGAATCGTCGCCTTCCGCACCGAGACGACGTCGCTCGACCCGATGCAGGCCGAGCCGGTGGGCTTCGCGCTCGCCCTCAAGCCCGGCAAGGCCGCCTATATCCCGGTCGGCCACCGCTCAAGCGCCGCCGACCTGCTCGGCAGCGGCCGCGCCGACGACCAGATGTCCGTCGATGAGGCGCTGGCTGCGCTGCAGCCGCTGCTCGCGGACAAATCCGTGCTCAAGATCGGCCACAACCTCAAATACGACTGGCTGACGATGCATCGCAGCGGCATCGACGTCGGCCCCTTCGACGACACGATGTTGATCTCCTACGTGATCGGCGCCAACACCGGCCCGCAGGACATCGCCGCGCTCGCCGAACGCTGGCTCGGCCACACGATGATTCCCTTCAAGGATATCGTCGGCTCGGGACGTAACCTGGTTCCCTTCGATCTCGTCGACATCGAGCGCGCGACCACCTACGCGACCGAGGGCGCCGACATAGCGCTGCGCCTTTGGCATATATTGAAGCCGAAGCTCGTCGCCGACGGGCTGGTCTCCGTCTACGAGCGGCTGGAACGGCCGCTGGTGTCGGTGCTTGCACGCATGGAGGAGTGCGGCATTTCCGTCGACCGCCAGATGCTTAGCCGGCTGTCGGGCGAGTTCGCGCAGCGCGCCGCCGCCCTTGAGGACGCCGTCTACGAGGCCGCCGGCGAACGATTCACCATCGGCTCGCCAAAGCAGCTTGGCGACATACTGTTCGGCAAGATGCAGATCCCGGGAGGCCAGAAGACGAAGTCCGGCCAATGGTCCACTACCGCCCAGAAGCTCGAGGAACTGGCAGCCGAGGGTTACGAACTGCCGCGCCGCATCGTCGACTGGCGCCAGCTCACCAAGCTGAAATCGACCTACACTGACGCGCTGCCCGAATACATCAACCCGGAAACCAAGCGCCTGCACACGTCCTATGCGCTGGCCTCGACGCCGACCGGCCGCATCTCGTCGTCGGAACCCAATTTGCAGAACATCCCGATCCGCACCGCGGAGGGGCGGCGTATCCGCACAGCCTTCATCGCCGATCCCGGCAACAAGCTGGTTTCGGCCGACTACAGCCAGATCGAGCTTCGCGTGCTCGCCCACATCGCCGACATTCCGCAACTCAGGAAGGCGTTCGAGGACGGCATCGACATCCATGCCATGACCGCGTCGGAGATGTTCAACGTGCCGGTCGAAGGCATGCCGTCGGAGGTGCGCCGGCGCGCCAAGGCGATCAATTTCGGCATCATCTACGGCATCTCGGCCTTCGGCCTTGCCAATCAGCTTTCCATCGAGCGCTCGGAAGCCGGCGATTACATCAAGAAGTATTTCGAGCGGTTCCCGGGGATCCGCGACTACATGGACAGCCGCAAGCAGATGGCCCGCGACAAGGGTTACGTCGAAACGATCTTCGGCCGGCGCATCCACTATCCGGAGGTTCGCTCCTCCAATCCGTCGATCCGCGCCTTCAATGAGCGCGCCTCGATCAATGCGCCGATCCAGGGCTCTGCCGCGGATATCATCCGCCGCGCCATGATCCGCATGGAGGACGCTCTGGCCAAGGAGAAGCTTTCCGCCCGCATGCTGCTGCAAGTGCATGACGAGCTGATCTTCGAGGTCGCCGAGGACGAAGTCGCCGCCACGCTTCCGGTCATCAAGAGGGTGATGGAAGGTTCGGCCATGCCGGCGGTGGCGCTAAAGGTGCCGTTGCAGGTGGACGCGCGCGCCGCCGACAACTGGGACGAGGCACACTAGCCTCCGGCGACCCTTATGGCGCGTCTGAGGAATGTCTACGCCGCTTCGGCCAGGCACTTGGCGCAGGTACCGCGGAATTCTATCACCGCCTTCTTGGCCGCAAAGCCGGTCGACCGCACCCAGTGGTCGAGCTGCTCGCCGACGTCGTGGTCCGACATCTCCACCACCTGCCCGCAGCGGTCGCAGATGGCGAAGGCGGTCATGTCATGGCTGTGGTCGTGCGGCTCGGCGCAGGCGACAAAGGCGTTCAGGCTCTCTAGCCGGTGCACGAAACCGCCCTTGATCAGCGTGTCGAGCGCCCGGTAGACCTGCAGCGGCGCCCGGAAACCCTGCTCGCGCAACTGGTCCAGCAGCGTATAGGCGCTGAGCGGACCGGTCGACGCCTCCAGGCGTTCGAGAACGCAAATCTGGTTCCTGGTCAGCGCGTCGCGGGTGCCCATTTGTCCACTTTCATCATCCAGCGGGTCATCACGCCTAAAAATGGTGACGATCCAGCTTCGGTGCTAACGATTCTCGGCGCCAAAGACAATCTGGCGCACTATCGGGGGCTTCCATCTGCCCTTGCGGCAATTTCGGTTGGTGACGCCCTAACGGCCGCATGCGGGGGGAGTGCGGAGCACCCGTCCGTCGGGTGACTTTGTGGTAAGTCTCTGCTATCAGCCGCGTTGGTCAGCCAGCTTCGTCATTTCGTCATGCAAATCGCCTATGGGACGCGGCCGACGAGGATTCTCTATGCGTTACGCGATCTATTTCACGCCAAGCCAGAACGCCCCGCTCACGCGCGTTGCCGCGAGATGGCTTGGCCGCGACCCTTTCTCCGGCGCTCAGCCGCCAGCGCCTGCAGTGACCAGCCTTTCGCCGGCCGAGATCGCCTATCACACGGCGAGCGCGCGTCGTTACGGTTTCCACGCCACGCTGAAGGCGCCATTCCATCTGGCCGAAAACGCGACGGAGGCCGAGTTGGACGAAGCGGTCGCCGGCTTCGCCGCGGCCGGTGAGCCTATCGTGCTCTCGAAACTCATGCCTACCCGCATAGACGGGTTCCTCGCGCTGACGCCCGGCGGCCCGGCGCCCGAACTCGACCGCTTCGCTGGCGAGGTGGTCGCGCAATTCGACCGCTTCCGCGCGCCGTTGAGCGAGGCAGACGTCCGGCGTCGTAACCCGGATGCGCTCAGCCCCGAGGAGTTCCGCAACCTTCTGCAGTGGGGCTATCCCTACGTCTTCGAGAGCTTTCGCTTCCACATGACGCTGACCGGCCGGGTCTCGGATCAAGACGTGCCGCGG
>Ga0233385_1001377_pt1 | contig 10058 bp, 10 predicted proteins | sample ElkDunMinimDraft_16_FD_191543 | JGI IMG/M metagenome (GOLD analysis project Ga0233385, IMG submission 191543) | Fecal eukaryotic communites from dung pellets of Tule Elk in California, USA - Elk Dung G36 | ecosystem: Host-associated > Mammals > Digestive system > Large intestine > Fecal | place... | reverse complement strand
TCTTCTGGCGGCCCTTCACCTCGGCCTTGATGCCGTGCTTCTTGAACAGGTCGGTCAGCGAGCGCTCGATCTCGCCGACGACGCCCTTGTTGCGCTCGAAGACGCCGGCCAGGCGTTCCGTCACCGTCCGGTAGGCTTCCGGGTTGATGTAGCGGAAACCGAGCTCCTCCAGCTCCTCGCGCATGCCCTGCATGCCCATGCGTCCGGCGAGCGGCGCATAGATCTCCATCGTCTCCTCGGCGATGCGCAGCCGCTTGTTGTCGGGCACATGGTCGAGCGTGCGCATGTTGTGCAGACGGTCGGCGAGCTTGACCAGCAGCACGCGCACATCCTGGGAGATGGCGAGCAGCAGCTTGCGCAGGTTCTCCGCCTGCTCCGCCTTCTTCGACACCAGGTCGAGCTTCTTCAGCTTGGTCAGGCCCTCGACCAGCTTGCCGATGTCGGGGCCGAACAGCTCGTCGATCTCGGCGCGCGTCGCCGTCGTGTCCTCGATCGTGTCGTGCAGCAGCGCCACCGCGATCGTCGACTCGTCGAGATGCATGTCGGTCAGGATGGCCGCCACTTCGAGCGGATGCGAAAAATAGGGGTCGCCGGAGGCGCGCTTCTGGTGGCCATGCTTCTGCATGGCATAGACATAGGCCCGGTTGAGCAGCGCCTCGTTCACGTCAGGCTTGTAGCGCTGCACGCGCTCGACAAGCTCATACTGACGCATCATGGGCGAAGTTCCGTGGGCAAGACCAGAAATAGATCATGCGCCGCAAAGGTTTACGGCGCATGTGTTAGATAGCTGCGAAACGGCCGTCACGAAAGTGCCGGCGTTTATTCCAGGCTCGGGCCATCCCGAGCCTAAAGCATGATCCCGAAAGACGCTGGGCGTGTTTCGGGATCGATCATGCTCGTCCGCTCAGAAGTCGTCGCTCTTTTCCGGCGCCACCAGCCCTTCGATGCCGGCGAGCAGCTCTTCCTCGCTCATGCGGTCGAAGGTGATGTTCTCCTCCGGCTCCTCGGCGTCGGCGGTCGCGGCGGCGGCCGTCTGGTCGGTCAGCTCGGGGCCGTCGCTCTCCGGCTCGTCGACCTCAACATGCTTCTGCAGCGAGTGGATCAGGTCTTCCTTCAGATCGTCGGGCGACAGCGTCTCGTCGGCGATCTCGCGCAGCGCCACGACGGGGTTCTTGTCGTTGTCGCGCGGGATGGTGATCTGCGCGCCCTGGCTGATCTGCCTGGCGCGGTGACCGGCCAGAAGCACCAGCTCGAAGCGGTTGTCGACCTTGTCGATGCAGTCTTCAACGGTTACGCGGGCCATTCATGTGCCCCTTTCATATTCTGGATGTTTTTCTGGAAAACAGGCGCGGTCCATAACGCGAACGGCCGCCGATTACAAGCATGATGGACGCCCGGACCAGCGCCGCGATCGCCTTGCGCCCTCCCCCAAGGCCGGAAATTCGGGTTGCAGGGGATCACATTTACTTGTCTATCTGCCGAATTCCTTGGAAATGACAGCTTCGCGCCGGTAGTTTGGGAACCAGATATCCAGAATGGAATTTCCCCAGATACCGGACACATATCCCACGTATTTGGTCTATCCCATTTCAGAAGGGTCTCGGGCATGTTTGATCCCCGTGAAAAGATCGCGCTTTTCATCGATGGCGCGAATTTGTACGCCACTTCCCGCGCTCTCGGCTTCGACATCGATTACCGAAAACTGCTGTCGAGCTTCCAGAAACGCGGCTACCTCGTGCGCGCCTATTACTACACCGCGCTGGTCGAGGATCAGGAATACTCGTCGATCCGCCCGCTGATCGACTGGCTCGACTATAACGGCTTCAAGGTCGTCACCAAGCCTGCCAAGGAATTCACCGACTCGACCGGCAGGCGCAAGATCAAGGGCAACATGGACATCGAACTGACGGTCGACGCGCTGGAACTCGCCGAATATGTCGACCACTACGTCATCTTCTCGGGCGACGGCGACTTCCGCACGCTGGTCGAGGCGCTGCAGCGCCGCGGCCGCAAGGTCAGCATCGTCTCCACCATGGCCTCGCAGCCTCCGATGATTTCCGACGATCTGCGCCGCCAGGCCGACAATTTCATCGACCTGATGTCGCTGAAGGCGGAGCTCGGCCGCGAGCCGAACGAAAGGCCGGCGCGCCGGCCGGAACCCGTTGAAGCCCACGACGACGATCTCTGACCCTTCCCCATGATGCATTCCGAGCCGTCGCGCGACTGCCCGCTCTGTCCGCGCCTGAAAGACTTTCGCGACCTCTGGCGCGAGCGCGAGCCTTCGTGGTTCAACGCGCCGGTGCCCACTTTCCTGCCGCCGGAAGGAGCGGAAGGCGTGCGCCTTCTGATCGTCGGTCTGGCGCCCGGCCTGCGCGGCGCCAACCGCACCGGCCGCCCGTTCACCGGCGACTATGCCGGCGACCTCCTCTATTCGACGATGATCCGCTTCGGCCTGGCGCGCGGACAGTTCCTGGCGCGGCCCGACGACGGGCTGGAGCTTGTCGGCACCGCAATCACCAACGCCGTGCGCTGCGTGCCTCCCGAGAACAAGCCGACGCCGGCCGAGATCACCACCTGCCGCCAGTTCCTGGTCTCGACCATGTCCGACTTCCCCAACCTGCGCGCGGTGCTGGCGCTCGGCGCCATCGCGCACCAGTCGACGGTCAGGGCGTTCGGCCAGCGCGTCGCAGCCATGCCGTTCAAGCACGGCGGCCGCTACGAGCCCGGCCCGGTCGCGCTGTTCTCCAGCTACCACTGCTCCCGCTACAACACCAACACCGGCGTGCTGACGGAAGAGATGTTCGTCAGGGTTTTCAGTGAGATAGCAGACTACCTGGCAAGGTAGCGGCTGGTGGGCCTAGACATTTTTGTATATCATGGTCATATACTTGAATGATCGATTGGAGTCTCGTTGAAGGTTTTGACTGGGACGATGGGAATCGCCGGAAGAGCCGCGACAAGCACGCTGTGGAGCAAGGCGAAGCCGAACAGGTGTTCTTCGGCGAGCCGCTTCTTGTCGTGCCAGACAGTCGGCACAGTCAGGCCGAGCCCAGGTTTCACGCTCTAGGCCATTCGCAGGATGGGCGGCTCCTGCACATCACCTTCACGCTTCGCCACTCGAACAGGCTGATACGAATCATCTCGGCGCGCGACATGCATCGCAAGGAACGAGCTTATTATGAACAGCAAATCGAAGACGATACCGGCTTTCACGGATGAGGCGGCAGAGCGCGCTTTCTGGGAAGCGACGGATTCGACCGGTCATGTCGACTGGAGCAAGGCGGAGCGTGTCCGGCTCCCCAATCTCAAGCCATCGACCACGTCGATTTCGCTGCGCTTGCCGGTAGCGTTGCTTGAACGCATCAAGGTGGCCGCCAACAAACGGGATGTACCCTATCAGTCTCTGATCAAGACGTGGCTGTCGGAGAAAGTCGACACCCGCTAAGGTTCACCCCCGCTCCTTGAGCAGCCTGCCCTTTTCGCGCGCCCAGTCGCGGTCCTTTTCCGTCTGGCGCTTGTCGGCGGTGTTCTTGCCGCGCGCCAGCGCCAGCAGGAGCTTCGCCCTGCCCCGGTCGTTGAAATAGATCTTCAGCGGCACCATCGTCATGCCCTGCCGCTCGACGGCCTGCGCCAGCTTGGCCATCTCCTTCTTCTTCATGAGCAGCTTGCGGCGCCGCCGCGGCTCATGGTTGAAGCGGTTGGCCTGCAGATATTCCGGAAGATAGGAATTGATCAGCCACAGTTCGCCGCCCTCCATCGAGGCGTAGGACTCGGCGATGTTGGCGTGCCCTCCGCGCAGCGACTTCACCTCCGTGCCGGTCAGCACCAGCCCGGCCTCATAGGTGTCGATCACCTCATAGGAGAAGCGCGCCTTGCGGTTCTCCGCGGCGATCTTGTTGTTGGGATCGGCTTTCCTGACTTGGTTCATGGCCGGGACAGGTAAGACCCTCCCGGCCTTTGATCAAGTCAGTTGAAGGGTTCAGTTGATCAAGCCGGCGAACTTCATCGCCGCTTCGATCTTTTCCCCCGTCGCCTCTTCGACCGTCGTCAGCGGCGAGCGTACGACGTTCTCCACCTTGCCCAGCCGGGACAGCGCGTATTTCGCGCCCGCCAGTCCCGGCTCGATGAAGATCGCCTTGTGCAGCGGCATCAGCCTGTCCTGCAGCTCCAGCGCCTTCTCCATGTCGTTGGCAAGCGTCGCCGCCTGGAACTCGGCGCAGAGCCTCGGCGCGACGTTGGACGTCACCGAGATGCAGCCGACGCCGCCATGCGCGTTGAAGCCCAGCGCGCTGGCGTCCTCGCCGGAAAGCTGGATGAAGTCCTTTCCGCAGGTCATGCGCTGCTCCGACACGCGCTCGACCTTGCCGGTCGCGTCCTTCACGCCGGCGATGTTCTTGAAGTCGTGCGCCAGCCTGCCCATCGTCTCCGGCGTCATGTCGACCACCGATCGCGGCGGAATGTTGTAGATGATGACCGGCAGCGTCGTCGCCTTCGCCACCGCCGCGAAATGCGCGTAAAGGCCGCGCTGCGTCGGCTTGTTGTAGTAGGGCGTGACGACCAGCACCGCGTCCGCCCCGGCCTCCTCGGCGAACTTCACCAGTCCCACCGCTTCCTCGGTGTTGTTCGAGCCCGCGCCGGCGACCACAGGCGCCCTGCCCTTCGCCGCGTCGATGCAGGTCTTCACGACCTGGCGGTGCTCGTCATGCGACAGCGTCGGCGATTCGCCTGTCGTGCCGACGGGAACCAGCCCCTTGGTGCCCTCGGCGATCTGCCAGTCGATGAACGCGCGAAAGGCTTTCTCGTCGAAACGCCCGTCCTTGTCGAACGGCGTCACGAGCGCGGTGAGAGAGCCTCTCAGCATGATGCGGTACTCCGATTGGTTTTTGCAGGTTTCTCAACTCCCGCGCGGCTTCTAGCCGAAAGCGGAGCTCGGCGCCATAGGCCAGGACCAGGGGCAATACGGACGCAGCGCGCCAGCTCTCCGGCACGATAACGTCTCGTTTACCAAGGCTTTACGGGCGACTGCCAGACTGACTCTACCCGTTGCCTTCGGTTTCGTGTTAAGGACAGGGCATGATCAGCAAGCTGCGCCGCGGGCGCGACAGCCGCTTCGCTCTCATCGCCGCCGCGCTGGCGCTGGCGCCGGCCGCCGCCACCGGGACGGAGGCCGACAAGAGGGCAAGCGCCGAAAAGGATGCGACGGTCGTATCCGCGGTGCCGGATGTGGGCGCCATCGCGGCCGCAGGCGAGATCGCCCTTCTGAAAGCCGGGCTCGACGCCATCGAGGCGATGGATATCGGCAGGGCGCGCCGCATCCGCGACCGCCTGCCCGAGACCAGCATCGACCGGCACATTCTCGCCTGGGCGATCGCCTTCGACGGCGGCCGCGACGTGCCTAGCATCGACATCGCGCGCGCCGCCGCCACCCTGCCGGACTGGCCCGGCATGGCCCGGCTGCGACGCAACAGCGAACGCGCCCTCTATCGCGAGAACCCCGACGCGAAGAGGGTGATAAGCGTCTTCGGCAAAAGCCGGCCGCAGACGCTCGACGGCATCGTTCTCCTTGCCCGCGCCCATGCGTCGCTGGGGCAGGTCAAGGACGCTCGCGCCGTTCTGGCGCCGTTCTGGAGCACCGCAAAACTCGAAGCGCCGGAGGAGCAGCGCATCATCAAGGAATTCGGCGCCATCCTCCAGCCGGAGGATCACCGCGCCCGCATGGAGGGCATGCTCTACGCCGAGCGCGTCAATTCGGCCGACCGCGTCGCCGCGCTCGCCGGAGCCGAACCGCTCGCCAAGGCATGGGCGGCCGTCATCCGCGGCGACAAGAAATCGCCCGACCTCCTCAAGGCCGTTCCCGCCGCCATGCGCTCCGCGGGCTACTATTTCGCCGAGGCCCGCTACCTGCGCAGGACGAAGAAATTCGACGAGGCCTCCGCGGTCATGCTGAAGGCGCCGACGGACCGGGCCGCCCTCGTGGATCCCGACGCATGGTGGCTCGAACGCCGCGTGCTGTCGCGTGAGCTCGTCGATCAGGGCGACATGAAGCTCGCCTACCGGATCGCCGCCGCGCACGCGGCCGAAAGCCCCGTCCACGCCGCCGACGCGGAGTTCCACGCGGGCTGGTATGCGTTGCGCGGGCTCAAGGACGCCAAGGCCGGCGCAACGCATTTCGCCCGCGTCGCGGAAGTCTCGGAGGGTCCGATCTCGCAGGCGCGCGCCTATTATTGGCTGGGCCGCGCCGCCGAGGAAGGCGGGGGGCGCGATGCGACTTCCTTCTACGAAAAGGCTGCCGTCCACGGCACCACCTTCTACGGCCAGCTCGCGGCCGAGCACATCGGCGGCAAGACGCTTGACGTCGCCTATCCCGAGCCGACCGCGGCCGATCGCGAAGCTTTCAGCCGGCGCGAGACGGTGAAGGCGATTCGCCGGCTGGAACGCTGCGGCCGCCAGAAGCTCGCCGACATGCTGTACCGCGAACTCGCCGAGGATCTCACCAGCCGCGGCGAGTTGGCGATGCTTGCGGAGATGGCGGAGAAGCGCGGCGACCATACGCTGGCGCTGAAGGTCGGCAAGATCGCCGCTGGGCGCGGCCGCGACATCGGCGCACTATCGCATCCCGTCGGCGCCATTCCCGACGACGCGGACATCTCCAGCTCGGGCAAGGCGCTTGCCTACGCGATCGCGCGCCAGGAGAGCGAGTTCAATGTCGGCGCCGTATCGCATGCCGGCGCGCGCGGCCTGCTGCAGCTCATGCCCGGCACGGCGAAATCCGTCGCGCAGAAGGCCAAAATGGCTTTCTCCCAGGAGCGGCTGACGACCGATGCGGGCTACAACGCCACACTCGGCGCCGCCTTCCTCGGCGAACAGCTCGGCCGCTTCGACGGTTCCTACGTGTTGACCTTCATCGGCTACAATGCAGGTCCCGGCCGCGCCCGCGAATGGATCAAGCGCTACGGCGATCCGCGCGGCAAGGACATCGCGACGGTGGTCGACTGGATCGAGCGCATCCCCTTCGCCGAAACCCGCGCCTATGTGCAGCGGGTGATGGAGAACTATCAGGTCTACAAGATGCGCCTGTCCGGGCGTTTCGACATAGAAGGCGACCTGATGAAGGGCCGCCGCCGCACGGCCGCCGAATACTGACCGCTCCTGCAGTACCCGTCTTAGCCCTTCCCGGCAGCAGCATGCGCGGCAGCGATGGTTCTTTGCCGATGCCGCGGCCGGTGCTATCTGCTTGACGCGACACGCCCTACCGCAACGGAATCATCCATGGCCGCCGACTTTTCGGACTTCTTCTATTCCGCGCCGGACGGGCTGAAGCTCCACGCCCGCGTCTACGGCGAGGACAACGCCCGCGCGCTGCCGGTCGTCTGCCTTCCCGGCCTGTCGCGCAACGCCCGCGATTTCCACGAGCTGGCGCTTTACCTGTCGCGCCGCGATGAACGGCCGCGCAAGGTCATCGCCTTCGACTATCGCGGCCGCGGCCTGTCCGCCTATGACCGCAACTGGAAGAACTACGACGTCAGGGTCGAGGCCGCGGACGTCGCCGCCGGGCTCGTCGCCGCAGGCGTCGAGAAGGCGCATTTCATCGGCACCTCGCGCGGCGGCCTGATCGTTCACGGGCTCGGCTCGCTGCGTCCGACCGCGATCGGATCGGTGATCCTCAACGACATCGGCCCGGTGGTCGAGGGCGAAGGGCTGGCGCAGATCCGCTCCTATCTGGAGCGCTCGCCGAAACCGAGGGACATGGCGGAAGCCGCAGCCCTCCAGCGCGCCGCGCACGGCGCCGCCTTCCCCGCCCTTGGCGACGCCGACTGGCAGCGTTTCGCCGCCGCGATCTATCGCGACGATAAGGGCCGGCCCGTCGCCGATTTCGACCCGGCGCTGCTCAAGGTCCTCAAGGCCTTCGACCTCGACAAGCCGATCCCGGCCATCTGGCATCTGTTCGAGGCGTTGCGCGGCTTTCCCATGCTGGTCATCCGCGGCCAGAACTCGAAGCTGCTCTCGGCCGCCACGCTGGCCGAGATGGCGCACCGGCATCCCGATTGCCAGACGGTCACGGTCGAGGGCCAGGGCCATCCGCCGATGCTGGAGACCGGCGACCTGCCGCAGACCATCGCGGCCTTCCTCGACCGTTCGGAAGCCGCCCGAACTTAGCTCCTGCCCTGCCCTGCCGGGCTTCCCCACCGCTTCGCCACAAACGAAAACGGCCCGCGCTCTTTCGAGCGCGGGCCGCCTTTGACTAAACCGTCAGCCGATTATCAGCTGCCGAAGTTCGCCTGCAGGCGGAGGAAGCCGCCCCAGTTGTCATCAACCTCGACGTCCGAGGCGAAGTTGTCGACGTACACGACTTCCGGGATGATGTGGAAGTTCGGGACCAGCTCGTAGTCGACGTTGGCGACGGCCGAGAAGTTCTCGAAGTCGTCATAGCCGATTTCGAAGTTGAACGTGGCCTGCTCGCTGAAGCGCCATGCGCCGCCGCCCCAGACAGCCCACTCGCCGCCCCAAGGAGCGTAGTAGTTCTGCGCGTCCGAAGCATCGACGACGAAGCCCTCGGCGTCGACGATGATGTTGTCGTCGTTGCTCGCCCAGGCGCCCATCACGAAGAGGGAGATGGCGTCCGAAGCGTTGAAGTCCAAGCGACCCTTGACAGCGCCTTCTTCGTAGACGGCGTCGTAGCCGCCGACAACCGAGATGCCGCCCCAGCCGCCGGTCCAGCCGATGCCGCCGACCACGTGCGGGACATAGTCGTCAAGCGCGTAGCTGAACACGTCATAGGCGCCTTCGCCGTCGCCGCCTTCTTCGAGAGCGACTGCAGCGGTGAAGCCGTTGCCGCCGTTGAAGGTGTAGGCGATCTGGTGGGTGCCGAACGGACCGTAGGGAACGAGACCGTCGTTCGAGACGCCCGACGAGTAGCCGGTGAAGGTCGAGAACAGCGAGTCGGTCTTGCCGACGCGGAAGCCGCCGAGCTCGATATAGGCGTGCTCGATGGCGAGCTCGTCATCGGTTTCGGTGATAGCGTTGAACACGCCATCGACTTCAAGCTCAGGGGCATTCACGTCGTACTGGAAGTTGACCTGGGCGTAGGTGCGCAGGGTGCCCAGCTCGGTTTCCGTACGGCTGTCGACGCGCAGCGCAAAGCGAGCGCGCTTGTAGTAGGTGTCGTTGACTTCCGACGCAGCGCCCAGACCTTCGGTGAGGTCCTGCTTGTCCCAGGTGTCGAGGATGCCGACCACGCCGACGCCGATGTCATAGCGCATGTAGCCGGAGACCTTCAGGCAGGTCTCGGTGCCGGGAATGTAATAGAAACCGACGCCATACGTGTCGCAGACGCGCACATATTCAACGGGTTCCGGTTCGGCGATCACCACCGCGTCGGCGGCGCGTGCACCGGACACTGCGACGAGAGCCGCAGCGGAGCCGAGAAGCAGGCCCTTGATGTTCATTTTCTGACCTCCAGTCTAAAAAAGGGAGGCCCTGAAATTTCAATGACTTAGGTCAAAACCGGCGCAGTTCGGCCGGGGGAGCGCGGGGAAAACGGCCGGCGGCGGTCAGGCCCGCACCAGGGTTGTGCCGCCGCCCGGGCCAGGCCGGGCTCCTGGCCCGGCGCGCTATCAGGATTGATTCGCTTCAGACGTCGGCGAGATCGCCGAGCGATTCGATCAGCGGCTGGATCTTGTTCTCGTACTTCTTCCAGCGCTTGACCGAGGACGCGTAGATCGGCTGGCGCACCTGCCAGCGGCTCGGCGTGGTGACCGCCCGCTCGGTCTCGTAGAAGCGCAGGCAGGCGTCGTCCCACGGCAGGCCGAGGAAATCGATCAGCCGCCGCGATTCGGCCTCCTGGTCCGCGATCATCGTCTCGTATCTGCACTCGTGGATGCGGCCGGGCAGGAGCGCGTGCCAGTGCTGCATCAGGCGGCGATATTCGCGGTAGTAGAGGCCGAGCGTGTGCAGGTCGGTGTTGTACCCGTGCTTCTCGTTGAAAGTGTTGAAGAAACAGGAGATGCAGTTATCGATCGGGTCGCGCGTGGCATGGATGATCTTCGCGTTGGGGAAGA
>Ga0233385_1001369_pt1 | contig 10091 bp, 8 predicted proteins | sample ElkDunMinimDraft_16_FD_191543 | JGI IMG/M metagenome (GOLD analysis project Ga0233385, IMG submission 191543) | Fecal eukaryotic communites from dung pellets of Tule Elk in California, USA - Elk Dung G36 | ecosystem: Host-associated > Mammals > Digestive system > Large intestine > Fecal | place... | reverse complement strand
GTCGGGTACATCGACGCGCAGCGCGCCGAAGCGGGCGAGAATTGTCGCGACGGCCGCAGCCGTCTCGGTGGCCGCCACGGGCCCCAGCCAGGCGCGATCCGCCAGCCCGATCACCGCCATGCCCGGCGCCGCGCCGACGATGCGGATATCGCCCGCGAAAGCATCGAGCGAGTGCCCCCCGCCATCGTCGACGATGACAGAGAACTTCGCCGGCAGCCCGGTGATGCTGCGTGCTCGACTCTCGATATCTGCAGCGAGGGCGGGGGCGTCGATGAGAGCGGGGGGCGGCCCACCTACGCCCGTCATTGAGAGCCCTCGGGTCTTGCCTTCGGCAAGCCCGAGGACAGGCATCGCAAAGCAATCCAGGGGGGCGTCGAGCGCTGCCGCTTCTGGATTGCTTCGTCGCTGCCGCTCCTCGCAATGACGGGGCAGGCCCGCCAGCGGCGAGGTCAGGGTCAGGCGTTGTGGCCCGTCGCCGTCATGCTCGTCGACCAGTCGCTCGGCCAGCAATGTCGCGACGAGACGCGGATGGCTTTCGCCCGTGACCCCGCGCAGTTGCATGTTGCCGCGCGCCGAAATCTCGATGAGCCCGTTGCCGTGCTCGCGCGCCAGCGCCGCGATCCGGCGCAGCTGTGCCGGCACGAGCCGCGCGCCCGGCGGATGCAGCCGCACCAGCCAGCCGTCGCCGGTCTTCATCGGCTTCAACGTGCTCGGGCACCAGCCGCGCCGCAGCATCTTTGGTGAAGGCGCGTTCATTCGGCTGCCTCGCTCGCGAGGAAGGCCCCGACCGAGTTGCGCCGGCTGGTCCAGAACCCCCGCCGCGCCGCTTCCGCCAGCCGCGAGCGGATCGATGCCGCAGCCGGCGCATTGGCGGCCTCGATTACCGACCAGATTTTCGGATCGGCGCACCAGGCCTGGAACACCGCCTCGAAATGGCCACCCGGAACCGCATCCGTGCTGGCGGCGAAGACGAAGAGCGTGTCGAGCGCTTCCGCGAGCTCGGCTGCGCCGCGCCAGCCATGGGCGAGATGGGCGGCGATCCAGCGCGGATGCGTCAGCCGGCCATGGACGATGCGGGCGATGTCCTCTGCCAGCGTGCGCGATTTCGGTGCCTCGGGATCGGAGGTGTCGAGGCTGTAGAGCGCCGGATCGGCGCCCAGCGCCTGAGCCGCTGCCGCCAGCCCGCCGATGACGTCGGCGGCGCTCGACGCCTCCAGGATGTCGCGCCCGGCCGTGTCGCTGACATGGACGAAAGCCTCCGCCGTGCGGATGCGTGCCTTGAACCCGTCATCGGCGCTGCCGCTGCCATCCGCCCCGCCATAGGCATGGCTGGAGGCGGCGAGATAGGCGCTACCCAGCTCGTCCCGCGTCGTCCAGGCGCCGTCGAGGGCGCGGTCGGCCATCGCCGCGCCATAGCGGCCGGGCGCGGCGCCGAAGACGCGGGCGCCCGCCTCGCCGCGGCGGCGTGCGGCGGCGGGCTCGTTCCAGTCGTCGGGCTCGTCGAGCGCCGCGACGGCGCGCGCCGCGGCGTCGAGCAGCGCGACCTGCTGCGGGAAGGTGTCGCGGAAGGCCCCCGAGATGCGCATCGTGACGTCGGCCCGGGCCTGGGCGAGCTTCGGCTGCGGGATGATCGAAAAGCCCGTCACCCGCGTCGAGGCATGGTCCCAGAGCGGCTCGGCGCCCATCAGGGCCAGCGCATGCGCGATGTCTTCCCCGCCCGAGCGCAAGGTCGGCGAGGCCCAGAGATCCATCACGATCCGCCGCGGCGCCTCGCCATGCTCCTGCAGATGGCGCGCCACGACGGCCTGCGCCGCCAGCGCGCCCAGCCGCGCCGCCGCCCGGGTCGGGATGGCGCGCGGATCGAGCGTCGAGAGGTTGCGCCCGGTCGGCAGCACGTCCGGCCGGCCGCGATGCGGCGAGCCGGCCGGGCCCGGCGGCACGAAGCGTCCGTCCAGCGCCCGCAGCAGCCCCTCGCGCTCGGCCTGTGCCGAGGCGGGATCGAGCTCCGAGCGCCCGAAGACGTGCAGCCCGTCGCGGAAGGGCAGCTCGGCGATGTCGCAGAGATGCGCGTCGAGCCGCGTCAGCGCCTCGTTCATCGAAAGGTCGGCGGTGACGCCGCAACTGGCGGCGAGCCCGCTCGCTTCGGCGCGCGAGCGGATTTCGCGGGCGACGATCTCGGCACGGCGCGGATCGAGCACCTGCGCCTGCGAGAATTCCTCGACGAGATCGCGCAGCAGCGCGACTTCGCCCGAAGCCTCGGCCTCGGCCAGCGGCGGCGGCAGATGGCCGAGGGTGATGGCCGAGAGCCGGCGCTTGGCCGGCGCAGCTTCGCCCGGATCGTCGACGACATAGGGGTAGATCACCGGCAACCCGCGCGTGACCAACCGCGGCCAGCAGGCGGGCGAGAGCGCCACCGCCTTGCCGGGCAGCCATTCCGTCGTGCCATGGGTGCCGAGATGGATCAGCGCGTCGATGCCGGCGGTCTCGCGCAGCGCGAGATAGAAGGCGAGATAGCCATGGCCCGGCGGCGCATCGGGGTCGTGATAACGCGCCTTGCGATCCGGCGTCGCGTCGCGCGGCGGCTGAAGGGCGATGCTGAGGTTTCCGTCGCGGACGACCGGGAAGCGAAAGGCGCCGTCTTGGCAGGTGGGGTCGTCTTCGGGGGCACCATGGGCCACGAGAAGCGCATCGCGCGCCTCGGCGGGGATGGTCGCGAGCCAGGCGCGATAGGCGGCGAGCGGCAGGGCGAAGTCGGCGGGGCCGGAGGTGAGGGCTTGCATCAACCCCGAGCCCTCATCCTGAGGAGCAGGCGAAGCCTGCGTCTCGAAGGATGCTCCCGTGGTCTCGGAGCCTCCTGGAACATCCTTCGAAACGCCGCTGCGCGGCTCCTCAGGATGAGGGCTGAGAGCAGAAGAGGGCCTGCCGACCTCGTACCCCGCCTCCTTCAGCAGGCCACGGATCGCTTCCACGCTCGCCGGTGTGTCCAACCCGACGGCGAATCCGGCCCGCCCGCCGCGCGCCGGGTAGTCCGACATCACCAATGCCAGCCGGCGCTCCGAGGCCGGCTTCGTGGCGAGCGCGATCCAGCCGCCGGCGAGATCGGCCAGCGCGGCGATGCCCTCCGCATCTGGCACGAGCCGGCGGATGCCGAAGCCGGCTTCCGCATCGCTGACCTCGGCCTTGAAGGCGACGGGGATCGCTCCCAGCCGCCCGTCGAATTCCGGCAGCGCGACCTGCATGGCGAGGTCGGCGGCCGAGAGCCCGCGCGGCGAGGCGGCCCAGGCCTCGCGGGAACTGCCGACCGGCATCGCCTGCAGCACCGGACAATCGGCGGCGTCGGGCACGAAATCGACGCCCTCGCGGGACGAGAAGGCGGTGGTGGTGACGATAACGGCCGGCCGGCGCGTCGCGATCAGGGCCGCGAGATCGGCCGTGACGGCCGGGTCCTTCAGGCTGGTCAAGGCGAGGATAAGCGGGGCATGGCCGCGTGCCGCCAGCGCTTCGGCGAGCGCCTCGCCCATCGCCGTGTCGCCGGCGCTGACGGCGGAACGATAGACGAGGATCGGGATGAACGGCTTGTCGGCGGGCAGGGAGGCGAGCGCCTCGCGCCAGCCGAGGGGCGTGGCGTCCGCGCCGAGCGCGAAGAGCGGCGGCAGGGGGAGGGGGGCGAGATCGGCAGCGTCGCGCTGGCCCTCATCCGCCTCGCCCTTTTCCCTTCGGGCGAGAAGATGGCCCGGCGCAGCCGTCTCGGATGCGGGCAGGCTTGCCGCTATCCGCTCCAGCAGCCGCCGCATGTTCTTGGCCCCGCCGCCGGCATGGAAATAGGCGAGCAATTCCGCCGCGAAGGCGGGGTCGACCGTCCCGTATTCCGCCAGCCGGTCATCGGGCCGGTCGCCGCCGGGCAGCACGGCGAGCGCGATGCCTCCCGCCCGGCAGGCGGCGCCGAGTTGCTCGACGCCGTAGCGCCAGTAGTCCACCCCGCCGAGGCAGCGCAGCAGCACGAAGCGGCTCCGCGCCACCGTCTTCTCGATCAAAAGGTCGATCGAGAGCGGGTGCCGCAGGCGCCGCAGCGAGGCGAGCCGGACGGACAGCGCCTGCCCGTCATGCTCGCCCTCGTGGCGAGCATCCACATCTTGAACACAGGCCTCGGCCGGCGAAGACGTGGATGGTCGGGACAAGCCCGACCAAGACGCGGACGGCACGCCTTCCGCGTCAACCGCCGCTGCCAGCGCCGAGAGATCGCTGTCGGCATAGGAGAGCACGAGGACATCGCCCCCGGCCAAGGCGAGATCGATGGCGTCGTCGCCATCGTCGAGCCTGACCTCGCTGGTCGGGAGAAGATGCATTCCCGATTTCCCTGCCCGTCCTCTGTTGCCGAGCCGGCGTCAGCCCTTTGCGAGCGCCGCCTCCACCGCCTTCAGGTCGAAGCCCTTGAGGCCAATCACGGTGAGCCGCCCGTCGCGCACCTCACCTTCTCCCCAGGCGCGGTCGAAATGATGGCTGACGCGCCGGCCGACGCCCTGGACGACGAGCCGCATCGGCTTGCCGGGAACGCCGGTGAAGCCCTTCAAACGCAGCACGCCCTCGGCCTCGGCGGCCTTCGCGACGCGGGCCGAAAGCTCGTCGGGCGACAGGCCCGCGGGAAGCGGCAGCGCGATCGAGTCGAAATCGTCATGATCGTGGTCGTGCTCGCCCTCGCCGTGATGGGAGGGGCGAGAGGCGAGATCGGCCTCTGCAGTGGCGCCCAGGCCGACGATCAGCGCCGGCTCGACCTTGCCATGGCTCGTCTCGACGATCTTGATCGCCTTGGGCAGATGCGCGGCGATCTCGGCCTTGACGCGGGCCTTGGCGGCCTCGTCGATCAGGTCGCTCTTGTTGAGCAGGATCAGGTCGGCGCAGAGGATCTGGTCCTCGAAGACCTCCTCCAGCGGGTTGTCGTGCTCGACGGAGGCGTCCTGCGCGGCTTGCGCGGCCATCGCCTCGGGGTCGTCGGCGAACTGGCCCTCGGCAACCGCCGGGCCATCGACCACGGCGATGACGCCGTCGACCGTGACGCGGGCACGGATCGCCGGCCAGTTGAAGGCCTGGACCAGCGGCTTCGGCAGAGCCAGGCCCGAGGTCTCGATCAGGATGTGCTCGGGCGGCTCGGCCCGGTTCAGCAGCTTTTCGAGCGCCGGCACGAAATCATCCGCCACCGTGCAGCAGATGCAGCCATTCGGCAGCTCGACGACGTCCTCCTCCGTGCAGCCGGCGATGCCGCAGCCCTTGAGGAATTCGCCGTCGAAACCGAGATCGCCGAACTCGTTGACCAGCACGGCGAGCTTCTTTCCTTCCGCGTTCTCGAGGAGATGGCGCACCAGCGTCGTCTTTCCGGCGCCGAGGAAGCCGGTGACGATGGTGCAGGGAATTTTGCCCAGATTCGGGCTCTGCGGGGCGTTCATCTTGTCATCCTTGCTGGCGCGCCGGCGAAGGCGGCACGCGCGCGACCACGCCCTTGCGGAAGCAGGCGGGTCGTTCCTTCCAGGGAACGATGCCGTCGGCGCTGGCTGCGTAAAGCTCGGCCGCACCGACGATATCGTCGAGATGGGTTTCGGTTTCGAGATCGCCGATCAGATAGGTCCATTTGCCGTCGGCAGTGAGCGCGATGGTGCAGGGACGCTTGCAGACCGAGAGGCACTCCGCCGTCGCGACCGTGATCGCGCTGCCGGCTGCCTGCAGACGGCGCGCCAGCGCGTCCGCAAGGGCGGCGCCCGGCCGGTCGAAACCGTCGGGCACATCCTCGCGGACCCGCCTGCAGACCGTGCAGACATGGATCGTCGGGGCGGCCGTCATCGTTCCGGCTTTTGCCGTGGTCACCGGGCTTCGGCGCGGCGGGTGAACCACGGCCACAGCCGGCCCACGGCGAAGCCCGTGATCAGCCAGAGCGCGGCCTGCACCGCCAGCGACAATGCGGCGAAATGTGCCGCAACTTCCGCCGGCACCTTGCTTTCCGGCGCAGACGGGTGCGGCGCGCCGACGACATGCGGAACCAGGACGGCAAGGACCGCCAGCGCGCGCAGCCAGGGCGTCTCCATGCGCAGGAAGACGAAGATCGCGCCCGCGGTGATCAGCGCGGTGAAGATCCACCAGATCTGGCGGCTTTCCAGCGCCGCCGCGGCGGCGCCCGGCAGCTCGGGCGCCAGCCCGATCGCCGGCACGAGGCCGAAGGCGAGGAAGCCGCAGGCCGCCCAGATCAGCGCGCGCCGCTCGTCGATGGTATCGTTGGCGGCGATCATCCCACCGAGCAGCAGGGCCGCGAAGCCGATCGCGGTGGCGATTGTCACCAGACTGGTGAAGAGCGTGCGATGGAGCCCATCCTGCGGCGCCCACGCATCATGGTCGCCATGAGCATCGCCGCCATGCGCGAGCACGATCTTCGCTTCGCTGACGAAGGAGCCGTGGTCCGAGAAAGCGGCATGCGACGGCGCGACGGCGCGCAGCGCCGCCTCATAGGTCTCGGCCTTGAGGATCAGCGGGGTGGTGGTGACATGCTGGAGCGCGGCGACGATGAGCCCAGCCAGAAGCCCGGCCAGAAGACTGACCGCGAGAACACGATTGATCATGATGGCCTTCCCTCAGTGGCAGGGAAAGGCGATGGCGTGGCGAGTGTCGTGGGCGGCGTTGTGGACGCTGGCCGACGCCGCAAAGCCGACCGTGTAGATCAGCACGAAGCCGAGCACGAGCGCTGCCGCAGCGGCCTTGGCGCGTTCGGAAACGCTGGCCTGCTGGGTGGAAACGGAAGCCGTATTCATATCATTGTCTCCTGGCCGCCCCGCCGGCGGCCTGTTGGATTGCGGATCAGACGACGGCAGGTCTCCTGGCTCGCGGGTCTAGGCATCCTGCACCGCCTTCCCGGGATTGCTCCCAGTGGCCGATGGCGCAGAACTCACCGCTTACAGTTGCGGGGGCAGCCGCGGAGTCTCACCGCGTTCCCTTTTCACCTCCTTGCGGAGGCACCGTCGTCCGAGATCATTAGCTATGTCGGCGGTGCTGTGCAATGCAGTGCGCCGTCATTCCCGGCGCGGAGCGAAGCGCAGACCCGGGAATCTCCTGCAAGAGATGCTCGGGCCCGAGCATGACGGCGGAGGTCGCTGCCCGTGGATATTCCCCATCTCACCCTCGTTCTCGGCGGCGCGCGCTCGGGCAAGAGCCGCCATGCCGAGGCGCTGATCGAAGCGTTGCCGCCGCCCTGGGCCTATGTCGCGACCGCGCAGGCCTGGGACGAGGAGATTCGCGTCCGCATCGCCGAGCACCGGGAGCGCCGCTCGCGCGACTGGCTCACGATCGACGCGCCGCTGGCGCTGCCGGATGCGATTCGCGGCCTGCCGGCCGGGCGGCCCTTACTGGTCGACTGCCTGACGCTCTGGCTGACCAACCTGATTCTCGCCGAGCACGACACGGGAGCGGCGGGCGCCGATCTGATCGAGGCGTGCGCGCAGGCCCCCGGGCCGGTCGTGCTGGTTTCCAATGAGGTTGGCCTTGGCATCGTGCCCGACAACGCGCTGGCGCGTCGTTTTCGCGATGAGGCCGGCCGGCTGCATCAGGCGATTGCCGCTCGCGCCGGCCATGTGGTCTTCATGGTGGCAGGCCTGCCGATGCAGGTGAAGTGAGGAAGAGATGACAGCCGAGAGCGACGACGCCGCCCGCCACAAGGCGAAGATGGAGAAGCGCAAGGCGGTGCAGGATGCCGAGGTCGCGTCCAAGACCTTCGAGAAGGGGCTTCTCATCGTCAACAGCGGATCGGGCAAGGGCAAGTCGACCGCTGCCTTCGGCCTGGCCCTGCGCGCGCTCGGCCATGGCTGGCGCATCGGCGTGGTGCAGTTCATCAAGGGCGCCTGGGAGACCGGCGAGCGCAACGCGCTGGAAGCCTTCGGCAATCAGGTTTCCTGGCACACCATGGGCGAGGGTTTCACCTGGGAGACGCAGGACAAGGCCCGCGACATCGCCGCGGCGCGTCGCGCCTTCGACAAGGCCAAGGAGCTCATGGCCGATGAGAGCATCCGGCTGATCGTGCTGGACGAACTCAATATCGCGCTGCGTTACGATTATCTGCCGCTGGCCGAGGTCGTGGCCACCCTCTCCGCGCGTCGGCCGGATCTGCACATCATCGTCACCGGCCGCAACGCCAAGCCGGAGCTGATCGAGGCCGCCGATCTCGTGACGGAGATGACGCTGGTGAAGCACCATTTCGCCGCTGGCGTGAAGGCGCAGCAGGGCATCGAGTTCTGAGCGCTCAGGAGAGCAGCGCGGTGGCTGTCCCCACGGTCGCCAGCCCCCACAGCAACCCACAGGCTCGAACGCAGAGCCGCAGCGCGCGCCTTATGTCGGCCGCCGTCGCCTCGGCCCGCCCGTCGCCCATCCAGTGGTCCTCGACGCGCGTCTCGCCATAGATGCGCGGCCCGGCGAGGCGAAGGCCGAGTGCGCCGGCCATCGCCGCCTCCGGCCAGCCGGCATTCGGCGATTTGTGCCTGCCGGCGTCGCGCCGGACGGCACGCCAGGCGCCGGACGCATCGCCATCCCGGTCGAGCGCGGCGGCCGCGACCAGCAGCAGCGCGGTCAATCGCGAGGCCGGCAGGTTGACGAGGTCGTCGAGCCGCGCCGCCGCCCAGCCGAAGGCGAGATGGCGCGGCGTCTTGTGGCCGATCATCGAATCGGCGGTGTTGATCGCCTTGTAGAGCGCGATGCCGGGCAGTCCCGCGGCGCCGAGCCAGAAGGCCGGCGCGACAACCCCGTCGGAAAAATTCTCGGACAGGCTCTCGATCGCCGCACGCGCGACACCCGCCTCGTCGAGGCTCTCCGGATTGCGCCCGACGATCATCGCAACGGCCTTGCGCCCCCCCGTTAGCCCGCCCCGCTCCAGCCCCTCGGCGACAGCAGCGACATGCTCGTGCAGGCTGCGTTGCGCCAGCAGCGTCGAGGCGAGAAGGGCGAGAGGCAAGAGGCCGAGCGGCCCGAGCATCCGGCACAGATCCGTCAGGATGAGCGCAGCCGCCAGCGTCGTCGCGAGCAGGATGAGAAGCGCCGCGATGCCCGCGGCCTTGCGGGCGGCGAAGCTCGCGCCGTCCAGGTTGAGCGCATGGTCGAGCCGCGAGATCAGGGCGCCGAGCCAGGTGACGGGATGGCCGATCACCGCATACAAGCGCTGCGGATAGCCTTGCGCCGCCTCGACGACGAGCGCGGCCAGCAACAGAAGCAGGATATCGGACAGGGCCATGAACAGGGGCGAAGCGTGACTGAGGGCATCTGGCATGGCGGCGATCTGGCCCGGGCCCGGGCGCTTTTTCCCGATGCGCCAGAACCATGGATCGATCTCTCCACCGGGATCAATCCCATCCTCTATCCGCCTCCGTCGCTGCCGTTAAGCCTGTGGCAGCGCCTGCCCGGCGCCGATGACGAGGCCGCCCTGCTGGCCGCGGCGCGCAAGGCCTATCGCGTGCCGGCCGGGGCAGACATCGTCGCCGCGCCCGGCACGCAGATCCTGATCGACCTGCTGCCGCTTGTGCTCCCTGAGCTTGCCCGCGCCGGGCCGGTCGCCGTGCTCCGGCCGACCTATGCCGAGCATGCGCAGGCCTGGCGCAAGGCCGGGGCCGATGTCGTCGAAGTGACGACGCCGGATGATGCGGCGCAGGCGGCGAGCCTCGTCGTCGTCAACCCGAACAACCCCGATGGGCGCTGCCTGCCGGTCGCCGAACTCGCAGCGCTCGCCGCGCGCTGCGCCGGGCGCGGCGGCATGCTCGTCCTCGACGAGGCCTTCATCGACTTCACGCCGGAACGCAGCCTGCTTCCGGCCCTGCCGGCGGCGACGATCGTTCTGCGCTCCTTCGGCAAGACCTATGGGCTTGCCGGCGTCAGGCTCGGCTTCGCCATCGGCGAGGCGCAGCCCATGGCGGCATTGCAGGCTGCGATGGGTCCCTGGGCGGTGGCGGGCCCGGCACTGGCCATCGGGGCGCAGGCGCTGGCCGACACCGAATGGCTGGCGCAGGCGGGAGCGGCCCGGGCCGCGGATGCCGCTCGGCTCGATGCCTTGCTGTCGCCGCTCGGCCGGATCGTCG
>Ga0233385_1001368_pt1 | contig 10094 bp, 9 predicted proteins | sample ElkDunMinimDraft_16_FD_191543 | JGI IMG/M metagenome (GOLD analysis project Ga0233385, IMG submission 191543) | Fecal eukaryotic communites from dung pellets of Tule Elk in California, USA - Elk Dung G36 | ecosystem: Host-associated > Mammals > Digestive system > Large intestine > Fecal | place... | reverse complement strand
ATCTCAGGGGAGTGCCGAAGACTGTTTACATGGATACCGGGCACTTGCCAAGGGCACGGGTTCAAATCTAATGAAAATACTGAGGCCCTTTTGCTGATTATCCTGCATCGCCCAACGCCTTGCGGGTGGACAATCCAGGGGTCATGCCATCGGATCTATCTTCTCTCCCTGTCATCAGGCGGGGCCGGAATGAGAGCGCCGGCAGTGTGACCCCGGGCAGGCATTGTCCTATCAAATGGCTATCCGGGCCAAATCACTTTCAATTGTGGAGAATAAAACCATGTGGACTAAACCCCAATATACCGAAATGCGTTTCGGCTTCGAAGTGACCATGTACGTTGCCGCTCGATAATCCATCGATTATCGGATGAACGTACGAAGAGCCCCCTTGCGGGGGCTTTTCTTCCTTTAATTGACACTCAATCCAGATGACAACAAGCGAGACACCCAAGCTATGCGGATACGAGTACTGGGTTCTGCCGCAGGCGGCGGATTTCCCCAATGGAACTGCAACTGTCCCAATTGCGATGGCCTGCGCAAGGGCACCATCAAGGCGACAAGAAGAACCCAGTCCTCCATCGCGGTAAGCGGTGACAACGTCAACTGGCTGCTGTTCAACGCCTCCCCGGACATCCTGAGCCAATTTGTCGACTTTCCCGAACTGCAACCGGGCCGCGCCATCCGCGACACCGCCGTGCGCGCCATCGTGCTGATGGATGCGCAGATCGACCACACCACCGGCCTGTTCATGCTGCGCGAAGGCAAGACGCCGCTGAACATCTACTGTACCGACATGGTCCATGAGGATCTCACCCAGGGCAACCCGATCTTCAACATCCTGGAACATTTCTGCGGGGTCAGCTGGCACCCGATTTCCACCGCAAAGGGAAACAGCTTTGAGGTCACCGGCGTTCCCGGTGTCAGGATCACCGCAGTGCCCTTGTCCAGCAAGGCACCACCCTATTCGCCCCACCGCCATGATCCGCACGAGGGCGACAATCTGGGCATCCAGCTGGAAGATGTCAGCAGCGGCAGAAAGCTGTTCTACGCGCCGGGCCTGGGCGCCATCGAGCCGCACATTGTGCCCTTCATGGAACAGGCCGATTGCCTGCTCGTCGACGGCACCTGCTGGACCAACGATGAAATGATAGATCTCGGCATCAGCCAGAAGCATTCGCTGGACATGGGACACCTGCCCCAGTCAGGAAAAGGCGGCATGATCGAAACCCTGAGACCACTGAAGGCTGCCCGCAAGATCCTCATTCACATCAACAACACCAATCCCATACTGCGGGAAGACTCGGATGAGCGTAAGACACTTGCGAAGGAAAATATCGAAGTGGCCTACGACGGCATGGACTTCATCCTGTGATTTCCTCAAATGAACCACTCTCGGACCTGATGTCATGAACGCCTATACTGCCGCTGACGCCACAACCCCCTGGACGATCGAGGACTTCGAGGCCCGCCTGCGCGCCAAAGAAAGGTGTTATCACATCCATCACCCCTTCCACGTCGCCATGAACAGCGGCAAGTGCACCAGAGAACAGGTGCAGGGCTGGGTGCTGAACCGCTTCTACTACCAGATCATGATTCCCATCAAGGACGGTGCCGTGCTGTCCAACATGCCGGACAGGGACCACCGGCGCCTGTGGATCCAGCGCATCCTTGATCACGATGGTTTCGAGGGAGATGAAGGCGGCATCGAGGCCTGGCTGGCCCTGGCAGAGGCTGTGGGCCTGAACCGCGACGAAGTGCTATCGCTGGAACGGGTCACGCCCGGCGTGCGTTTCGCCGTCGATGCCTACGTCAATTTCGCCAGAAAGGCGCCCTGGCAGCAGGCCGTCTGTTCATCCCTCACGGAACTGTTTGCCCCGACCATTCACCAGAAGCGGCTGGAAAACTGGCCTGCACATTACCCCTGGATTGACGCAAGCGGCTATCAGTACTTCCGCAAACGCCTGTCGGAAGCCCGCCGGGATGTGGAACACGGCCTAAGGGTGACACTGGACTACTTCAGGACCCGCCCGGAACAGGAGCACGCGCTGGGTATTCTGCAATTCAAACTCGATATCCTGTGGTCCATGCTCGACTCCATGCAGGTGACCTACGGCATCGGCGAATCGCGCGATGGCGCCATCATGAGGATGCCCACATGAGTCTACCGGCCGATAAAGCCCTCGCGCTGGAGAAGCAGTTCCGCTTTCAGTGGGAACCCGCACAGAATGCCTACGTGCTGCTGTACCCGGAAGGGCTCATCAAGCTGACCGAGAGCGCCGGAGAAATCCTCAAGCGTATCGATGGCAAGGCCAGTGCTGATGACGTCGTGCACAGTCTCGAGCAGGCCTTTCCCGGCGCAGACCTGAAGCAGGATGTCATCGACTTTTTGGAGGTTGCCCATGACAAAGGCTGGATCAGGACCGATTAATACCGCCGGGCCTCTTTGGGTCAATGCGGAGATCACCTACAAGTGCCCCCTGCACTGCGTGTTCTGCTACAACCCGCTGAACTACGCGTCCACTTTCGAATCGGAACTCACCACAGAACAGTGGCTGAAGGCATTCCGCGAGGCCAGGGCGCTGGGGGCGGTGCAGCTCGGCATCTCCGGCGGCGAACCCCTGGTCCGCAAGGATGCCGAGGTGCTGGTCGCCGAGGCGAGCAAGATGGGCTACTACGTCAACCTCCTCACTTCGGGCGTCGGACTGACGGAAGAACGCATTGCCGCCTTCAAGGAGGGCGGGCTGGGGCAGATCCAGTTGTCCTTCCAGGACTCCACCAAGGAGATGAACGACTTCCTGTCCAGCACCAAGACCTTCGACCTGAAACGGAAGGTGGCCAGGCTGATCAAGCAATACGACTATCCCATGGTGCTCAATGTGGTCCTGCACCGGCTCAACATCGACCATATCGAACAGATTCTGGAAATGGCGGAAGCCATGCAGGCCGATCACGTGGAGCTGGCCAACAGCCAGTATTACGCCTGGGCGCTCAAGAATCGTGAATACCTGATGCCCAGCCGGGAGCAGATCCAGAAGGCCGAAGCCGTCACCGAGCGCTTCCGCAAACGGCTCGGCAAGAAAATGAAGCTCTACTTCATCATGCCGGATTACTATTCCGATCGGCCCAAGGCCTGCATGAACGGATGGGGCTCGGTGTTCCTCAATATCGCACCGGACGGACTGGCATTGCCCTGCCATGAGGCCCGGATGCTGCCGGGGCTGGACTTCCCCAATGTGCGCGACCATGACGTGCGGTGGATATGGAACGAGTCCAGGGCCTTCAATCTCTACCGTGGCGATTCCTGGATGCAGGAGCCCTGCAGAAGCTGCGATGAAAAAGAGAAGGACTTCGGCGGCTGCCGCTGCCAGGCGTTCATGCTCACAGGAGATGCCGCCCATGCCGACCCCGTGTGCAGCAAATCGCCGCAGCATCACCTGATCACCGAGCAGGTCGATCTGGCCCAGCAATCAAGAGCCGGTGCCGAAGAGGTGCGGCCGCTGCTTTTCTACCGTGATGACAAGACCTCCCGCCTGCTGGGGACACCAGAAACGACCTCTGTGCTGGACGAACACGCCTGACTTGAGCGCCGGATTGCGCCCATCCGCGGAAAAGCCTACTATCGGGCAAACCCTTTCCTGCGGCTACGCACGCACTCACTCGTCACAGAGGATGTCAGCATGAGTAATAATAACGATAAATCCAGATTTCCCTCCACCACAAGCACGGGTGCTCCCGCCGTCAGTGATCGAAACTCTCTGACGATCGGCGCCGATGGCCCCATCGTCCTGCACGATGTGCACTTCCTTGAACAGATGGCGCACTTCAACCGTGAGAAAGTGCCCGAGCGCCAGCCTCATGCCAAAGGCGCCGGCGCCTTCGGTGTATTCGAAACCACCGAGGATGTGTCGAAGTACACCAAGGCGGCTCTGTTCCAGCGCGGTGCCAAAAGTGACATGCTGGCCCGTTTCTCCACCGTTGCCGGCGAGATGGGCAGCCCGGACACCTGGCGCGACGTGCGTGGCTTCTCGCTGAAATTCTACACAGACGAAGGCAACTACGACCTGGTTGGCAACAACACCCCGGTATTCTTCGTGCGCGACCCGATGAAGTTTCCTCACTTCATTCGCAGCCAGAAGCGCCTGCCCGACTCTGGCCTGCGCGACAACCACATGCAGTGGGACTTCTGGACCAACAACCCCGAGACAGCGCACCAGGTCACCTACCTGATGGGCGTACGGGGCCTGCCACGCACCTGGCGCGAGATGAACGGCTACGGCTCCCACACCTATATGTGGGTGAATGCTGCAGGCGAGAAGTTCTGGGTCAAATATCACTTCCACAGCCAGCAGGGCATGGCATTCTTCAGCAACGCCGAAGCCTCCGACATGGCCGGCAAGGACGCAGACTTCCACCGCCGCGACCTGTTCGACGCCATCGCCCGTGGCGAGCATCCCAAGTGGATCATGTCGGTACAGATCATGCCCTACGCGGAAGCCAAGACTTATCGCATCAACCCCTTCGATCTGACCAAGACCTGGTCGCACAAGGACTACCCGCTGATCAAGGTCGGCACCATGACCCTGAACCGCAACCCGGAGAACTTCTTCGCCCAGATCGAACAGGCAGCGTTCTCGCCCGGCAACACGGTTCCCGGCATCGGCCTGTCACCGGACAAGATGCTGCTCGGCCGGGCCTTTGCCTATGCCGATGCCCAGCGCAACCGCATCGGCACCAACTTTCACCAACTGCCCGTCAACCAGCCCAAGGTGCCGGTCAGCACCTATATGTTTGACGGCCAGATGACCTACCACCACAGCGGCGCCGCCCCCGTGTACGTACCCAACAGCGCTGGACGCGAGTGGTCGGACGAAACCGGCGCGATCAGTGAAAGCTGGGAAGCGGATGGCGAGATGGTGCGCAGCGCCTACACACTGCGTAAGGACGACGATGATTTTACCCAGCCGGGAATTCTGGTACGCGAAGTCTTCAACGATGCCGAGCGTCAGGCGCTTGTCGATCAGGTGGCAGGCAGCCTGCTGGGTGGCGTGCGCAGCCCCGTGCTGGAACGTGCGCTGGATTACTGGAAATCGGTAGATGCCGATGTCGGCCGCCGCATTGCGGAGAAAGTACGGGCAGGCAATGCAGAGGAGCCCGCTGCCGGCATGGGCGAAAGCTGATTCCTGAAAAACCTGAAGCCCATGCCTCTTCCCGAGTGGGGGAGAGACATGGGCTTCCCTGCTCTCTACATGTTGGTCTGATCCGGTGGAACGCCCTGGGGCAACTCTGCCGAGCCGCTGACCTCCTCGCAATCACAGTCGACCCCCACCCCGTAACAGGTCATCGAAATCGACCCCAATGAATAACCCCGCACCAGCGGCTGGGCAGCAACGCCCTCCTCTGCCGCCAGCGCCGCGATATACAGCAAGGGGATGAAGTGGTCCGGCGTCGGCACGGCCAGATCGAAGTCTGGATGCTGCGCCACTTTCAGGATGTCGCCGGGCTGGTTTGCCATCTGCTCGACGACTGCATCATCGAAGCGCTCCGCCCAGTCAAAGGCGGCGTCGGGCTTATCCCACTGCACCCGGCGCAGGTTGTGCACCACGTTGCCACTGCCCAGAATCATGACGCCCTCGTCCCGCAGCGCGGCAAGTTTCGCCCCCAGCTGCAGATGGTATTCGAGTGGCTGCAGCGCGTTGATCGACAGCTGCACGACAGGAATGTCGGCCTCCGGGTAGAGATGCCCCAGCACACTCCAGGTGCCATGATCGAGACCCCACTGGTCCCGATCCAGCCCCACCCAGTTCGGTTTGGCAATTTCCACGACTCGCTGTGCCAGCTCTGGCAAACCCGGTGCCGGGTAATCAAAAGCAAACAGCTCTGGCGGAAAGCCATAAAAATCATGGATGGTTCGCGGCTTCGCCATGGCAGTCACGGCTGTGGTACCAAAGAACCAATGTGCCGAGATCACCAGCAGCGCTTTCGGCCGCGGCAGTTTCTTGCCCAGCTCCCGCCAGGCCTCGGTAAAGCCATTTCGTTCCAGCGTGTTCATCGGGCTGCCATGGCCGATGAAGAGTGCCGGCATCCTGTCACTCATACTGTCTCCTTCACTGCAAAGAAGAGCCCCGGACAACACACCGTGCCCGGTCTCACATAAGTGGCACGTGAATGCGCCTGGGTTTATCCAGGCCATTCTACACCACAACCCCCGCGCAATTGCGACCGGGCAGCGGTTGTGGCACCCCTTCCCCCGTCGGCAATAGTGGCGACTCCATCAACTGATCACAGAGCCTGACGTCCCCGCGCGGGGAGCAATGCCCTCACCCCCCGGGCTACCCGTGTGCGAACCGCAGGAAGATGCAGCGCCGCGCCCCCGAGCAGGCCGACAAAACTGCCCAGCGCAATATCCAGCACCCGCGCCAGCATGATGGCCTGTGTGGTTTGCTGGCCCGTCTGGGTGGTCTCGGCAAGAAAAACCGTTAACGGCGTAATAAAGATCACCGCTAAACCATAATTGCGCACCACCAGCATCTCGATCACCAGGGACAGCCCGATCATCACCATTGCGGTTTCCCACAGGTCAAGAGGTAGCGCAAGCAACAACCAGGCAAGCGCCAACCCTACCACCGTGCCGAACACCCGATGCAGGTGCCGTTGCCATACCATGCGCAGGCCGGCTCCCTGGATGATGGCCAGGCAGCTCACCGGCACCCAGTAGGGACGCTGCAACTGCAGTAGCTCGGCAAGCGCCAGCGACAGCCCGACGCAGCCGCCGATGATCACGGAGTCAACGATCACATAGTCAAAATCCATGCCGGGCATTGGCAACTGGGACGACGGCGCGGCACGGCGCACACGATACAGGCTGTAGAGGAAGGCCACGATGCAGGCGAACAACGCCCCCAGCGTCACCAGGCCAACCCGCTGGGGAATCTCGGGCAGGGAAACAGGCGTATAGGCAGCGATGGCCGCGGCCATGACCATGAAGATGATGCCGGGCGGCGCAAGTCGGTAGTAACGCGCCGTCATGCTGGCCACCACGCAGATGAGGGTCAGCACCACTATCATCAGGGGCGGGAAAAAATGGGTCAATGCTCCCAACGCATAGCAGGCGATGGTGCCGAAGGCGACAGCCATGATCAACACCATCCGATGCCGCAGGGGCGTGTCGGGCAGACTCAGGAACACCAGACCTCCGAGCATGGAGATCACCCCGAAGTCGAAACGACCGAACGCGACCCCCACCAGCAGGGGCACTCCCGATGCAATTGACGCCGCCAGCGCCATTTCCCAGGGGCGGCTGTTGGGCTTCATGTGGGTCAGCTGACTCCACTCTTCACCCACTGTGCGTTTCAGTTGCCTCCATGGCTGGTTCATCGTCACCTCACTCGTTGCGCCGGTCATCAGTGTCGCCCAGCTTGCCTGGCATAGTATCCGTAACCGGTGTAGTGTAGGAAATCTCACCCTAAAATCAGGAGCAGAAAAATGAAAAGCTACAAAGTGGGATACCTGATCGGCAGCATAGCCAAGGAATCGATCAACCGTAAACTGGCCAACGCCATGTTCAAACTGGCTCCCGCGCAGCTTCAGTTTCATGAGATATCCTACCGGGACCTGCCCATCTACAGCTATGACTACGATGCCGACTATCCCGAAGCAGGGAAGAAATTCAAGAAAGCCATCGAAGAGTCCGACGCCATCCTGATCATTACCCCGGAATACAACCGCTCCATTCCCGGCGGCCTCAAGAATGCGCTGGACTGGGCCAGTCGCCCGTGGGGGACCAACTCCTTCGCCAATATTCCCTCAGGCGTCATCGGCACCTCCCCCGGCTCCATCGGCACCGCTGTCGGCCAGCAGCACCTGCGCAGCATCCTCGGCTTCCTCAATTCGCCGCAGATGAATTCGCCGGAAGCCTACATCCAGTTCAGGGACGGCATGATCAACGAAGCCGGCGAGATCGCTGATGCCTCCACAGCCAAGTTCCTTGGCAATTATCTGGAGGAATTCCATGAGTTTGTCGCGCGGGTCCTGACCGTGCTGCCTCGCGGGGCCTAGAAAAAGCCTCAGTCGCCGCCGGGCGGCGTTGGAGGCACGGCTCCAAATGCTCATGTAGAGGAAAACCACATGATCGAACTCATCATCCAGCAACGCACCCGCAACCTGGGCAGCTTCGAGGTCGGTCGTGTGCTGCCCTTTGCCAAACGCCGCATGATCGGCCCTTATATCTTCTTCGATCGCATGGGGCCCAAGGAGCTGGCGCCTGGTCTCCCACGCGAGGCCGACGTCCGACCGCACCCTCACATCGGGCTGTCGACCATCACTTATCTGTTCGATGGCGAGATCATGCACCGCGACAGCCTCCGCTCCGAGCAGGCGATCCATCCGGGAGAAGTCAACTGGATGACCGCCGGCAAGGGCATCACTCACTCCGAACGCTTCGAACGGCTGCGCGACGAAGGTGGGCTGCTCGACGGGGTGCAGGCCTGGGTGGCTCTGCCGGATGAGCGGGAGGAGCGAGATCCCGGCTTCTGGCACTATGCTGCCGACGCCCTGCCCCTGTTCGATGGCGACGACATCAGCGGGCGGCTGATCGCGGGCAGCCTGGCAGGCGTGACCTCACCGGTACTGATCGACTCTCCACAGTTCTACGTGCACTGGCGGATGCCCGCTGGCTCGCGCGTGTCACTCCCAGCTGAATATCCGGAACGTGCGGTCTACGTGGTCAGTGGTCAGGTGGAAGTGGCTGGTCAACGTGTGGAACCTGGCGCTATGGCGGTGCTGGAGCCCGGCAGGAGCGTCACCATTTCCGCACTCGGCGATGCCGTGGTGATGGCGCTGGGTGGCGAGCCGGTGGGACCACGCCATATCGACTGGAACTTCGTGTCCTCGTCGAAGGAGCGCATCGACCAGGCCCGCGAAGACTGGCAGGCCGGCCGCATGAAGCTGCCCGATCTGGACAATGAGGAGTTTATCCCGCTGCCGCCGAAAATCAGCCAGGCCCGGGAGCCCGAACCGATGTTCTGACAAAAACAAGCTGTCCCCCTCTACGCATACGAGGAAGACTCGAATGATTTTCAGGAAGACAATCTTCGTGCTGTTAGCCTGCGGCATGACCCTCAGCACTCCCCTCAATAGCTTCGCCCAATCTCCGGAAATGCCTGCGCCAGCGGTCGTCGTCGAGACCGTCACCCTGCAACCCGTCAACATCCCCCAGGAATTCCTCGCCCAGGTCGAAGCCATTGAAGCCGTGGATCTGCAGGCGCGGGTCAACGGGGTGCTGCAACAGGTCATGTTCGAGGCCAGCCAGCCGGTTTCCGAAGGCCAGCCACTGTTCCAGATAGCACCAGAACAGTACGAAGCCGCGGTAGCAGTCGCCCAGGCAGGCGTGGCCCAGGCCGAAGCGGCACTCAACAATGCGCAGCGCACGTTGGCGCGCAACCAGGAACTGACCCAGCGACAGGCCGTATCGGCAGCCGTACTGGATGAGGTAGCGGCGGCAGCGGAGATCGCCGAGGCCAACCTGGCTGCCGCCCAGGCCCAGCTGCAGCTGGCGGAACTGGATCTGTCCTACACGCTTATCGAGGCCCCCATCTCTGGCCAGATCGGGCGGGCACTGTTCAGCCGGGGCAACGTGGTGGGACCAGGGTCCGGGCCCCTGGCACGGCTGGTGCAGCTCGACCCGATTCGCGTCGTCTTTACCGTGGCCGAAGGCGAACTCGTCACCCTGCGGCAGCGCAACAGCCGGGCGGGAGAAATTGATCCTGACAGCCTGACGCTCATGTTGCGTCTGCCCAATGGCACCGCCTACGAGCAAACGGGTCGCATGGAGTATATTGCCAACGAGGTGGACCCGCGAACGGCCACCATGGCGGTCCGCTCCACTTTTCCCAATCCGGACCGCTTCCTGGTGCCCAACCAGACGGTGATCCTCTCCATCCAGGAGGAAGCTGGCGCAGAACAGCCGGTTGTACCGCAAACCGCAGTCTTGCAGGATCAGGAAGGACGTTTCGTCTTCGTGCTCAATGAAGACGACACGGTAAGCCAGCGCCGCATCACCACCGGAGAGCGCATACGCAACGGCTGGGCCGTCGAGC
>Ga0233385_1001366_pt1 | contig 10103 bp, 11 predicted proteins | sample ElkDunMinimDraft_16_FD_191543 | JGI IMG/M metagenome (GOLD analysis project Ga0233385, IMG submission 191543) | Fecal eukaryotic communites from dung pellets of Tule Elk in California, USA - Elk Dung G36 | ecosystem: Host-associated > Mammals > Digestive system > Large intestine > Fecal | place... | reverse complement strand
CAACGGCCGGATCGAGCACCTCCGCGGCTCCGCCCTCGGCTTCCGCAACCTCACCAACCACATCGCCAGGTCCCTGCTCGAGACCGGAGGCTTCAGGCCCCAACTACACCCTCAATTGTGAAGAGCCCTCAATTGTGAAGAGCCCGCTTGACGCCCCTCTCGGCGATCGATAGGTTCATCGCCAATCGGGGGCGATTCGCGCTTTCCCTAGAGAATGGAAACGCATCATGAAGGTCAATAGAGTTGTGGCGCAGGCGATCGTCCTAGCGGCTACGACGGGGGCGTTGGTGTCTGCCGGTGCCCAGTCCGCGACCGCCGTAGGCGGCAACTGTACGAGCACCCGTCAAACCCAGGACGTGACCGGACCAAACAACTACCGGGTGCGGGCGTCCTGCTCGTCCCTCCAGGGAGACTCCAAGGCGCGAGGCATCTTGGATCGCAACGGCACGGATGCTCGAACCGCATGGTTCACGGCTCGGGACAAGTACTACTACAGTGGATGGACGACTTGTATCGCCGGGTGCTCGAACACCCGAGTCGAAATCGCGCACGTCTGAGCCACTGACCACCGCATCCGTGGCCCGACTCTCGGTCGGGCCACGGATGTTTCCGCGTCTAAGGGAAGAACGTGAATGATCGTATTGCGAGATGTCACCGTCAACTACCGGGAGGCAACCCCTCTCAAGAACCTCTCGATAGAGCTCGATTCCACTCCGACGGTGGTGATGGGACCAAGCGGTAGCGGCAAGTCGACGCTTCTGCGTGTCATTGCAGGACTCCAGGCTCCGGACTCAGGCACCGTCCAGATCAACGGGACCCCGGTGAAAATGCCCACTTGGAGCTCAGCGGGCGATACAAGGGTGGCCTTGATTCATCAGGACTATCGGCTGGTGCAGTTCTTGACCGTCGCGGAGAACCTCCGTCTCGCTGCCGAAATGCGGGGGAAAACTGTCACCGCCGAGGCTGCCGAAAGATCGTTGGAGCGAGTCGGTCTTGGAAACGTGTCGGTCGACCGTCTCCCGGGCACCCTGTCTGGCGGTGAGCAGCAGCGGGTGGCGATAGCGCGCGCGCTGCTTTGCGGCGCTGAGGTACTCGTGGCCGATGAACCGACCGGCGCACTCGACGCGGACAATACTGTTCGCGTGACCGACATCTTGGCGAAAATCGGTGTCGAGGATTCGGTGGAAGTGATCATTGCCACTCACGACCCCTTGGTGGCCGAGAGAATCCCGTCGAAGTTGGTCCTCACCTCCGGCCGACTGCGCGAGGCTGCGTGATGGGTCGGGGTTCACTGACGGCGCTGATCGTCGTCCGATTGATCCGTTATCGACGCCGCCAACTGCTCATCTTGGTTCTCTTGGGCGTGATTCTGGCGACACCCGTGACCGGCTTAGCCGAGTTGCGAAGCAGTGCAGCGAGGGCGCTCGAATCGTCGGTGACAGGCGAGCAGGCCGGACGACCATACGCAGTCCAATCCGGAAACCCGCAGGCGACGCTGGCCCTCGATTCCCTGGATGGACTCGCTCCCGTCCGAGACGCGCAAGGTCTCGCATCCTCGCCGTCGCACGAGACGCCCACGTTGCTTCGCACAACTCCGGATGCCGGTCTCCCGTTGGGCACCTTGCTCGAAGGCAGGCGTGCGCAATCACCGTCTGAGGCGACCATCTCCGAAACAGTCGCCAGCGACCTGAACCTGAAGCTGGGCGGCACCGTAAAACTCAGCTCGGAGGGGGAGCCGCGCGATGTTCGTGTCGTGGGTCTCACCGTCAATCCCGCTGATGTCGACGATCGTTTGGTAGTGACGATTGACCCCCGTCTAGGTGCTGACGAAGCCACTGTGTGGCTGAGCCACCGCGATCCCTACACGATCTCGGCCCTGAGACCCTTGTTGGACAGCCGTGCCATGACCTATCGGTCGACAAAATCGGTCGCGGAGGAAGCGGCTAGAAATCAACCGGAGGCCCTCTCCGTGCTGACGTACGTGCCCGCGGGGCTAGCCGTGCTGCTGTTCGCTGTTATAGGCGCCGCTCTCGCAATCTTGTTGCCAACGGGGAGAGCCGACGCGGATAGTCTCGTGCAATCAGGAATGGCCGCACGCCGCGCATGGGGGAAGGTCGTCGGCGTAGCTCTGGGAAGCATCATTCTGGGAGAAGTCCTTGGAATGATCATCGCCACCGGAGGCTTGATCATCCTCCGACAACCCGTCTCAGCAATGTTTGGACAACGATGGGTTGAAGTCAGTCTTCCTTGGGCGATGTTGATTTCGTTGCTCGCGACCAGTCTCCTCCTGGGGATGCTCGCACGACCTGCGAGCATTGCGGCGTCCCGGGTGCATCTTCGACTCTCCAGTCTTCAGCCCGCGACTTCCCATTTCGCACGAGTTGCCGGAGTCGTTGCCCTGCTCGGCGTGGGGGTCATGGCCATCGCCACCGTGGGTCGGCTGCAATCGCCTCCTGCTCAAGTCTCCAGTTGGGCACCGCTAGGAGCCGCGATGATCGCCGCTGCCCTGCCCGCGGTGATTGTTCCGATGGCTACTCGCGGCTTGGGAACGGTCTCGGCCGTCGTGGTTCGCCACCTCTCTACGGGTTTCACGGTGGTCTCCGTCGCCGCAGTCCTGATCGCGACCATGACTGGCGGGTTCGCGGCGCGCGCGACACACAACGCACACGTCAACGAGAAGTTGTCGGGACTGCCTCAGCCCGCGGGTTCCTACCTCGTCACTGAGATTCCCAATGACGCTGCTGCCGCGTTGCGTCATGCCTACGGCGAGGCCGGCGGAAGGGACCTGCGCCAATTTGACCTACCTGATGAGCAGGAAGTCCGCGTTCGGGTCACCGGTCCTCGATTGATTGCCTGCATGTCCAAAGCGGGCACATTGATCCCGGACGATGTTCCACCAGGTTGTTTCCCGCAAGACACATACTCGCCCATCAACACCATCGCGCTGTCCCGTGACGGCGACACTCAGGCTTACGCCGACCCGGGATTGGTGGAACGCGGCGAGGTAGGTCTTCTCACCTACGCCGGGACGACCTCCGCCGCCTCAACGATTGCGGATACCGCGGCTGAACCCGAAGTGGGCCTCGGAGGGAACTTGCCTGGTCTGGTCGTGCCGCCCACCGGCTCAGTTGCCACACACTTCAAACTGCGCCCCTCTGGGACAAGTACTATCGCGCTGCTCGACTTCGGCTCCCTGACGGGACGTTCACAATCGAGTATTAGGTCGGCGGTGTCTCGCTTGGCTCCAGGCGCCCAGACAGCTGATGGCACACTGCCTGGCGTCTACGAAAACGAACGGTCCGTCGCGGGTGCGACCGCTCTCTCCGGCGCTGCGCTCGTGCTACTCGTTCTTCTGTTCGGCGGTGGAGCCGTGCTCGCGGCGCATCGACAAACGTTACGATCTCTAGTCGACACGGGAGCATCGCTTCACGTTCGTCGAAGACTCGCTCTGCGGTGGACAATTGCTCCTGTACTGTCTCTCCTCCTCGCGATCCCTTTGAATTTCGCGACCACGGCAGTGGCCGGCTTGAACGCGCCAGGAAGCGCCGGGACGCTCTGGGTGGTCCCATATCTGACAGGTCTCGTCGCTTGCGCGGCACTCTTCGTAATGTTCCTCCGAGTTCCCGACCGTGGTGGCGAGTGAATCCGCGGCGCGCTGCACTCCGTCAACTGGGCCGACCTGGGAGGAGGCGGCTGAGTTCATTGCCGGCGTGCGAAATCTCAGCCGCACGAGGCTGAGGGACTGGGTCTGAAGAATCGATCCTGTTTCCCTTTACGACCTTTCACATAGCGGATGTTGACCGCAGTGAATCCGGCTCTTCACAGATGAGGGTGTAGCCGGGTTGGCGTGACCGGCGGCGCATAGACGTCGAGGTCCTCCGATGATGGGAGTTCCTACGCTGCCCATCCAGAGAACCTCGACGTGTCTGACGCTACCTTCGCTTGCCCTGACTTGACCACGTTCTGCCGCCTCGACGAGCTCGGCCTCGTCGTGACCGGTCAACGACTCGAACCTGATCGAGCGGTGCTCGCGTGCCGGGTCGTCGATGCCGACGACGGCGCCGAGGGCTGGTGTCGCCGCTGCGGCAGTGAGGGCGTGGCGCGTGACACCGTCACCCGGCAGCTCGCCCACGAGCCACTGGGGTGGCGGCCCACCACCCTGGTTGTGACGATCCGCCGCTACGCCTGCACTGGCTGCGGACATGTGTGGCGCAAAGACACCAGCCGGGCGGCCGAGTCTCGGGCGAAGCTCTCGCGGCGTGGGCAGCGGTGGGCGTTGGAGGCGATCGTGTGCCAGCACCTCACCGTCGCCCGCGTTGCCGAAGGACTCGGGGTCGCGTGGAACACCGCCAACGACGCCATCCTGGCCGAGGGCAAGCACGTCCTGATCGACGACCCGGGCCGCTTCGACGGCGTCACCGTGATCGGGGTCGATGAGCACGTGTGGCGCCATACCCGCCGCGGTGACAAGTACGTCACCGTGGTCATCGACCTCACCGCTGTCCGTGACGGCACCGGGCGGCCCGGCTGCTGGACATGGTCGAGGGCCGCTCCAAGCAGGCGTTCAAGACCCGGCTCGCCGAACGCCCAGCCGCGTGGCGCGACGGCGTGGAGGTCGTCGCGATGGACGGCTTCACCGGCTTCAAGACCGCCACCGCCGAGGAACTGCCCGACGCGACCGCAGTGATGGATCCCTTCCACGTGGTCCGCCTGGCCGGCGACGCCCTCGACCGCTGCCGACGCCGGATCCAGCTTTCGATCCACGGCCACCGCGGTCACAAGGGCGACCCGCTCTACAAGTCGCGGCGCACCCTGCACACCGGCGCCGGCCTGCTCACCGACAAACAACACCGACGGCTCACCGACTTGTTCGCCCACGGCGCACATGTCGAGGTCGAGGCGACCTGGGGCATCTACCAACGGATGATCGCGGCCTACCGCGAGCCCGACCGGCGTCGTGGCCGCGAGCTGATGGCCAAGCTGATCAACTCGATCAGCGTCGGCGTCCCGACCACTGGTCGAAATCATCACCCTGGGCCGCACGCTGAAGAAACGCGCCGACGACGTGCTCGCGTACTTCGACCGGCCCGGCACCAGCAACGGCCCAACCGAGGCCATCAACGGCCGGATCGAGCACCTCCGCGGCTCCGCCCTCGGCTTCCGCAACCTCACCAACCACATCGCCAGGTCCCTGCTCGAGACCGGAGGCTTCAGGCCCCAACTACACCCTCAATTGTGAAGAGCCGCTAATACAGTCGCGTAGATGTGTAGTACCTCTTCGAGAACCGAAGCGGTCAAGGACGTGCAAGTGGGCGTCGCCAAGCCTGAAAGTCCGCCGCGTGACACGGTGTGGCACGTCTTCGAGCGTGCTTGGTGTGGGCGATGTTCAAACGGTCTAGATTGTGCCGGCGTCAAGGTCGGCGGCGATGTCGCCCGTAATGTCGCTGACTGCCTCACACGCCGCCTTTAGGAGGGCGCTCATCAAGCCGCCGATGCTGACGGCAAACCACGTGGGATCTTCGAGCCTGCAGGTGAATTCGAAGGAGACTCGGGCCGGGTCGCAGCGATCCGAAATGCTCGCGATGTAACCGCCCTCATCGAATTCGAAGTTGAGGTCGACGCCCGGTTCATCCGGTCTATTCCAGACGGCGATGGTCGGCGCCTTATCGGCAACGTTGATGATGTTGAGCCGACGGTGTTTGTCACGGTTCGAAAGCTCGCGTAGCCAAGGGAGCCAATGGGAGCTTGCCTGGACGTTCCAAATTCGTTCGATCAGCGGTGGGTCGACGTTGCTGAGCGCTTTACCCGGTTTCGCCATCTCGCCGAGGAATTTTTGGAGCGATTTTTCATTCTGGGGAATGAAAAAGGAGAGGCGCTCTGTCTCTTTGTCGCTGAGGCGCCTTCCCTGCGAATAATCCGCTAGCGCAACGACGAATAGGTCGAGCGCCGACCTAGTGTTGTGCAGCGCATCGCCGAGAACAAGGGCAGCATCCTGTGGTGGCCTTCCAGCACGCGCCTCCTGAACCAGTAGCGGCCGTCGTGGTAGATCTTGGCCGATCTCCCACGGTGCACGGTTTTCGTACTCCGAGAGAATCTCCTCCAACGTCCTCAGGTGAGACCGCGCCCACCGCAAGCGCCGGGCGACCGGATCAAGTTCGAGTACCGACCCCGAAATCATGAGGCCGTCGCGTACATCGCCCGAACCTCGGCTCCGAGAAGCTCTCTGGCGTTGATCATCGGTTGCGTGACCCGCTTCCACGTGGCCCGCACTTCTCGGGCGGTGTCGTCGCCGTTCATCTCGGCGCCAAGGTCCGCAACCTGTTGTAGAGCGTCCTTTACCGGCGACCCGGGCGTTTCTAGGACCGCGAGTCGCCGCACTCGAAAAGTGGCCGCACCGAGTGTTCGCACGTAAGGCTCTCGCTTGGCCCACCGATCCTCGTCGCGTTCGAGCGTGCTGTCCGCGGCAAACACATCGGAGTTGAGCGCGATATCGGCCGCAGCGTTGTAGACCTCATCGAGGGCGGTCAGTGCATCGGTCAGATATGAACGCCGCCAAGCGCGCCACTCAGCGCGACTCGCTTTGCGATCGGCGCGGCTTTCGCGCATGTACGCGGCGCCCTCGCCAAGTCCGAGGCCGAGAATCAGAGTCACGACGGGTAGCCACACATTCATGATCGCCATTCAATCCCAGCTTGGGGCCGCGCACAGTGAGTTGCCGAACAACACGGCCGTCCGTGCCGCCACGACGCGTGTGCGCATCGTGGTGCCGGTTCGACCTTAAGTGGGCTTCCGAGTCGTGAGTCCGCCACGGTCGACGTCGCCGTGACGCTGCTCGTGGCTCGCCGCGCGAGCGGCTGCACCGGGCTTCGCCCCACTGACGAGCCCACAAGCGCCACATGGCTGCGAGTCTTGCAGACCCAAGGTGCAAGGGTCGGCTTAAGCAGTTTCGCACTGGGATTGCAGGAGGGGGTGGTGATGGGTCAGTTGTCCCAATTACCACCCCCTCGGCGCACGTGCCGACTGGGCTGCCAAGCACGGTTCGGGGGTCACCCGGATATCGGTCGGAGACCTTGCGCCGACTACCGGACACGCGCAACGGGTGAGGACACGCGGCTACTCGCAGACGATGCCGTCGTTGTCGCGGTCGTCATACCAGTAGTACTCGGGATCGCTGCCCTGGTAGTACGGCCCGTACCCGTTGTCGTTGGCTTCGCCGCAGGTGTCGAAGCGGGGATCGGTGCCAGACGGGGGCGGCGGCGGGGGCGTGTTGTTGCCGCCGCCGGTCTTGATGCTCGTCCGCTTGGGCTTGGCGACCTTCAAGCTGCTGGCGCCGCAGTCGGAGAACACGCGACGAATGGCCCGCTTTTCGCGCTTGTCGACGGTGAGCTTCCAGCGCCACTTCACGGCGACGTAACGGGCGGTGTAGGCACACTTGGCCTTCTTCGGCAGCCAGTCGGCGATGTCGCCATCAGACTTCGATCGGTTCGACCGCACGGTCACCGCCACCAGCGACTCGGCGTACCCGAGGTCGTTCGAGTACGCGACCCGGGTCTTCTTCGTCCACTTCTTGGCGCCGGAGTCCCACGCTTCGGCCAGCGGAACCCGGTGGTTGATTTCAAGTTTGGACGCACGGCGGACCACGCGGCCGTCGTACTGGCTGCGCCACTTACCGCGCCTGACCGTGCAGTACCGGTTCTGTGTGGTGCGGGTCTTGGACTCGTCCTTCAGCACGACGGCGCGGGTGTCGCAGCCGCTGCCCTGGGCTTTCCAGCCGCTGCCGAACTTGGCCCGCTTGTAGCCGGCGCGGGTCTCCTTGCGCACCTTGAGCTTCTTCAGCAGCGTCTTGGCCGACACCTTGCTGACCTTCTTCGCTCCGACTGCACTCTGGGAGGTGGTGGCCGGTGCTGGTGTGGCGCTGGCGGGCGAGTAGAGGAGCCCGGCGCCGATCAGGGCCAGGCAGACCACGAGGGCGACCGTGCGGGCCGCGTTCTTCACCATGATGGGCGTCTCCTTCGAGTGGCAGCACACCGCTGTGCGGGCAGTTCGGACCCACCGTCTTGTCCAGGCCCCTCCGCGGAACGTACCGAGGCGTGTCCCTCGGCCGCAGGCTTTCGTCAGGAAAGGTCTTCCGAGCGGCGCAGTCCGGAGCAATCGACCCGTCGGGGCCTGTTCGTGGTGGCTTCCAGGGCGTGAGAGCACCGAGCATTGACGGCGTGGGGACCGCGGCTTCGTAGGGGTGAGAACGCACCGGTGCCCTCGCGACATCGCCGGGGGCACGAACGAATGTCGGGAGCCCTGCCAGCTCCGGCCGGATCGGGGCGAAAAGGGACCGTGCGAAGTATGTGGGTGCGCGGAGTCGACCTAAACAGTCTCGGTCTCGGAATGTTCTACCTCGCGGTGCCGCCGTGGTGCGCGCTTCGTGCCGAGCGGGAGCGGTTCCGGCGCGGTCAAAATCGCACCGCGACCGTCCGGGGTGCGGGAGACTTGCGGCACAGTGAGCCCGCCCGGTCGAGGAGGAGACGATGCGGTTCGTTCTCGGGGTGGCCGTCGGGTTGGTGGTTGCAGCGGTTCTTGCAGGAGCGGCTCTCGTCCTGCGCGACTCGGCACCGGGCGATCCCGACCTCTACGGCGACGGTCAGGAGTTCGGGCGATACCTCGGTTCGGACCTGTCGCCGTCGCGACGCGATCAGATGCGTTCGTTGGATGACGCCGACCGCCGGGGGTTCTGTGTTTACATGCGCGATGAGTCGACGACGGACGACGAGGTCGAGCACGCAGACCTCGTACACGAAGGCGCACGGTGGCTTCGCGGGTGCGAGGCGGGGATGAGTGCCGACCTCGCCGAGGACGACTGAGGGGTCGGGCCTCATCACGCATGTCCGGGACTGTACCGTCCAGACGGTCTAAAAATTGACCGGCCGCCCGGGGAAAAATGGGGAAGGGGCGCGGCTTCCAGGGCAGCCGGTTGTCAAAAAAACTCTGTCACCTTGGGGTCAGGGGGAAGGGGTAGCTCGCTCTCGTTCACTCTCACCATGGCGTCGGGCGATCGGCCCTCGCGCGCGCGTCCCCAACGGAGGTAGTGACGCCAACCATGTATGTCCTTATTTTCTCCTCCACTGTCTCCTTACTCCTTCCTTATAGGGGCGGACGCTCTCAGTCGGGGCACCCCGGCGCCTAACGTCCGGTCAGACGAGACGCTTAGTGGCTGGCGACCCGGACTCTTACTGCCGGGGCCACCCCCGACGCTCACTGCCGGGCCAACAGCTCGGCGCGGAGCTCCAAGGCGTTCCCGAACGCGATGAACCCTTCCGAGTCCTCGACCTCGCGTAGGTGGTCGCGGACGGGCTCCTCGTCCTCGGGGCGCACCACCACCATGTACGTGGCGCCCCGCGCTCGACCGCGGCCGGACGGTGGCATGGGGTCACGCACCAGGTACCCCAGCTCGTGCAAGAGCAGGATGTCGCGGGCGACGCTGCGGTGACCGCGCCCCCTGGTTGTCGCCGTCTCGGCGCCGTGCCCGAGCGCGAGCGCCAGGGCAGCGTGTCCGCCGAACCAGCGCGGTGGGTGTTCGCGATCCATCGCCGTCACGCACATAATCGCCAAGGCGGCGCGTGCGGAGTGGTGCCGGCCCAGGACCGGGAACACGTGCGCAACCGCGGCGGACACCAGCTCAGCGCCCATCGGCGGAGGGGTGCGGCAGGGATGTACCCGAGCCCACCTCGGCTACGCCAGCGGCGCGCAGCAGCTCGACCACGTTCCTGCGGACACTCGGGCTGCCGCTATTGACGTAGACGACCGCCGCTCGGCGCAGCACACGCAGCAGCCGTACGCGCAGCCAGTGGTCGTCGCGCGTGAGGTTGACCAGATCCAGCGTGACGACGGCGCCGGGAGGCACGGGGTCGATGGGGTCGATGTTGGCACGCGCGTGCACGTCGAGCCACGCCGTGACCTGTCGGGGAGTCGTCGCGTTCACTGGTCGGCCGCCTCTTGCAGGTACCGGTTCAGCGTCGAGCGTTGCACCCGCTGATTTCGGGATCCCACGCGGACTACCGGGATCACGCCCTGACGGATGCGGCGACGAACGAAGGCCACCGACACCCTCA
>Ga0233385_1001365_pt1 | contig 10106 bp, 10 predicted proteins | sample ElkDunMinimDraft_16_FD_191543 | JGI IMG/M metagenome (GOLD analysis project Ga0233385, IMG submission 191543) | Fecal eukaryotic communites from dung pellets of Tule Elk in California, USA - Elk Dung G36 | ecosystem: Host-associated > Mammals > Digestive system > Large intestine > Fecal | place... | reverse complement strand
CCGAAAGCTGCCAGGGGTATTTGTTCTCGAAGCCTGTGAGGTTGACGAGGTCCATGACGCGCGCGATCCGCGCCCTCTGCTCGGCCGCCGGCACGCGCATGATCTCCAGCGGCAGCGCGATGTTGCGTTCGATGGTGCGCCAGGGGAACAGCGCCGCCGCCTGGAAGACGTAACCGTAGGCACGGGCTTCGCGCGCCTGCTCAGGGCTCATGCCGTTCACCGAGATCGTGCCTTCGGTCGGCTTCTCCAGATCGGCGATGACGCGCAGGAACGTGGTCTTGCCGCAGCCCGAGGGCCCGATGAAGGAGACGAACTCGCCCTTGCCGATCGTCAGGTCGACGCCGGTCAGCGCCTGCACCGGACCGTCGCCGGTCTGGAAGGTCAATCCGAGTCCCTTCGCTTCGACGACAGGCGTGCCCGCCCGCGCCGTGGCTTCCTTTACCGACATCAGCACCGCCCGGCTTTGCCCCACATTCCACCATCTTGGTCGAAGACGAGGTAGGCGTCCACGCCATCGGACGCTTTTTGCACACGCATTAAGCCGAGCGTGGTCGCCTCGTCGCCCTCATGCCCGCAAGTCACGATGGCGACCTGGCTGTCCGCCTCGGCGGGGAATATCTGCACGAACGAACACTGCGTGACCTGGGTGGTGACGTACTGCCGCGTCAGAAGCAGCATGTCCTCTTCGCTGTAATGGTTCGTCCTGGCGAAGCGGCAGCCGGCTTCGTCACCGTAATTGCCTGAAATGTCGAGTTCGGCGGCGACTGACCCGAACGGCAGGAGGAGCAAGGAGAGCGTCGCCGCGACAAGAGCGCAAGGGCGAAACTCCACCCTACTCACTCGGCGATCTCTGCCGTCTCCAGCACGGCGTGGAAGAGCACGTCGCAGCCGGCGGCGGCCCATTCGGGCGAGATGTCCTCGGCCTCGTTGTGCGACAGGCCGTCGACGCAGGGGCACATGATCATGGTCGCCGGCGCCACCTTGGCGGCCCAGCAGGCATCGTGCCCGGCGCCGGAGATGATGTTCTTGTGCGAATAGCCGAGCTTCTCCGCCGCCGAGCGCACGCGCCCGACCAGCGTCGGATCGAAGGTGACCGGATCGAAATGGCCGACCGCCTCGACCGAGCAGCCGACGCCGAGCTCGGCCGCGATCTTCGCCGCCTCGGCCTCGATGGTCGCGCGCATCCTGTCGAGCTTCGCCTGGTCGGGCGAGCGGATGTCGACGGTGAAGACGACCTTGCCCGGCAGCACGTTGCGCGAGTTGGGCGAGAAACGGACCTGGCCGACGCCGCCGACCGCGCCCGGCTGGCTGTCCATCGCCACCTTCTGCACCATCTCGAAGATGCGGGCCATGGCAAGACCGGCGTTGACGCGCATGTTCATCGGCGTCGAGCCGGTATGCGCCTCCTTGCCGGTCAGGGTGAATTCCAGCCACCACAGGCCCTGGCAGTGGGTGACGACGCCGATCAGCTTGCCCTCGGCTTCGAGGATCGGACCCTGCTCGATATGATATTCGAAATAGGCGTGCATCTTGCGCTGGCCGACCGGCTCGTCGCCCAGCCAGCCGATGCGCTTCAGCTCGTCGCCGAACGTCTTGCCCTCGCCGTCGGTGCGCCCATAGGCATAGTCGAGCGAATGCGCGCCAGCGAAGACGCCCGACGCCAGCATGGCCGGCGCGAAGCGCGCGCCCTCCTCGTTCGTCCAGTTGGTGACGACGATCGGGTGCTTGGTCTTGATGTCGAGGTCGTTCAGCGTGCGCACGACCTCCAGCGCGCCGAGCACGCCGAGCACGCCGTCATACTTGCCGCCGGTCGGCTGCGTGTCGAGATGGCTGCCGACATAGACCGGCAGCGCATCTGGATCGGTCCCTTCGCGGCGGGCGAACATCGTGCCCATCCGGTCGACGCCCATGGTGAGGCCGGCGGCGGCGCACCAAGTCTGGAAGAGGCGCCGCCCCTCGCCGTCCGCGTCGGTCAGCGTCTGGCGGTTATTGCCGCCGGCGACGCCGGGACCGATCTTCGCCATCTCCATGAGCGAATCCCAGAGACGGTCGGAGTTGATGCGAAGGTTCTCGCCAGGGGCGGCCATCTTTATCCTCTTCAGGCTACCGCGCGGATCGTGTCGCGGACGTGGTCGACAAGTTCGTCGATCTGGCCCTTGGTGATGATCAGCGGCGGCGACAGCGCGATGATGTCGCCGGTGATGCGCAGCATCGCGCCATGCTCGAAGCCGCGGACGATGCAGTTGAAGCCGCGCTTGCCCGGTTCGCCGGCGATCGGCGCCAGCTCGATCGCGCCGATGAGGCCGATGTTCCTGATGTCGATCACGTTCGGTTCGCCCTTCAGCGAGTGCACCGCCTCCTCCCAATAGGGAGCGAGCTCGGAGGCCCGCGTCAGCAGGCCCTCTTCCCTGTAGGTGTCCAGCGTGCCGAGTGCGGCGGCCGACGCGATCGGATTGCCCGAATAGGTGTAGCCGTGGAAGAACTCGATGACGTGCTCCGGCCCGTTCATGAAGGCGTCGTGGATCTCCTTGGTGACGAAGACCGCGCCCATCGGGATGACGCCGTTGGTCAGGCCCTTGGCAGTGACCATGATGTCGGGCGTGACGCCGAAATAGTCCGCGGCGAACGGCGTGCCAAGACGGCCGTAGCCGGTGATGACCTCGTCGAAGATCAAGAGGATGCCGTGCTTGGTGCAGATCTCGCGCAGGCGCTTCAGGTAGCCCTTCGGCGGCACGAGCACGCCGGTCGAGCCGGCCACCGGCTCGACGATGACGGCGGCGATGGTCGAGGCGTCGTGCAGGGCGACGATGCGCTCCAGCTCGTCGGCGAGTTCCGCGCCGTGCTCCGGCTCGCCCTTGGTGAAGGCGTTCTTGGCGAGGTTGTGCGTGTGCGACAGGTGGTCGACGCCGGTGAGCAGCGTGCCGAACATCTTGCGGTTGCCGACGATGCCGCCGACCGAGACGCCGCCGAAATTGACGCCGTGATAGCCGCGCTCGCGGCCGATCAGGCGGAAGCGCGAGCCGTTGCCCTTGGCGCGATGGTAGGCGATCGCCGTCTTTAGCGCCGTGTCGACCGATTCCGAGCCGGAATTGGTGTACATGACGTGCTCGAGCCCGGCGGGCGCGATATCGACCAGCCGGTTGGCGAGCTCGAAGGCGAGCGGATGGCCGAACTGGAAGGTCGGCGCGAAATCGAGATTCGCCGCCTGCGTCTGGATGGCCTCGACGATCTTCGGCCGGCAATGGCCGGCATTGACGCACCAGAGGCCCGCCGATCCGTCGAGGATCTGCCGTCCGTCCGACGACGTGTAGTGCATGTCCTTGGCGGACACGACCATGCGCGGCGCCTTCTTGAACTGGCGGTTCGGCGTGAAGCCCATCCAGAAGGCGCTGAGATCGTTCGGCGTGACCTTGAGCCGGTTCGACATGACCAAGCTTTCCTTTCAACTAGCTCGTTGCGGTATTGCCAAAGCTTGGTCCGGCCGGCGTTTTCGTGCTACGCAAATTTTACCGAATGGACAAACGTTAGCACCGCCCGGGAGGCGGTCAAGGGGACGTCATAGCGGAAAAGAAGCCCATGGAGCGCGTTCCACAGGTCGGCAAAAACTGGTCCAGCGAATTGGTCCACAGACCCATGCGGCGACGCGGCGCGTGACCACCGCAGCGGCCGCTCGCGGGCGCACCCGCATCCAGCAGGAGAAGCGCGAGCTGATCCTGGAAGCGGCGCTGGAGGTCTTCTCCATGCATGGCTTCCGCGGATCGACCATCGACCAGATCGCCGAGGCCGCCGGCATGTCGAAGCCGAACCTCCTCTATTACTTCCGCGGCAAGGAGGACATTCACAAGACGCTGATGCAGCGCCTGCTGCAGACATGGCTGGCCCCGCTGCGCGAATTCGACAATGTCGGCGATCCGCTGACGGAGCTGCGCAGCTATATCCGCAGGAAGCTGGAGATGGCGCGCGACTATCCGCGCGAGAGCCGGCTCTTCGCCAACGAGATCTTGCAGGGCGCGCCGCGCATCATGCCCATGCTGGAAGGCGAACTGAAGGATCTGGTCGACGAGAAGGCCGAGGTGATCAAGGGCTGGATGCGCGACGGCAAGATCGCCCGCACCGACCCATGGCACCTCATCTTCTCGATCTGGGCGACGACGCAGCATTATGCCGATTTCGACGTGCAGGTGCGCGCCGTGCTCGGCCCCCACCGCGGCAGCGAGGGCCGCTTCGAGGATGCCGCGCGCTTTCTCGAACAGCTCTTCCTCGACGGGCTGAGGCCGCGGGCCGGAAACTGACGGGGGGCGGTCGCTTGCCAAGATTTTCGGCCGCAACCCTTTCCAGCCTGCGTACCATGGCGGCCCGGCATTCCCGCGTCGCGCACGAAGTGGACGACGTGGTCCAGGACGTCCTGCTGGCGGCGGTGGCCGAGGGCAAGGACCTCGGCGACCCGCGCTTCGCGGCCTGGGCGGCGGGAGCGGTGAGGCTGCGCTCGCGCTTTCTCGCCCGCACCGCGGCGCGCCGCATCCGCCGCGAACGCGTCTATGCCGCCTCGCCGCAACCCTCCAAGCAGCTGCCGGCGGTGCGCCTGCCGACGGATTTCGTCGACCGTCTCCCGCCCAGCCGGCGGGTCGTGGCGCTTCTCGTCAATCTCGGCATGGATCGGCGCGAGATCGCCTATCTGCTCGGACTGAGCGACGTCGCCTTGCGCCAGCGCATCGCCGGGCTGAGGAAGGCCTTGGCAGCCGAAGGCCTGCGCCCGCTGCCGGTGCTCGAACGCGATGCCGAGGCGCCGCGAGGCCTGATCCGAAGGGCACTGAAGGCCGCCCTGCCCCCGCGCACCCTTCGCCAGTTCGCCGTCCGCGACCCCGACGGCATCACCATCCTCGTTGCCAGCGGTCACGTTTCGGAGGCCGGCGGCAACTAGCGAGGCAAACACCAGACACAGGAGGGACCTCATGCCGCCCAGAATCGACGGCGTCACCATCATCTTCAACGTCCGCGACATCGATCGCACCGAGCGCTTCTACCGGGAGCACCTCGGCATCGACTTCGAGCGATACGGGGACAACGACCACGATGCATTCCTGACGGCCCGCATAGGCGCGCAGGTCGAGGTCATGGCGTTCAAGGGCGACCCCAAGCCGGGCAACACGCCGAACGTGGTGTTCAACCTGCCGGACGGCGGCATCGACACGGTGATTGCCTCCTTCGCCGCGGCCGGCATCGAGATCGTCACGCCGGTGTCGGAGGCCCCCGGCGGCTGGTTCGCCGATTTTCGCGATCCCGACGGCCACATCGTCTCGTTCTACCAGTCGGAGACGCTTTCGCGGACTTCGGCCTAAGCGGCGCCAGCTGCGGGCGGCGCGGCATGTGCCCGCGCCCCTGCAACTGCCGACCAGGCTAGCGATCCGTCGCGCCAGCCCCTTGATCGACATGGTCGGGGGCGTGCTCGGTAGCGGCAGCGGTCGCCGCGGCGCGGTTCATGGCGAGGCGCTCTTCTGCCATTGCCTGCACCGCGGCCCGCACCTGCGGATGGCGCGCGGTGAACAGCCTGAAATCGCGCAGCGACAGAACGAGGAAGTTGCAGTAGTCGACCGCCGTGACGTCGGCCGTGCGCGGCGCGCCGGTGAGCAGCGCCATCTCGCCGAAGAAGGAGCCAGCCCGCAGCGGGACGGCAGTGCCGTTGACGTCGACCTCCACCGTCCCCGACACCAGGAAATACATGGCGTCGCCTCGTTCGCCCACACGCACGACGCGTTCGCCCGGCGAGGCCGTCCTGGGGACGAAGAGTAGAAGCAGTTCCTCCTGCGCTTCGGCATTGATCGCCGAGAAGAGCGGGAAGGTCTCGACGAATTCGGTGATCTTGCGCGCCTGCTCGTGCTCGCGTCTTTCGGCCTGCGCCCGGATACGGTCGAGATCGGCGGTGAGCGCGTGCTGGCGCAGCTTGCCGAAGCGGTTTGCCCATCTGGGCATCCGCGCCTCACACAGCCTGTGGAGATGATCCGCCGCCATGAAGAGGAGCGGATTGAGGGTGATGGACAGGATCGCGCCGGCAAGCAGCAGGCTCTGCCCCTCATTGGTCATCAGCCCGTAGCTGGCTCCGAGGCTGCCCAGGATGAAGGAGAACTCGCCGATCTGCGCCAGGCTCGCCGAAACGCCGAGCGCCAATCCGACCGGGTAGCGCAGCGCCACCACGATCAGGAAAGCTGCGAGCGGCTTGCCGACGACGATCAGCAGAAGCACGCCGATCACCTCGAGCGGCCTCTCCACGATGACCACCGGGTCGAACAGCATGCCGATCGACACGAAGAAGAGGACCGAGAAGGCGTCCTGCAGCGGCAGTGAATTGGCCGCCGCGCGATGGCTGAGCTGCGATTCGCCCATGATGACGCCGGCAAAGAAGGCGCCAAGCGCAAAGGAAACGCCGAAGGCCACGGCCGATCCGAAGGCGATGCCGAGCGCCAGCGCCAGCACCGACAGGGTGAAGAGTTCGCGCGAGCCCGTGCGCGCCACCTTGATCAATATCCAGGGCACTATGCGCGGGCCGATCAACGCCGCGATCAGCACGAAGCCGGCGAACTTGGCAAGCGTCAGCAGCAGGACGACGCCCACCGGCCCGCTCGGCGCGGCGCCGTGCGCGGCGTCGGCGTGGCCGCCCAGCGTCTCGGCGAAGGCCGGCAGCAGCACGAGCGCCAGCACCATGGCGAGATCCTCGACGATCAGCCAGCCGACCGCGACGCGACCCATGGTGGACTGGACCAGGTTGCGCTCCTCCAGCGCCTTCAGCAGCACCACCGTGCTCGCCACCGATATGCAGAGGCCGAAGACGATCCCCTGTCCGATGCTCCAGCCCCAGAAATGGACGAGACCCACGGCCATCGCGGTCGCGAGCAATATCTGGCCGACGGCGCCGGGTATGGCGATGCCGCGGACGGCAAGCAGATCCGAAGCGGAGAAGTGCAGGCCGACGCCGAACATCAGGAGGATGACGCCGATCTCGGCAAGCTGGCTGGCCATTCCCGGATCGGCGACGAAGCCCGGCGTGAAGGGACCTATGAAAATGCCGGCGATGAGATAGCCGACCAGCGCCGGCAGGCGCAGCCGGTCGGCCAGATAGCCGAAGATCGAGGCCAGCACGAAGCCGACCGCAATCGTCGCGATAAGGTTTACATCATGAGGCAAGGCCGACCTCGCAAAGCCTGATCCCGTTCTGTCGGCGCGAATGCGCGTAGTCAAACGGTTTTCGCCGCCAAACGGGCAGAAAGACGCGGATACTTCCCGTTCTCGCGGCCAGTTGCGGCTGGAATGGGCGTGGGCCGAACAGCGCCCGCGCTTCAGCCCGCGCCGGCGATCACCAGAAGCAGCCCTGCCGCGAGCGTGACGTTGACCAGCGTCAGGTAGAGATGCGGGTCGCGCTCCTTGCCATGGAACAGGAAGAGGTTGTGGTAGAGCGGCGTGGCCGCGAAGAGGAACACGATAAGGGCGATCGCAGCCGGCACGGTCCATAGGCCGAGGATGAGCCCCAGCCCGCCGAGAAGCTGCACGGCAAAGCCCGCTGCCAGCAACGGCGCAGCCAACGGCCAGCCGTAATTGGTCTTCAATTCCCTGCGTTCCGCAAAATGCAGGAAGTTGCGGATCCCGGCGATCAGAAAGAAGCCGCCGAAAACCACGCGGCCGGTGATGATCAGAAATGCTGTTGTCACTATGCGTCCCCGTATCTTCTGACAGCTATCGCATACCCGGCTCTGTTGAAAGAGCAACTGGCGGACTAGCCGGATCGCTCAAATCCTCCGCAACGGCTCAATGTTTGCTTGAGGCGTCCGCGGTATGATTGACCGCGTCTGGCAAGGAAAAACAGATGTCCGCGGCAAGGGTCGCACTACTGATTGACGCCGAAAACGTCGGCGCCGACCGCTTTCCAGCAATCCTGGAGCAGGTCCGCCACTTCGGGAAACCGGTCATAAAGCGCTTGTTCGGCCTACGCAAAGATTGGGAGACGGTCGCCAGGGCGAACGCGCTGAAGGTGGAGTGGCAAGCCTCGGGCGGCAAGGGCAAGAACACGGTGGACATAGCGATGACGGTTCACGCCATGGATATCGTTCACCACGGTTTGGTCGATGCGGTCTGCCTCGTTTCCAGCGACTGCGATTTCCTTCCCCTGGCCATTCACCTGCGCGAGGCGGGTACTGTCGTCTACGGCATAGGTGAAGAGAAGACAGACAAGAGCCTCCAGAGTGCCTATACGGAGTTCCGCCTGCTGCCGGGCGCCAAGCCGACGGGAACCGCAGCCAAAACAGCGGCGCCGCAGATCGCTGAACCCGACAATCGTTTTGACGCCACCATCATCGAACTCCTGCCGAGCGGCGGCGGGTGGATCCGGCTGGCGACGCTGGGATCAGAACTGAGGCGAAAACAGCCCCACATCAGCGCCGCCTTGAAGAAGGGCCGGCTGGCCAAGCGCCTACGCTCGATCTCCAACGTCCGGGCAAGAGGAACCGGCACGGACATCGAGTTTCGCCTCGGTAGTGTCTAAACGGAAGCGGTGGCCGCCACCAACAGTGGGCGACCAGAACCCTATTCGGCCGCCTGGCGCGCCGCCGGATTGTTCGGGTGCTGCGTCCAGTTGGCGTAGACAGGCGAGACCGGCTGCTTGGTGCGCTGGTCGATGACGCCCGCGGCGAGCGGCACCATGGTGATGCAGTTCTCGACCGGGCAGACGTTGACGCAGAGATTGCAGCCGACGCACTCGTCCTCCATCACCTCGAAGTGCCTGACGCCGTCGACCATCGCGGTGATGGCCTGGTGCGAGGTATCCTCGCAGGCGATGTGGCAGCGGCCGCACTTGATGCAGGCGTCCTGGTCGATGCGCGCCTTGGCCACATAGTTGAGGTTGAGGTACTGCCAGTCGGTGACGTTGGGGGTGGCGCGCCCGACAATGTCGTCGAGCGAGCGGTGGCCCTTCTCGTCCATCCAGTTCTCGAGGCCCGAGATCATCTCCTGGACGATCTTGAAGCCGTAGGTCATGGCCGCCGTGCAGACCTGCGCGTTGCCGGCGCCGAGCGCCATGAACTCTGCCGCGTCGCGCCATGTGGTGATGCCGCCGATGGCCGAGATCGGCAGTCCGCGCGTCTCCGGATCGCGCGCGATCTCGGCCACCATGTTCATGGCGATCGGCTTCACCGCCGGGCCGCAATAGCCGCCATGCGTGCCCTTGCCGTCGATCGAGGGCTCCGGCGAGAAGCTGTCGAGGTTGACCGAGGTGATCGAGTTGATCGTGTTGATCAGCGAGACCGCGTCGGTGCCGCCGGCGAGCGCCGCCCGCGCAGGCTTCCTGATGTCGGTGATGTTGGGAGTGAGCTTGGTGATGACGGGCATGCGGGTGTTCGCCTTGCACCAGCGCACCACCATCTCGATATATTCCGGCACCTGGCCGACCGCCGCCCCCATGCCGCGTTCCGACATGCCGTGCGGGCAGCCGAAATTGAGCTCGATGCCGTCGGCTCCGGTTTCTTCGACCACCGGCAGGATCGCCTTCCAGGCGTGTTCCTCGCAGGGCACCATCAGGGACACGACGACGGCCCGATCGGGCCAGTCCTTCTTGACCTGCTTGATCTCCTGCAGGTTGATCTGCAGGGCGCGATCGGTGATGAGCTCGATGTTGTTGAGGCCGAGCAGCCGCCGGTCGGCGCCCCAGATCGCGCCGTAGCGCGGGCCGTTGACGTTGACGACGGGCGGTCCCTCTTCGCCCAGCGTCTTCCACACCACGCCGCCCCAGCCCGCCTTGAAGGCGCGGATGACGTTGTAGGCCTTGTCGGTCGGCGGCGCGGACGCCAGCCAGAACGGGTTTGGCGATTTGATGCCGACGAAGTTGTTGCGGATGTCAGCCATGGAACGATCCCTTCGGATAGCTGAGACGGCAAGAAGCAGCGTTTGATCGACTGTACTTGGTCGTCGGCAGCGACTGGTCTATCTTGGAAAAGGACTTGATCCTTTGTGGAGCAAAGGCATGACGCAAACCCGCAACTACACGATCCAGCTCATGCCAGAGCCGGAAGGCGGCTACACCGTGCGGGTACCCGCCCTGCCGGAGGTCGTCACCTACGGCGCGG
>Ga0233385_1001362_pt1 | contig 10116 bp, 5 predicted proteins | sample ElkDunMinimDraft_16_FD_191543 | JGI IMG/M metagenome (GOLD analysis project Ga0233385, IMG submission 191543) | Fecal eukaryotic communites from dung pellets of Tule Elk in California, USA - Elk Dung G36 | ecosystem: Host-associated > Mammals > Digestive system > Large intestine > Fecal | place... | reverse complement strand
CGTGGCCGACGAGGGGGCCCAGATCGCCCTGCTCCGGTCGCTCGTCGCCGAGGGGCATGACGTGGTCGAGTTCACCGAGGTGGGCCACGGCCTGGAGGACCTGTTCATGAGCATCACGACCGGGGAGGTGCAGTGAGCCTCCCCACGGTGCCTGTGAATCCCGTGCTGCGCCGCGAGCTGGTCGAGCGCATGCGCGGCGCCCGGGCAGCGGTCGTCGTCACCGTCTACCTGCTCCTGCTGTCCGGCATCCTCTACCTCGTGTACAGCGTCACCCGCGACGCCCGCACGAACCCATGGGAGTCGGCCGCCAGCCAGGTCGCCAGCGCCGGTCGGGGCATCTTCGAGTGGCTGGTGTTCTTCATGGTGCTCCTCGTGCTGTTCCTGGTACCGGGGGTCACGTCCGGCGCCATCGCCGGTGAGCGCGAGCGCCAGACGCTGGTGCCGCTGCAGATCACCCTGCTGCGGCCCGGTTCGATCCTGCTGGGGAAGATCGCGGCGTCGACCGCTTTCCTGCTGCTCCTGCTGGTGGCGACCATGCCGCTGCTCGCCGTGAGCTACCTGATCGGCGGTGTGACGATCGTTCAGGTGCTCACGGCCGTCGCTGTGGTCGCCGCCATCGGGCTCGCGCTGGCCGCGGTGACAGCCGGCATCTCGGCGTGCGTGCGGCGGGTGCAGGCAGCGACGGTGCTCGCCTACGGCCTCACGCTGCTGCTGGTCGTCGGCACCCTGCTCGCGTTCGCCGCGGCGGCGCTGGTCGACTCGTCGCGCGGCACAGACGGCGCCGACCCACCGTCGTGGATCCTGCTGCCCAACCCGCTGGCGGCGGTGGCCGACGCCATCGAGGAGGACCGCGGCACGGTGACCATGTCGACCTCCTCGCCGTTCGACGGCCTGATACGGCTCATCGAGGACGAGCCCAGCACCGAGTTCGGGTTCGTCGAGGAGGTCGGGCCCGACGGTGCGGTCACCCAGTTCGCGATCGACGAGAACGGCAACCCGGTGCCACTCGACTCGGGCGGTGACGGCGTCGGGTTCCTGTGGGGATCGTTGGCGGTGCTGGGTCTGATGGCGGCGCTGTCGGTGCTGATAGGCGCGCGTCGTCTGCGCACTCCCGCCGGGACGGAGCGGTAGGGCGACCGTCGCAGTGGATGACCTCATCACCGCGGTCCGACGCCGCCTGCGCCTGACGTGGACCGCCGCCACCCTGCAGTGGGCGGCGCCCGCGGTGGCGATCGCCGCCCTCGCCCTGGTGATGATCGGCCGCCTGCGGCCGTGGGCCTGGCTGGAACCCGCAGCCCTGGTGGTGGCGGTGGTCGTGGTGGTCGGGGTGGCGATCGGCGCCGTCCTGGTGCGCATCCCCGACCTGGTGGCTGCACGGGCCGCTGACCGAGGGCTCCACACCCGCGATGCGCTCGCGGCGGCGCTCGAGGTCGGCGACGAGCCGGGACCGTTCACCGCCCGTGTGCAGGCCCGGGCGACGGAGGCGGCAGCCGGCGCATCGGCGCGCGAGGCGGTGCCGATGCCGCGAGCCCTACGGCGGATGGCGGCGTCGTCGGTGCTGGCGGCGGGTGCCCTCGGGCTGGCGTGGATGCCCAATCCGCAGGACGACGTGCGCCGCGACCGGGCCGCCGAGCAAGCCGCGCTCGAGGCCGAAGCCGACGACCTGCGGGAGGCGGCCGACGCGCTCGACGAGCTGCCGGGCGCCGGCGAGGCCGAGGCCGCGCTGGCCGAGCAACTGCGCGCGCTGGCCGACGAGATCGACGACGCCAGCTCTCTGGAGGAGGGCCTGGCGGCGCTGGCCGAGGCCCAGGCGGCCTTGGAGGCGCAGATACCCGCCGACCTGCTCGCCCGGAAGGCGGCGACCACCGGCCTGGACCGCAGCCTCGAGGCCGCACCGTTGCCGGGGACGACGGGCGGGTCGGCCGCCGAGCAGCTCGAGCAGCTGGCCGAGTCGCTCGCCGGGCTGTCGCCCGACGAGCAGGCCGCGCTGGCGGAGCGGCTGGGCGAGCTGGCGGACACCCAGGCGGTCGGCAATCCTGACGCGGCCGAGGCGCTCGACGCCGCCGCGGCCGCCCTGGCAGCTGGGGACGTCGCCGCAGCTCAGGCGGCGCTGGGCGAGGCGGCCGCCGCCCAGGCGTCGGCCACCGCATCCGCACAGGCTGGCGAGGCCGCGGCGGCTGCGGCGAGCGCGGTGGCGGCGTCGGCGGCGGATGCGCAGGCGGCCGCCGCCGGCTCGGGGGAGCAGGCGGGGGCGGGCCAAGGGCAGGGTGAGGGACAAGGCGAGGGCGAGGGCCAGGGCTCCGGCACGGGCTCCGGCTCGGGGCAGGGCCAGGGTTCGGGACAGGGCAGCGGTGGCGGTCAAGGCGCGGGCGGGACGGCGTCAGGCAACGTCGGCGCCGGTGGCAGCCGCACCGGATCCGGGAGCGGCCAGGGCGGTCAGGGCCGCCCGTCCGGCGGCACCGGTGACAGCGGCCAAAGCCCGACCGGCGACGAGCGCGGCGGCAGCGATCCCCTCGTGTACGACCCGAGCTACACCGACGGCGAGCAGCTCGACGCGGGCGGCTCGGGCTCGGGCCGTCCGGGCGAGACGGTCGGGCGCACCGACGGCGCGACGGGCAGCGGCCAGGTGCAGGTGCCGCTCAGCCAGTTGGGTGACGACTACCTCGTGCGGGCGACCGAGGCGCTGAACCGCGGCGACCTGCCTCCGTCGTCCGAGGCGGTCATCCGCGCCTACTTCGACGCGATCGCCGGTTTCGGCGACTGATCCGTCGATCCCGTCGCCCGACCCCTCCTTCCTCCATCGATCGGACCCCAACATGCGCACCGTCAGCCCCGAGCAGTACGCGGAGACCGCCGCCGCCATCGAGCGCGAGATCGGCAAGGTCGTGGTCGGCCAGCAGGCGCTCGTGCGCGACGTGCTGGTGTGCCTGCTGTGCGAGGGCCACGGCCTGCTCGAGGGCGTGCCGGGGCTGGGCAAGACGGTGCTCCTCAAGACGCTGTCGTCGGTGGTGAGCCTCGAGTTCAACCGGGTGCAGTTCACGCCCGACCTGATGCCGGCCGACATCGTCGGCACCCAGGTGCTGGAGACGCTGCCCGACGGGGGTCGCGACTTCCGGTTCCGGCCGGGGCCGGTGTTCGCCAGCCTGGTGCTGGCCGACGAGGTCAACCGGGCGACGCCGAAGACCCAGTCCGCCCTCCTGGAGGCCATGCAGGAGCGGATGGTCACCGTCGCCGGCGCCACCCGCCCGCTGCCGCGCCCGTTCCTCGTGATGGCGACGCAGAACCCGTTGGAGATGGAGGGCACCTACCCGCTGCCGGAGGCCCAGCTCGACCGCTTCCTGCTCAAGGCGCTCGTGCCGTTCCCGTCGGCCGAGGAGCTGGTGGCGGTCGTCGGCCGTACCACCGGCGGGGCCGAGGCGACGGTCTCGGCGGTGGCGGGTGCCGAGGAGATCCGGGCGATGATCGCCCTCACCCGCGAGGTGCCGGTGCCGTCGCACCTCGTCGAGCACGCGGTCGACCTGGTAGTGGCGACACACCCGGACCAGGACTCTGCGCCGGAGCTGGTGCGGCGGTACGTGCGGTTCGGGGCCAGCCCACGCGGCGCGCAGGCGCTGATCCTCGCGGCCAAGGCGACCGCCCTGCTCGACGGCCGCCCGTCGGTGGCGGCCGAGGACATCCGGGCCGTGGCGCCGGCGGCCCTCCGTCATCGGCTCGTCGTCGGGTACGAGGCAGTGGCCGACGCGATGAGCACCGATCAGATCGTCGCCGCCGTCCTCGACCAGGTGCCTGCGCCCAAGGTGGGGCTGCGGGGCGCACCGTGACGCTGCTCGAGCCGTCGCTGCTCGCCCGGCTCGAACGCCTGCAGATGGTCACCCGGCGCCGGCTCGCCGGGCAGCTGTCGGCCGAGCACCGGTCGCCCCACCACGGCGCCACCATCGATTTCGCCGAGTACCGCGAGTACCACCCGGGCGACGACTTCCGCCGCATCGACTACGCCGCGCTCGCCCGCCTCGACCAGCTGCTGGTGCGGCTGTACGAGGCCGAGGACGACCTGACCGTCCGCCTCCTCGTCGACACGTCCGGGTCGATGGCCACGGCGGGCAAGATGGCCCAGGCCCGCCGCGTCGCCGCCGCGCTCGGGTTCGTCGCGCTCGTGCGGCGCGACGTGGTGACGGTGCACGGCGTGCCCGCGGGCCGCCACGCTCCCCGCTTCACCGGTCGCCACGCCGCCGCCGCCCTGTTCGCCCACCTGGAGGCGCTGGTGCCAGGCGGCGACACCCGCTTCGTCGGCGCCGTCCGCGACCTGCTGGCCCGCCCCGGCCCGCCGGGTCTCACCGTGCTGATCTCCGACATGCTGAGCAGCGACTGGGACGACGGTGTCACCCGCCTGCCCGGGCGCGGCGGCGACCTGACCGTGATCCACGTGCTGGCGGCGGAGGAGGTGCGGCCCGACCTGGTCGGCGACCTCGACCTCGTCGACCGCGAGACCGGCGACCGCGTGGCTGTCAGCCTGTCGCCGGACGCGCTCCGCCGCTACGAGCGCCTCGCTCTCGAGTGGGCCGACCGGGTGGCGCTGCGCAGCCGCCAGGTGGGTGCCGGCTACGTGCGGGTGCTCGACGACGACGACATCGAGCCGCTGTTGCTCGGCGGGTGGCGGGCCGCCGGGGTGCTGCGATGACCTTCGCCCACCCTGCCGGCCTGTGGCTGTTGTTGTTGGCCCTGCCGGTGCTGGCGCTGCACATCCTGCGCCCGCGGCGCGACGAGGTCGAGGTGTCCTCGACCTACCTGTGGCGCGGCATCGAGGCCACCGTCTCGGCCGCCCGACCGTGGCAGCGGCTGCGGCCGTCGCTGCTGTTGTTCGTGCAGCTGCTGGTGGTGGTCGGCCTGGCCCTGGCGGTGGCCCGCCCCGTGCGCCTCACCGATGCGCCGGTGGCCGATCACACCGTCTACATCATCGACGCGTCCGGTTCGATGGCGGCCCGCGACGGCGATCCGGACCGGCTGAGTGCGGCCAAAGCCGAGGCCCGCCGGCTGCGGGGCGAGATCCCCGCCGGCGGGGTGGCGAGCATCGTCGTGGCCGACGCCCGCCCCCAGGTGGTGTTGACGGCCAGCGGAGACCGCGACGCGTTCGCCCAGGCGCTCGATCCGATCGCCACCACCGCGGGCGCGGCCGACTTCGCCGGCGCGTTCGTGCTGGCGGAGAGCCTGGAGACGACCGACGACTCGATCGCGTTCGTCTTCCTGTCCGACGGCGGGGTGACCGACGCCGAGCAGGCGCTGCTGCCACCCGGGACGACCTACCAGGCCATCGGCGACCAGTCGACCAACCGGGCGATCACCCGGCTGAACGTCGAACCAGCCTCGGGTGGTGGCCTGCGCGTCTACGCGACGATCGCCAACACGGGCGGTCCGGAGGCCACCCAGACCCTGCGGCTCGACGTCGACGGCGTCACCGCGGACACGCGCGAGCTCACGATCGATGCCGGGGCAACCGTCGATGTCGAGGTCGACCTGCCGGCCGGGGAGCGGGTGCAGGCCTTCCTCGAGGGCGAGGACCTGCTCGACATCGACGACCGTGCCTACGCCGTCGCGCCCAGCCGCCGCAGCCTGAGCGTCCTCGTCGCCGGCCCCGACGACCCGTTCCTCGACGCCATGCTCGCCTCGATCCCCGGGGTCGAGGTGACCCGCTCCGCGGCCGCGGCCCCGGCGCCCGACGCCGACCTCGCCATCTACAACCAGGTCGACGTGCCGACCGACCCGCAGGCGCCGTTCTGGGCCATCGCGCCGCCGTCCGGCGCCCCCGGCGTGGCGGTCACGGGCACGGTCGAGCAGCCGGCGGCCACGCTGGTACGCACCGACGACCCGATCCTCGCCGACCTCGATCTTTCGGGGGTTGCCATCGGCGCCACCCAGCGGCTCGACGCCCCGACGTCCGAGGCGCTGGTGGCGGCTGAGGGCACGCCCCTGCTCGTCCGGGGCGCGGCGGGCGACCTGCCGTTCCTGTACCTGGGCTTCCCCCTCGCCGGATCCACCCTGCCGCTGGACACAGCGTTCCCGATCCTCGGCGACCGGGTCCTCTCCGAGCTCGGCGGCGCGGCTCTGCCGCCCCAGTCCCTGCCGGCCGGGAGCGCGCTGCCTGTCGACGCCGCCCGGCCCAACCGGGTGACCGGGCCGGGCGACCTGGCGATCGAGGTCCCGGCGGGGGCGGCCGCACCCCACGCCGACCGGGTGGGCTTCTGGACTGTCGCTGCCGAGGGCCGGGCCGAGCGGGCGGTGGCGGTCAACCCGTCGCTGTCCGAGTCCGACCTGACGCCGGCGGCCAGCCTGCTCGTCAACGAACGCACCCGCAGCGAGGCCGACGCGCCTCCCCGCGGCCACGTGTCGGTGCTCGCCTGGGTGGTGGCGCCGGTCCTGGCCCTGCTCGCGGCCGAGTGGCTGTTGGCGCGGCGGCGATCCGGTGTCTCGCGCCGTCAGTTCCGGCTGGCCACCGTGCTGCGGGTGGTGGTCGCCCTGGCGCTGGTCGGCGCGCTGCTCGACCTGGCGGTGGTCCGCCCCGGGCGGGACGTCGCCGTCATGCTCCTCGTCGACGCGTCCGACTCGCTCGGGGTGACCGGGCAGGCGGAAGCCGTGGCTTGGGCGAGCGACGCGCTCGACGACATGCCGGACGACGCCCGGGCCGGGGTCGCCCTCTTCGGCGGCGACGCCCGTCTCGAGCGGATCGTGCAGGCCGACACCCGCCTCGGGCAGCCTGCGGTGCAGATCGACGCCTCCCGCACCGATCTGGCAGGCGCGCTGCGCCTCGCCGCGGCGGTGCTGCCATCCGACGCCCGACGGCGGGTCGTGCTGGTGTCGGACGGCCGGGCGACCTCCGGGGACGTCGTGGCCGAGGCCGGGCGGCTGGCCGAGCTCGGCGTCGAGGTCGACGTGCACACCGTGGCGCGGGCATCCGGTCCCGACGCCGCCGTCGCCGCCATCGACTCCCCAGGGCGCGTCAACGTGGGCGAGGCGGTCACGCTCACTGCCACGGTCACCAGCGACCGCGCCGGCCCCGCGCTCGTCACCCTGGTGGACGGGAGCGAGGTGCTGGACGAACAGGCGCTCGACCTGGTGGCCGGGCCCAACACCGTCGCGTTCTCGGTCGTGGCCGACGCGGCCGGTCTCGCCCGCTACCAGGTGCGGGTGACGACCGCGACCGACAGCGTGGCCGAGAACGACGTGGGCTACGCGGCGATGCAGGTCGAGGGCCCGCCGCGGGTCCTGGTCCTCGAGGGCCGCCCCGGTGCTGGCGCAGACGTCGCCGGCGCCCTCACCGCTGGCGCCATCGTGGTCGACGTCGTCGACAGCACCGCCCTGCCGCCGGTCGACGCGCTGACCGGGTACTCGTCGATCGTGCTGGTCGACGTCGACGCGTCGACGCTGGCACCCGACCAGGTGTCGGCTCTGCTCCTCGCCACCCGCGATCTCGGGCGGGGTCTGGTCTCGATCGGGGGCACTCAGTCCTACGCCCTCGGCGGCTACCTGGGCAGCGACCTCGAACAGGTGCTGCCGGTGGTGTCCGACATCCTCGACCCGCAGCGGCGGCAGTCCGTGGCTGAGGTGCTCGCCATCGACACGTCCGGGTCGATGGGCGCCTGCCACTGCGCCGAGGGCGCCAACGGCATGCCCTCGGCGGGCAACCGCTCGATGGGCGGCATCAACAAGACCGACATCTCGCGCGCCGGTGCGGCCCGGGCGATCGACGCCCTGTCCGAGCGCGACGAGATCGGCGTGCTGGCCATCGACGACGACGAGAGCTGGATCATCGACCTCCAGCAGGTGCCGGCCGAGGACGTCGTCACCTCCGGCTTGCGGGAGCTGCACCCGACCGGCGACAGCACCGACCTGACGCGCTCGCTCGCCACGGCGGCCGAGTCGCTCCGGTCGTCGAACGCCAGCCTCAAGCACGTGATCCTGTTCACCGACGGGTTCACGGACATCCCCGTCCTCACCGCGCTGGCAGACGAGGCAGCAGCGCTCCAGGAGGAGGGCATCACCGTGTCGGTGCTCGCCACGGGCGAGGGCTCGGCCGCCGAGCTGGAGGCGATCGCCATCGCGGGCGGCGGGCGCTTCTATCCGGGGCGCAACCTGGAGGAGATCCCGCAGATCATGCAGCAGGAGGCCACCATCGCCTCCCGGGACTTCGTCAACGAGGGCGAGTTCCTCCCGACGATCACGTCGTCGGCCGAGGTGGTCGCGGGCATCGACGCCACCCCGACCCTGGCCGGCTACATCGCCACCACCGCCAAGCCGCAGGCGACGACGCACCTGCGCATCGGACCGGACCAGGATCCGCTGCTCGTGTCGTGGAACGTCGGCCTGGGACGGGCCACGTCGTGGACGAGCGACAGCGGGGAGCGCTGGGCGGCGCCGTGGGCCACGTGGGAGGGCTACGTCGACTTCTGGGGTCGGGTGGTGCGGGACACGTTCCCGCGCGACCAGGGCGCCGGCGGGGTGACCGCCGAGGTCGTCGACGGGATGCTGCACGTCACCGCCACCGGAGCCGAGCCGTTCGCCGAAGGCTCCGAGGCCAGCGCCCGTGTCACCAGCCCCGACCTCGCCGCCGCCGACGTGCGGCTCGAGCGGGTGGCGGGCGACACCTTCGCCGGTGCCGTCCCGGTCGGTGACGCCGGGACGTACGCGGTCACCGCCACGGTCGCCGATCCGTCCGGCGGCCAGGTGGCCGGCGGCACGGCGCTCACCAACGTGTCCTACGGCGCCGAGTACGAGCCGGGCGAGCCGGACACGGCCCTGCTCGCCCGGGTGTCGGAGGTGACGGGTGGCCGCGGCGAGATCGACGCCGCCGCCGCGTTCGACCCCGACGATCTGCGGGCCGGCCGCTCTCGCGTGCCGCTCGCGGGATGGCTCCTGCTGGCTGCGGCGCTGGCCTGGCCGCTGGCGGTGGCGTTGTCCCGCCTGGCGTTCGCGGGCACCGCGGCACGCTCGGTCGGTCGGTTCGGCGCGTCGTCGGTGGCGTGGCTGCGGGCGCGGGCACCAGGCCTGCCCGGCCGGCCGGCCGGCTCGTCCCGGCCACCGCCGGGTGACCCGTCGCCGGAGGAGGGGCGTGGTGACTCCTCCCGCGCCCGGTCACGGGAGCGCGAGCCGGTGCCCGCCCCGGCGCCTGCGGAGAGCCTGGGCGCGCTCCTCGCCTCCCAACGCCGCCGCCGAGGCGTCACCAGCGACGAGGCGGATGGCAGTGGCGACGACGGCGACGACTCGTAAAGGGTGCCGGCTGCCGCACGACGGGTCGCGACAATCGGTCGCATGGCCTCCTTGCTGGTCGTGGCGGGCCCGCCGGGGGCAGGCAAGTCGACGGTGGCGGCGATCCTCGCTTCCCGGGTCGAACCGAGCGTGCTGCCACTTCGACGCCGATCGCGGTGCGGAAGACATCTGGCACGACGACATCACGGAACCGGTCGCGGCGGGTTGGCCAGTGATCGAGGTGGACACCAATCATCTGGTGGATCCGAGCGTGGTGATCGCCCGGATCCGCGTGGGTGCCGCCACCGGTTGAGACGCGAAAGCCCTCGTGGGAGGCGGTTTATCCGACTACTGTCCGAACGTATGTTCGCTACCGTGCATCAGGGCGTGGACGAGGCCCTGGGGCTCGATCCGGATGATCTCGGCGATGCCGCGCCGACCCCGGCGGGGGAATCCGACGCACTCGGCGCCGTCCCGGGCCCGCGGCAGCCCGCTTCCCAGGTGGCGAAGGCACCCGCGGCCACCACGGCCAGGCCGCCCCACCACACCAGGACCTGCAGGGGATGCACGCCGACCTCGAGCAGCGCGGTCCCATCGTCCTGGGCATCGCGCAGGGTGACCTGCACGTCCACCAGAGGCGTCGACCGCAATGCGGTCTCGGCCAGCAGGACGCCGCGATCGGGGTAGGCGACCAGCGACGGCGCCAGCTGCTCACCACTCGTGGTCACGTCCGCGACGACGGCGTCCGACCCGGCGACCGGCCCGTCTTCCACCCGGACACCCTCGTAGGCAACCTCGTGACCGAGCACCGTCGCCGATTCCCCGGGCCGCAGCGAGACGAGCTGGCTCTTCCCGGTCGCCGTCCCCGCGATGCCGAGG
>Ga0233385_1001360_pt1 | contig 10134 bp, 8 predicted proteins | sample ElkDunMinimDraft_16_FD_191543 | JGI IMG/M metagenome (GOLD analysis project Ga0233385, IMG submission 191543) | Fecal eukaryotic communites from dung pellets of Tule Elk in California, USA - Elk Dung G36 | ecosystem: Host-associated > Mammals > Digestive system > Large intestine > Fecal | place... | reverse complement strand
GCCGAGCACTTCGACACCGCGGAGGGCGCCGCGGCCGGCTCCGCGAGCGGCGCCGAGGGCGGCCGGGCCGTCACCGGCGGCGGCGGCGAGTGGATCGCCTTCGAGCCGTACGTGCTCGACGGCCTCACCCACCTGACCGCCCGCGTCGACGCCGCCGGCAGCGCCGACGGCGCCGTGGAACTGCGCGCGGGCGCGCCCGACGGGCCGGTGCTCGCCACCGCCCCGGTGGGCGGCGCGAGCGGCTGGAGCGAGGTGGGCGCCGGGGTGACCGACGCGCCCGCGGGGACGACGTCGCTGTACCTGGTGTTCACCGGAGGGGAGTTCAAGCTGGACAGCTTCCACCTCGGCAGCGGCTGAGCCCGCGCGCCGCCACCGCACTGCCGCCGGCGCCCCGAGGGGAGCGCCGGCCGGCAGCGGCGGCGCGGCGCGCCCGGAGCCGGGACCGCACCGGCCGGCTCCGGGCACCTTCCGCGCCGTAGCACCGCATCCCCCCACGGCCCCTTGACCCGTATGCCCGACGACACCACCCGAGGAGCCACACCATGCGTCGTACGAGCCTTCCGCTCGCCGGCACCGCCCTGGCCGCAGCCACCCTCGCCGGCGGACTGCTCGCCCCGACCGCGACCGCGGCCGGGGAGTCCGCGACCGCCGCCGGCGACACCACCTGCGCGGCCCCCGACGCCCGCCCCACCGTCCGCTTCCTGGACGACGACAGCGGCGTGCCCAACCGCGCGGCCGGCGGCGGCTGCACGGTCAACGACCTCATCGACGACGAGCGCGCCTGGCAGAGCCGGGGCGCGTTCGTGGCCCACACCGCCAAGGTGTCGGGCTCCCTGCTGCGCGCCGACGTGATCGGCCCGGGGGAGTACGCCCGGCTGGTCGTGACCGCGGCGCAGTCCGGCATCGGCGGGAAGCACGGGCCCGCGCCGTACGACGTGATCTTCGACGGCAGCCAGGAGTCCTTCGACGACTGGGGCTACGTCGGCGGGCGCGGCTTCGACCTGAACGACGACGGCTCGATGGCCACGGGCCCGACCCCGCCCACCGGCGGGCTCGGCATGCTCTGGTACGAGAAGGAGAAGTTCGGCGACTTCTCGCTGCGGCTGCAGTTCCGCGACGAGCGGGCCGACGCAGGCCGCTCCAACAGCGGCGTCCTCGTCCGCTTCCCTGGCGTCGACCCGGCGGCCAACCCGGAGTGCCGGACCAACGACCCGGCGTGGGTGTCCGTCAACTGCGGGCACGAGATCCAGATCAACGACTCGGCCGAGACCTCCGGCAACGACCCGCGCAAGACCGGCTCGGTCTACGGTTTCGCCGACCTCGACCTGGCCGCCGCGAAGCCCACGGAGAAGGGCGTGTGGAACGACCTGGAGATCCGGGTGGTCGGGCAGCAGTACACGGTGATCCGGAACGGCGAGGTCATCAACGAGTTCGAGAACAAGCCCGGCCTGCCCTTCCCGGGCCGCCCGGACGACCCGGGCACCAGCGGCCGGCAGTTCGCCGAGGGCTACATCGGGCTGCAGAACCACGACGCGCAGTCGATCCTGGAGTTCCGCAACGTCCGGGTGCGCGACCTGGCGTAGCCGGAGGGCGCACGTGAAAGCGGCGGGGCCCGGTCGCGGACCGGGCCCCGCCGCCTTCGTGCCGTACGGGACCGTTCGGGCTACAGCGCCGCCGCGGCCGGCTTGACCATGCCCTTCACGGTGCGCGAGTCGACGTACTCGCCGAGGGCGGTCATCTCCCACTCGCCGCTGAACTGCTTGATGAACTTGGCCATGAGAACGCCCGTGCGAGGCTCGGACCCGGTGAGGTCGAAGCGGACCAGCTCCTCGCCGGTCTGCCCGTCCAGCAGGCGGCAGTACGCCTTGGCGACGTCGGTGAACTTCTGCCCGGAGAAGGAGTTGACCGTGAAGACCAGGCCCGTGACCTCCGGGGGCAGGCCGCCGAGGTGGACGGTGATGACCTCGTCGTCGCCGGCGCCCTCGCCGGTGAGGTTGTCGCCGGAGTGCTGGATGGCGCCGTTCAGGATCTGGAGCTTCCCGAAGAAGCAGTTGTCGATCTTGTTGCGCTGGGGGCCGTACGCGATGACGGAGGCGTCCAGGTCGATGGACTTGGCGCGGCGCCTGCCGCCGCCGTAGGCGGGCTCCCAGCCCAGGCCCATCTTCACCGTGCTCATCAGCGGCCGGCCGCCCTTGACCAGGGAGACCGTCTGGTTCTTCTGGAGGTTGACGCGCCCCTTGTCGAGGTTGACCTTCCCGGGCTGCCCGGCCGCGGCCGGCGGCTGGCCCGGCTGCTGCGGGGCGGCGGCCGGGGGCGGGCCGAAGCCGCCGGGGGCGGGCGCGCCGGGCGCCGGGGGAGCGGGGGGCGGGGCGGCGGGGGCGCCCCACTGGCCCGGGGGCGGCGGCATGGAGCCGGGCATCGGCGCGGCCGGCGGCATGGGGGCGGCGGGCGGCACCGGGGCGGCGGGCGCCTGCGGGGCCTGGGGCGCGGCCGGAGCCTGCGGGGCGGCCGGGACGGGCGGCGGCGGGGGTGCGGCGGCGGGCGCGGCCTGGGCGGGTGCGGGCGCCGGCTCGTCGACGCTGACGCCGAAGTCCGTGGCGATGCCGGCGAGCCCGTTCGAGTAGCCCTGGCCCACGGCGCGCACCTTCCACGTGCCGTTGCGCCGGTAGACCTCCACGACCACGAGCGCCGTCTCGCTCGACAGCTGCGGCGGCGTGAACGTGGCGACGACCGCGCCGCTGGCCGCGTCCCGCACCGTCGCCGTCGGCTCGGTGCCGGAGAACGTGCCGCTGTCGAGGCTGGCGGTGACCACGATCTTCTCGATGTCCGCGGGCACGCCCGCGGTGTCCACCGTGATGCTGTCGCCGGCGCCCGCCGACTGGTGCGTCACTCCGGGGCCCGAGGGCTGGTTGTAGAAGACGAAGTCGTCGTCGGAGCGCACCTTGCCGGCGGCGGTGAGCAGGAGGCCCGAGACGTCGAGCCGCACCGGCGCGGTGACGTCCACGGCCACCCGGGCGGCGCTGAGCGGTAGGTTCGAGCCAGGGGTCATCGCAGTCATGCACGGGCTAACGAACGGCCCCGGTCCGCGGTTCCTCCCGTGTCCGCCGGACGAGGACCTTCCCGGAGCCGGTACGTCCCGGGTTGCCGGCCGGCCGCCGCGCGGCCCCCGTGCCCAGGGTCGCCGCCGCCACCCCGGCCGCCGCGACGGCCATGCCCGCGACCGCCAGGAGGCCGGGCGCCTCGCCGAACATCGCGTACGCCCACAGCGCCGTGACCGGCGGCGTCAGGTACATCAGCGCGCTGGTCGCGGTGACGCCGCTGCGGCGCAGGCTCAGCCAGTAGAAGCCGTAGCCGCCGGCCGTGGACAGCACCACCACCCACGCCACCGCCAGCCAGAAGCCGCCGCCCGCGGGCGGCGCGCCCCGGCCGCCGGCCAGCGCGACGGCGCCGAAGAGCACGGCGCTCACCAGCACGTGCACGGGCAGCGCGTCGGCGGGGGGCAGCGGTGAGCGGGCCCTGCGCTCCAGGAAGCTGGCGCCGAGCAGCGCGGCCATGCCGGCGAAGGGCAGCGCGTACGCCCACGGCGGTGCCGCGCCGGCGCCGCCGAGGTCGTCCCGTACGACGAGCGCCACGCCCGCGAGCCCCACCGCGAGCCCCGCCCACTGCCGCCGGCTCACCGTCTCGCCGAGCAGGGGCCCGGCCAGCGCGCCGGCGGCCAGCGGCTGGAGCGCGGCGATCAGCGCCGCGCTGCCCGCGGGGACGCCGAGGCCCACGGCCCAGACGATGGCGCCCAGGTAGCCGCCCTGGGACAGGGCGCCGATCACGGCCTGCTCGCCCAGCGCCCGGCGCGGGAGCCGGCGGCGGCGCAGCAGCAGCCAGCCGCCGCAGAAGAGCGCCGCCGCGGCGAGGAAGCGCCACATGAGCAGGGTGTCGGCGGCGGCCTCGCGGGTGCCCAGCTCGGCGCCGATGAAGCCGGAGCTCCAGAAGGCGACGAGACCGGCAGATATGGCCGTCACACCCATGCTGACCTCCTTGATTAAACCGATCGGTTTACTCACTTTGGCCAGTGTACTAAACAGGTCGGTATACTCGGCGGCGGAGGTGGTCGCAGATGGCGGCACAGACAGCGGTGCAGCCGCGGCTCACGCCCGCGGCGCGGAAGATCCTGGACGCCGCGGAGACGCTCTTCTACAACCGCGGCATCACCGCCGTCGGCGTGGACCTCATCGCCCGCCGGGCGGGCGTGACGAAGAAGACGATCTACGACCGCTACGGCTCCAAGGACGCCCTCGTCGCCGCCTACCTGCGCCGGCGCGACGAGCGCTGGCGCACCTGGCTGCCCGCCGAGGTCGAGCGCACCGCCGCCGGCGGCACCGCCTGCGACCGGATCCTCGCCACCTTCGACGCGCTCGGCACCTGGATGGGCGGGCAGTCCCCCCGCGGGTGCAGCTTCGTCAACGCCGCCGCCGAGCTGCCCGACCCCGGGCACGCCGGCCGCCAGGTCATCGCCGACCAGAAGCACTGGCTGCGCGGCTACCTGCGCGAGCTGTGCGAGCGGGCCGGCGCCGCGGACCCCGGGCTGCTCGCCGACGAGCTGCTGCTGATCCACGAGGGCGCCACCGTGCTCTACGGGCTCTCCGCCGTGCCCGACCCCGTCACCGTCTCCCGGCGCCTCGCCGAGGCCGCGCTGCTGCGCGCCGGCTGCACCGCCTGAGCCGTACGCGCCGTCCGGGCCCGACGCCCGTACGCCGCGGGCCGCCACCCGCGTCCGCCGACCGACTCCCCGCGGCGGCGCGGAAGTCGTGCTGCCGCACCCATTGACGAACCCTCCGTGCCGCCCTACTTTCAGCGCGTCGTACTTCGTACGTCATATATGAGACGCGATACCTGAGATATCCAAGGGCACCCATGACCTTCGCTCCAGGCCCGATCCCCTCCCGCACACAGTTCGTGCAGGACGCGATCAAGCACGCCGTCCTCACCGGCAAGCTCACCCCGGGACAGCCACTCGTCGAGGCCGACCTCGCCGCGCAGTTCGGGGTCTCCAAGACCCCCGTGCGCGAGGCGCTCAAGACGCTGGCCGGCTCCGGGCTCGTGGTGATGAGCCAGTACAAGGGCGTCACCGTGCGCACCGTGGACGCCGCCATGGCCCGCGAGGTCTACGACGTGCGCCTGCTGCTCGAACCCGAGGCGCTGCGCCGCACCGTCGCGCTCGATGCCTCGCTGCAGGCCGCGGAAGAGGCCCTGGCGCGCGCCGAGTCCGCGCCCGACGCCGCCGACCGCAGCCTCGCCAACCGCGACTTCCACCGCGCCCTGTACCTGCCCTGCGGCAACCCGCTGCTCAGCCGCATGCTCGACGACCTCCGCGACCAGGCCGCGCTGGTCTCCACCGTCGCCTGGTCCGCCAACCCCTCCTGGGAGCGGGAGGCCGGCGAGCACCGGGAGATCCTCCGGCTCGCCGCCGCCGGCGACGCACAGGCGGCGGGCGCCGCGCTGCACGACCACATCGCCTCGTTCCTCGCCCGGGCGTTCCCCGCATGACCGCGGCCCAGGCGCTGCCCGAAGCCGCCGCCCCCGACAGGAAGGCCGGCCCCATGGACCACCTCAGGCCCGCGCTCGCCGAGGCCGTCGCCATCCCCGTCACGCCCTTCGACGCGGCCGGCGCCATCGACGAGGGCGCGTTACGCGCGCTGCTGCGCCGCCTCCTCGACGGCGGCGTACGGACCGTCACCCCCAACGGCAACACCGGCGAGTTCTACTCCCTCGGCCCCGGCGAGCGCCGCCGCGTCACCGAGCTGACCGTCGCCGAGGTCCGCGGCGAGGCCGCCGTCATCGTCGGCGTCGGCCACGACCTGCCCACCGCCGTCGAGGCCGCCCGGCACGCGCGGGACGCGGGCGCCGAGATGGTGATGGTGCACCAGCCCGTGCACCCGTACGTCTCGCAGAGCGGCTGGGTCGACTACCACCGCGCCATCGCCGAGGCCGTGCCCGGCCTCGGCGTCGTGCCGTACATCCGCAGCGACCGGCTCGACGGCGCCCGGCTCGCCCGGCTCGGCGAGCTGTGCCCCAACGTCGTCGGCGTCAAGTACTCCGTCCCCGACGCCGCCCGCTTCGCGGCGTTCGCGCGCGACGCCGGGGCGGAGCGGTTCGCCTGGGTCGCCGGGCTCGCCGAGCTTTACGCGCCCGCCTACTGGGCCTGCGGCGCCACCGGCTTCACCTCCGGCCTGGTCAACGTCGCGCCCAAGGTGTCGCTCGCGATGCTGGAGGCGCTGCGCGCCGCCGACTACCCCGCGGCGATGCGGGTCTGGGAGCAGATCCGCCCCTTCGAGGACCTGCGCGCCGCCGACGCCTCCGCCGACAACGTCTCCGTCGTCAAGGAGGCCCTGGCCGCCCTGGGCCTGGCCCGCCGCGACGTGCGCCCGCCGGGCCGGCTGCTGCCCGAGCCGGTACGGGAACGGGTCGCGGAGATCGTCCGGGGGTGGGGGATATGACCGGCGAAGAGCGCGGGCAGGGGCGCGAGTTGCGCAGCCACCGCTGGTACGGGGACGGGGTCGCCGCCGGACTGCGCTCCTTCAGCCACCGCGCCCGCACCCGGCAGCTCGGCTACCTGCCCGAGGAGCACCTCGGCAAGCCGGTCGTCGCCGTCCTCAACACCTGGTCCGACATCAACCCCTGCCACGCCCACCTGCGCGAGCGCGCCCAGGCCGTCAAGCGCGGTGTGTGGCAGGCCGGCGGCTTCCCGCTGGAGTTCCCCGTCGCCACGCTCTCGGAGACCTTCCAGAAGCCCACGCCCATGCTCTACCGCAACCTCCTCGCCATGGAGACCGAGGAGCTGCTGCGCTCGTACCCTGTCGACGGCGCGGTGCTCATGGGCGGCTGCGACAAGACCACCCCCGCGCTCCTCATGGGCGCCGCCAGCGCCGGCCTGCCGGCCCTCTTCGTACCGTCCGGGCCGATGCTGCCCGGCCGCTGGCGCCGCGAAGTCCTCGGCTCCGGCACGGACATGTGGAAGTACTGGGACGACCACCGCGCCGGCCTCGTCGGCGACTGCGAGCTGGCCGAGCTGGAGTGCGGGCTCGCCCGCTCGCCCGGCCACTGCATGACCATGGGCACCGCCTCCACCATGACCGCCGCCGCCGAGGCGCTCGGCATGACCCTGCCCGGCGCCTCCTCGATCCCCGCCGTCGACTCCGGGCACGAGCGGATGGCCGCGGCGGCGGGCGCGCGGATCGTCGGGATGGTCCGCGAGGACCTGACCCCCGACCGGATCCTCACGCGCGAGGCGTACGAGGACGCCGCCGCCACCGTCCTCGCCCTGGGCGGCTCCACCAACGCCGTCATCCACCTCGTCGCCATGGCCGGCCGCTCCCGCGTCGCCCTGGCCCCCGCCGACTTCGACCGCATCGCGCGCACCGTGCCGGTGCTCGCCGACGTACGGCCCGGCGGCCGGCACCTCATGGAGGACTTCCACTTCGCCGGCGGCCTGCCCGCGCTGCTCTCCCGCATCGCCGACGTGCTGCACCTCGACCGGCCCACCGTCACCGGCCCGCTGCGCGACCGGCTCGCCGGCGCCCGGGTGCACGACGCGGAGGTGATCAGGACCCGCGCGAACCCCGTCGCCGCCGAGGGCGGCGTGGCCGTGCTGCGCGGCAACCTCTGCCCGGACGGCGCCGTCATCAAGCACGTCGCCGCCGAGCCCCGGCTGCTCGCGCACACCGGGCCCGCCGCGGTCTTCGACGACTACCGCGAGCTCCAGCGCACCATCGACGACCCCGCGCTCGCGCTCACCGCGGACCACGTGCTGGTGCTGCGCAACGCGGGCCCGCTGGGCGGCCCCGGCATGCCCGAGTACGGGATGCTGCCGATCCCCGCGTACCTGCTCAAGCAGGGCGTGCGCGACATGGTGCGGATCTCCGACGCCCGGATGAGCGGCACGAGTTACGGGGCCTGCGTGCTGCACGTCGCCCCCGAGGCGTACGTCGGCGGGCCCCTCGCGCTGGTCGAGAACGGCGACCTCGTCACCCTCGACGTCGCCGCCCGCACCCTGCGGCTGGAGGTCGGCGACGCCGAACTGGCCCGCCGCCGCGCCGCCTGGACGCCGCCGCCCCCGCGCTACGAGCGCGGCTACGGCGCCCTGTACGCCGACCAGATCACGCAGGCCGACACCGGCTGCGACTTCGCCTTCCTGGCCCGTACGGGCCGGGTGCCGGAGCCCTACGCGGGCTGACCGCCCGGCCGCGCACCACTCCCGTCCCACCCCGCCAGAACCTGTCCGACTCATCGAACGACGTTCGCGAAGCGCTTCGACGGCACCGATAGGAGCAGACATGGCCCAAGCCGTGGCGCGGCCGCCCGGAACGGCCCGGCGGCGCGCGGAGGACCGGCGCGGGGGAAGCCGCGGCCGGGGCTCCCGGCGCCTCCCGTATCTGCTGATCGCCCCCGCGGGGCTGCTGATGCTGGGCTTCATCGCGTACCCGATGCTCAGCGTCTTCTACTACAGCCTGCGGCACTACAACGTCACCAAGCCCTGGCGCGACGGCTTCGCGGGCCTGGACAACTTCACCACGCTGCTCACCGACGACCCGCTGTTCTGGGACTCCCTGGCCTTCAGCGCCAAGTGGGTCGTCGTCGAGGTCGGCCTCCAGCTCGCGTTCGGCCTCGCCCTCGCACTGATCGTCAACCAGACCTTCGTCGGCCGCGCGTTCGCCCGCGCGCTGGTGTTCTCGCCGTGGGCCGTCTCCGGCGTCCTCACCACCACGATCTGGATGCTGCTCTACAACCCCGCCACCGGCGTCAGCCGCTACCTCGCCGACGCCGGCATCGGCGAGTACGGCACCTCGGTCCTCTCCGACACCGGCACCGTCTTCTGGGCCGCCGTCCTGGCCGAACTCTGGCGCGGCGTGCCCTTCTTCGCCATCCTCATCCTCGCCGACCTCCAGTCCGTGCCGAAGGACCTCTACGAGGCCGCCGCGGTGGACGGCGCCGGGCGGCTGCGGCAGTTCGTCCACATCACGCTGCCCCACCTGCGGGACGCGATCATCCTGTCGACGCTGCTGCGCGCGGTGTGGGAGTTCAACAACGTCGACCTCCTCTACACCCTCACCGGCGGCGGCCCCGCGGGCCGGACGACCACCCTCCCGCTGTACGTCGCCAACACCGGCATCCACGGCCACGACTTCGGCTACGCCTCGGCGCTGACCACGGTCGCGTTCGTGATCCTCCTCTTCTGCTCGATCCTCTACCTGCGCCTGAGCAAGTTCGGAGGCGACAACCGATGAGCACCGCTCCGACCGCGCTCGCCGCGCCCCCGCACGCCCGCGGCGCCGCGACCGCACCGCCGGCCGGCCGCGGCCGGGCGCGCAGGCGGCGCCCGTACGACGAGGTGCCGCGCTGGCAGATATGGGTCCCGCTCGGGCTCTACCTGCTGTTCACGCTCATCCCGTTCTACTGGATGCTGCTCTTCGCGCTGCGCCCCGCCGGCTCCACCTCGCTGGTGCCCTGGCCGATGACGTTCGAGCACTTCGACAAGGTGTGGACCGAGCGCAGCTTCGCCACCTTCTTCCAGAACAGCATGCTCGTCGGCGCCGCCACCCTGGTCATGACCACCGGCGTCGCACTCGCCGGCGGCTACGCGCTGGCCCGCTTCGACTTCCGGATCAAGAAGGTCTTCCTGCTCGGGCTGCTGTGCTCGCAGTTCATCCCCGGCGCGCTGATGCTCGTCCCGCTCTTCGAGATCTTCCGCAGCCTCCAGATGATCAACTCGCTGGGCAGCGTCGTCATCGCCGAGACGGTCTTCCAGCTCCCGCTGTCGCTGATCCTCATCAGCACGTTCATCAAGAACGTGCCGTACGCGCTGGAGGAGGCCGCCTGGGTCGACGGCTGCGGGCGCTTCCGGGCGTTCTGCGCGGTGGTGCTGCCGCTGCTGCGGCCCGGGCTGATCGCCGTCGGGTCCTTCGCGTTCGTGCACAGCTGGAACCACTTCCTCTTCGCGCTGATGTTCCTCAGCGAGCAGGACAAGCAGACGATCCCCGTCGGCCTCAACACGCTCATCGGCGCCGACAGCGTCGACCTGGGCGCGCTGGCGGCGGGCGGGGTGATCGCGGCGGTGCCGGTGGTCATCGTCTTCGCGTTCAT
>Ga0233385_1001359_pt1 | contig 10136 bp, 8 predicted proteins | sample ElkDunMinimDraft_16_FD_191543 | JGI IMG/M metagenome (GOLD analysis project Ga0233385, IMG submission 191543) | Fecal eukaryotic communites from dung pellets of Tule Elk in California, USA - Elk Dung G36 | ecosystem: Host-associated > Mammals > Digestive system > Large intestine > Fecal | place... | reverse complement strand
CCTCGGGCTTGCATTCGTCTTCGGGGCTCTCGCCCAGCGCTTCCGCATCTCGCCGCTAGTCGGCTATCTCCTCGCAGGCGTCGCACTCGGCCCCTTCACGCCGGGCTTCGTCGCCGACCAGAACCTCGCCAACGAATTGGCCGAGGTCGGCGTCATCCTGCTGATGTTCGGCGTCGGCCTGCACTTTTCCCTGAAGGATCTGCTTTCGGTCAAGGCGATCGCCGTCCCCGGCGCCATCGTGCAGATCGGCATCGCGACGCTGCTCGGTCTCGGGCTCGGCCTTGCCCTCGGCTGGAACTGGGTGTCGGGAGCGGTCTTCGGCCTCGCTCTCTCCACGGCGAGCACCGTGGTGCTGCTGCGCGCCATGCAGGAGCGCCGCATGGTGCAGACCGAGAAGGGGCGGATCGCGGTTGGCTGGCTGATCGTCGAGGACATCGCCATGGTGCTGGCGCTGGTGCTGCTGCCGGTTCTGGCGGAAGCACTCAACGGTCCCCAGGCTGGCACGGGCCCCGGGCCGCTGGCGACACGCTTCGACCTCGGCATCTGGGGCGCGCTCGGCCTGACCGTCGCCAAGCTCCTAGGTTTCCTCGCCTTCATGCTGATCGTCGGGCGGCGGGTCATCCCCTGGGTGCTGCACTGGGTGGCGCACACCGGCTCGCGTGAATTGTTCAGGCTCGCGGTGCTGGCCGTGGCGCTCGGCGTCGCCTTCATCTCCGCCAGCCTGTTCGGCGTCTCCTTCGCGCTCGGCGCCTTCTTCGCCGGCATGATCCTCAACGAGTCGCCGCTCAGCCAGCGCGCCGCCGAGGAGACGCTGCCGCTACGAGACGCCTTCGCCGTGCTGTTCTTCGTCTCGGTCGGCATGCTGTTCGACCCCGGCATCCTGCTGCGCGCGCCGTTCTCGCTACTCGGCACGCTGGCGATCATCCTGATCGGCAAGTCGCTCGGCGCCTGGCTGATCGTCAGGGCGTTCGGGCGCTCCAATTCGACCGCGCTGACGATTTCCGCCTCGCTGGCCCAGATCGGCGAGTTCTCCTTCATCCTCGCAGGCCTCGGCGTTTCGCTGGCAATCCTGCCGTCGGAAGGCAGGGACCTCATCCTGGCAGGCGCGATCCTGTCGATCCTGCTCAATCCGGTGACCTTCGCGCTGGTCGATCGCTTCGCGGCCGAGGCGCCAGCCAAGCCGAAGCCCAAGCCCGGCATTGCCGAGGCCGTCGCGGAGGTCGTGCAGGAGCCGGAAGCCGAGCCCACCCCGGATATCGCCCCGACGACGCTGTCCGACCACATGGTCGTCGTCGGTTATGGCCGCGTCGGTGCCCTGCTCGGCGCCGGGCTGATCGCCCGCGGCGAGAAGCTGCTGGTGATCGAGGAGCAGGGGGACGCTGTGGCGGCCGCGAAACGCGATGGCGCCGAGCTGCTCCTCGGCAACGCCGCCGATCCGGCCGTGCTCGCCGCAGCGGGGCTCGACCGGGCGCGGCGCCTCTTCGTGGCGATCCCGCAGAGCTTCGAGGCAGGGCAGGTCTGCGCCCAGGCCCGCCGGGACAATCCCGAGCTGCCGATCGTCGCGCGTGCCCATTCCGATGCCGAGGTGGCGCATCTGACGAAATGCGGCGCGACGCTGACGATCATGGGCGAGGCCGAGATCGCGCGCGCCATGCTGTCGCTTTGCGCGCTTCCTGAGCCATCGCCCGCGCAACAATCACCGGCCCACGCCCAGCCAGCGGTCGTGCCAGCGGCCTGATCAGCCGGGTCCACGATAGCCGGCGCCTGCCAGGCTGTCGCGCAGAGCATCGGCCCGAAAAGTGGCATGCGGTTTTCGGGAAAAGCCCATGCAAGATCAAAGTGATGGATCATCGGACCGGGTTCGATATTCCGTCCGATGATTCCGCCACGCCGTCATCTCGGACCGGCCGCGCCGCAGCGCAGCCCCGGGATCACGGCATTTTTCCGTTGAAGTCAGCGCTCTAGGAATTCACGCCGCAAGCGAAAATCAGGGCGATCTCAGACCAACTCGAACTTGATCTCCTGCGCCCCTTCCCAGAGCGTCTTGCGCCCCAGGGTGTAGAGGTTCTCCAGCCCCGAGGTCAGCGTGATGAAGTGGTTGCCGGAGAGCACGCCCGCCTTGCTGGCGAACTGCACGCCGCCATAGGCGAGCAGGATCTCGGTCTCGCTGACGCCGCCCGGATACAGGATGATCTGGCCCGGAGCCGGATAGGCCGTGTTGTTCTCATAACCGACGCCGAAATCGAGGTCGCCCAGCGGCATCCACACGCCCTCGCCGCTCCAGCGCACATGCACGATCTTGCTGTGGAACGGCATGTGGCGGAGGAAGGCATCGCAGGTCTTCGGTGCAGCGTCGAACTCGAGCTTGCCCTCGAAAGTGAAGGGTCCGGCGGTGACGATCAGCTGGCTCATGGGTCGCATTCTTTCCGTTCAGCGTGGCATCGAGAGCGTGGGTACAGCTTGAGATTCTTGTCCGTCGGCAGGCCGCCTGTGAAGGCCGGCGCGGATCTCTACAAAAACGCCGCCTTGAGGTCGAGCGTGCCGGTCTTGCCGATCGCGTCATAGTTGCGCTTCAGCCAGCGCCGGGCCGCCGCTCGCCCGATATCGCGCAGCCGCAGCAGGAAATCCCAGTCCGCGTTCAACCGCGATGACGACGTCATCTCGGCGAGTTCGGGGCCTCCGTCGATCCGGTGCATCAGCACCTGCTTGTACGCGTCCTTGCGCAGCTTGCCTTCGTCGATCAACCGGTTGACGAAGGCGATGGCGCGCAGCTCGCGCAGCAGCGAGGCGTTGAAGGTGATTTCGTTCAGGCGATCCTGGATGTCGCGCGCCTTCGTCGGTAGCTCCTCGCGCCGCAGCGGATTGATCTGGACGAGCAGGATGTCGTCGCCGACCGCTTCGTAGAACAGCGGGTACAGCGCCGGATTGCCCATATAGCCACCATCCCAATAGGCCTCGCCGGCGATCTCCACCGCCTGGAACAGCATCGGCAGGCAGGCCGAGGCCATCAGGTGGTCGGCCGTCAGCTCAGGTCCATGGAACAGCTTGATCCTGCCGGTACGGACATTGGTGGCCGCGATGAACAGCTGGACCTGCGTGCAGGCCCTCACCTTCTCGAAGTCGATCAGGTCGGCGATCACCCCGCGCAGCGGATTGATGTTGAGCGGGTTGATGTCGTAGGGGCTCGCCACCTTCGAGAACATCTCGAACCAGATCATTCCGGGCGGCGTGCCGCCGGAGCCGCCCCAGGCACCCAGCAGCGTATCGATCAGCGAGCGCTCCGAGCCGCCATATTTGCCGTCGACGCTGATCGCCCGCCAGAACGCCTCGAGCTTGCGGCGGGCCGCCTCTGCACCGCCCTCGATCCAGCCCTCCGCCAGCACGACCGCGTTCATCGCGCCGGCGCTGGTGCCGGACAGCGCCTCGATGGCGATCCGGCCATCCTCCAGGATGGCGTCGAGCACCCCCCAGGTGAAGGCGCCATGCGCACCGCCGCCCTGAAGCGCGAGCGAGACGGATTTCTCGGCCTTCGGTCCGGCAAGCCCGACGAGATGGCCAGTGCCCTGCTTGCGACCCGTCACGCGGCGGACCAGCCGCCATCCATCGGCAGGGTGGTGCCGGTGATCGACTTCGCCGCATCGGTGCAGAGGAAGACGGCAAGCGCCGCCACCTGCTCGACGGTGACGAACTCCTTGGTCGGCTGCGCGGTCAGCAGCACGTCGTTGATGACCTGTTCCTTGCTCAGCCCGCGCGCCTTCATCGTATCGGGGATCTGCTTCTCGACCAGCGGCGTCCAGACATAACCCGGCGCGATGGCGTTGACGGTGATGCCCTGCGTCGCGACCTCGAGCGCCACCGTCTTGGTGAGGCCGGCGATGCCGTGCTTGGCCGCGACATAGGCGCTCTTGAAGGGCGAGGCGACGAAGGCATGCGCAGAGGCCGTGTTGATGATCCGGCCCCAGCCCTTCGCCTTCATCTTCGGCAGGGCGGCCCGCGTGGTGTGGAAGGCGGAGGACAGGTTGATCGCGATGATCTGATCCCATTTCTCCAGCGGGAACTCGTCGACGGGAGCGACATGCTGGATGCCGGCATTGTTGATCAGGATGTCGACCGCGCCGAAGGCGGCTTCCGCCTCGGCGATGAAGCCCGCGATTTCGGCGGGCTTCGTCATGTCCGCCGCCGAGAACAGCACCTTGACGCCAAACTCGCTTTCCAGCTCCAAGCGGAGCTTCTCGGCTTCGGCCGGCGGCAGGATGCCGTTGATCACGAGGTTCGCTCCCTCCTTGGCGAGGGCCCGCGCATAGGCAAGTCCGATGCCTGAGGTCGATCCCGTGATGACGGCCGCTCGGTCTTTGAGGAACATCGGCTTCAAGGCTCCTGACATTCGATGAGAAAATGCTTAGGTTCAGGTCCGAACGGGCACTGCCGAGCCCCTGCCGAGCCGAGGCGGCAACGTTGCCCGATGTCCCATTGCCACGCAACATGACCAGCATGCAGCCACATCACCACGCTCATGACCACGATGGCGAGAGCGTCTGCCGTCACGCTCACGATCATCGCGCCCACGCCGCGGAAGCGTTGGCGCGGGCGGAGCGCGTCTGCCAGGAGCGGGGCCTGCGCCTGACGCCGATCCGCGCCAAGGCGCTGGAGGCGCTCCATGCCGATCACCGCCCCGTCGGCGCCTATGATCTGGCCGACCGGATCTCGCCGGCGGGCGGGCGCCGCCTTGCGCCGATCTCGATCTATCGCGCGCTCGATTTCCTGGTCGAGCAGGGCTTCGTCCATCGCCTCTCGTCCAAGAACGCCTATATCGCCTGCCTGCACGGCCATGGCGCCGACGAGGTCGTCGCCTTCCTGATCTGCGAGGCGTGCGGTGGCGTCGACGAGGATTCCTCGCCCGCGATCAGGAAGGCCGTCGCCGCGATTGCGGAAACCCGGCAGTTCGCGCCGGCGCATCAGATGGTCGAGATCGTCGGTCGCTGCGAGCATTGCCGCAATGCCGGTTCGTGATAGAGCAGCCGCATGAATGAGCACGCCATGTCCTGCCTGACGCCAGAGCGTGCCGGCCCGCTCGCGCGACACCTCACCGTGCCCGTCAAGGTCGGCAACGTCACGGTCGGCGGCGGCGCGCCGATCGTCGTCCAGTCGATGACCAATACCGACACCGCCGACATCGCGGGAACGGTGGCGCAGGTCGCGGCGCTCGCCCGGCAGGGCTCGGAGCTGGTCCGCATCACGGTCGATCGCGACGAGGCCGCAGCCGCCGTTCCGAAGATCCGCGAGCGGCTGGACCGCGTCGGCATCGACGTGCCGCTGGTCGGAGACTTCCACTATATAGGCCACAAGCTTCTGGCCGATCATCCGGCCTGTGCCGAGGCGCTGGCGAAGTACCGGATCAACCCCGGCAATGTCGGCTTCAAGGACAAGAAGGACAAGCAGTTCGCCCAGATCGTCGAGATGGCGATCCGCTACGGCAAGCCGGTCCGCATCGGCGCCAACTGGGGCTCGCTCGACCAGGAACTGCTGACCGCCCTGATGGACGAGAATGCGCTAACCCTGCACCCACTCGACGCCCGCGCCATCATGCGCGAGGCGATGGTGCAGTCTGCACTCCTTTCTGCCGAGCGCGCCGAGGAACTGGGCCTTGCCCGCGAGTTCATCATCCTCTCCGCCAAGGTTTCCGGCGTGCAGGACCTGATCACGGTCTATCGCATGCTGGCGAGCCGCGCGAATTACGCGATCCATCTCGGCCTGACCGAGGCCGGCATGGGGTCGAAGGGCATCGTCGCCTCCTCCGCTGCGCTCGGCATCCTGCTGCAGGAAGGCATCGGCGACACCATCCGCTTCTCGCTGACCCCGGAACCAGGCGGCGACCGCACGCTCGAGGTCAAGGCGGCGCAGGAGCTGCTGCAGACCATGGGTTTTCGCGCCTTCGTGCCGCTGGTCGCCGCCTGCCCGGGCTGCGGCCGCACGACCTCGACGGTCTTCCAGGAGCTGGCGCGGGATATCCAGGATTGGATTTCCACCTCCATGCCCGAGTGGAGGAACCGCTATCCCGGCGTCGAGAACCTGAACGTCGCGGTGATGGGCTGCATCGTCAACGGCCCCGGCGAGTCCAAGCATGCCGATATCGGGATCTCCCTGCCGGGAACCGGCGAGGAGCCGACGGCGCCGGTCTTCGTCGACGGCAAGAAGGTTCGGACGCTGCGCGGGGCCGGTATTGCGACCGAGTTCAAGACGATGGTCGCCGACTATGTCACGCGCCGTTACGGCGAACAGGCCAATGTCGCCGGCTGATCGAGGCTGCCCTGCGCCGTCTGCATGGTAGCGGCTTTGCGCGCTGTCGGCATTGTGTTAGACGCCCCGGCCTTTCGCTGCACCGCAGCGCGCGCGGAGATCCCCAATGGGGCATGACCAGACGAATGCTCCGGCCCCGAGGGCGGAGGATTCCCGTTTCGGCCTGGATGAGGGACATGGCGGCGGCGCCAGCCAACCCCATGGCCATCGCGGCTTCGCCGCCCTGGCCCTCGGCGCACTCGGCGTCGTCTATGGCGATATCGGAACGAGCCCCCTCTACGCGCTTCGCGAGACCATCCTCGCTGCGACGGGCGGCGACGAAAACGCCGCAGTACCGCGCGATGTCGTCATCGGCGTGCTGTCGCTGATCCTCTGGTCGCTGGTCGTCGTGGTCACGCTGAAATACGTCCTGCTGCTGATGCGGGCGGACAACAATGGCGAAGGCGGCATCCTGACCCTCGTCGCGCTGGCCCAGCGCGGTTTCGACCGCGCCCGCGGCCGCGGCGTGCTGTTCCTCGGCATGGCCGGCGCTGCGCTGTTCTATGGCGACACCGTCATCACCCCGGCGATCTCGGTGCTCTCGGCGATCGAGGGCATCAAGCTGGTGACGCCGGCGCTGAACGATTACGTCCTGCCAATCGCCTCGGCGATCATGATCGGCCTGTTCGTCGTCCAGAGCGGCGGCACGCAGAAGATGGCCAATTTCTTCGGCCCGGCGATGCTGATCTGGTTCCTGACGCTGGCGGGCCTCGGCATCTATCACATCGCGGACGACTTCGGCGTCTTCGCCTCGATCAACCCCTATTACGCGCTGCGCTTCTTCTATGACCATGCCGGCGTGTCGCTGGCGGTGCTGGGCTCGGTCTGCCTTGCCGTCACCGGTGCCGAAGCGCTTTATGCCGATATGGGCCATTTCGGGCGCGGTCCGATCAGGGGCGCCTGGCTCTACCTCGTCTTCCCGGCGCTGTGGCTGAACTATCTCGGCCAGGGTGCGCTGATCCTCTCCGACCCGACCGCGATCGACAATCCGTTCTATCGCCTCGCCCCTCAGGGCTTCCTTCTGCCCTTCGTGGTGATGGCGACGATAGCCACCATCATCGCCAGCCAGGCGGTGATCACCGGCGCCTTCTCGTTGACCCGTCAGGCGATCCAGCTCGGCCTGTTGCCGCGCATGGAGATCCGCCACACCTCCGAGCACACCTCGGGACAGATCTACATCCCGCGCCTGAACTGGCTGCTGCTGCTGGTGGTGCTGATCCTGATCTGGAGCTTCCGGACCTCGTCGAGCCTGTCCCACGCCTACGGCATCTCGGTCTTCGGCACGATGGTGGTCAGCTCCCTGCTGGCCTGGATCGTGATCCGCAGGCATTGGGGCTGGAGCTGGCTCGCGACCTGCGCGATCGTCCTGCCCTTCCTCGTCGTCGATGTCGCCTTCTTCTCGGCCAATATGCTCAAGCTGCTGCATGGCGGCTATGTGCCGGTGCTGCTCGCGATCGGCCTGGTGCTGGTGATGGGCACCTGGGTGCGCGGCACCAAGATCCTGTTCGACAAGACCCGCAAGACCGACGTGCCTCTGCTTGAGCTCGTCGGCATGCTCTCGAAGAGCCCGCCGGTCCGGGTCAAGGGCATGGCGGTCTTCCTCACCAGCGATCCCGAGACGGCGCCGGCCTCGCTGCTGCACAACCTCAAGCACAACAAGGTGCTGCACGAGCGTAACGTCATCCTGACCGTGCGCTCGGCCGACACGCCGCGGGTCCCCGAGGAGGAGCGCGTACGCCTGTCACGCATCACCGACGACTTCTGGCGCGTCGAGATGGTCTACGGCTACATGGAGAGCCCGAACGTCCCGAAGGGGCTCGCGATCCTGCGCAAGCAGGGCTTCAAGTTCGACATCATGTCGACCTCGTTCTTCCTGTCGCGCCGCTCGATCAAGCCTTCTCCGCAGTCGGGCATGCCGGTCTGGCAGGACAATCTCTTCATCGGCCTGACCAAGAGCGCGACCGACGCGACGAACTTCTTCCAGATCCCCACCGGCCGCGTCGTCGAGGTCGGCACACAGGTCACGGTCTGACGCATTCGGGCGCCGCCGGCCCGTCATCTTCGGACGGAGCGAAGCGTGGACCCGAGGATCTCTGGTTGGAGATGCTCGGGTCGAGCCCCAGCATGACGTACCGCCCTTCGAAGCGGCTCAATCCAGCCGCGCCGAGGCCGCCTCTTCGGGAACATGCCGGACGCGCTCGCGATAGAGCAGATAGAGCCCCGATGCGATGACGATGCCGGCGCCGACGAAGGTCCAGCCATCCGGAATCTGGTCGAAGACGAGCCAGCCGAGCAGCAGCATCCAGATGATCTGCGAATAGATGAAAGGCGCAAGCACCGTGGCCGGTGCGAGCCGGTGGGCCAGGATCAGCAGCCAGTGGCCGAAGCCGCCGAACACGCCGACGGCGAGCATTAGCAGCCAGGGCAGCGCCGTCGTCGGCGTCTCCCAGACCCAAGGCAGGAGCGGAATGGTCGCCAGCGTGCCCGCCGCACCCGAATAGATCATCGTCGTCTCGGACGAGTCATGGCCCGAGAGAACCCGCGTCGCCAGCGCATAGAGCGCGTAGCAGATGCAGCCGAGCACGACGAGCAGCGCCGCGGGATGCATCGAGCCGAAGCCCGGCCGCGTCACCACCAGCACGCCGATGAAGCCGACACCGATTGCCGCCAGCCGGCGCGGGCCGGGCCACTCGCCCAGCAGCGGGCCGGAAGCCAGCGCCACCAGCAGCGGCGTCGCAAACATGATCGAGACCGTCTCGGCGAGCTGGAGATGGCGCAGCGCCAGGAAATTGAGCGCCGTCGAGCCAAGCAGCAGCAGCGAGCGGCCCCATTGCAGCCAGGGCCGCTTGGTCCGCAGTACACCGGGGCGCGTCCAGGGATTGAACAGCATCAGCACCAGCGCCATGCTGCCGACATAGCGCGCGAACACCACCTGCAGCGGGTTCATCGACTGGCCGAGCCATTTCGCGCTCGCATCCAGCATCGAGAACAGGATGACGGCGGCACACATCAGGCCGATCGCGACCATCCGCGCTCGTCCCGCCTCGGAAGACGCCTCGGATGGGAGCGGCAACGTGATCTCGCCATGCTGTGGAGGAATGACGAAGGCAGCTTTAACCGATTTAGACGTCGTCGCCAGCACAGCAGCGCATGCGCTCCATGCGGAAATCAGGCGTCGCTGTCGATCTCGTCGGCATCAGCCTCGGGGTCGTCATGCTCGGCGCCGGCCTTCGACAGGCCCTTCGCGGCCTTGCGCAAAAGCTTGCGCAGCAGCTTGCGCTCCTTGCCGTCGAGCTTGTCGAGCAACTCGTCCTCGACCTGCGTCCAGACCGCGTCGAGCGCCGCTGCCGTCTTGTGCCCGGCCTCGGTCAGCGCGACCTGGACGAGCCGGCCGTCCCGGCTGCCGCCCTCGCGCGTCACCAGCCCCTGCAGCGACAGCCGCCCGATGGTCTTGGACACGGTCGGCGGCTTGACCCTGAGCAGCGTCGCGAGCTCGCCCATCGTCATCGGAGCCGGTTGCAGAGCCTTCAGCGCCTGCTCCTGGCCCGGAAACAACCCGAGCGCGTTCAGCCTTTCGCCCATCCGGGCCCGGTGTAGCCGCGCCGTGACGAGCAAGGCCCGGCCAACGCTCTTCTCGAGTGCCTTGGTCATCTCGCTCGATCCCCTGGCGTTCCTTGGCGCGATCCTTATTCGGATCAGGAAGACGCTTCGCCGGCTCTATGTTCGCCGGCCAAGATGACGGAGTGATGACAAGCACGCGAGCACTGTCACAAGGAGCGGAACTTTTGGGAAGCCCGCCC
>Ga0233385_1001358_pt1 | contig 10143 bp, 11 predicted proteins | sample ElkDunMinimDraft_16_FD_191543 | JGI IMG/M metagenome (GOLD analysis project Ga0233385, IMG submission 191543) | Fecal eukaryotic communites from dung pellets of Tule Elk in California, USA - Elk Dung G36 | ecosystem: Host-associated > Mammals > Digestive system > Large intestine > Fecal | place... | reverse complement strand
CCGCTGCGGACCTCACGCAGGTGCTCCACAGGCTCCTGCACCCAGGTGAGCGCGCGCTCCCGTCCCTCGGTCGTCGCCCCGAAGACCTGCCGGGGCGGCCCGCCTGCGCCCGGTTCGGCACGGCGGGGCTCGGCGAGCCCGAGGGCCGCCAGCCGGTCGAGAGCCCTGTACACGAGCTGGCGCGACACCCGCCAGACGGTGCCCATCTCGGCCTCAGGGGCCAGGGTGCTGGCGATGTCGTAGCCGTGGCGCGGGCGCTCCGTCAGGCAGACGAGGACGGCCCACTCGTTCAACGACAGCGTCTCGCGGCGCTCCATGCCCACGGATCCTGTCACGGCTAGTGTCAGCGACACTAGTCACGTGATCCTGGAGGCATCCCGAATGCTCATGCCCGTCCGGCGCCTGCCGGCCCTCGTGGTGTGCGCCGCGCTCGTGGGCGCGGTCGCGTGTGGTGACGACGACACCGCCGACGCGGCGGACGGCACGACGACCGACCTGGCCGGCACGATCACCGTGTTCGCCGCCTCCTCGCTCACCGACGCGTTCGAGGAGGCCGCCGAGGCGTTCGAGCAGGCGTATCCCGACGTGACGGTCGAGCTGAACGTCGCCGGCTCCTCCGCCCTGCGTGAGCAGATCCTCGCCGGCGCCCCGGCCGACGTCTTCGCCGCCGCGAACCCGTCGAACATGGACCAGGTCGCCGAGGCCGGCGAGGTCGACGGCGACGCCGAGGTCCTGGTCCACAACTCGCTCGAGATCGCGGTGGCCGCCGGCAACCCCGGCGGCGTCGAGGGTCTGGAAGACTTCGCGGACGACAGCCTGCTCATCGGGTTGTGCGCGATCGAGGTGCCCTGCGGCGACTTCGGCCGCGAGGTCCTGGCCGACGCGGGGGTCACACCGGCGCCCGACACGGAGGAACCCGACGTGCGCAGCCTGCTCACGAAGGTCGCCTCCGGGGACCTCGACGCCGGGCTGGTGTACGCGACCGACGTCGAATCGGCCGGCGACGCCGTCGAGGGCATCGCCATCCCCGACGACGTCAACGTGGTGGCCGACTACCCGATCGCCGCCCTCGCCGGTGCGGGCGAGCCCGAGATCGCGGCGGCGTTCGTGGACTACCTGCTGTCCGACGACGGCCAGGCCATCCTCACCTCGTACGGGTTCGCCCCGGCGTGAGCGGACGGCGCGGTGCCACGGGCCAGCGCGGCCGCCCGCCCTGGGCCCTGGTGCCCCTCGCCGCGCTCACCGTCACGTTCCTCCTCGTCCCGTTCGTCGCCCTGCTCCAGCGCGCCCCCTGGTCGGGCCTCGCCGACCTGCTGCGCGACCCCGTCGTCACCGACGCTCTGCGGCTGTCGCTCATCAGCGCCTGCACGGCAACGGTGATCTCGCTGGTCGGTGGCATCCCCCTCGCATGGATGCTGGCGCGCACCGACTTCCCCGGCCGGTCGTTGGTGCGCGCGCTGGTCGTGCTGCCGATGGTGCTGCCGCCGGTCGTGGGCGGCGCGGCGCTGCTGTTCGCCTTCGGACGGCGCGGCCTCGTGGGCGGGCCGGTCTACGACGGCACCGGGTTCCTGCTGCCCTACTCGCTGTGGGGGGTCGTGGCCGCCAACACCTTCGTCGCCCTCCCCTTCCTGGTCGTCACGGTCGAGGCGGGGCTGCGCTCGGCGAACCTGCGCTACGAGGACGCCGCGGCCACGCTCGGGGCCGGCCGGTGGATGATCTTCCGGAGGATCACGCTGCCCATGACGCTCCCCTCTGTCGTGGCGGGCGCCGTGCTGTGCTGGGCGCGGGCGCTCGGCGAGTTCGGCGCGACGGTCACCTTCGCCGGCAACCTGCAAGGCCGCACCCAGACGATGCCGCTCGCGGTGTTCCTCGCCCTGGAGTCCGACCGCGAGGCGGCCATCGCGCTGTCGCTCGTACTGGTGGCGGTGTCCCTGGCGGTGCTCCTGCCCCTGCGCGACCGCTGGCTGGCGGCCTGACCGGTGTTGCACGCGGATGTCGCCCTCCGGCTGGGGGCGCTCGACCTGGCTGCGGAGGTGGAGGTGGCCGACGGCGAGGTCGTGGCGGTCCTCGGGCCCAACGGGGCCGGCAAGTCCACGTTCCTGCGCGCCGTGGCCGGGCTCGTGTCGCTCGACGGGGGGAGCATCACGGTCGACGGGCAGGTGCTCGACGCCCCGGACGAGGGCACCTTCGTCCCCACCCACCGGCGCCCGATCGGGGTCGTCTTCCAGGACCACCTGCTGTTCCCCCGCCTGAGCGCCCTCGACAACGTGGCGTTCGGGCTGCAAGCCCGGGGGATGCGCAAGGCGGAGGCCCGTGGGCAGGCCGCCGGTTGGCTCGACCGGATGGGTCTCGCCGACCATGCCGGGGCCAAGCCTGCCGCCCTGTCGGGTGGCCAATCGCAGCGGGTGGCGCTCGCCCGGGCGCTGGCCACCGAGCCGCGGGTGCTGCTGCTCGACGAGCCCCTGGCCGCGCTCGACGCCCGCACCCGCCTGCACATGCGTGCCGAGCTGCGCCGTCACCTGGCCACCTTCCCCGGCGCACGGTTGCTCGTGACGCACGATCCCATCGACGCCCTCGTGCTCGCCGACCGGCTGGTCGTGCTCGAGTCCGGGCGCGTCACCCAGGAGGGCACCACCGACGACGTGGTCCGCCACCCCCGCTCGCGGTACGTGGCCGAACTGGTGGGCGTGAACCTGCTGCACGGCACCGCGGCGGGCGACCGCCGCGTCCGGCTGGCCGGTGGCGGCGAGCTGATCGTCGCCGACCCGGTCCCGGCCACCGAGTTGGCAGTGGCCGTACGCCCCCAGGCGGTCACGATCCACCGGGACGAACCGGAGGGCAGCGCTCGCAACGCCTGGGCCGCGACCGTCACCGATCTGGAGGCGCGCGACGACCGCGTGCGCGTCCAACTCGCCGGGCCCGTGGGCACGGGCGGAGACGGGGATGCCGGCCTCGTCGCCGAGGTGACCCCCGCGGCGGTCACCGCGCTCGGGCTGGCCCCGGGCACCGCCGTGTGGGCCACGGTGAAGGCCGTCGACCTGGCCGTGTACGAACGCTGATGCGCTCCGGCCACCCGGGCGATCGTTTACAAATGCCGGCGCACAGGGAAGGCTTCCCCTGCTGCTCGTCGTCCCGACCCGCGGCCCAGGAGGTCTCATGTCGAACACCCCCGACACCCCCGACTCCCCCGGCTCCCCCGATTCCCCCGGCTCCCCTGCCGGCCCTGGCACGACGACGACCGCCACGTCGGATGGCGGCGACGCCCGCCACCTGCACTCGGCCCGGTCGACGGGGCCGCTGCGCCTGCTCGCCATCCTGGTCATCATCGGCGGGGTGATCATGTCGGTCGCCGGCGCGATCACGTGGGTCGTCGTGACGAACCAGCTCAGCGATGAGAAGATCGTCGTCTCGGACGACGCCGACAACTTCGCCGGTGACGACGTCGACGGCCCGTTCACCGCGTACGCCCAGGCCGACATCATCAACCAGCACGCCCTCGAGGACACCGACGGCCAGACCTACGCGCAGCTCGACCAGGACGACCCTCGCCGCGAGACGGTGATGACCGCGTCGTTCCTCCGGGCCTCGCTGTTCACCTCGGTCGTCGCCTTCGGGGTCGCGTTCTTCGCCTTCGGGCTCGGGCTCGTGTTGATCGTCATCGGATTCGCGCTGCTGCGCGTCGACAAGAGCCTGCGCACCGTGCCCTGACGGCTTACGGGGGCCGTGCAAGCGGTCGGCAACCGCGGTGCAAGCGACGCGCCCGATCATGCCTGCATGGAGACGTATCCCCCTACTCTCCGACGCCCTGACCTGGTCGATCTCACCGATTCCGGTGCGACCGACGGATCGCTCGTCGGCGCCAAAGCCGCCAACCTGGCCCGCGCCGAGCGGGCTGGTCTGCCCGTACTGCCCGGAGCTGTCCTGACCACGGCGTGGGACCATCGCGGCTGGTCGCACCCGTCGCGCCTCGACCGTCCGGGCCCGGCCCTCGCCGCCTGGCGCACGCTGGGCAACGAGGGCGAACGTGCGCTCGTCGTCCGCTCGTCGTCGACCAACGAGGATGGGGGCGCGTCGTCGATGGCCGGGGTCTTCACCTCGGTGCTGGATGTCACGACCTGGACGAGCTTCGTCGATGCCGTCGACCGCGTGCTCGACTCGGGTCGGCTGGCCGACGTGCCCGACGCCCGCATGGCCGTCCTCGTGCAGCCCCAGCTCTCGCCCCGGTGGGGCGGGGTGCTGTTCGGGGCCGATCCCGTGTCCGGCCGCACCGACCGTCTGCTCGTGTCCGCCGTCGAGGGTGGCCCCGACAGCCTGGTCAGCGGTCTCGACGACGGCTGGACGGCGGTCCTGTCCCCCCGCGGTCGGGTTCTCGAGGTCCGCGGCGCCGTCGACCTCGCCCTCCCCCGCTCGGCATTGCGAGAGCTGGCGCGGCTCGCCGGCCGGGCCCGCGATGCGTTCGGCGGTCCCCAGGACATCGAATGGGCCATCGGCCACGACGGCACCCTCTGGTTGCTCCAGAGCCGTCCGATCACCACACCGACCGGCCGTCCCGGTGGACCGGTGCTCGGCACCGGCCCTCTGGCCGAGACGTTCCCCGAGCCGCTCACCCGGCTCGAGGCCGACCTGTGGCTGGCACCGCTCGGCGAAGGGATCGAACAGGCCCTGCTGCTCACCGGGTCGGCCTCGACCCGAGCCCTGCGCCGCTCGCCGGTCGCCCGCGCCATCGACGGCTGGGCGGTCGCCGACCTGACCCACCTCGGAGTCGCACCGGTGACGCACCGGATGCTGCGCCGCCTCAACCCCGCGCCCCCGGCGCGCCGGCTCAAGGCGGCCTGGCGCACCGGCCGTCTCGGCCGGGCGCTCCCCGCGCTCGCCCGCGACATCCTCGAGCAGGTCGACCGCGACCTCGCCGCGGTTCCGCGGCTCGACGAGCTGTCGAACGCCGAGCTGCTCGCCGTGCTCGACAACGGGCGCACCGCGCTGCGGGCGCTCCACGGCTACGAGGCGCTGGCCGGCATGCTGGTGCCCGACACCGGCGAATCGGCGACCGCGGCCTCGCTGGCCCTCGCCGCGCTGGCCGAGGCACGGGCCGAGGGCGTCGACCTCGACGACCTGGTCGAGGACGACCCGATCGTGTTGGCCCTGGCACCACCCCGCATCGGTGGTTCGCCCCGATTCGACGCCGGCCCCGCCACCACCATCGACCTGCGCGACGGCGCGGTCCGGCCGAGCGCCGGCAGCGGCATCCCGGCAGCCGAGCCGACGACCGACGCCGCGGTGGTGCGCGAGGCGCTCCGCTTGCGGGCCCGCTGGGTCCAGGAGCTGACGGCCCGCGCCGCCTGGGAGCTCGGCCACCGGCTGGTCTGCGTCGGCCTGCTGCGCGGCCAGGAGGCCGTGCGGCGCCTCGACATCGACGAGCTGCGCGCCGCGACACGCACTCGCGCCGTTCCCGACGACCTGCACGAGCGTCCCGATCCGGTGACCGCACCACCCCGGTCGCTCCCCACGCAGTTCCGGCTCACGCCGGACGGCACCCCGGTGGCGGTCGCTCCCCCGACCGCCGGACCGGGTGGTGTCGGCGCCGGTGGTGGCGCCGGGTCCGGGCCCGTGCACGTCGGCGACGACCCGCCCGCCGGCTCCGTGCTGATCGTGGCCCACCTCGATCCCCGCCTGGCGCCGGTGATCCCCCGCCTCGCGGGCCTGGTCGCCGAGACGGGCAGCCCGCTCAGCCATCTGGCGATCCTCGCCAGGGAGCACGGGGTGCCGACGGTGGTCGGCCACCTCGGCGCCACCGAGCGGTACCGGAGCGGGGACGTCGTGTCGGTGGACGGGACCGTCGGCACCGTGACGGTCATCGACCATCCCGATGCCGCCGACACAGGAGCGGACGAGGCGGAAGAACCGCCGCCGGATGCGCCCACGAGGGTCGTCACCCTTCCCGCCCGGCGGACCCCCGACGACGCACGCGCCGAACGCGGACCGTCCGGCAGCAACGTCATCCCGATCGGAGCGCGACGATGAACACCCGACTGATCCGTGCCCTGCTCGGCGGCGTCACCCTGGCGGCGTCCGGCACGTACACCTTCGTCTACCTGTACCGGTGGGAGTGGAACCGGGCGCTGATGTCGGCCGCCATCTTCATCGCCGCCGAGATCGCCGTCATGGGCTCGCTCCTCGCCCAGCGGCTCAAGGTGCTGAGCGATCGCGTCGACGGCCAGGACGTCGGTCAGGCGCCCGGGTCCCACACCGTGCGGCTCGACCACATCCAGTCCGCCGCTCCTCCCGCTCGGGCCAACTTCGCCTGGCTCTCGCGCCCCGACCAGATGAACGTCTTCGTGCCCGTCCTGATGGGCGCCGGGGTGCTGCTCTCGGGCGTGGCGTGGATCGTGGAGCGGATCGCCCGCGCCACCGTCACCCCGGTCGCCGAGCGGGGACTCGCCTCGCAACTCGACGGCCTGGCGCTGCCGGCCCACGGGTTCGTGACCGCCGAGCGGGCACCGCTCGACCTGCTGCGCGGGCCCGTCGGGAGGCGGACGTGAAGTTCGTGGCTGCACTCGTCCTCGGCGTGATCGCCGTCATCGGTGTCTCCAGCCTGGCCGACCTGACCCAGAACCGCCCCGACCCGGTGGTCGACGGCAGCTCGACCGTGCTCACCTTCGACGTCGGCACCCGCGACTACAACGGCACCGACACCGACGCGGCACACGCCCTGTGGGCCGTGTGCGCCGCCACGGTCTCCGGCGACACGACCGGGCCCACCGAGCTGGCCAACGGGCACTACAGCGTGTCGATCAGCCCGGCCATCGGCACCAACGGCGACAAGCGGCTGCGGGGCTGCCTGCAGGACGGCACGCTCGACCGGGTGCAGGGCCACGTGTCGTCGGTGGCGTCGGGCTAGGGCCGAGCTCGCGGCCCGGTCAGCCCGAACGGTCCGGTCAGCCCGAACGGCCCGGGCGACGGTCGAAGCGCGAGACCACCTCGACGTGCGGCGTGTGCGGGAAGACGTCGACCAGGGTCGACTCCACCAGGTCGTAGCCGGCCGCCCGCAGCAGGCGGACGTCGCGGCCGAGGGCACCGGCGTCGCAGCTCACGAGCACCACCCGCGCCGCTCGCGTCGCCGCGACGGCTCGGGCGCCGGCCCGCACGAGACCGGCCCGCGGGGGGTCGGCGACGACCAGGTCCATGCGCCGGGGCCGCCACGCCCCCACATCGCTGCGCATCGCCCGGCCGTCGAGGCCCTGGAGGTTGACCCGGGCGTCGGCCGCGGACGACGCCGAGGCCTCGACCAGGACGGTGTGGGCGTCCCGCCCGACGGTCGCGGCGAAGAGCCCGACCCCGCCATAGAGGTCGGCCATCCGCGTGCCGGCGGCAACCGGGCCTGGTCCGGCAGCCTGCCGGACCGCGGCGATCAACCCCTCGGCGCCCTCGGGCCCGGCCTGGAAGAAGGAGCGGGCGGACACCCGCAGCCGCACGCCGGCGACCTCCTCGTGGATCCACGCCCGCTTGCCGGCGGCCAGCTCGGCGCCGGACACGACCCGAACGCCCTCCGGCACCACGACGCCGGTCGGCTCAGGGTCACCCGCGTCGATCACGACCAGTCGTTCCCCCGTGCGGGCACCGACCCGCACTGTCACCTCGGCGCCCGGCGGGAACCGGCCCTCGGCGAGGACCTCGACCACCAACGGGTGTGCGACCAGGCAGCCCGGTACCGCCACCAGCTCGTGGCTGTGGTGCCGGCGGAGGGCGAACCGCCCCGACTCGTCCGCGACGCCCCGCAGCGTCGTCCTGTAGCTGGTAGTCGGCAGCGCCGGCCCCGGCCGGACGACGGGCTCGGCCACCCCGCCCAGCTTGCGCAACGCATCGGTGACAATGTCGACCTTCAACGTGCGCTGGGTGGCCGGTTCGACGTGCTGCCAGCCGCAGCCACCGCAGCCCGCCGCCACGAACGGGCATGGCGGCGCCACCCGGCCTGGCGAGGCCTCGACCACGTCGACAGCGACCGCGCGGGCGTGGTCGCGGCGTTCCTCCACCGTCTGGGTGGCCACCAGTTCGCCCGGCAGCGCGCCGGACACGAACACCACCCGACCGGACGCTTCGCGTCCCACACCGTCACCACCGACCGCGACACCGGTGATCCGAACGAGGTCATCGTGGCTGGTCACGACCTCACCCTAGGATGACGGGGTGGACACCCCCCGCAACCCGGACGCCACCGAGCGCCCCATCCAGATCGCCCCGTCCGTGCTGCCCGCCGACTTCGCCCGCCTGGGCGACGAGGTCGCCGCGCTCGAGAAGGCGGGCGTCGACCGCATCCAGTGGGACGTGATGGACGGCCGCTTCGTCCCCAACCTGACGTTCGGCCCCGACGTGATCGCCGCCTGCCGCCCGCATGCCGCCATCCCGTTCGAGGCCCACCTGATGGTCGAAGAGCCCGACGAGCTCATGGGCCGCTACGTCGAGGCCGGGTGTTCGCTGTTGCTCGTCCACGCCGAGTCGACCCGCCACCTGCACCGCTCGCTCGGCCGGGTGCGCGAGCTCGGGGCGCAGGCCGCGGTCGCCCTCAACCCCGCCACGCCGGCCGAGTCGATCGCCAACGTGCTCGACCTGTGCGCGATGGTGCTGGTCATGACCGTGAACCCGGGTTTCGGCGGTCAGGACTACATCGCCACGATGGAGCCGAAGATCACCCAGATCCGGCGCATGATCGTCGACGGCGGCCACGACTGCGACCTCGAGGTCGACGGCGGCATCGGTCCCGCCACGATCCAGGGTGCGGCGCGCGCCGGCGCCAACGTGCTCGTGGCGGGGTCGGCCCTCTACCGCGATCCGCTGGGTCTCGACCACGCCGTCAGCGAGCTGCGCGAGCTCGCCACCTCCGCCCGATGACCCCCAGGGAGAACACGATGTCCGATTTCCTCGACAAGGCGAAGGACGTGGCCAAGGACCTCAGCGTCAAGGCCAAGGACACCGTCACCGAGCACTCCGACAAGATCGACGACGGCATCGACAAGGCGGCCGAGTTCGTCGACGAGAAGACGAAGGGCAAGTACACCGACAAGATCGGCACCGTGCAGTCGAAGGCCCACGACGCCGTCGGCAAGCTGGCGGAGAGCAAGGGCGGCGACACGGGCGGCGACACACCGCCGGCGTGAGACCGCACCGGACGCGAGTGCGCCCGCCCCCGGAGGGGCGGGCGCTCACGCGATCGGGGCGATCACAGATGTCGGGTCAGAGCATCTCGCCGCGCTTGACGATCACGTTGTCGATCAGGCCGTACTCCTTGGCCTGCTCGGCGGTGAACCACCGGTCGCGCTCGGAGTCGGTCGAGATCTGCTCGACCGTCTGACCGGTGTGGAAGGCGATGCGCTCGGCCATGAGCTGCTTGACGTACAGCAGCTGCTCGGCCTGGATGGCGATGTCGGCCGCCTGTCCCCGGAAGCCGCCGGAGGGCTGGTGCATCATGATGCGGGCGTGCGGCAGGGCGTAGCGCTTGCCGGTGGCCCCCGCACACAGCAGGAACTGGCCCATCGACGCCCCGAGGCCCATGCACACGGTGGCGACGTCGGGCTCGATGAACTGCATCGTGTCGTAGATGGCCATGCCGGCCGTGACCGACCCGCCAGGGCTGTTGATGTACAGCCACACGTCTTCGTCGGACTCGTCGCCCGCCAGGTGCAGCAGCTGGGCGCACACGACGTTGGCGATGTCGTCGTCGACCTCGGTGCCGAGGAAGATGATGCGCTCCCGCAGGAGCCGGTTGAAGATCTCGTGCGTAGGGCTGACGAGAGAGGCGTTCTGCGCGGTCGGGGTGATCAAGCTCACGGCCGCAGAGGGTAGCGGCGTCTGAGCCTCCTGCCGCACCCGACCGCCCCCACGCCCCCCACAGGGACGTCAGCCCTAAGCTGAGCAGCCGAGCCGGCGTAGCCCAACGGCAGAGGCGCGACCCTTAGGAGGTCGTCAGTGTGGGTTCGAATCCCACCGCCGGCACCGATGTGACGCCCGGCGCGGGTGCCAGGCGTTCGGGGTGGCGACGCCAGCGCAACCCGGCCGCCGTGCTGCCCACGGCCTTCGCGGGCATCGGCCAGCTCCTGGCGGGCGGCCGGCGAGGGCGGGGTGGCCCCGGACGACGCTCGAGCTTCGGTC
>Ga0233385_1001354_pt1 | contig 10158 bp, 9 predicted proteins | sample ElkDunMinimDraft_16_FD_191543 | JGI IMG/M metagenome (GOLD analysis project Ga0233385, IMG submission 191543) | Fecal eukaryotic communites from dung pellets of Tule Elk in California, USA - Elk Dung G36 | ecosystem: Host-associated > Mammals > Digestive system > Large intestine > Fecal | place... | reverse complement strand
TCGCGAGGACGCCCGCCGTCGTGCCCCACGCGAGCAGGTCGATCGCGCCCGGCACCAGCGCCGTCGGGTCGGACGTCTCGCCGTCCGCGAGCGCGCCGTACACCACGAAGGTCGCGATCAGGACGAGGGAGTTCAGCACCGGGGCGAACGCCGGCCAGAAGAACCGGCGGTGCGCCTGCAGCACGCCGTACAGCAGCACGGTGAGCCCGTACACGGGGACCTGCACGGAGAAGACCAGCACGAAGTACCGCACGGTCGCCGCCAGCACGGGGTCGTCCCTGCTCGCGACCGCCGCCACGACGCCGCTCAGCGCCGCGAGGAGGACGCCGAGCGGGACCAGGACGAGCAGGACCCACCCGAGCGCCGCCGACACGAGGCGGTCGATCTGCGCGCGGTCGGCGCGTGCCACGGGCGCGGCCAGCAGCGGCACGACGGCGCCGGCGAGGGCCCCACCGGCCGCGACCTCGAAGAGCACGTTGGGCAGGAGGTTGGCCGCGTTGTACGCGTCGGCGATCGCCTCGTGCCCGACGGTCCCGTTGAGGACGAGGGTGCGCACGAGCCCGAGCACCCGGCTGAGGACGGTGACGACCGCGATCATCGCCGCCGCGCCGAGCAGCCCCTGGACGGCGCTGCGCAGACCCGCACGGGTCATGGCGTCGCGCCCACGCCCGCCCGGGGCGCAGCGGGGCGCCGCCCCCACGCGTCGATCTCGCGCAGCACCGGCGTGCGCTCGATGACGCGGGTGAAGCTGACCCGCTCGCTGACGAGGGTCAGGCCGACGACGCCGGCGAGCGCCGCGAGCCGCACGGGGCGCGGCGCACCGAGCACCAGCGCCGTGCCCAGCGCCGCGCCCAGGGCGTTCGCCCCGGAGTCGCCGAGCATGTCCGTCTCGGCGAGGTCGGCCTCGACGGCGGTCGAGGCCGCGCCGAGCACCGCGCACGCCGCCACGCCACCGCCGGTGCCCACGAGCGGCGCCGCCGCCAGGGAGACGGCCTTCAGGGCACGTCCCGGGCGCAGGTCGAGCAGGTTGACGAGGTTGGCGGTGCCGGCCACCAGTGCCGCTGACGCCAGGGTGTCCACCGCACGGGCGGCAGGACGGGTGGCGGCACCGCCGCCGGGCGGGGCCAGCGCGGCCGCCGCGAGGGCGCTCGCCCCGATGCCGAGCACCTTCAGCCCGCCGGTGGTCAGGTGCCCGCGCGCGAGGGCGCCGAGGTGCCCGCGCAGGCCCTTGGCACGCGTCCCGGGGTCCTCGCGCAGGTCGTCGACCAGGCCGAAGGCACCGGCGCCCAGGACGGCCGTCGCGGTCGCGGCTGTCGCGCGCAGACCGCCCGCGCCGGCGAGCGCACCGGAGAGGACGCCGACGGCGACCGCCGGACCCTCCAGCAGGCTGACGGGCTCACCGCGGTGGTTGGTACGCGTCCACGTCGCGGCGCCGCCCGGCGGCTGCCAGTCCAGCCCACCGCGCGCCGCGGCCGTGACCGCGGCGGCGACGAGCGCGGCCGCGGGCCGGCCTGCGCGGCTCATCCCTCACCGCCGGCCGGGTCGGGCACCTCGCCCTGCGCGCCGGCGTCGTCGGTCTCGGGCACGACGGGCGTGCGGTCCACGGGCGGGAGCTGGACCGCCGGCGGCAGCGTCTCCAGCCCGTCCCCGTAGCCGTAGTGCCCGGGCTGGTCGGCGATCGCGGCGGCGAGCGCGAGCGGCACCACCACCTGCCCGCTGACGATCGCGACGTCGGCGACGGTGGTCACGGTGTCGGCGAGCGCGTCGTCACCGCGCACGGCGGCGACCAGGTCGTCGCCGTCCGTCCCGGTCCCGGCGACGACGGCCCCTTCGGAGAGCCGCTGGGCCGCGGCCGCCAGCGCGAGCTGGGCGTCGAAGGTCACGGGCGTCGGCGCGGCCGTCGCGTCGCTGTCCGCCGGCTCGGCCGGCGTACCGGCGACGACCACCACGGCGTCCGCCGGGCGGGTCACGTCCTGGGCGTACGACACCAGCGGCCGGTCACCCGCCGCGAGCACGTCGAGCAGGGACGATGCGTTCTCCGACAGCGTGTCGGGCGCCGCGGAGTCGGCGCCGACGAGCCCGGAGACGAGCGCCTCGGCGAGCTCGGCGTCCGCACCGGCGTCGGCTGCCGGCGGCTGGTCGAGGTAGGACATGACCGTGCCCGCCAGGGTCCGGCGGTACGTCGCCATCGCGGGGTCGGTCCACGCCTCGTCCACCGTCACCGTCGCCGAGATCTCGGCACCGGCCTGGGTGAACCGCTCGACGAGCGCCGCGACGTCGTCCTCGGGGACGTCGTCGACGAGCACCAGCGCGACGCGACGGTCGGTCAGGGCGCCCGCGAGCAGGCGCTCCCCGGAGGCGGAGGCGAACGCGTTCGCGGCGGCCAGGTCGCCGCCGGTGCGGTCCAGCTCGGATCGCAGGCCCTCCTTCTCGGCGCGCAGCGCCTCGACCTGGCCGGTCAGGGTGTCGCCGATGGTCTCCTTCAGCGGGCCGGCGCCGAGGGCGATGCCGACGGCGAGCGCGAGGAACACGGAGATGAGGGAGACGATGTGGTACCGGAAGTCGATCACGGGGTGTGCTCTCGGTCGGGTGCGCGACGGATCGCGGCGGGACGTGCGAACGGGGCGCCGCGCAGGCCGGGGTCGGGGGCGCGGCGGGCGGGGGCGGTCACGGCGATCCGCCGAGCAGCGAGCCGACCCACGACAGCAGGTCGTCGACGCGCGCACCGACGAGGCCGATCAGGGTCTGCCCGGCGGCCGTGGAGGCCAGCGCCACGCCGAGTGCCAGCAGCCCTGCCATGACGAGCAGCGTCAGCTGCACGTTGGAGATGCGGTGCTGGTAGAGCTGGGACACACCCTTGGCGTCGACGAGCTTGCCGCCGACGCGCAGCCGGGTGAGGAACGTGCTGGCCATGCCGGAGCGGCCCTTGTCGAGGAACTCCACGAGGGTGGCGTGCGTGCCGACCGCGACGATGAGCTCGGCGCCCTTGTCGTCGGCCAGCAGCATCGCCACGTCCTCGCTGGTGCCCGTGGCGGGGAACACCACGTACGGCACGCCGAGCTCCTCGACGCGGGCGATGCCCGGCGCGCGGCCGTCACGGTAGGCGTGCACCACGATCTCGGCGCCGCACCGCAGCGCCCGGTCGGACACCGAGTCCATGTCGCCGACGACCATGTCGGGTCGCCAGCCGGCGTCGAGGATCGCGTCGGCGCCGCCGTCCACCCCGATGAGCACCGGCCGGTACTCGCGGATGTACGGACGCAGCGTGACGAGGTCCTCCTTGTAGTGGTAGCCCCGCACGACGATGAGGACCTGACGACCCTCGATGCGCGTGTCGATGTCCGGCACCCCGACGCCGTCGAGCAGGAGCTCACGCTCCCGGCGCAGGTAGTCCATCGTGTTGGCCGCGAAGGACTCCAGCTGCACCGACAGCCCCTCGCGCGCCTCGGCCATCGTCGCCGCCACGCTCTGCGCGGTCTGGGCGACGCCCTCGGCGACGAGCGTGTCACCGTCGTGGACGGCGTTGTCGACGACCCGCAGCACACGACCCTCGGTGATCGCCATGACGTCGGGACCGAGGTCGTCGATCAGCGGGATGCCCGCCTCGACGAGGATCTCGGGCCCGAGGTTGGGGTAGCGGCCGGACGTCGACTTGGCGGCGTTGAGGACGGCGGCGGGCTGGCACGCGACGAGCGCCTCGGCGGACACGCGGTCCAGGTCGAGGTGGTCGATCACGGCGATGTCGCCGGGCTTGAGCCGCTTGGTCAGCGCCTTGGTGCGGGGGTCGACACGGGCAGGGCCGACGACCTCGGCATCATCGGTCGCGGGCGTGCGGCGGCGAAGGGAGACTCTCATCGCGGATCATCGTCCCACGGACTGGGCCAACAGCTCCGCCGCGTGCGCGCGTGCCGTGGCCGAGTCGTCCTGCCCGGAGAGCATCCGGGCCAGCTCGCGCACCCGCTCCTCGCCGTCCACCTCGCGCACGTCGGACTCCGTCACCACGTCGACGCCGTCGGCCACGGACTTGGAGACCACCAGGTGACGGTCGGCGAAGGCGGCGACCTGCGCCAGGTGGGTGACGACGAGCACCTGCGTGCCCTGCGCGAGCCGCGCGAGCCGCTCCCCGACCTGCGTCGCGGCGCGGCCGCCGACGCCGGCGTCGACCTCGTCGAACACGAACGTCCCGGGCGTCGCCGCCCCGGAGCCGTCCGCGGTCGCGAGCGCGACCTCGAGGGCGAGCATGACGCGGGAGAGCTCACCGCCCGACGCCCCCTTGCCGAGCGCCCGCGCCGGGGCGCCCGCGTGCGGGACGAGCAGCATCTCGACGTGGTCGGCACCGTGCGGGCCGGGCTCGTCGGCCGGGCGCACGACGACCTCGAGGTGCGCCCCGCCCATGGCCAGGCTCGCCAGCTCCTCGGTGACCGCCTGCGCGAGCCGCACGGCGGCCTCGGTGCGGGTGGCCGTGATCGTCGCGGCCAGCTCACGCAGCCGCTCGTCGAGCGCGTCGCGCTGCTCCGTGAGCTCGGCGACGCGCTCCTGCCCGCCGTCGAGGTCCAGCAGCCGCTGCGAGGCGTCCTGCGCCCACGCGAGCACGGCCGCGACGTCCTCGCCGTAGCTGCGGGTCAGGCCGGTCAGCTCGGCACGCCGGCGCTGCACGGCGTCGAGCCGTGCCGGGTCGGCCTGCAGGTCCTGCGCGTACGCCGAGAGCTCGGCCGCGAGGTCGGCCAGCAGGTACCCCGCCTCGGCGGCGCGGGTCGCCAGGTCGGCGAGCGCCCGGTCGTGGTGCCCGGCGTGCTCCAGGGAGCGCCGCGCCTCCTCGACCAGCACGACGGCCGCGGCGCCCACGTCCGCCGCGTCCTCGTCCCCCACGAGCGCGGCGTGCGCCCCGGCGGCCGCGGCACGCAGGTCCTCGGCGTTGCCGAGCCGCTCGGCCTCGGCGGCCAGCTCGAGGTCCTCCCCGGGCTGCGGCGCGACGCGCTCGACCTCGGCCAGGCCCAGGCGCAGCAGCTCGGCCTCCCGGGCACGCTCCTGGGCGTGCGCGACCCGGTCGTCGAGCTCCGCCTGCACGCGCACCCGCTGCGCCCACGTCGCGGCGTGCCGCGCGAGCACCTCGGCGTGCGCGGGCCCCGCGAACGCGTCGAGGGCGGCGCGCTGCCGGGCGGCGGAGCGCAGCCGCATCTGGTCGGCCTGGCCGTGGACCGTCACGAGCTCCTCGGCGATCTCCGCGAGGACGCCCTGCGGCACGGACCGCCCGCCGAGGTGGGCCCGGGAGCGTCCCGGCGAGTCGGGCGTCCCGGCGCTGACGGTGCGCAGCACGACCAGCGACCCGTCGTCGTCCACGTCGGCACCGGCCTCGCGGGCGCGCTCGAGCGCGGGCGACCCCGCGGGCAGCAGGACGCGCCCCTCCACGGCGGCGCCCGCGGCGCCGGTCCGCACGGTCGCCGGGTCGGCGCGCCCGCCCAGGAGGAGCCCGAGCGCGGTGAGCACCATCGTCTTGCCGGCACCGGTCTCACCGGTGAGCACCGTCAGGCCGGGGCCGAGCCGCACGTGCGCACGCCCGATGACGCCCAGGTCCTCGATCCGGATCTCGTCGATCACGACGTACCGTCCTCGTCACCGCTGCGGGCACCGCGCCAGCCCACGACCGGCAGGTCGAACTTCTGGACGAGCCGCGTCGTGAACGGCGCGGGGTAGAGCCGTGCGAACCGCACGGGCACGTCGCTGACGCTGACCTCCATGCGGGTCCCCCGCGCGACGGGTAGCTGCCGGCGCCCGTCGCAGGTGACCACCGCGGTGGACGGGGACCGCTCGATGACCTCCACCGCCAGCACGCTGCTCGGACCCATGACCAGCGGCCGGGCGAAGAGCGTGTGCGCCGCCAGGGGCACCATGACGGTCCCGCGCACGTCCGGCCAGACGACCGGCCCCCCGGCCGAGAACGCGTGCGCGGTGGAGCCGGTCGCGGACGCGGCGATGAGACCGTCGCAGCCGAACGACGACAGCGGACGGCCGTCGACCTCGACGACCACCTCGATCATCCGCGCGGGGTCCGTCTTCTCCAGCGCCGCCTCGTTGAGGGCCCAGGCGGTCCGCACCGTGCCGTCGGCGTCGACCAGCCGCACGTCCAGGGTGACGCGCTCCTCGACCGCGTAGTCGCCGTCCGCCAGGCGCTGCACGGCGGTCGCGACGTCCGCCGGCTCGATCTCGGCCAGGAAGCCCACGTGCCCGAGGTTGACACCGAGCAGCGGCACGTCCGTGCCCCGGGTGAGCTCGGCGGCCCGCAGGATGGTGCCGTCCCCCCCGAGCACGACGGCCAGCTCGAACGGCGGCAGCTCGTCGGCGGTCGTGTGCTGGGACGCGGTGACCGGTTCGACGTCCGCGTCGCGCAGGGCGCGCAGCACGGCCTCGGTGGCGTCCAGCGCCTCGGGCCGACCGCTGTGCCGGACGACGAGCGCACGCCGCGTCACCGGGCACCTCCGGCGCCCGATGCCCGCTGCCCAGCGCCGTGACGGACCGTGTCGGGGTCCAGTGCGGTCGCCACGGCCGCGGCGACGGCCGCTGCCACGTCCGACGAGGACGCACCGGCGGCGGCCGCACCCGGGCCCTGCGCCCAGAGCACGAACTCGACGTTCCCGTGGGTGCCGGGCAGCGTGCTCGGGCGCACGTCGCGCACCACCGCACCCGACGCGACGGCCCGCTCGCACACGGTCCTCACGGCTTCCGCCCACAGCCGGGGGTCGCGCACCACGCCGTCGGAGCCGAGCCGCTCCCGGCCCACCTCGAACTGGGGCTTGACGAGCAGCACCAGGTCGGCCGCGTCCTCGGCCACCGCCAGCAGCGGGTCGATCACGAGCGTCAACGAGATGAAGGAGAGGTCGGCGACCACGAGGCCCGGCGCCGGGACGACGTCACCGGACCGCAGGTCCCGGACGTTGACGTGCTCCCGGACCTCGACCCGCGGGTCGTCGCGCAGCCGCGGCACCAGCTGCCCGTGCCCGACGTCGACCGCGACGACGTGAGCCGCGCCGCGACGCAGCAGCACGTCCGTGAAGCCGCCGGTGCTGGCGCCGGCGTCGAGGCAGTGCCTGCCGGCCACGACCGGGCCCGCGGTGCCGTACCCGTCGAGGGCGTCCGCGAGCTTGTGCGCCGCCCGCGAGGCGTACCCGGGATCGGAGGGGTCGGTCTCGACGTGGACGTCCTGGCGGTCGTCGACGGTCGTCGCGCCACGGCGGACGGCAGCACCGTCCACCCGCACGCGGCCGGACGCGAGCAGCTGGGCCGCGTGACCGCGCGAGCGCGCGAGCCCTCGGCGGACGAGCTCGCTGTCGAGCCGTGCCCTGGTCATGGTCGCCGTCATCCCTCGGCGTCCGCCAACCGGTCCTGGAGCGCCGTGTGCACGTCCTCGAAGGTGGTGAGCTGGACGCGCAGGTCCTGCTTCTCGACGCCGGCGAGCCGGGTCAGGGCCTCGTCGACGGCGGGGTCGCCGGAGGTCGGCACCGCCCCCGGCACCGTCGGCTCCTGCACGGGCTCGCTCACGTCACGTCCTCCTCACGACCACCACGGACGCCCGTCCGCGGCCGGGCCGCGGCACCCGGGGGTGCCGCCGGCACCGGCCGGGCGCGCGCTCGCCCACGGTACCCGGCGCTCGCCGCCGCGGGGCGGTCGCCCACAGGTCGGCGCGGTCAGCGCAGCAGCTCGGGCACCGACGCCGGGTCCGGGCCGGCACCACGGTCCGCGGCGTCCCAGGCGGCCGCGCACGCGGCACGCACCAGGTCCACCGGGTCGTCGGGCAAGCCGTCGACCTCGAGGACGGCGTCCACGACGCGGGCGGCGGCCCCCCGGCACACCCACCACCCGGCGTCGACCGCGGGCTCGGGGTGCGGCGTGAGCAGCGCCCGCAGGTCCGCGGCCAGGTAGTGCGGTCGCTCGCCCGGCACCGCGAGCACGGCGTCGCGCGCGGTGCTCACGCCCGTGAGCACGTGCAGCCCCGGCATGTCCCCCGCCCGCGCGCCGGCCAGGTCGGTGTCGAGCCGGTCCCCCACGACCAGCGGCCTGCTCGCCCCGGCACGGTCGACGGCCAGGCGGTACATGGTCGGCGACGGCTTGCCGGCGCTCGACGGCTCCACACCGGTCGCGGCCCGCACGGCACCGACCAGCGCACCGTTGCCGGGCGCGAACCCGCGTGCCGTCGGCAGGCTCAGGTCGAGGTTCGACGCCACGTGCCAGGCACCGCGCTGGACGGCGTACGCGGCCTCGGCGAGCTGGGTCCAGCCCACGTCCGCGGCATAGCCCTGCACCACGGCCACGGGCTCGTCGTCCGCGGACCCGACGATGCGGTAGCCCTTCGCCGCCACCGCCGTGTGCAGCCCTGCCCCGCCGACGACGAGCACCGGCTCACCAGCCGGCACCCGCGTCGCGAGGAGCTCGGCGGCCGCCTGCGCCGCCGTCATCACCTCGTCGGGCCGCGTCGGGATGTCGAGCCCCGTCAGCTGCTCGGCGACCGCCTCCGGCTCGCGTGACGCGTTGTTCGTCACGAAGACGAGCCGCATGCCCGCGGCACGTGCACCCGCCAACCCCTCGGCGGCGCCGTCGATAGGGTGGTGCCCCCGGTACGCGACGCCGTCCAGGTCCACGAGCGCCAGGTCGTACCGCTCGGCGAGCGGCACGTCGCAGCCGATCAGGCCGCGCGCGCTCACCGCGCCCCCTCCGCGGGTCCGTCGCCCTCCCCGTCCGCGACGTCGGTGGCGACGTCGGTCGCGGGCGTGGGCGCAGGCTGCGGCTCGGGCTCGACCTCGCCGGCCCGGCCGTCCTCGTCGGCGACGTCCTCGGACACGTCCTCGTCGAGCACGTCCTCGGACACGTCCTCGTCAGGGACGTCCTCCTCGGTCTCGTCCTGCGTCGACGACCCCGCGGCCGGCTCGTGATCCTCGGCGGGCTCGTCCGCCAGGTCGTAGACCACGACGTCCTCGTCCTGCGTGACGTTGCCCGCGGCCTCGTCGAGGATCTCCTGCGGGTACGCGGCGAGCTCGGCAGCGGCGTCGTCCGGACGGCCGGCGGCCTCGAGGGCCGCTGCGCGAGCCTGCGCGACGCGGGCGGCAAGGAGCCCGCGCGCCGCGCGGACCAGGGGTGCGGAGAGCGCCGCGACGGCGGCCTCGGCCTGGCCGAGGTCGAGACGCGCACCGCTGACGACCATCGCCATCTCGATCTGCGTGTCCGCCGGGAGCGTCTGCGCCTCGGGCTCCTGCGAGAGGGTGATCGCCCGCTCGGGGCGACCCAGGCCTCGCTCGCAGTCCGCCATCACGGCCAGGTGCTCGGACGAGCCGTTGAGCCGTCGCACCGTGCGCAGCTCTCGCAGCGCCTCGGCGTACCGACCGGTGCGGTACGCCGCGAGCCCGGCGGCCTCGCGCACGACGTCCACGCGCCCGGCGCGGCGCACCGCGGCCTGTGCGTGCTCGTACGCGGCCTCGGGGTCCTCGTCGATGAGCCGTCCGACCATGACCAGGTGGCGGCCCACGCGCTCCGCGTTCTCCTTGCTCAGCGTCCGCAGCGGCCCCCGTGCGTCGCGGTCGAGCATCGAGAACGTCACGTCCTCCGGGATCACGGGGTCCGGGACCCGGGCCTCGCGCTCGTCGGGCGTCGGGCGGGCGGTGGCACGGTCGCCGAAGCGGGGGGCGCCGCCCGTCGCGGGCCGCGCATCCCTCCCGTACGGACGGCTGCCGCCTGCGGGACGACCCGCGCGGTCACCGAAGGACGGGCGCTCGGAGGAGGGACGACGGTCACGGTCACCGAACGCGGGACGACCCGCGCGGTCACCGAAGGACGGGCGCTCGGACCGCTGACCCGACGACGGACCACGGTCGCGGTCGCCGAAGGCGGGACGGGCCGGGCGGTCGGAGGAGGGACGACGGTCACGGTCACCGAACGCGGGACGACCCGCGCGGTCACCGAAGGACGGGCGCTCGGACCGCTCGCCGGAGGACGGACGGCGGTCACGGTCACCGAAGGCCGGGCGCTCCGTCCGCCCACCCGAGGGACCGCGTCGGTCCTGGTCCCCGAACGGCGGACGGCCGGGCCGCTCGGACGCAGGACGGTCAGCACGACCGCTCGACGACTGGTTGCGGTCCCGCTCACCGAAGGCGGGACGGCCCGGCCTCTCGG
>Ga0233385_1001350_pt1 | contig 10180 bp, 9 predicted proteins | sample ElkDunMinimDraft_16_FD_191543 | JGI IMG/M metagenome (GOLD analysis project Ga0233385, IMG submission 191543) | Fecal eukaryotic communites from dung pellets of Tule Elk in California, USA - Elk Dung G36 | ecosystem: Host-associated > Mammals > Digestive system > Large intestine > Fecal | place... | reverse complement strand
CGCCGGCAGCGCTCGGCTGCACCTGGACACCGGAGCCGGCGGCAGCACCAGGAGGCATGTCGATCGGGACGGCGAGCACGGCGTACCGGCCGGTGTCGGCCTGCTGGGCGAGAAGCTCGTCGGCCCCAGCGGCGAGCAGGGTCTGGCCGGCCACCGTCCCCGTCAGGTACGGCACCGCGGCGACGGTCCGGCCCAGCTCCTCCAGTACCACCGCGCTTTCCCGCAGGCTCGCCCCGGCGCCGCCCAGCCGCTCCGGCAGGGCCAGGTCCGCCAGCCCCATCTCAGTGGCGAGCACCCGCCAGAGCCGGCGGTCCGGTGCGGTGGTCCGCAGGACGTGCTGCCACGGACTCAGCGTGGCGAGGGCGGCGCGCACCTCGGCACGGAGCTGCTGCCGCAGTTGCGCGTCGTGCGGGTCGACGCTCATCGCGGCAGGTCCTTCCAGGCGACTGCGATGTCGGCGCGCGGCTCGGCGGGGAGCTTCAGCACCCGGTCGGCGACGACACCGCGCAGGATTTCCGAGGTCCCGCCCTCGATGGAGTTGCCGCGGGCCCGCAGGTACCGATAGCCAGGGGTGCGGCCGAGCAGGTCGACGCCCTCCGGGCGGCGCATCGTCCAGTCGTCGTAGCGCAGTCCTTCCGCGCCGAGCAGTTCCAGCTCCAGACCGGTGATCTGCTGCGTCAGTGTGGCGTAGGAGAGCTTCACCGCCGAGCCCTCCGGTCCGGGATCGCCGGCGGCGGCCTGCGTGCCGACCATCAGCGCGGTCAGCCGGACCGCCTCGGCCCGGATCCATAGCCGGACCAGCTCGTCGTGCAGCCCGGGTGTACGCCGCTGCGGGTTGGCACGCCAGGCCTCGGCGAGCACACCGATCATGCCGCCCTCCCGGGGGCGGCTGCGGCCGCCGATGGCGACCCGCTCGTTCATCAGGGTCGTACGGGCGACCTGCCATCCGTCGCCGACCGCGCCCAGGCGCAGGGTGTCCGGGATCCGCACGTCGGTCAGGAAGACCTCGTTGAACTCCGCCTCGCCGGTGATCTGCCGCAGCGGCCGGACCTCCACGCCGGGACGGGACATGTCGCAGACGAAGTAGGTGAGCCCCTGGTGCTTGGGCAGCTCGGGATCGGTGCGGGCCAACAGGAGACCCCAGCGTGCCCGGTGCGCCAGCGAGGTCCAGACCTTCTGCCCGGTGACGATCCAGTCCTCGCCGTCGCGCACCGCGCGGGTCGCCACGCCCGCCAGATCAGAGCCGGCGCCCGGTTCGCTGAAGAGCTGGCACCAGATCTCCTCACCGGTCCAGAGTGGCCGCAGCAGTCGCAGCGCGAGGTCCACTCCGGCGTGGCGCAGGATCGTCGGGGCGGCCATGCCCAGACCGATGGCGTTGCGGTGCGGGTCGTTGGCGGGCGTCCCGGCAGCGGCGAACGCCTCGTCGACCACCGGCTGGAGGGCCCGGGGGGCGTGCAGTCCGCCCAGCCCCGGCGGAAAGTGGATCCAGGCGAGACCGGCGTCGAAGCGGGCCCGCAGAAAGGCCGCTGGATCGCCGACCGGACCGTACCCCCGCAGGAACTGCGCCACCAGGGCGCGCGCCTCGTCCGCCTCCACCGCCACCCACCCTGCTGGATGCACTATCAGTGCAATTAGTTGTGCGCGGCCCGTCAGGGCAGCCCGTGCAGCCCATTGTCCGGACCGCGCATCTGCGCCGGCATCGGCAGAATCGCCGGTCCGGGACCGCCCCGGCCGGCGCCGCAGGCCGGGGCGTCCGGACCGTTACGCGCCGGCCGCGAGTGCGGCGAGCAGTTCCCGCTCGCGCTGCGGGCTCAGCCCCGCCTTGCGCGGGCGCTCCAGGCCCAGCTCCCGCTCCCAGCGCAGCGTGTCGGCGATCAACTCCGCCCGTGGGCGGTGACGCAACCCCGCGGCGACGGCAGCAGCGCCACTGCGCGCCTGCCACCCGGCCGCCTCCGGGTCGGCCATCCACATGCTCAGCGACTCCGGCCCCATGTACTCGGTCACCCCCTGCGCCAACAGCCACGCCGAGGACGCGGGTACCACCGGGCCGGTGTGCCCACCGATGCGCCGCGACAGTTCCAGCCACTGGCCGAAGTCCACGATCGGGCCCACCGCGTTGAACGCGCCGACGGTCCCGCCCTCGGCGCAGTCGAGCAACCAGGCGGCGAGATCGCGGACGTCGACCACCTGGGTCGGCTCCTGCGGAGTGTCCGGCACCAGCATCGGCTCCTCGGGCGCCCGCGCCGCCCGCGCCACCCAGTGCCCGCAGCGGTCCCACAGGTCACCCGGGCCCCCGATCAGGCCCGCGCGGGCGATCAACAGCCGCTCCCCCACGGCTTGGCGGCTCGCCTGCTCGCAGGCCGCCTTGGCAGGTCCGTACTCGGCCCGGGTCACCTCATCGAGGTCGGTCGGCTGCCACGTCTGGGCGGACTCGTCGGCACCGAGCTCGGCCTGGGAGGCGTAGACGTTGCCGGAGGAGAGATAGCTCCAGTGCCCCGCCCGGTCGGCCAGCGCCCGCAGCGCGCCACGGACGAAGCCCGGCTGCCAGGACACCTCGACGACAGCGTCCCAGTGCCGGCCCGTCAACGCCCGGTACGCGTCCGGATCACGCCGGTCGGCGACGACCAGCCGCGATCCGGGGGCGACGGCACCGCTCTCTCCGCGCGCCAGACAGGTGACCGCGTGTCCCCGCGCCAGCGCCTGGGCGGCGATCTCCCGTCCCACCCAGGCCGTACCCCCGAGCACCAGAATCTCCATCGGTCGATGGGAACACCGCGCTCCACGGCGCACCAGCCCTGTTCACCCAGGGCACAACCCGCGGCGCGTCACTTCTCAGCGCAGGTTCACCGCCACCCACTCGGCGAGCACCCGTGCGCAGTCGTCGACCGACTCCTGCCAGGTACGCGCCGCACCCTCGCCCGCGTCGTCACTGACCTGCTTGATCAGCCGGCACGGCACCCCCGCCTGCGCGGCGGCCCAGGCCACCGCGTACCCCTCCATGTCGACGAGGTCGGCCCGCTCGGCGAGCCGGGCGCGGGCGGCCTCTGCGGAGACGAAGAGATCACCGGTGGCGAGCACCGGCCCGGCCGGGCCGAGAACGAGCGGGCTGCCGTAGGTGCGGCCGGTGAGCGTCCGCAACAGCGTGGTGTCCAGGTCGTGCTGCAGGACCGTGCCGATCTCGTGCAACCCGCTCCGGCCGGGCCGCAGCGCCCCGGCGGTGCCCAGGTTGACCACGGCGGCGGGCCGCGCGCCGGCGAGTACCGCGCTGACGGCGGTCGCGGCGAGCACCTTGCCCATCCCGGTGATCAGCACCGGCAATGCCTCGTCGAGGTGGGCAGCCTCCTCCTCGGCGGCGAGTACGAGCAGCGGGCGGTCGGCAGTGATCTCTCCACGCAGGCGCATCCGGTCATCCTAGGTTCCACCCGGTGGCGTTCGGGTGCTCGCCGGCCCCTGCCCGGCGCTGCCGGCGGCGCAGCCGCGACTCCTCGGCGACGATCACGCCGACAAGGACCGTCAGGGCCAGGAGGTAGGCGCCCAACGCCGGCATCCGCATCCCGAGCGGCACCAGGATGAGCAGGACCGCCGCACCGGTGAAGCGGGCGCCTCCGTACCGCCCGAAGATGCTCCGCTTGAACAGGCCGTGCCCGACGAGGAAGAGCGCCGCGCCACCGTAGATGGTCGCCACCACCGCACCCCCGGCGCGTACTCCCGGGTCACTGATCATCAGCTCGTCCCCGGCCGCGGTGACGATGATCCCGGCCACCATCGGCACGTGGTAGTAGGTGAAGGCGGAGCGCCCGAGCCGTCCGGGATCGCCGGAGTTGCTGATCGCCTCGCTGGCCGCGTCGGCCGTGCGGTCGAAGTAGATCCACCAGAAGGCAACCGTGGCGAAGAAGGCCACGGCGAGCGCCAGGGCGTTCAGCGGGCGGATCCGCAGGCCACCGAAGTCCGCGCCGATCACCAGAATCGACTCGCCGAGGGCGATCATCACGAAGAGCTGGCAGCGCTCGGCGAGGTGGCCACCGCTGATCCGCCACTGGTCGGTGTTGGCGCTGCCCAGCGTCGGCAGATAGAACCCGACCGCGGCGGCGGTGAGGTCGATGACCACGGCGACGCCCCAGCAGACGATGCGGGCACCGGACGGCAGGAACGCCCCGAGGAGCCAGAAGACACCGCTTACGCTGCGCCAGACCAGGATCCGCACGAAGTTGCGCCGCAGCCGGTGCGCACCGCGCAGCAGCAGCACCACGGCCGCCGTGCGCCCGACCTGCACCGCCACGTACGCCGCGGCGAACCAGATCCCGTCGTGGTGGTACGCCTCGGGCAGCACCGATGCCATCACCAGACTGAGCAGCATCACCGCCACCAGCATGGTGCGCACGCTGGGCCGGTCGGGATCGAACCAGTTGGTCACCCAGGCGGTGTCGACCCAGGCCCACCAGAGGGCGAAAAGGAGGATCAGCGTCTTCGCCCCGCCTGCCGGGGAGAGGTCCCCGAGCAGCAGATCGGTGAGCTGGGTGACTGCCAGGACGTAGACGAGGTCGAAGAAGAGCTCGACGTAGGTGACCTCGACTTCGGTCTCCCGCCGGCGCAGCGGCTGGTCGGGCGGCTCCGCCGACACAGCGTCCCCCGCTGTGGCCATCAGCCCTGCCCGTGTCGGCTGTACCGGCAGTCACGGCTCCGCACCCGGTCAGCGTACGGAGCCGCGGCCGGTTACCGCGCAATTTCCCCGCTTTGCGTGCCTGTGGTCGGCCGGGGCCTTCGGCGGCGCCGGTCACTCCCAGCGGAAGAAGCGCGCCGCCAGCGCCGCGAAGCCGCCGGTGAAGGCGAGCATGACCATCACGTGCAGCAGGCTCGGCCACTGCCCGGCCCAGGCGTCCTGCATCGCCTGCGAGGCCGCCCCCAGCGGCGTGTAGTCGGCGATGCGGCGCACCGCGTCGGGCATGGCCGGGCCGGGCGTCCAGACCCCGGCGGCGAAGAGCATCGGATAGTAGACCAGGCTGCCGATACCGACGGAGGAGCTGGTGCTGGGGCTGATCGCCGCGACGAAGAGACCCACCGAGACCATCGCCGTGGAGCCGAGCACAAAGGCCAGCAGCAGCCCGGCGACGTTGGCCGGCCAGACGACGTCGAAAGCCAGCCAGGCCGTACCCAGGGCAAGTGCCACCCCGGCGATCAGGGCCGCGACGTTGACCACCATCTGGGCGCAGAGCAGCGCGATCGGGGTCACCGGAGTGGCCGACAGCCGGCGCAGGATCCCCCGCTCCCGGCTGGTGACCAGGGTGGGGAGCAGGGTCACCATCGCGACCGTGCCGATGGCCAGCGCCAGGACCACCGGCAGGTACGTGTCGATCGGGCGCAGTCCGCCGAGTTCGGCGACCGGCTCGGTGAAGCCGGGCATCGCCGAGCCGAGCATCAGCACGAGCAACGCCGGGAACGCGATGGAGAAGAACGCCCCCAGTGGCTCCCGTAGGAAAAGCTTCGCCTCCATCAAGCTGAGCCGCACGAGAGCGGTGGCAACGCGCCGGCCCGCTGTGGCGAGGCCGGTGGTCGTGGGAGCGGTGGGCAGGGACGCGTACGACATGGTGAACCTCGTCCTTCAGGCGGCGGGAGCGTTGGTGAGGGCGAGGACGGCGTCCTCGAGAGTGGGGCGGGCCACGCCCGGGACCTCGGCAGCGGCGACGAGCGCGGCCGGGGCGTCGACGGCGACGATCTGGCCGGCCCGCATGACGGCGATCCGGTCGCAGAGCCGTTCGGCTTCGTCCATGAAGTGGGTGACCAGCACGACGGTGACCCCGCGGTCGCGAATGTCACGCACGACCTGCCAGGTGTCGCGGCGGGCCTGCGGGTCCAGGCCGGTGGTGAGTTCGTCGAGGATCGCGATCCGCGGGTTGCCCACCAGTGCCAGTGCCACCGACAGGCGCTGCTTCTGCCCGCCGGAGAGCTTGCCGAATGCGACCTTCCGCCGGTCGGCAAGCCCGAGTTCGTCCAGCAGTGCCCGCCAGTCGGCGGGATCCGGATAGAAGGAGCTGTAGAGCTGCAGCGCCTCCCCCACGCGCATCCGGTCTGGCAGTTGCGCGGCCTGCAGCTGCACCCCGACCTGGCGCCGGACGCGGTCGCGGTCGCGCAGCGGGTCCAGGCCGAGCACCCGTACGGTGCCGCCGTCAGGGCGGCGCAGGCCGCTGACGCACTCCACAGTGGTGGTCTTGCCCGAACCGTTCGGACCGACGACGCCGAAGATCTCGCCGGCGTTCACCTCGAACGAGACGTCGTGGACGGCGACCTGCCCGCCGTATCGCTTCTGGAGGTTGGCGACCTCGATGACTGTCATGTCTCGACGGTAGAAATCGCAGAGCCGCCGCGGAATGCAGCCAGCCACCGACCCGGGGTGGGGCAGGCACCACCGGTGACCGGGCGCTGGGATCAGTCACCGTGGTGACGGGCAGACAGGGTCGGAGATCGTCCGTCCTGGCGGGGTCTTCCCCCCGGCCCGGCCGAGGGGTATACAAGCGGGAACAACAGAGGAAACAGCGATTCGCCACGCGGAACGCTTGATGCTAGGTGGACCTTATGCCCTTTGCGCACCTCAGCCGTCGCGACGCCCTGCGCCTGGCGCTCCTGGCCGGTGGCGGACTGATCAGCGGCGGCGCCCTCGCCGGCTGCAAGGCCGACACCTCCACCGCCGGCGGCGCCATCAAGCCCGGCGCGAAGATCGTCTTTGCCTCCACCACCATCACCAACTCGCTGGACCCGCACATCGCGCTCTCCAATGTGGGGCGCAGCTACGCCGTCCAGGTCTACGACGCCCTGCTCGGCTACGACGACGCCGGCGCCATCGCCCCGGCGCTGGCGACCGCCTGGAAGCGCGTCGACGAACTCACCGTGGAACTGACCCTCCGCGACGGCGTCACCTTCCACGACGGCGGCGCCTTCGACGCCGAGACCGTGGTCGCCAACATCGCACGCCTCACCGACGGCGGCGCCGAGGTCTCTGCCACCAAGAGCTTCCTCGGCGCGGTCGCCAAGGCCACCGCGGTCGACGCCCACACCGTGCGGATCACCACCACCACGCCCGACCCGGTCCTGTTCAACCGGCTCACCCGCATCGACATGGTCGACCCGGCCGTCTTCGGCAGCGCCGGCGACAAGGCCTCCGGCACCGGCCCGTTCCGGGTCACCGGCTACACCCCCGGCCAGCGGGTCGAACTGGAGGCGTTCGCCGGGTCCTGGCGCGCCACCGACCGGGTGGCCAGCGCCACCATCCAGGGCATCCCGGACGCCGGCACCATGGCCAGCGCGCTGCGCGCCGGTGAGGTGGACATCGCCTTCGGTCTCGGCGCCACCCAGGCCGAACAGCTCCGCAGCCAGTTCGGCGTCCTGCACCCCTCGGCCGGCTCGGCGGCGATCTGCTCGCTGATCTCCGACGTGGAGCCCAAGCTCGCCGACCCCCGGGTCCGCGAAGCGCTCAACCTGGCGATCAACCGCGACGAGTTCGTCGACGCCGGTCTCGCCGGCTACGGCAAGCCCTCCAACGGCCAGCTGCTCCAGGAGGGGATGCTCGGCTACGACCCGTCCATCACCCCGCTGGGCTTCGACCCGGACCGGGCCCGGACGTTGCTGAAGGAGGCCGGGGCGGAGGGGATCCGGCTCAACATCGCCACCACCGCCATCTTCAAGTCGCAGGCCGAGATCGTCACCGGCTACCTCAACGCCGTCGGCATCGAGAGCGAGGTGGAGATCCAGGAGCTGTCGCTGTTCATCGGCACCCTGCTCGGCACCAGCAAGACGCCGCTGCTCTACTGGCAGACCGACTACTTCGACCTGCGCGACATCATCTCCGTCACCCGCTTCGGCCCGCAGCCGCCGCAGGTGCAGAAGCACTTCGCCAACGACCGCTACGTGGAGCTCTACCAGCAGGCCGGCACCGAACTGGACGAGGCGAAGCGGGCCGGGCTGATCCAGGAGATGGCCGGGATCCTGCGCGACGAGTTCGGCGTGCTCTTCCTGGCCTGGCCCGACCTGGTCTACATCCACAACAAGCGGCTCGTCGAGGTCGGCATGACCGGGAACTCGCTGGTCCGGCTGGAACTCTGCGGCAAGAGCGAATGAGCACGGTCGCACCGGCCGCCGGGACGGAGCGCCGCCCGTCCCGGCGGCCGGCCCGCGGCGGGCGGGTACTGCGCCGCATCGGGGTGCATCTGCTGCGGCTGGTGGTGATCACCTTCGGGATCCTGAGCCTGCTCTTCTTCCTGATGCGCCTCTCCGGCGATCCGGCCGCCGTGCTCGCCGGCCCCGGCTCCGGGCCGGCCGAGATCGAACGGCTCCGGCACGAGCTGGGGCTCGACCGCCCGCTCGGCGTGCAGTACCGGGACTTCCTGGGGGACATGCTGACGTTCGACCTCGGCAACTCCCTGATCAACGGCCGGCCGGCGCTCGGCCTGGTCCTGGACCGGCTGCCGGCCACCGGGCTGCTGACCGCGGCCACCCTCGTCACGGTGCTGCTGGTCGGCGTACCGGTCGGGCTGCTCGCCGCGACCTGGCACCGGCGGCTGCCGGGGCGGGTCATCTCGGTGCTCACCGCGCTGGCCCAGGCCACCCCGAACTTCCTGCTCGGGGTCGGCCTGATCTGGCTCTTCTCGCTCTACCTCGGCTGGCTGCCGACGTACGGCTCCGGCACCGCCGCGCAGCTCGTGCTCCCCACGGTCACCCTGGCGGCCTTCACCGCCGCCAAGGTCGCCCGGGTGCTCCGCGGCGACCTGCTGGAGTCCTTCGGCGCCGACTGGGTGCGCACCGCCCAGGCCAAGGGCGTGCCGACGCTGCGGCTGCTGGTGCGCCACGCGCTGCGCTACGCGGCGCTGCCAACCCTGGCGCTGCTCACCGTCGAGGTCTCCTACCTGGTCTCCGGCGCGGTGGTGGTGGAGACGCTCTTCGCCTACGACGGCATCGGCAAGCAGCTCGTCGACGCGGTCTACAACCGCGACTACCCGGTCGTGCAGGCAACCGTGCTGGTGGTCGCCATCGCGGTGGTCGCCGTCGGCGCCCTCGGCGAATGGCTCACCGGCCTGCTCGACCCCCGACTGTCAGGACGGCAATGAAACGCATCGGCGTCTGGGGCGCCGCGATCGGCCTGCTGCTCATCGTCGCGGCCGTGCTGCTGGCCGGCCCGATCTCCGGCCACGATCCGCTCGCCCAGAACCTCTCCGACCGGCTGCTGCCGCCGGGCACCGACGGGCACCTGCTCGGCACCGACGACAAGGGCCGCGACGTGCTCGCCCGCGCCCTGTACGGCGGCCGGATCTCGCTGCTCGTCGGCTTCGTCGCCGCCACCGCAGCCGCCGTGGCCGGCATCGCGCTCGGGCTGCTCGCCGGCTACTACGGCGGCTGGTGGGACCGGATCATCTCCGGCATGGCCGACATCTGGATCGCCTTCCCGTTCCTGGTGCTGGCGGTGGCGACCCTGGCCGTCGTCGGCGGCACGGTGCCGGTGCTGGTCGTGCTGCTGACCTTCGGCGCCTGGGTGACCCCGACCCGGGTCACCCGGGGGCTGGCGCGCCGGCTGCGCGGCGCCGACCACGTACAGGCCGCGATCGGGCTCGGCGCCTCCGACGGGCGCATCATCCGCCGGCACGTCCTGCCCGCGGTGCTGCCGGCGAACCTGATCGTCTGGACCCTCACCGTCGGCACCCTGATCCTCATCGAGGGCGGGCTCTCCTTCCTTGGCCTCGGCGTACGGCCGCCCACCCCGTCCTGGGGGAACATGCTCAGCGACGGGCGCGGCTACCTGGAGCTGGCCTGGTGGGCGACGGCAGCCCCCGGCGCCGCGCTGACCCTCACCGTGCTCCTGACCAACCTCCTCGGCGACGCCCTGCGCGACAGCCTGGACATCAAACTGCGGGACCGCTGATGCTGAACCTGGAATCGGTCGTGGTGACCACCCGCAGCGGAGTGCGCCTCGTCGACGGGGTGGACCTGACCGTCGGCGCCGGGGAGATCGTCGGGCTGGTCGGCGAGTCCGGCTCCGGCAAGACGGTCACCACCACCGCGGTCTTCGGGCTCGCCGGTCCGGGGGTGGCGGTCACCGGCGGACGCGCCGTCTTCGACGGCAACGACCTGGCCGGCGCGGACCTGCGCCGGCTGCGGGGCGCGCAGGTCGGTTTCGTCTTCCAGGACCCGTCGACGG
>Ga0233385_1001348_pt1 | contig 10187 bp, 11 predicted proteins | sample ElkDunMinimDraft_16_FD_191543 | JGI IMG/M metagenome (GOLD analysis project Ga0233385, IMG submission 191543) | Fecal eukaryotic communites from dung pellets of Tule Elk in California, USA - Elk Dung G36 | ecosystem: Host-associated > Mammals > Digestive system > Large intestine > Fecal | place... | reverse complement strand
CCGATCGCCGCGCAACTCGGCAGCGGCGTGAGGATGCGTCTGGTCGTCGGCCTGGGAGATGTCGCAGACTGCCTGTTGAGCTACGACCCTTCGCACATTTCGGACGAAGCGGCCGAAAGCTTCCTCGTCACGTTCCGCGCATTGGTCGAGACCCCGATGCGGCTGCTGGTCTGAGTGGCATGGCTATCGAACCTGTCGACGGGTTTCTCTGCGACGCGCTGAGCATGTTCGACGCGCGCATTGGAGCTTTTCTCAAAGACCTGCGCACGCAACCGCTGTCCGATATGGATGCGAGGTTCCTGCCCGAAAGGCCGACTCCTGGAGTTTTCTAGGACACTGGCAACATCCCGGTCCGTGACAAACGGCCTCGCGACGGACGGGCAAAATCGCCAATCCGTCGCGAAGCAGAGGGTGCCCGCCCTGAAGATCAGAACGTCGGGAGAGGCATCATCGGCGCGCCACCACGGTGCTTCTTCGAAATCTTGTCCAGTTCGCCCGTGTTCTTGAGCGCGTAGACAAACGTGTTCAGCCACTGCAGCAGTTCGGGATTGCCGCGACGGATGCCGATGCCGAAATGTGCGGCGCGAAGCGGGAATTTCTGCTCGAACTCCTCCCCGTTCGCGCCCTTGCGCAGGTAGATCTCGCCATAGTCGCCGCCGCCCATGGCGTCGATCTGGCCGGACAACATGGCCTGCACGGTCGACGGGCCGTCATCGAAGCGCAGGATTTCGATGCCGGGGATTTCGAGGGCCGTCAGCGCGCCGTCCTCGAGCGCGCCACGCGTCACGCCAACCTTCAGGTTCTGGAGATCTTCGGGACCCTTGATCGCCTTGCTTTTTGGCGCGATCAGCACTGCCGACTGGCCGGCATAGGGGTTGGAAAAGGCGACCTGCAAGGCTCGCTCCGGCGTGATCGAGAAGATCGCGACGACCATGTCGACGCGATTGGAAAGCAGTGCGGGTATCCGGCCCGGCGAGTTGACGGTCACGAACTCGACCGGCACTTTCAGCGCCTTGCCGATCTCGTTGGCGACATCGACATCTATTCCCGATGGCTGATTGCCTTCATCGAGCATGCCGTAGGGCGGCACGGTGGTGTCGATGGCGATCACCACCTTGCCGCGCTGGATTATCTCGTCGGGTGTCTGCGCATTGGCCACACCCTGGAACGCAAGCAAAGCAAGCGACAGGATGCCCAGTCGGAATCGTGAAAGCTTAGTCGACATTTCATTCTCCTCCGTTGACTGCGGTTTGCCAGCGATTGGCGGTCCCGCTCTCCCAAGCGACCTGTCCTCCCAGGCCGGTTTCTTCCTCGCCGGTCATAGCGCCTGAACGCGCAGCGTCCCGACGTGAAGCTTTTGTTCGAGGTGCCGCGCCAGCATCGACAGCGGGAAACACATAGCGAAATAGATGAGCGATACGACGCTGAAGACGGCGACCGGTTCGAAGGTGACGGTGTTCATCTGCAGGCCGGCCTTCGCTAGCTCGTTGAAGCCGATCAGCGCGGCAAGCGATGTTCCCTTGATGACCTGCACCATGTATCCGACGGTCGGGGGCAGGGCGATACGCACTGCCTGCGGGACGATCACGAGCCGCAAGGTTTGCACGTAGCCAAGCGCCAGGGCGCGCGAAGCCTCCCACTGCCCCTTGGGAACCGTCTGGATCGACCCTCGCCAGATTTCGGCGAGGAAAGCGCTTGTACCCACCGTGAAGGCGATCGCTGCCGCCATCCATGCATCGACGCGAAGCCCGTACAAATTCATGCCGAAATAGAAGAGCAGCAAAAGCATGAGCATGGGCGTGGCCTGGATGAGCTGTATCCAGGCCGATGCGGCGACACGCATCCAGCGCCAGGGCGCGATGCGGGCGACAGCCAGCGCAAGACCGACGATGCCGCCTCCTACGAACGCCACCAGCGACAAGAGTATGGTCCAACGCGCCGCGAGCAGGAGGTAGAAGATTTCGTTCTCGCCGAAGTCCCGCAGCATGCTAACCCCGCCGCGCGAAGACGTAGGAGTTGATAGCGGCGAAGATGGCGCGAAAGCCGAAAGCCATCGCAATGTAGAGCGCCGTCACGACCATGTAGATTTCAAAACTCCGGAAGGTGCGCGAATTCAGCGTGTTGGCGAACGCAGTAAGCTCCTCCGCGGCGATCGCGGACACCACGCTCGAGCCCAGCAGGACGAGAATGAACTGGCTGCACAAGGCCGGGTAGACCGCGCGGATGGCCGGTAGCAGTATGATGAAGCGGATGATCAGCAAATTGCTCAGGCCGAGCGATTTTCCCGCTTCGATCTGGCCTCGCGGCACCGCTTCGATTCCCGCCCGGACGATCTCGGTCGAATACGCCCCGAGGTTCACGATCATGGCGACTGCGGCAGCTTGTGTCGGGTCGAGGCGGATGCCGGCGGACGGCAGCGCAAAGAAGACGAAATAGAGCTGGATCAGGAAAGGCGTGTTGCGAATGAATTCGACATAGACCGCCGCCGGCCACGCCACCGCCTTCGGGCCATAGGTCCGCGCCAGCGCGCAGACCACCCCGACCGCCAGTCCGAAGACCATGGCCACCGCCGACAACCGCACGGTCAACCAGGCTCCCCTCAGAAATTGAGGCCATTCGTCCAGGACGGAGCCGAACTGAAACACATACCCCACGCCGACGCTCCTCCTGTCTCAACAGACGTCAGTCCGGCACAAGAAATACGGGGTCGCTCGCCGGAATAGCCTCAGTAGTCTCGTGCAAAGCCGGCAGTCCAACCGCCATCGATCGGCAGGACGTGGCCGGTGATATACGTCGTCTCGGGTGCCGCCAGAAAAAGCGCTCCGTGAGCGATCTCGTTCACGGTCGCCGGCCGCGCGAGCGGGATATGGGACATCAGGCGCGCGTGCAGGTCCTGCTCTTCGCTCTTCGCGTCCTGCATCCAGTTCGTCCATGCCTCGGTCGCGGTCGATCCGGGAGCAATGGCGTTGACGAGGATCTTGTCGGGAGCCAGTTCCAGCGCCATGGATCGCGTCAGATTGACGACACCGGCCTTGGCGGCGACGTAAGCGCTCTGCAGCCGCATCGGAACGAGGCCGAGCACGCTGGCGATATTGATGATCCTGGCCGCGTCGGATTTCTTCAGATGCGGCGCGGCCGCCTGGCTCATCAGGAAGACGCCGGTCAGGTCGATGGCAAGCAGCCTGTCCCAGACATCGACGGGAAAGGCGTCGACCGGCTTGCGGTCGGCAGCCTTGACGCCAATGCCGGCATTGTTGACGAGAATGTCCAGCCGCCCCGCCTCTGACGCGGCTTGGCCGACCACCTGCCGGATAGCGTCGCGATCCGACACGTCGAGCACATAATGCAGGTGGCGCGTCTCCTTCCGCGGCGCGGCGTCGGCCGCGGCCTCGACACCCTTGGCGTTGACGTCCGTGTAGATGACGCGTGCACCGTTCTCGGCCAGTGCGTCGGCGATCGCGCGGCCGATGCCCTGTGAAGCGCCGGTCACCAGCGCCACCCTGCCGTTGAGTTCGACCCGCATCGCTCCTCCCGCGTTGCCGCCATACTCGATAAGCTATTATAAGAGTATACGGCTTCTGTGAAGTCAAGCGGCGAGCCTCGCGGGGACGCAGGAGGAGGCGCCTCCGAACCCCTAAGAGTATGATAGCATGATACCTTGCCAAGCCGTCGGCAGTCTGACAGCTTGCTGCGAGGACATGTAGTCGGAGAGGTGTCGATGGCGGAAATTCAACTGCGCAATGTCTCGAAGCGCTGGGGAAGTTTCGTAGGCGTGCACAATTTCGACCTGAGGATTCCCGATCGCGAGTTTCTGGTCCTGCTCGGGCCATCGGGCTGCGGCAAGACCACGACGATGCGCATGATCGCCGGGCTGGAGGATGCCAGCGACGGCGAGATCGTGATCGACGGGAAAGTGGTCAACGATCTCGGTCCGAAAGACCGCGACGTGGCGATGGTGTTCCAGAGCTATGCCCTCTATCCGAACCTCAACGTCTACGAGAACATTCGCTTCCCGCTGAGGATGCGCAAGATCGACCCGGCGACCCACAAGCAGCGTGTCATGCGTGCGGCCCAGATGGTCGAGTTGACCGATTTCCTCCACCGGCGACCCGCAGAGCTTTCCGGCGGCCAGCGCCAGCGCGTCGCCCTAGCCCGGGCGATCGTGCGCGAACCCAATGTCTTCCTGATGGACGAGCCGCTGTCGAACCTGGACGCCAAGCTCCGCGTCTCGACCCGGCAGCAGATCAAGAACCTCAGCCATGAACTGCGCGTCACAACGATCTACGTAACTCACGACCAGATCGAAGCGATGACCCTGGCCGACCGGGTCGTCGTCATGAACAAGGGCGTGGTCCAGCAGGTGGGCACGCCGAGCGAGATCTATGATCGCCCTGCCAACGTGTTCGTCGCGGGTTTCATCGGCAACCCGGCCATGAACCTCATCGAGGGCACGATCTCGAATGGCCGCTTCGAAGCGGACTCGTTTGCGCTGGATGGCCTGCCGACGCAGGCCGGCGGCAATGTCACCCTCGGCTTCCGGGCGGAGGACGCCTCGGTGGTGCAGGAGGGCGGAAATGCGACCGCACCGCTCTATTCGCTCGAATTGCTGGGCGACGCCACCCAGGTTGCGCTGCGTCTCGGCGGCACGATCGTTTCAGTGCGCGCCGACAAGTTCTTCAAGGCTGAGGTGAACGACATCATCTCGATCGATGTCCGTCCTGATCACTGTCACCTCTTCGATCCCGGCACGGGCCTGCGCCTGAAATGACGGCGAGTTGACGCCATGAAATGTATAATACTATAATATTAAAGGCATTTGACATGACTGGGGAGGAATGTTCGATGACTAGAAACAGCTATGAGATCTTGCGCCCGAACGCTCGGGGCATGAGGCGTCGCGATTTCCTGAAGCGCAGTGCTGTGGCAGGTCTGGCGGCGGTCACTTCCTTTCCGGCGATCGCCCAGGGCGCGCGCATCACGATCCCGCTCATGTCCTGGATGTGGAACGAGCCGGGTCGCGGAACGGCATGGCGTACGATGCTGGCCAAGTTCCATGCCGAGCAGAGCGACATCTTCATCGAGGAAGCCGGCGCGCCGTTCAACGAATATACCAACAACATGCTGATCCAGTCCCAGTCCGGGGCGATCGACGGCGCGCTGTTCCATACCACGCCCGACCTTGTCGTGCGGCTGCTGCGCGGGGGACATCTGGAATCGCTGCAGGACATCGTCGACAGACTGGGCATCGCAAGCACGTTGAGCGCCGCCCACGATCATTTGCGTGTCGACGGCAAGGTGCACGGGCTCGACATCGTTACGGTCAAGTTCGGGTTGCTCTACAACGCGGCCATGCTCGAAAAGGCCGGTGTTGCCGTACCGACGACGCCGGAAGAGTGGGTGCAGATTTCCGCCGCGCTGACCAATCCGCCGGATCAGTTCGGCGTCTACTCGCCGCACCTTCTGAGCGAACCCGGCGACTTCTGGTTCATCCTGCAGCAATGGGCGGTCATGTATGACGGCTTGTGGGCAAAGGATCGGACGCCGCTGGTCAACACTGAACCGGTCATCCAGGGACTGAAGCTCTTCAAGACCATGTATGACAAGGCGATGCCGAAGGGCACCGATACCGCGACGGCCAACCAGATGTATGCCAACGGCCGCATCGCCCAGCAGCTGGTCGTGTCCGCCGCGGTGAACATCTGGTCAAGTTCCGGTCCGGACATCTACAAGTCGCTGCGCAGCGTGGTTCCGCCAGGTCCCAGCGGCAAGGCCATCACCCGCATCCATCCGATCTGCGTCAACGCCCACGCCCCCGACGACCAGAAGCAGGCCGCCAAGACATTCGTGGAATGGCTCTATCGGCCGGAGAATTACCAGCAGCTGATGGAGCTCTGCCTCGACGTGGTGCCGCCCTATCCGGAGGCCATCCGCCAGGAATATCTCGAGAAGCAGTTCTGGGCCGATGGCTACCTGAAGGGCCAGGCGATCACCCCGCCTGAAATCATGGGCGATTTCATCTTCTTCAACCAGGAATTCGGCAACGTGGTGATGGACAAGTTCTCCGAAGTCCTCGTCAGCGACCGTCCGGTGGAAGACGCGATGGCGGACGCGCAGAAGGAGCTGGAGCAGCGGGCGGAACGCCTGTTCGACGGCTTCGATCTCTAGGCGGCGTCAACCGCAACGAAGTTCGGGGACGTTCTACAGAACGTCCCCGAAACCATCTTCCGGGGCAAGCATATGGCTGCACCGGAAAGTTCGGCGTTCCCGCCGCTTTTGATGACAGTGAGTGGCAGCATTCTGAGACATGTCTGAGCATGTAGCGACAGATACGAGCCAAGTGTGGCGGCGCGGCCGGCGTCGGCGGAATTCACTTCCATACATGCTTGTGCTCCTGATCATCGCCTATCTCGGCGTATTCATCCTCCTGCCCATCGCGCAGCAGTTCCTGACGAGCTTTTCCAACAACGTGGTGGGCGTGAAAGCCGTCCGCTGGGTCGGATTGAGCAATTACGAGCGCCTGTTTAGCGACGAGGATTTCTGGTTCGCGGTGTGGGTCACCTTCACCTACATGTTCTTCGTCGTCGTCATCTCCGTTTTCATCGGGCTGCTTTCGGCCCTCATGCTGAACCGGGCGTTCCACGGGAGGAACTTCGCTCGCAGCGTCATCGCTGTTCCCTGGGCCTTTCCCGAGGTTTCGGCGGTGCTGGTCTTCCTGTGGATGTGCAACCCGACATTCGGCGTGATGAACGTATTTGCGCGGCTTATCCCCGGCATCGACGAAAACCTGCGCTGGCTGATGGACCCGAACCTCGCCATGCCGCTGGTCGTCGCCTTGTCGGTCTGGAAGGTGTTCCCTTTCACCACCCTGGTCATCCTCGCCGCCCTGCAGGCGGTCCCGAAGGATCTCTATGAAGCCGCCGAAGTGGACGGGGCTAACCGCCTGCAATCGTTCCGCTTCATCACCATACCCGAGATCGCCCCGACGCTGATGCTGATGGGCGTTCTGGTGGCGATCTTCTCGTTCAAGCAGTTCACCCTCATTTGGCTGACGACCGGTGGCGGCCCCTATGGCGGCATTACCGAGACGCTGGTGCTGCGCATCTATCAGACGGCGTTCCGCTTCTTCGATCTCGCCTATGGCGCGACGCTCGGGGTTGCCGGTTTCGTCATCGTTCTCGGCCTCACCTTGCTGTTCGTATACGTCCAGCAACGACAAGAACGGGCGAGGGGGCGCTAGGCATGGCGGCTTCACGACACTGGACCTACAGGCTGCGGCTGGCTGCCTCGCAAGTGCTCTTCTACGTGCTGGTGATCGGATTCTGCTTCGCGGCGCTGTTCCCGGTCTACTGGATGGTCGTGAATTCGATCCAGCCCCTGAGCTACGGGATGCAATATCCGCCGCCGCTCTTCCCGCGGGAAATCAGCTTCCTCCCTTTCACCACGCTGTTTGAAAACTTCCCCGTCGCGCAATGGCTGGTCAATTCGCTGCTGCTCGCAGGCATGACTACGCTGCTCGTGCTGGGGCTGGCGATCCTCGGCTCCTTCGCAATGACCTTCCTGAAATGGCGTGGCAAGGCGGCATTCGGACTGCTGCTGCTCATGACGCAGATGCTGCCCGAGGCGTTGGTGGTGATTCCGGTCTACGCGATGTATCGGGAGCTCGGCCTCGCCAATAGCTTGCCCGCGCTCTCGCTGATCGACGCGGCCTTCATCCTCCCGATCTGCATATGGGTGCTGAAGAACGCCTTCGATTCCATCGCGGTAGACATCTACGAGGCCGCCCTGATCGACGGCTGTACGCCGCTTGGCGCGCTGCTGCGTACCCTGCTGCCGCTTTCCGCGCCGGGGCTGGTCGCGGTTAGCGTGGTGGCGTTCTTCTATGCCTGGAACGAGTATCTATTCGCGGTGACGCTGATCAGCAGTCCGGACATACGCCCGGTGGCGGTCGGGCTGGCCTCGCTGAAGGTGATGCTCGATACGCCGATCGACCGCGTCCTGGCCGCCGCGCTCTTCTTCTCCATCTTCCCGGTCATCTTCTACCTGATCATCCAGCGCTACATCGTGGCCGGGCTCAGCGCAGGGGCGGTAAAGGGGTAGCAACATGGACATCTCGTGCGTGGTCGATGCCAGGGCCGAGCTCGGTGAAGCCACGATCTGGGATCCCGAGGCGAAGGTACTATGGTGGATCGACATCTACGGTCCGACGATCCACCATTTCGACCCTGCGAGCGGCAGGAGCCAAAGTTGGAGCGCACCGGAATATCTCGGCTGCCTCGGGCTTCGCGCCGCCGGCGGCCTCGTGGTGACCATGGCCAGCGGCTTCCACTTCTTCGACCCGGCCAGTGGCGGTTTCACCGCCATCGCCGATCCTGAGGCGGGGCAGGAGGATACGCGGTTCAACGACGGCAAGCCCGACCGTTTCGGCAATTTCTGGTCGGGCACGATGTTCGAGGCGCCGGGCAAGACGCCGAGGAAAATCGGCGCTCTCTATCGGCTGGACGCCGGAGGCGTAGTCCGCAAGATGCTCGACGGCATCGGCTGCGCCAACGGGCTGGCCTGGAGCCCGGACGGCCGCGTCGCCTATTTCACCGACAGCCACACGAGCTTTGTCTGGGCCTTCGACTATGCGCCGGAGACCGGCGCGTTCGAAAACCGGCGCGTCTTCCTCGACCTCGGCGACCGCGGCTATATCGTCGATGGCGCCACGGTGGATGCAGGCGGCAATTATTGGCTGACGGTGCCCTTCAAAGGCAAGGTACTGGCCTTCGATCCCGCGGGCAGGCAGATCGCCGAGGTCGTCATGCCCTGCGATCTGCCGACCTGCTGCGAATTCGGCGGACCCGATCTGGATACGCTCTATGTCACCACCGCCCGCTATCGCCGCAGCGACGAAGAGCTTGCCGGCCAGCAGGCGCCCGGAGGCCTTTTCGCGATCACCGGGCTGGGTGCCAAAGGCCTGACCCTGCCGCCCTATGCGGGCTGAGGCGCGGCTCAGGTTGCGATCGCATAGCCGTCGTCGACCGGCAGGGCGACGCCGTTGACATAGGCGGAATCGTCCGAGACGAGCCAGGCCACGGCGGCGGCGATCTCGGCCGATGTGCCCATCCGATGCGACGGGATGCGCCCCACGATCTGATCGTAGCGCGCGGGATCGGCCTTGAACGCTGTGCGGGTCATGTTGGTCTCGATGAAGCCGGGGCAGACCGCATTGCAACGAAAGTTCAGCGATCGCGCATCCCCGGCAATCGCACGGGTCAGCCCGATCACCGCCGTCTTCGAGGTAACATAGGCCGCCGCGTTCCTGAGCGCGGCCAACCCGCCCATCGAGGAGATGTTCACGATGTTGCCGCCATGCTCCATCTCCAGCGCGATGTAGCGGCCCGATGCCATGAACATCGCCTTGACGTTGACGCTGAGCAGGTGGTCGAGCTCGTCCGCCCCGGTGTCCCAGACGGGTTTGCGGAAATTCACCCCGGCATTGTTGACCAAGCCGTCGATATGACCCGCCTTGCCGTGGATTTCGTCCAGCCAGTCGGTATCGCGCCAATTGGCGAGGTCGACCTCGTAGTGGCTGAGCCGCTCCTGCGGTAAGCCGTCAAGGTCGCCCCGGCTGCGCGAAACGACGTGGACGTGATCGCCGAGCGACAGGAACTGTCTGGTTTGAGCCAGGCCGAGGCCCTTGTTGCCTCCGGTAACGACGATATGGCGCATGCGTTGGTTCCTCCCTCCCTGTAGTCCCCGCCGACTGCCGGCGCCGGGCGGGAATCCGGGTCCCAATACGGGACCATGACCGCCGCCCGGAGGGGCTTGTAGCAATAAGAATTATAATAGTATGTTTTTATTGGCTGGGGCAATGCGGGAACGAAGCGCCGTGGGAAGGAGCCGAAAACCTTCCGGCTTCTCCCAGCGAACCCCTTGGATAAGAGCAAGGAAACTCAAATTCCTGTGCGACGATACGGTGCTGCTCGGCGATCCCTCGATTTTACGAAGGACGACATCCGCCGATCCGACCTCCGGTCTTCCTGCGTCGACCGGCCGCCGGGCCTGGCGCCCTCCCGCGACATCCGGCCGACTCTTGGATGATATTGAGCGATAAGGAGAACGGGCAGAGGAGTCTGCTGGCCCGGCAACATTCCGGCGGGGAATATGTCCAGCACTTGAAACAGGTCTGGTCGTTCCCGCGGACT
>Ga0233385_1001346_pt1 | contig 10190 bp, 6 predicted proteins | sample ElkDunMinimDraft_16_FD_191543 | JGI IMG/M metagenome (GOLD analysis project Ga0233385, IMG submission 191543) | Fecal eukaryotic communites from dung pellets of Tule Elk in California, USA - Elk Dung G36 | ecosystem: Host-associated > Mammals > Digestive system > Large intestine > Fecal | place... | reverse complement strand
CCGCCTTCGGCAGGCAGATCCGTGGCTTCGACCGTGACGATGCGGTGCTCACCGGGGTGGAGACCCGTACTTCGGCGCCGGTACGCATTACCCGCGACCACGGCAGCCTGCAGAGCCTCAACACCCGCGGCCTGTTTCCCGCGGGAGAGGGCGCTGGCTATGCCGGTGGGATTCTTTCCGCCGGCGTGGATGGCATCAAGGTGGCCGAAGCCGTCGCGCTGTCCATGCTGGCTGACAGGAAGGGAGCATAGCCGATGCCACTGTCCCTGGATGAGCTGAAGAAGCTGCAACAGAAAAAATACCGTGAGCAGTACGGCTACTTCCTGGCCGAGGGTGAGCATCTGGTCCTGGAGCTGGAGAAAGCGCTGCAGCATAACGCCGCGCTGACCGGCTGCGAGCTGCTGGTGACCTCGAAGTGGGAGGGTCGCCCGGGGCCCTTGCCCAAACGCCAGCTCAATGAGCGGCAGATGGCCCAGGTCAGCGACACCCGCACGCCACAAGGAATCATCGCGGTGGTGCCGATTGCCGCCCTGCAGCGCGTGGCCGACGCCCAGGCCGGGCGCGCCATCTATCTGCATGAGATACAGGATCCGGGTAATCTGGGCACCATCCTGCGAACGCTGGCATGGTTCGGCGGCTTTCGCTGCCTGCTCAGCCCCGACAGCGTGGATCCCTTCAATCCGAAGGTGGTGCGGGCCAGCATGGGAGCTATCTTCCACGTGCCCGTGGAGCAGGAGGTCAGTCTGCCTGAGCTGGACACGCGCTTCCGTCGGCTGGCGAAGCTGGATATGCGCGGTGAACCCGTGAGCGCGCCTGGATTCCGGGATCACGACTGCTACCTGTTCGGCAACGAGGCGCGGGGCGTTCCCGCAGCGGCGCAGGAAATCTCCGCCTATACCATTACCGGAAGTGGCCGCATCGATTCGCTGAACGTGGCGAGTGCCGTGACTATCTGTGCCTATGCCTTGAGCAGCGCTCCACGCGGTTGACTTTCCCGCTGCAAGCGGTCATGTTCTGCACACTTCCAGTGCCATGAATACATGGAACCCATTGCTGTGTTTTCTGGGAAGTCATTAACCCAAGTCGTTAAACAGAGGTGCATAATGAATAAGAGATTCCTCCGCTCCGTGCTGGTAACCAGCGTGCTGTCGGCGCTGCCGGTGCTGGCGCTGGGACAGGGCCACTCCGCTCCGGCCGCACATGCAGACGTAACCCCCATCAACAACCTGCCCAACCCCTACGAGACGGTGCGCAACTGGAGCAATCCTCCCGCGGGACGCACCTGGGGCTCCGTCAGCGCGATCAACATCGACATCGATGGCGAGAGCGTCTGGATCGGCGATCGCTGTGGCGCCAACTCCTGTGCCGGCTCTGACCTGGATCCGGTAGTGAAGCTGGATGCCGACGGTAACGTGGTCAAGTCCTTCGGTGCCGGCCTCATCATCTGGCCGCACGGCATTGAAGTGGATAGCGAGGGCAACGTGTGGATCGTCGACTCACGCGTGGCCAATGCCCGTGAGCTGGAAGCTTCCCCGGATGCCGCTGGCAAGGGCAACGCGGTGCTCAAGTTCAGCCCGGATGGTGAGCTGCTGATGACGCTGGGTACTCCTGGGGAAACCGGCAATCCGCCCACACACTTCACTGATCCCAACGACGTGCTGGTGGCGCCCGATGGCAGCATCTTTGTTGCCGAGTCACATGGTGCACAGTTCGTCGATCAGCCTGGCCCGAATGCCATCAGCCGCATCTCCAAATACGCGCCAGATGGCACTTTCATCAAGAGCTGGGGCGAGTGGGGCTACGAGGACGGAGAGCTGCGTTCTCCTCACGCGCTGTCCATGGATTCCCAGGGACGCCTGTTCGTGGCGGATCGGGGCAACCGTCGCATCCAGATCTTCGATCAGGAAGGCACCCATCTGGACACCTGGTACCAGTTCAGTCGCATCAGCGGCATGTTCATCGGTGACAATGACGTGCTCTATGCCATCGACTCCGAGTCCGACAGCAACTACAACCCGGGCTGGCGCAAGGGTCTGCGTGTGGGCAGCGCCCGCACCGGTGAAGTGCATTACTTTGTGCCCGAGCATGTCTCCGAGCGCGCCTCCGGCATGGGCGGCCAAGGCTCCATGGGTGAAGGCGTGACCGTCGACAAGGATGGCAATGTCTATGCGGGCGAAGTTGGCCCCATTCAGGGCATCACCAAGTTCATCCCGCGGCTGATCGACTGATCGGCATGCCAAGCTGACCGACCGGGTCGTGTAGTCACCGTGTGGCTGCACGGCCGGTCTGGTCGCTGCCCAGAGTTCCTTTCTCCTTACGCCCCTCTTCCTCCTGCCATAAAAGCGTCACGCCGCTGTTGTCTACACGTCACGAAAGTTTCACGCTGGCGTCACCCCGAAGCAAAGAACTCTCCCGAGAATGGCGGCTGCAACCGCAAAAATAATTACATCAGGAGATTTAGATGACCTTTCCTTCTCTTTCCCGGAAGCTGCTGTTTGCTTCCATTGTCGTCGCCTTGGGGTTCTCAGCCGGTGCCGTCGCACAGGGCACCACCTCAGCGATTAGAGGCAAGATCAGCGATGCCGATGGTGACCCCGCAGTCAATGTGACGGTCACGGTAGTGGACGAGCGCACCGGGGCTACCCGCACGCTGCGAGCCAACGAGAGCGGCACATTCTTTGCGACCAACCTGCCGGTGGGTGGCCCCTACCGGGTGACGGTGCAGGATGGGCAACCCGTGACCATCGAATCCATCAGTCTGGGCGATATCTACAACATCAATCTCACTCACGGGGCCCGCGGCGCCGCGAATGTGGAGGAAATTCTGGTGCTGGGAGCACAGAATATGGCTGAGGTTGCGGTGGGCCCATCGTCTACCTTCTCCAGTTTCGACATGAAGACCTCCGTCTCCTATGATCGCGACATCAAGGATGTGTACGTGCTTGATCCGCGTATGAACCTGGACGGAGACTCGCAGGTAAACTGCGCCGGCAAGCATCCGCGTTTCAACAGCATCAGCCTTGATGGCATCAGCCAGAACGATCGCTTCGGCCTGAATGGCAACGGCTACTCGACGGCCACCGGCATGCCTTTCCCCTACGAGGGCGTGGAACAGGTGTCGGTGGAGCTGGCCCCTTTTGATGTGACCTATGGCGGTTTCACTGCCTGTAACGTCAATGCGGTCACCAAGTCCGGATCCAACGAATGGACCGGCACGGCGTTCTACGAACTGACCGGTGACCAGTGGCGTGGTGATGTGCTGACCGTGGACGGTGACGAGCAGGATTACGAGACGGTTGACTACGAAGAAGAGAAGAAGGGTTTCAGCCTTGGTGGTCCGCTGATTCGGGACAAGCTGTTCTTCTATGGCGCCTACGAGGAAACAGAGGAGCCAGAGTTCATCGGCATGGGCCACGCCGGATCCGGTGCCGGTGTCGAGCGCCCCTGGCTGAGCCAGGCCGACTACAATCGAATCAACGACATCGCCAGCCGCGTGTACGGTTACGACACCGGCGGACAGCCGGGGGACGGCGCGCAGACGGACGAGAAATACATGTTGCGTCTCGACTGGCAGATCAATGACCTGCACAGCCTCGCGTTGATTCACAACTACTACGAAGGGATGGAAGATCGCGCCTCCGATTTCGGCAGTAATGCGTTCGAGTTTTCCAACCACTTCTACCAGAAGGGAGCGGAATCAAAGACGACAACACTGCAGTTGCGCTCGCAGTGGACAGATGCCTTCTCCACCGAAGCCTTCATCAGCAACAATACGATGGACGACTCCCAGGTCACCGTGGGCGATAGGGACTTTGCCGACATGCAGATCAACATCGGCTCCAATGTGGTCTACCTGGGGGCCGACGACTCCCGCCAGGCCAACGCGCTGAACACCGAGTCCGATTTCCTCAAGCTCTCTGGACAATACCTGCTGCGTGATCATGTGCTGTCTTTCGGCTATGAGCGTGAGACGCTCAGTATCTTCAACCAGTTCGTGCAGCACTCACGTGGAGGCGAGTACGACTTCTTTGACGACTCTGGCAGCAATCCGGGGCACTGTAGTGGTCTGACGGCCCAGGGCCGCTTTGATGATCCTGCCTGTGGCATGACCGGTATCGACAAGTTCGAACTGGGACGCTCTGATCGCATCTACTACGGCAGCGGCGGTGGCAGCAACGATCCGGCCGATGCCTCGGCGAGCTTCGAGAATACGCTCAACACTGTCTACCTGCAGGATGAGTTCCGCTTCCACGACCAGAACCTGACGGTGGTGGCCGGTGTGCGATACGACTGGTTCACCAGTGATGACAGCCCGGTGTTCAACCAGACCTTCACCGACGCCAACGGCGGACTGCGCAATGACGCGAATGTCGATGGTGTGGACCTGCTGATGCCGCGTCTGGGCTTCACCTGGGAAGCCACCGACGCGCTGACGGTGCGCGGCGGCGCCGGCCTGTACTCGGGTGGTAATCCGAACGTATGGATCTCCAACGCCTGGAGTAACGATGGCGTGACCAACGTGCAGCGCTCGCTGCGCAACCCCGGCTATGCCGATTCGGTTATCAACGACCTGGCCCTGTCTGGCCAGGGTCGCCCGGGCTACGATGTGCCGCAATCGCTGGTCGACGACGTTGCCAACACCACGGCAGCGAATGCCTCCGACAGCTTCCTGGTGCTCATGGATCCGGATTACGAGCAGCCAGCAGAATGGAAACTCGCCCTTGGCGGCACCTACCACTTTGACAACGACATGAGTCTCGACGTCGATTATCTGCTGTCGCGTCAGGTGAACCCGGCTTACTACGTGGACGTGTCCCAGGCCATCGTGGGTCATACCGCTGCCGGGCAGCCGATCTATGACAACGTCAACGGCAGCAACAACCTGATGTTGACCAATGCTGATGATGAGGGCAGGGGGCAGAGCCTGTCTTTCGTACTGCGGCAGACCTACGACTTCGGCCTGGACTGGATGGTGGGCTATGCCTACACCGAGTCTACCGACGTCAGTCCAATGACCTCTTCAGTGGCCGCGTCCAACTTCGAGAACCTGGCGCTGTTCGATCTCAACCATCCGCGCGCCGGCATTTCCAACTACGAAGTGCCACATCGCTTTACTGCACGGGTTAGCTACGGTCACGACTTCTTCCCTGGCTATGAAACGCGTCTGACGGCGATGTTCTACCGTAGCGAGGGGCAGCCCCAGACCTTCGTGATGAGCTCCGATTCGCTGGAAGGGGATGGTTTCTTCGGTCGTCACATGTTGTATGTACCGGGCGCCAACGACCCCAACGTGGTGTTCGGGCCGGATTTCGACGCGGCCGCGTTCAATGCCTTTGTCGACCGGCATGATTTCAGCCGCGGGGGCTTCATCCGCCGCAACGGTGTCAACGCCAAGTGGAGTTCGCGCCTGGACTTCATGATCGACCAGGAGATCCCGACCTTCATGGGTGACACCCGTGGCAGGGTCTACTTCAAGATGTACAACGTCCTGAACTTCATCGACGACGAGTGGGGGCATCAATACGATGCCCAATTCTTCTCACCACAGGTGGTGGACATGTCGCTGAACGAGCAGGGGCAGTATGTGTTTGAACGCTTCAATGGTGGCAGCGTCAATGATCTGCTGGAAAGTCAGTCGCTGTGGGAAGCGCGGATAGGCGTGCAGTTCGAGTTCTAGTACCCCGTTTGGAGGGTGGCTCCGGTAGATTACGGAGCCACCCTCTTTTTTATCTTTCTACTTTCTATCATTCCACCGCAACAAATGGCTTCATCGGATCGCCCGTCCAGCGCACCAGGGTGAGGTCGGCGCTTTGCCAGCCGTCGCCGCGAGAGTCCTCCGACAGATAGAACAGCCCATCTCCCACCGGCTGCATGCCGACATCGCCTTTCTGCTGCCAGCCACGAATGCCGGTCTTCTCATCGAGCAGACCATCGTTGGCGAGTGCCAGCAGCATACCCTGTTCCCACTTGCTGTCTTCAGCGGGGACGCCCACCAGATCGCTCAGAGCAGGCTGGGTGTCCCCGTCAACCGCGAACAACAGATAGTTGGGGAATTCTGCTTTCACGCCCTGATAGACTCCCAGGAACCAACGCTGCAGGCTGGCATCGTAAGAGAGATTCTGCACGCCATAGGTGGTGCTGCCGGTGTACACGAAGTATTTGCCCTCGAGGGTGTCCGGTCCGCTGCGGTGCGGTGCGGATTCGAGCAGGGGACGGGCGTACTGATCCCAGTCGCTGACATCATATTGCAGCAGCACCTGATGGTCGTTGTCGCTGCGCTCGGTATTGCTGTAAACACCATAGGCAACGGTCAGGTACTGCGGACCGTCGGTTTGGCCAAAGGCCGGGCCGAAGCCAACGCCGTCGATACCGGAACAGCCATAGCGGTGGTCCAGCGTCTTGGCGATGTCGCCGTCGAACACGCCGTCGCCATTCATGTCGGCGGCGTAGTCGCGGGTGACCTCCGGCAGATACACGGTGCGCAGGATGTCGCTTTCCGTTGCCTCAATGCCGACGCGATCCAGCTTGTCCACATCAAACACTGCGATATAGAAGGCCTCGTCTGCCTTGTACTCCAGTGAGCCGTAGACCTTCCCGGTGTCCGGGTTGAAGTCCAGGTCTCCCAGATGGCCGGTCCAACCGACCAGCGTACCGACCAGGTTGCCATGGAAGTCGTATCGGGCCAGCAGATCGGTAAAGGAGTAGTAGATATAACCGCCTGCTACATCCACAGCGATGCCTTGCACGTGACCGGCATCCCAGCGGCCTCCATTCTGGGTGAGCGGCAAGGGAGCAGGTGTCTCCTGTTCTGCCTGGGTGGCAGCTGCAGGCTGTGCCCTTGCCGCGCCAGCTGCCAGCAGAAGGGCAGCAAAGAGTACTGTTCTTTTCATCGTCGTCATCCGTTGGTGAGTTGGCGTTGACCGCGCGCTACCGTCATCTGGTGTGTGTCGGCCAGTGCAGTGGAGCGGGTCTTGATGCTGTCCAGGAAGTACCATTCGCTGGATACCTGCTCTGCGGTGATATTGAGTCGCAAATAGCCACGTTGATGGGTGTTGCCCCAGATCAGTTCCGGATTGCGCTCCATGAAGGCGCGCGCCACCCTTTTCGGGTCGCCTCCCAGGCTGCCTTCAATGCCGCCGGAGGTAATACCCTGCACGGCGAATTCAACGCCAGCCGGTTGTCCATCTTCCATCAGCGAAAACGCCCAGGCATTGTGACTGTCGCCTGACAGCATCACCAGATTGGCGTCAGCCTGTTGCGCTGATTTCAGGAAGCGTGACCGCGCCGCTGGATAGCCATCCCAGCGATCCATCCACATCGGCAGACCCAGGCTGGCGCCGTGCACGTGTTGCTTGAAGGCAGTGACAGTGCCTTCGCTAGAGTTGCTGTGCAACATCTCGACAGCCTGCTCCGGCATCAGTGTACGGCCCATGATGGTCGCCATGCCTACCAGTTGCCAGATGCTGGTTTGCGCGTTCTTATTGAGTTCCTGCGCGAACCATTGCTCCTGTTCTGTGCCCAGCATGGTCAGGGTGGGGTCCTGCCACACGCCGTCGCGGAAAGCGGCCAGTGCCGCATCGGGATTGCTGGCCCTGTGCGCTTCCGCCAGTTGTGAATCGAGGGGTCTGGTGCGTGCCAGCAGGCGCGACTCGCTGCGATAGAGTGTCGCCAGCGTGCCGATGGGATAGGCTTTCCAAGGTTCCTCAGACACCGGCAACCATTCGCGGTAGGCCTGGATTGAAGAGGCGCGGCGAGGGCTCCAGTCACCTTCCTTATTTGGCTGGTGATTCTGTGCGCCACCCTCCCAACTGTCATTGGCGCTTTCGTGGTCGTCCCACAGGGCGACCATGGGGACCATCTGATGCAGCTTCTGCAGATCTGGATCACTCCGGTAGCAGGCCAGGCGCAAGCGATAGTCGGCCAGTGCAATCATCTCGTGTTCATGTGCCGGCATCAGTTCGCGCTCGGCGACAATGTCGGCAGTGCGGTAGGACGCGATGCCGTATTCATAGATGTAGTCGCCTACATGGATCCACAGATCGAGGTCGTCCCGCTCTGCTGCATGGGCGTAGGCGTTGAACCAGCCTACCGGAATGCTGGAGCAGGAAAAGACACCCAGGCCAAAGGAAGCAATGTCGCCAACCGGCAGTGTGCGGGTGCGGCCGACGGGCGACATGCTGCCGTCCGCTGCCACGAAGCGGTACCAGTAGGGGGTTCCCGGCTGCAGCCCGTCGACGGTGATCTTGGCTGTCCAGTCGCGCCATGCGCCCGTGTGTACGCTGCCACCTGCAATGACATGGCGGAAGTCGCGGTCTGCGCAAACCTGGACTTCCAGGTGGGTGATCTCGGTATCTGTTGTGGGGACGTAACGTGTCCACAGCAGCATGGACTCAGGGCCGGGTTCGCCACTGGCGACATTGTGTGTGAAGCCTCTCGCTGCGGCCTGCTCGGCAGCGATACTGGCTCCGAGAGGGAGGAGCAATGAGCCGAGACCGAATGCGCCTCCGATGATCAGTCGGCGACGATCGAAGTTCACCGTCATGGTCAGTTCTCCTCCCTATTCTGCTTGAGCCATTGTGCGGCCAGGTCTGGAAAGTCGGTGACGACACCATCGACGCCGAGGACATTGAACAGCGCATCATGCCAGGCATCCAGCGATGGGCAGTTCTTCGGCAGACTCTCAGTCACGATAACGCCGCCATATACCACCAGACCCGCGGACCTGGCATCGCTGACAAAACTGCTGGTGTGCAGCTTGCCATTCTCGTCCCACGACATCATGCGAGCGGCGGGTGCCCATATCCTGTCGGCATAGGTCGCCAGTTCCTGCAGACCCTCGGGTGTGCTCAGATACTCATAGTCAATGCCGTCGGCAGTGCGACCGCTGCCCATGGCCAGTTCCAAGCCAGCCTGCCAGCCAAGTTCCTGGCGCAGACGTTTGAGCGTATGCGGATCAAAGCTGTGAATGATCACGTTGCTGTTCTGGCTTTTGCCGTAGCCATAGGACTGCAGCAGGTCGAACACAATCTGGTCGATGTCCTGGCCTTCGCGTTCGTGGAAGGAAGTCTGTTTGATCTCGGGAAACAATCCCACGTTCCGACCGGTACTTTTGTTGAGTCCTTCGATGAAGCGGATCTCTTCCTCCAGCGTATGCAGCTGATAGGTGTAGGACCCGATGGGGAAGCGATCCGGGTAGGCCTGTTCGCCGCTGCGATGATCGAAGCGCTGGGTAGCGTTGAGCTGCCTGATTTCGGCCAGGGTGAAGTCAATGGCGTAGAAGCGGCCATCTTCACGCTGCCGTTGAGGAAACTGCGTGGCAACGTCGGTAAGCGTGTCCAGGTGAATGTCGTGCAGCACGAGGGGAACGCCGTCGCGGGTCAGGACGACATCCTGTTCCAGGAAGTGTGCGCCCTGGGCATGTGCCACGGCCTTGGCGGCCAGCGTGTGCTCCGGCAGATAGCCGCTGGCACCACGGTGAGCCATGATGAGTTGTTCGCTTGCAGCAACAGGGGCGCAGCAAAGCAGCAGTAAAACCAGAATAATGAGATTTTTCATATCAGAGGCCCTCTTGAAAAAAAAAGCGGTTGCGCTGTCGATGACGGCGCAACCGCAGGTCAAAGTCTACGTCAACCTAAAATCAGAATGTGCCGCGTAAGCTGAAGTTCCACATGGAGCCGTAACGGTCGTACTTCTGCATGCGATCAGAGGTGTTGGAGTAGATGATGTCCGGCTCGTTGAAAATGTTGCGGCCGGCCAGCATTACCTCGAAATGCTCGTTGAACTTGTAGGCAACACTCAGGTTCCACATCTCCCGTTCAGCACGATACAGCACACCGTTGTTGGACGAGGTGGGAGTGGCGCTCAGGCCGCTGATCCGATAGCTATCCTGCCAGGTGCCGTTCAATCGGACATCGAAAGAGCCGTAGTTGTAGCGGATACCCCAGTTGGCCATATTTTCTGGCGTGTTGACGCGCGGACCGTCCGGGTTTACCCGTGTGTAGGAGCCGCTGAGGCTGAAGTCCTGCAGGAAGCCTGGGAGGAAAGTCAGCTGCTGGTCGTACTCGAGAATCATGCCTTCATTGGTGCTGGTGCCTGATTCGTTCGATGCACTGCGGAACCTCCAGCCATCGTACTGGGCTGGGTCGAAACCGGCGGCTTCAGCATCGATCTCAATGCCGCTGACCTGCATG
>Ga0233385_1001343_pt1 | contig 10198 bp, 5 predicted proteins | sample ElkDunMinimDraft_16_FD_191543 | JGI IMG/M metagenome (GOLD analysis project Ga0233385, IMG submission 191543) | Fecal eukaryotic communites from dung pellets of Tule Elk in California, USA - Elk Dung G36 | ecosystem: Host-associated > Mammals > Digestive system > Large intestine > Fecal | place... | reverse complement strand
TTTCTGGAGATGCTCGATGACTGCTGGATGACGGAGTGCGGCAACCGTCCCCCTCGCCCGCTTCGGGATTGCCGGGTGCAGCATGGTGAAGGAGCGGACGTTCAACTCGTAGACCAGCCCGCCGGGCTTGAAGATCGGCGGCATTCCTGGAGCCGGCGAGGGCAAGCTTCGTGCGACGGCCTTCGGTATCAGAGGCGCGGTGTCGCCGCCTTCGCCTCGCCGCGCCGACAGGCCGGCATCAAATACATATGGCCGGTCTATCTCGACCGCATAGGGGTCGACCAGCAGCTTGTCGGGATCGAACCACAGGCCACGTTCCGGCCGATAGTCACCGTCGGCCCGGAACCCGTAGCGCGCGCCGTCTGTCAGCCCGGACACGAAGGCCGAGAAGATGCCGCCTTCGCCGCGCGCAAGCTCGATGCGGCCGGTTTCGCGTTCTCCCTTCGCGTCGAAGATCGATACCCAGACGCGGGATGCCGCGCCCGACCAGACGGAAAAATGGATGCCTTCATCTTGGACGGTTGCGCCAAGGTTGACGGCGCGGGTCACCCAGCCGCCCATCTCTCCCACAAGGGGGGAGATTCGCTTTGTCCCGCGCTCACGTAATGACGCTCGGCTTGTCGCGGCCGGTGTGGCTGCGGATGCCGGCGATGTCATCGGCCGCCGCGATGAGGTCGGCCAGCGCTTCCTGGGTGTCGAGGCCGTGGCGCGTCTTGTCGGGCTCATAGCGCTCGATGTAGACGCGAAGCGTCGCGCCGCTCGTCCCCGTGCCGGAAAGGCGGAAGACGACGCGAGAGCCGCCCTCGAACAGCACGCGGATGCCCTGGTTCCTGCTCACCGAGCCGTCGACCGGATCGTGGTAGGCGAAGTCGTCGGCGTTCGCGATCTTCATGCCGCGCACGCTGGTTCCGGGCAGCGACGCGAGCTTGCCGCGCAGTTCTGATATCAGCGCGTTGGCGCGCTCGCTGTCGACCTCCTCGTAGTCATGGCGCGAATAATAGTTGCGGCCGTAGGTCGCCCAGTGCTTCTCGGCGATCTGCTTCACGCTCTCCCCGCTGCGCGCGGCAAGGATGTTGAGCCACAGGAGCACGGCCCACAGCCCGTCCTTCTCGCGCACGTGGTCGGACCCGGTGCCGGCGCTCTCCTCGCCGCAGATCGTCGCCTTGCCGGCGTCGAGCAGGTTGCCGAAGAACTTCCAGCCCGTCGGCGTCTCGTAGATGCCGATGCCGAGCTTTTCGGCCACGCGGTCGGCCGCGCCGCTGGTCGGCATCGAGCGCGCAATGCCCTTCAGCCCCTTGCGGTAGCCCGGCGCCAGCCTGGCGTTGGCCGCCAGCATCGCCAGCGAGTCCGACGGCGTGATGAAGATGCCCTTGCCGATGATCAGGTTGCGGTCGCCGTCGCCGTCCGACGCGGCGCCGAAATCCGGCGCATCCGGTCCCATCATTTCGTCATAGAGATGTTTGGCGTGAACGAGGTTCGGATCGGGGTGATGGCCGCCGAAGTCGGGCAGCGGCACGAAGTTCCGCGCCGTCCCGTTCGGCGCGCCCAGCAGGTTCTCGAGGATCTCCTTCGCGTAAGGCCCGGTCACCGCATGCATGGCGTCGAAGCGCATGCGGAAACCCTCCTTGAACATGGCGCGGATCGCATCGAAGTCGAACAGGCTTTCCATGAGCTCGGCATAGTCGCTGACCGGGTCGATCACCTCGACCGTCATGCCGCCGGCCTTCACCGTGCCCTGTTTGTCGATGTCGATCGGATCGAAATCGGCGATTTTGTAGGCGCTGATTTTCTTCGAAATCTCAAAGATCGCATCGGTGATCTTCTCGGGTGCCGGGCCACCGTTCTCGGCGTTGTACTTGATACCGAAATCCTCGTGCGGCCCGCCGGGATTGTGGCTGGCCGACAGGATGATGCCGCCGAACGCCTTGTATTTCCTGATGACGTTCGAGGCCGCAGGCGTAGAGAGAATGCCGCCCTGCCCGACCATCACCTTGCCGAAGCCGTTGGCGGCAGCCATGCGGATGACGATCTGGATCACCTCGCGGTTGTAGAAGCGGCCGTCGCCGCCGAGCACCAGCGTCTTGCCCTCGCGCCCTTCCAGGCTGTCGAAAATCGACTGCACGAAGTTCTCGACATAGCTCTCCTGCTGGAAGACCGGCACTTTCTTGCGCAAGCCGGACGTGCCGGGCTTCTGGTCCTGGTAGGGCTTGGTCGCGACGGTCCGTATCATTGTCTTCATGTCCTTCTCGCAGTCAGCGAACGGTAAAGTTCGGCATATTTCGCCGCGCTCCTGTCCCAGGAAACGTCCGATTTCATGCCCTGGCGCTGCATCTCGGCCCAAGCGGCTCGGTCGGCAAAGACCGCAACCGCACGCTTGACGGCGTCGAGCAGCGCGTCGCCGCGCTCGGTGTCGAACTGGAAGCCGGTCGCGACCCCCGCCGCGAGCGCGGCCTCGTTGGCGTCGATCACCGTATCGGCCAGCCCGCCGGTGCGCGCCACGATCGGCACGCAGCCGTAGCGCAGGCCGTAGAGCTGGGTCAGGCCGCAAGGCTCGAAGCGTGACGGAATCAGGATCGCATCGCAGCCTCCCTGCATCTGATGGGAGAGCCCCTCGTCATAGCCGATGACGACGCCCATCCTGCCGCGATGGCGCGCCGCGCCCGCCAGCAGAGTGCCCTCCAGGGCCGCATCGCCCGAGCCCAGCACCGCCAGCCGCGCGCCTGATGCCAGCACCTCGTCGAGCACGCCGACGAGTATGTCGATGCCCTTCTGCCAGGTCAGCCTGCTCACCACGCAGAAGATCGGGCTGTCGTCCTGCACCAGACCGAAGCGCTCCTCCACCGCCCTCCGGTTGGCCGCCCTCCTCTTCAGCGTCTTCGGCGAATAGGTCGCATCGAGGTGCGTGTCCGTCTGCGGGTTCCAGATCGCCACATCGATGCCGTTGACGATGCCATGGAGATTCGCCGCACGCAGCGAGACCAGCCCGTCGAGGCCCATGCCGAAGTCTGGGGTGCGTATCTCCTGCGCGTAGGTCGGGCTGACCGTGGTGATCGCCCAGGCCGCCTGCAGTCCCGCCTTCAGGAAGCCGACGCCGCCATAATATTCGACGCCGTCGAGGCTCATCGCCGCGGCCGGCAGGCCGAGCTCGCCGAAGATGCCGGCGCCGAACCGACCCTGGAAAGCAAGATTGTGCACCGTCATCACCGACGGTATTCCCGCCGCCGGGCCGTAGCGCATATAGGCCAGAGTCAGCGCCGCCTGCCAGTCATGCGCATGCACGATGTCCGGCCGGTAGCCGGCGATCGCGCCTGCGGCGATATCGCCCCCGGCGAAGCTCAGCGCGGAAAAGCGCCGCCAGTTGTCCGGCCAGTCCGCGCCGGTGGAGTCGCCATACGGCCCGCCAGGCCGGTCGAAGAGATGCGGCGCGTCGAGCACCAGGAGCTCGAGACCCGCATGGGTCGTCGCAAAGACCGAGGCCTTGCCGCCATGCATGGCCGGATAATGGAGCAGCGGTGCAGCTTTTTCGACTGCCTTCAGCACCTGCGGGTAGCCTGGGATCAGCGTCTTCGTCCCGACACCCTGCCGGGCAAGCGCAATCGGCAGCGCGCCGGTCACGTCGGCCAGCCCGCCGGTCTTGATCAATGGAAAAACCTCGGGCGTGACCGCGAGAACCTGCATCAGGCGAGCCTTTCCCGAATCGCTCAGCCCCCCAGCCGGTCTATCATCTCTTGCGTGATGAGCACGATCCCCTTCTCGGAAACGCGGAAGCGCTTGGCGTCTCGGACGGGGTCTTCGCCGACCACCAGCCCTTCGGGAATGCGCACGCCATGGTCGATGACCACACGCTTCAGCCGCGCCTTTCGCCCGACATGGCAGTCCGGCAGCATCACCACCTGGTCGAGCGTCGAGTATGAATTGATGCGCGCCCCGGTAAAGATCAGGCTTCGCTTGAGGCTGGCGCCCGATACGATGCAGTCGCCGGCGATTAGCGACGACACCGCCATGCCGCGTCGTCCGTCCACGTCGTGCACGAATTTGGCCGGAGGCTTCAATTCGGAATAGGTCCAGATCGGCCAGTTCCGATCGTAGAGGTCGAGCTCGGGCTCGATGTCGGTGAGATCGATATTGGCTTCCCAATAAGCATCGATCGTACCGACGTCGCGCCAATAGGCCTCGCGCTCGGCGCTGGAGCGGACGCAGGATTTGGCGAAGCGGTGGGCCACCGCCTTACCGTTCTCCACGATGTAGGGGATGATGTCCTTCCCGAAGTCGCGCGTCGATTCCGGCTCCTTGGCGTCACGCCGAAGCTGGTCCATCAGGAACTTCGTCTTGAAGACGTAGATGCCCATCGAGGCCAGCGCATAATCCGGCTTGTCCGGTATGCCCGGCGGATCGGCCGGCTTCTCGATGAAGGAGATGATCTTGTCGTGCTGGTCGACATGCATGACGCCGAAGCCGGTCGCCTCCATGCGCGGCACTTCCAGGCAACCGACCGTCACGTCCGCGCCTTGATTGACGTGCTGGCGCAGCATCTGCTCGTAATCCATCTTGTAGATGTGGTCGCCGGCCAGCACGACCATGAACTCCGGCCCGTAGGCTTCGATGATGTCTATGTTCTGGTAGACGGCGTCTGCCGTGCCCTCGTACCATTGCGTTTCCGAGACGCGCTGGCTGGCCGGCAATATGTCGAAGCTCTCGTTCCGTTCGGGCCGCAGAAAATTCCAGCCGCGCTGCAGATGGCGGATCAGCGAATGCGCCTTGTACTGCGTCGCCACGCCGATGCGGCGGATGCCCGAGTTCAGCGCATTGGAGAGCGCGAAGTCGATGATGCGCGTCTTGCCGCCGAAATAGACCGCGGGCTTGGCGCGCCGGTCGGTCAGCTCCTTGAGGCGGCTGCCGCGACCGCCCGCAAGCACATAGGCCATCGCGTCGCGGGCCAGCGGCTGTGTGTTTTTCATGTCTGCCATTAGCACCCTCCCAGGCTCACTCCGATACCAGTTCGAACATTACGGTCGACAGCGGCGGCAACGTAACGACCGCCATTGTGGCTCCGCCCTCGCCGGTTGCGGCCTCCACCGCGCCGGCGTTCCCCATGCCCGAACCGCCATACTCCTTGGCGTCCGTATTGATGATCTCGCGCCATCTTCCCGCCGCGGGCAACGGCAGGCGATAGCCTTGCCGCGGCACCGGCGTGAAATTCGATACCACCGCGATCGGATTGCAGTCCGGGGCGCTGCGCACCCAGGCATAGACCGAGGTGTCGGCCTCGTCGGCGAGAAGCCAGTGGAAACCTTCCGGCTCGCAGTCGCGCGCATAAAGCGCTGGCCGTGAACGGTAGAGATGGTTGAGATCGCGGATCAGCCTCTGCACGCCCTGGTGCGGCGGGTGCTGCAACTCGCCCCAGTCGAGCGCCCTGGATTCGCTCCACTCGTTTCTCTGGGCGAACTCCTGCCCCATGAACAAGAGCTTCTTGCCGGGATAGCCCCACATGAAGGCGTAGTATGCCCGCAGATTGGCGAACTTCTGCCAGTCATCGCCGGCCATCTTGGTGAGCAGCGTGCCTTTGCCGTGCACCACCTCGTCATGCGACAGCGGCAGCACAAAATTCTCGCTGAAGGCATAGAGCAGGCCAAAGGTCAGGTCGTTGTGATGGAACCTGCGGTGGATCGGCTCGCGCGACAGATATTGCAGCGTGTCGTGCATGAAGCCCATGTTCCACTTGAAGCCGAAGCCCAGTCCTCCCTCGTAAACCGGCTGCGACACCTTCGGCCAGGAGGTCGATTCCTCCGCGATCGTCATGACGCCGGGATGATGGCCGTAAAGCTCCTTGTTCATGCGCTGCAGGAACCGGACCGCCTCCAGATTCTCGCGGCCGCCCTTCTCGTTCGGGATCCATTCGCCCGCTTTGCGGGAATAGTCGAGGTAGAGCATCGAGGCGACGGCATCGACGCGTAGCCCATCGATGTGGAATTTCTCGGCCCAGTAGAGCGCGTTGTTGACGAGGAAGGAGACGACCTCGCGGCGGCCGAAATTGTAGATCGCCGTGTTCCAATCCGGATGAAAGCCCTTGCGCGGGTCGGCGTGCTCGTAGAGCGCCGTACCGTCGAACATCGCAAGCCCGTGGGCGTCGACCGGGAAATGCGCCGGCACCCAGTCGAGGATGACGCCGATGCCGGCCCGGTGCGCTCCGTCGACGAAACGGGCAAATCCCTCCGGCTCGCCGAAGCGGGCCGTCGGCGCGAACAGTCCGGTCGTCTGGTAGCCCCAGGACGGGTCGAACGGGTACTCCGAGATCGGCATGAACTCGATATGGGTGAAGCCGTTCTCGACGACGTAAGGGATCAGCCGGTCGGCGAGTTCGTCCCAGGAAAGGAACGAGCCGTCCTCGTGCCGCTGCCACGACCCAGCGTGCACCTCATAGATCGAGATCGGTTGGCGGCGCAGGTTTGCCGATCGCCAGAAAGCGCGATGCTCCTCGTCGCCCCACGCATGAGAAAGTGGCGCTGCGGTGATCGATGCGGTCGCGGGCCGCAATTCCGAGCGCGTCGCATAGGGGTCCGCCTTCAGCGGAACCAGTTCCCCATCCGCGCCGACGATCTCGTATTTGTAGGCCTTGCCGGGCGGGAGATCGGGAATGAAGATTTCCCAGATGCCCGTATCCTGGCGGTTGCGCATGGTGTGGCTGCGGCCGTCCCAGTCATTGAATTCGCCGACCACGGAGACGCGTTTGGCGTTGGGCGCCCAGACGGCGAAGTTGAAGCCGCGGGCGCCCTCATGGTCGATGAGATGCGCGCCGAGCTTGTCGAAAAGCCTGAGATGCGAACCTTCGGCGATGTAGTAATCGTCCATTGGCCCGAGCACGGGCCCGAACGAATAAGGATCGGTCACCCACCAGTCGCCGCCGGCATTGCTCAAATGATAGCGGAGCGGCTGGCGCTCGGCGATGTCGACCTGTCCCTCGAAGAAACCGGCGTCGTCGCGGCGCAGCAGCGTGCCCGCTTCCTTGCCGTCCAGCGTGAAGGCCGTCGCCGTTTCGGCATGCGGCACGAAGCACCTGGCGACGAAGCCGTTCACCGCCTCGTGCACGCCGAGCACTGCGAACGGATCGCCGTGCACTCCGGCCACGATGGCTTCCACATCAGCTTGTGCTGCCTCGAAGGGTCGGGCCTTTGTCGCGGCAACGCGCGGCTTCTTCATTTCCCGACGATCCTCCCTGCGCGTGGCGGCTTTGTCGCGACCGGCGTCATGCAACCGTCATACAATTCACTTTGTCAGGCAACGTTCCAGATTTCCTTTGCGTATTGGCGGATTGTGCGGTCGGAGGAGAACCAGCCCATGCGCGCGACGTTGCGGATCGCACGCGCGTACCAGTCGGGGCTGTTGCGCCAGACCTTGTCGACCTCTCGCTGCGTCGACGCGTAGGAGTCGAAATCGGCAGCCACCATGAACCAGTCGCTGTGGTACAGGCCGTCGATCAACTCGCGATAGCGTTGCGGATCGTCGGGCGAGAACACGCCGGTCGAGATGGATGCAAGCGCCTGCGAAAGCTCCGGGGAGCGCTCAATGACGCTGCGCGGGTCGTAGCCGCCGGCGCGATGTTTGGCGACCTGCTCCGTGGTGAGGCCGAAGATGAAGATGTTCTCGGCACCGACATTCTGCTTGATCTCGACATTGGCCCCGTCGAGCGTGCCGATCGTCAGCGCGCCGTTCAGCGCGAACTTCATGTTGCCGGTGCCCGACGCTTCCATGCCGGCGGTCGAGATCTGCTCCGACAGGTCCGCCGCAGGCATCATGATCTCGGCAAGGCTGACGTTGTAGTTCGGCACGAACACCACTTTCAGCAGGCCACGCACGGCGGGGTCGCGGTTGATCACCTTCGCGACGTCGTTGGCGAGTTTGATGATGAGCTTGGCGTTGTGGTAGCTCGGCGCCGCCTTGCCGCCGAAGAACTTTACGCGCGGCATCCAGTCCCGCTCGGGATGCGAGCGTATCTGATCGTAGAGCGCCACGGCTTCGAGAATGTTCAGGAGCTGGCGCTTGTATTCGTGGATGCGCTTGATCTGGACATCGAACAGCGCCGACGGATCGAGCTTCACGCCCAAACGGCTCGATATGTAGTTGGCGAGCCGCTCCTTGTTGGCGCGCTTCACGGCTGCGAACTGCTCGCGGAAGGATGCGTCGTCCGCGAATTTGTCGAGCGCCTTCAACTGCTCGACGTCGTCGAGGAACTTGTCGCCGATCGCCTCGCGGGCGATCCTCGTCAGGCCGGGATTGCACTGGAACAGCCAACGGCGCGGCGTGATGCCGTTCGTCTTGTTGTTGATGCGGTCGGGATAGAGCTTATGCAGGTCGGCGAACACCGTCTGCTTCATAAGCTCGGTGTGCAGCGCCGAGACGCCGTTGACCGAGTGGGAACCGACGAAGGCCAGGTTGCCCATGCGCACGCGCCGCTCGCCGCCTTCCTGGATCAGCGAGATGCGGCTGATCTGCTCGTCGCTGAAGCGTCCGGCGGAGCGGGCCTCCAGCAGGACCTGCGCGTTGATCGCATAGATGATCTGCATGTGGCGCGGCAGCAGCCGCTCGAAGAGCGGCACCGGCCAGCTTTCCAGCGCCTCGGGAAGCAGCGTGTGGTTGGTGTAGGCGAATGTATGCCTGGTCGCATCCCAGGCCTTGTCGAAGTCGATGCCGTGGACATCCATGAAGAGCCGCATCAACTCGGCGACGGCGATCGCCGGATGGGTGTCGTTCAGATGAATCGCGGCCTTTTCCGGCAGTGTGTGCAATTCACCGTACTGGCTCAGATGCCGCTGTACGATGTCCTGGAGCGAGGCCGTCGAGAAGAAATATTCCTGCCGCAGGCGCAGCTCCTGTCCGGCCGGAGTGGAATCGGCCGGGTAGAGGACGCGCGAGAGCGCCTCGGCTTTGTTGCTCTCGCGCAACGCGCCGATGTGGTCGCCGGCGTTGAAGGCGTCGAGCAGGATCGGATCGATCGGCAGCGACGACCACAGACGCAGCGTGTTCACCCGGTTTCCCCGCCAGCCGACGACCGGCGTGTCGTAGGCGACCGCAAGGATGCGCTCGACGGGTTTCCAGACATGTCGCTCGAGATGGCCGTCCTTGTCGGTGATCGATTCCACATGGCCGCCGAAGCCGACCTCGAACGAGCGCTCGCGTCGCTCGAACTCCCACGGATTGCCGTGGTCGAGCCAGGTCTCGGGCAGTTCCACCTGCCAGCCGTCGGAGATCTCCTGGCGGAACATGCCGTTGGCGTAGCGGATGCCGTAGCCATGCGCCGGTATGTCGACGGTCGCCATCGATTCCATGAAGCAGGCGGCGAGACGGCCGAGGCCGCCATTGCCGAGCGCCGCATCGGGCTCGAGGCCCGCAATCACGTCGATGTCCACGCCAAGCGATCTCAGGGCGACGCGCATGTCGTCCAGCAGCCCGAGATTGGAGAAGGCGTCGCGCATCAAGCGCCCGATCAGGAACTCTAGCGACAGGTAATAGACGCGCTTTTCCTGCTCGTCGTAGGCTTCCTTGGTGGATTTTATCCACTCGTCGACGATGCGGTCGCGCACGACCTGGATCGACGCCGTCAGCCAGTCGTAGGGCGTCGCCACCGTCATGTCCTTGCCGCCCCTGTACTTGAGGGCCCTCAGGATTTCGGCTGCCAGCGTTTCGGGGTCTGCGGTCGCCAGTATGCGGCGCGGGAGTTTGGAAGTCGTCACGGTTGCCATGTCGCCTCAAAGCGTTGCCCGCCGCCCAAAGGGCAGCATCGTGCAGCATCCTCCCGCTGCAATGCTAACCATTTCGGGAACTTTCTCAATCTGCCCCGGGTGTTCGGAGATATTTTGTTCGCACCGTCCCGGACCGGTTCATCAAGCTGCGGCGGCGGGCTCCGGCGGCCGCTTCGCCCCCGTCATGAAAGCCACCGCATCCGACATCGAATGTTCCTTCGGATCGATGACGGTCAGACGACGCCCGAGCCGGTGGACGTGGACGCGGTCACAAACCTCGAACACATGCGGCATGTTGTGAGAGATGAGGACGATCGGCAGGCCGCGCTTCTTCACGTCGAGGATCAGCTCCAGCACGCGCCGCGATTCCTTGACGCCGAGGGCGGCGGTCGGCTCATCCATGATGATCACCCGGCTGCCAAAGGCCGCGGCGCGCGCCACCGCCACGCCCTGCCGCTGGC
>Ga0233385_1001340_pt1 | contig 10218 bp, 12 predicted proteins | sample ElkDunMinimDraft_16_FD_191543 | JGI IMG/M metagenome (GOLD analysis project Ga0233385, IMG submission 191543) | Fecal eukaryotic communites from dung pellets of Tule Elk in California, USA - Elk Dung G36 | ecosystem: Host-associated > Mammals > Digestive system > Large intestine > Fecal | place... | reverse complement strand
TAGACGCGGGCCCGCCGGATCGTATCGTCATCGCTCTCGCGCATGGCGGGCGTAAAGGCGCCGACGAGATCGACATGCGTGCCGGGCTTCAGCAGCGCGCCCTTGACGAGCGGGTCGGTGGTGATGGTCGCGCAGGAAACAATGTCGGCCCAGCCGAGCTCCGCATCGAGATCTTCGGCGATCGACGCTGAAAGGCCAAGCTCCGCGAGCTGCGCCACGACCTTCCCGGCGTTTGCCTTCGTCCGGTTCCAGACACGTATCTCGTGGATCCGCCGCACCGCCGAATGCGCCTGCGCCAGGAAAGGAGCCAGCGCACCGGCGCCGACGATCAGCAGCTTCGACGCATCATCGCGTGCAAGATAGTCGGCTGCGAGCGCCGAGGCGGAAGCCGTGCGCCACAATGTCAGTCGCTGCCCGTCGATCAGCGCCCTGGGCTCGCCCGTCCTGCCGTCGAGCAGCAGGTAGACACCCATCACCGCCGGCTTGCCGATGGCGTTGTTGTCGGGCGATACCGTGACGACCTTGACGCCGATATAGCCGCCGTCCGACGTGCCGGCGGCGCCGAAATCGGTCCAGGCCGGCATCAGGAGCAGCGTCGATGCCGCGCCGTCCGGCCGTTCCACCGTGTGGTGGTGTCGGACCGGCTGGATCGCGCCGGCTTTGAAGGCCGCGCGCAGCGTTTCCACCAAGCCGGGGAAACTCAGTGCGCGGTCGACCTGATCGGCCGATATCGTCAGCATCTCGCGGTGCTCGGACCTGATTGAAGGATCATGGCCGCGGCAATTGCGGCGCCGGCTGGGCCGGGGTACGCGCCGCGGCCTGACGCAGCGCTTCCGCCTCATGGTTGCGCTGGCGGGCCAGCTTGCGGTAGCGGCCTTGCTTCATCCAGGTCGCCAGGCTGCCGACGATCATGCCGATGGCGATCGCCGCGAAGAGCAGCACGAAGAGCGGCATCTGCACGGTAAGTGCCGGATTGCCCGGATTGAACGGGTCGAGGGTGAAGGAGGCCGGGCCACGATTGGCGACGGCGAGCGCCACCAGAATGATTGCCAGCGGTACGAAAACCGCGATCAGCATGAAACGGTTGAGCATCTGCTGTCCTGCGCGGCGGCTCACTTGCCGCCATTCAGCCTTTCACGCAACTCCTTGCCGGTCTTGAAGAACGGCACCCACTTTTCCTCGACCTCCACCGATTCGCCCGTTCGCGGATTGCGGCCCGTGCGGGCTGGACGGTTCTTCACGGAGAAGGCGCCGAAACCACGCAGTTCGACCCGGTTCCCGTCGGCGAGCGCGTCGGTGATTTCCTCGAAAATCGCGCCCACGATGTTTTCGACATCCCGCAGGAACAGATGCGGATTGCGCGACGCGATAAGCTGCACGAGTTCGGATTTGATCATGAGCGCGGTCCCCGCCGGTTATTGTTCTGTCGATACGCGGATGATTTTATTGTCTTTTTCAGTTGCCCCAAATGTCCTTTTCAGGTTGCCAGACTGATAGGAGACCGTCAAGAAACAAGCGCTCTCCGCCGAGTTCCTTAAGGAGAACCGCGCCCTGATCGGGCATCCCGACAAGCTGGGCCAGCGCGCCGGCCATCGCCTCCGGGGTCAGGAACCAGCCGCGCTCGCGCGCCTTCCATTCGACCACTTCCAGGCTGCCGTCGACGCCCTTGGTGGCAAGCCAGCCGACGGCCGCGTCCTCGCCGCCGAGTTCGTCGACAAGCTTCTTCTGCAATGCCTGGCGGCCGGTGAAGATCGATCCGTCGGCGACCGCCGCCACCTCGCTCCTGGTCAGCGGCCGACGCTCGTCGATGAGGCCGACGAACCAGTCATAGCTGTCCATGATCATCGAGCGGACCATTGCGCGCTCTGCGTCGGTGGTCGGGTTGAACGGCGACGGCTCGGCCTTCAGCGGCGACGACTTGATCTCCTCGAGCTTGACTCCGAGCTTGTCCATCAGCCCGGTGATGTCGGGATACTGCACAAGCACGCCAATCGATCCGACGATCGACGACTGGCGCGCGACGATGTGGTCGGCCGCGCTGGCGATCATGTAGCCAGCGGAGGCGGCAAGCGTGCCGACCTGGGCGACGACCGGCTTGTCGCCGGCAAGCTTCCTGACCTCATCGAAGATCGCCTCGCCACCCGCGGTGGTGCCACCGGGCGAGTCGATGGCGAGGATAACCCCCTTCACGGCTCCCGATTTGCGGATCTTCTCCAGCCGCTCGATCAGCTCGTCGTCTTCGGTAATCGTGCCTTCGATCCGAACCTTGGCGATGTGGTGGACCGCTTTGCCTCCGAAATCCTCCCTGAACATCCACGCGGCTGCGGATGCCAAGCCGATCGCGGCGACGACAAGCGCGGCGACCCGCCAGAAAGTGAGCTTGCGCCGCAGGCGGCGGCGGTCGATCATGTCGTCGGCGCGCATGGCCATGCGGAACTCCTGTGCCGGCGGGAAAGAAGCGTTTTAGAACATGCCCGCTTCCGCCGCTACCCTGTTGTCCTGCGACCTTCGGACCGGGACGCAATTGCTCGGCTTTGGGCTGGTCAAAGTTCCCAAAATAACCATATTGGGGTGCAATTCGCGATCGTGTAAGATTTCGTGATGGCACTATCGACGCCATCGCGCTTTGCACGGATTGTGACGGCCTGACCTTGCGGCAGGAAGATCGGGCCGGGTGTTAGACTTATCGGAGTAACCCGGCCTCGCCGGACACTTCCAGGATTGGCGACGGAAGGCAGGGCGCGTTGGCGCGATCGATCGGCGAGACTCACGCAGACTTTGCAACGGGCGGAGACGCAGCGAATTCGCGCGCCGAGGCCTTCGGACGCGCCCAGCGTCATTCGCGCCGGGTACGCCGTCTCAAGGTGGCGCTGCCGCTGCTTGCCGTTCTGCTCGCCGTCGGCTTCGCGGGCTATTCGTTCATCTCCACGCCCCCGCCAGTGGCTATCCAGTCGGAGGGCACAGCCTTCGCCGAAGGCAAGCTGGTCATGAACAGCCCCAAGCTCGAGGGCTTCACCAAGGACGGCAGGCCCTATTCGGTGAACGCGACGCGAGCCATCCAGGACTTCGACAAGCAGGACATCGTCAACCTCGACGGCATCGACGCCAAGATGCCCGTCGAAGCCGCGAACTGGGCGAGGGTGGAAGCCGTCAGCGGCGTCTACGACCGGATCGCCAATACGCTGAACGTGCCGACCGACATCCTCGTCACCACCACCGACGGTATGGTCGCCAAGCTCAAATCCGCCTTTCTCGACATCAACGGCGGGAGCTTGAAAAGCGACACGCCCGTCGATATCCAGTCGCACGGGTCGCGCATCACCGCAGATTCAATGGCGGTGCTCGAAAACGGCAGGCGGGTGATTTTCGAAACGCGTGTGCGCGTGTACATCGATCCGGTCCAGATGAAGGCCGCCCAGGCGGCCAGGGGAGAGGTGAATGCGTCGAATTAGACATTTCGCAGCGCTGGCCGCCCTCGCCGTGTTGGGCTGCGGTGCCGCCTTCGCGCAGAGCCCCGTCGAGAGCCGCCTGACAGGGTTGCGCCTCAACGGCAGCGAGCCGATCGAGATCGAGAGCGACAAGCTCGAGGTCCGCGAGAACGAGAACAAGGCGATCTTCACCGGCAACGTCAACGTCACTCAGGGCCCGACGGTCATGAAGTCGGGATCGATGGTCGTATACTACGCCAAGGACGGCGGTTCGGCCGCGACCGGATCGTCGAACATCGAGCGGCTGGAGGTCGACGGCAAGGTCTACGTCAAGTCGGACAAGCAGGTCGCGACCGGCGACAAGGGCACCTTCGACATGAAGACGGAGGTGCTTGTTCTTTCGGGCAATGAGGTCGTGCTCTCGGAAGGCAATAACGTGCTGCGCGGCTGCAAGCTCACCGTCCAGATGAAGTCCGGCCAGGCGCAGGTCGACGGCTGTTCGAAGGGTGGCGGCAGCGGCCGGGTTCAGATGAAGCTCGACCCGTCATCCAGGCAGTAATGACCGGACAGCCTTCCTTTCTATCGCGCCTTTTCGGTAGGCGGCGGCTCGCCGCGCCTGCCGTGAAGCGCAGCGAGATCGCCGCCTTCAAGGGCACGCTGATCGCCAAGGGCTTGACCAAGAGCTACAAGAGCCGGCGCGTGGTGAACGGCGTGTCGCTGGGTGTCAGGGCCGGCGAGGCGGTGGGCCTTCTCGGGCCCAACGGCGCCGGCAAGACGACCTGCTTCTACATGGTCACCGGGCTGGTGCCGGTCGACCACGGGACTATCGAGATCGACGGCTTCGACGTCACCTCGATGCCCATGTACCGCCGCGCCAGGCTGGGCATTGGCTACCTGCCGCAGGAATCGTCGATCTTCCGCGGCCTGACGGTCGAGCAGAACATTCGCGCCGTATTGGAAGTGGTGGAAAAGAGCCGCAAGCGGCGCGAACACGACCTCGACGCGCTGCTCGAGGAGTTCCACATTTCGCATCTGAGAAAAGCGCCATCGCTGTCGCTTTCAGGCGGCGAGCGCCGGCGGCTCGAGATTGCACGGGCGCTGGCCAGCCGGCCGAACTATATGCTGCTCGACGAGCCCTTCGCCGGCATCGACCCGATCGCCGTCGCCGACATCCAGCTTCTCGTGCGGCATTTGACCGCGCGCGGCATCGGCGTACTCATCACCGACCACAATGTGCGCGAGACGCTCGGCCTCATCGATCGCGCCTACATCATCCATGCCGGCGAGGTACTGACCCACGGCAAGGCGGACGAGATCGTCGCCAATCCCGACGTGCGAAGGCTCTATCTGGGCGAAACCTTCACGCTCTGACCTCGCCGAAACGGCGAAACCGCCCGACGGCATGGTTTTTTCCATCGGTCAGGCGGCTCTTCGCCGACTTCCCTGAACCCTGGCAGCGGCTTCCATCAACTGGCCTAAACCTCCGGAAGGCCGGCGGTGCTGCCTCATTCTCCCTTGACAAGCAAAAGCCGGGCCACTTTCTATGACTGGCAAAAGCCGCCGGGGTTCGGGCTAGGCGAGTAAACGGGCAACGAGTTCACGCTATGGGGCTGAGCGCCAAACTTCAGCTGAGGCAATCGCAGTCGCTTGTGATGACGCCGCAGCTGATGCAGTCGATAAAGCTGCTGCAGCTCACCCATATCGAGCTCGATCGCTACGTCGACGAAGAGATCGAGCGCAATCCCCTGCTCGACCGCGCCGAGCCGCGCGACGACGCGGCATCCGACCAGTTGCAGAAGCAGGAGGTACTGGCGGAGACGGCGGCCGAAGGCGACTGGTTCGAGACCGACCGGCCCTGGACGTCGGAGGCGATCTCCGAAAAGCTGGACAGCTCGCTCGAAAACCTCTTCCCCGACGACCCCGGAACCTCCGAGCGGCTCGGGCCGGACCTCGCAGCGCAATGGAAGTCTGCTGGCGGCAGCTCGGCCGCAGCAGGCCCGTCCGATGGCTTCGACATGGACGACATGGCGGCGGCTTCGGTCACGCTGCGGGACCATGTCGGCGAGCAGGTCGCCTTCGCCTTCTCCGATCCGGCGGCGCGGCTGATCGCCCGCGAGCTCGCGGAAAACATGGACGACGACGGCTACATGCGCGCCGACCTCGCCGAAATGGCAGCCCGGCTGGGCGCCGGCCGGAAGGACATCGACGCGGTGCTTTCCGTCTGCCAGACCTTCGAGCCGACGGGGCTCTTCGCCCGCGACCTTGCCGAATGCCTGGGACTGCAGCTTGCCCAGTGCGACAGGCTGGATCCGGCAATGCGCGCCCTGCTCGACAATCTCGACCTTCTGGCACGACGCGACTTCGCCTCGCTGAAGCGCATCTGCGGCGTCGAGGAAGACGACCTCCTCGACATGCTGGCGGAAATCCGCGCCCTCGATCCGCGCCCCGGCACGCGCTTCGTCGGCGGCAACACCGATGCCATAGTGGCCGACGTCGAGGTGCGCGCTGCCGGCGATGGCAGTTGGGCGGTCGAACTCAATCCGGAGACGCTGCCCAGGGTCCTCGTCGACAATATCTATTTCGCGCAGGTTTCCGGTCGCGCCAAGGACCAGGCCGAGAAGGATTTCCTTTCCGAATGCCTGCAGAACGCCAACTGGCTGACCCGGAGCCTCGACCAGCGCGCCAAAACCATCCTCAAGGTCGCCTCCGAGATCGTGCGCCAGCAGGACGCCTTTCTCGCCCACGGCGTCAGGCATCTGAGGCCGCTCAACCTGCGCACGGTGGCCGACGCCATCGGCATGCATGAATCGACGGTCAGCCGCGTCACCGCCAACAAATACATGCTGACGCCGCGAGGCGTGTTCGAGCTGCGCTATTTCTTCACCGCCTCGATCGCGGCGTCCGGCGGCGGCGAGGCGCATTCCTCCGAAGCGGTGCGCGACCGCATCAGGGAAATGATCGAGGGGGAGAAGCCGGCTAACGTGCTCTCCGACGACGCGATTGTGGATATGCTGAGGAAAAGCGGTGTCGACATCGCCCGCCGCACGGTGGCCAAGTATCGGGAAGGCATGAGCATTCCCTCTTCGGTGCAGCGACGGCGCGAGAAGCGGGCGCGGGTCAGCGCCGGTCGCTGAAATGGCGCAAAAACGCGGGCTTTTCGAGCTTTATTGACATTCATTAACGAAGTGACTAGAAGCCCGCCCGCATGGAACGAGCCTAGAGGCTGGACCGTTAAGCACCCGTCTGGAGACGGCTTGTGATCAACCGTAAAGTTCGGACTAGAAATCGGCCCTGAGGCCGCTGCGAAGCTTGTGCCTGCTGACCACGGGTATAAACTCCGGACATCCAGAGTCTGAACAGGGAAGGTCCACATAAAAATGAGCCTGCGGATATCGGGAAAGCATATGGAGATCGGGGACGCGTTCCGGTCTCGCATCGAAGGCCGGATCGGCGAGACTATCGAAAAATACTTCGACGGCGGATTTTCAGGACATGTGACGGTAGAGAAATCCGGACCGCGGTTTTCCGCCGATTGTGTCATCTTCCTCGATACCGGCATGGGCCTGCAGGCGGCAGGCCAGGCCTACGATCCCCAGGCAGCCTTCGAGGCGGCGTCCGACCGCATCGAAACCCGGCTCAGGCGCTACAAGCGCAAGCTGCGTTCCTATGACGCCTCGCCCAATGGGCGGAACGAGGATGTGGCCTACCGCGTCATGGCGGCCGTGGCGGACGAGGACGAGGAGGTCCCGGAGGACTACGCCCCGGCGGTCGTCGCCGAATCCACCCTATCGCTGCAGACCATGTCGGTCGCCCGCGCAATCATCGAACTCGACACCAAGGACAGCCCGGTCTTCGTCTTTCGCAACGCCGGCAATGATCAGGTCAACATCGTCTACCGCCGCGCCGACGGCAATATCGGCTGGATCGACCCGTCCACGGCTAGGTCCGCCTAGACACAACAGCGTCGCCCGGCCCGCCCCGAAGGCGCGGCGGCGGAGGCGGAGCACAAGGATTTATTGGAATGGATCTCAGCGATCTCATTGACGTGCCGGCGATCATGCCGGCGCTGAAGGCCAATTCGAAGAAACAGTTGCTGCAGCAACTGGCCGAGCGCGCCGCATCGATCACCGGCATCCCGGAGCGCGACATCTTCGACACCATCCTCCAGCGCGAGCGGCTGGGCTCGACCGGCGTCGGCAACGGCATCGCCATTCCGCACGGAAAGCTGGCCGGCGTGAAGCACATCACCGGCGTCTTCGCCAGGCTGGAGACGCCGGTCGACTTCGAGGCGCTGGACGACGAGCCCGTCGACCTGGTCTTCCTGCTGCTCGCCCCCGAGGGAGCGGGCGCCGATCACCTCAAGGCGCTGTCCAGGATCGCCCGCGTCCTGCGCGACGGCGAGACCGTCGCAAAAGTGCGCGGCACCAACGACGCGGCGGCCATACACGCACTTTTGTCCGACACACAGGGCTCAAAGGCGGCCTGATCGGGACTTCATTTCCGGAATGACAAAGGGCGGCTTCGGGCCGCCCTTTTTTCATGACTTTCCGAAGGCCGGCGCCGGCCGGCCTATCGAAAAGTATTGAAAACTCAGTGGATGCTGACGGGAACGAGTTCGTTCTCGAAGGCGCCCGCGATGGCGCGCTCCCGCGCATCGGCAAGCAGGATCGGCTGGCCGTTGGCAGCGAACAGCGCCCAGAGCTTCGTATCGGCGGGAATCTCCGGGAGGCCCGGGAATTTGCCCTTCAGCTCCTGACCGTCCATTTCGCGGAGATAGGCGACGTGGCCTTCGCCGAGATGAGCGAGATCAGCCTCAGTGAAGGTAGGGGTTTCGTTACTGGTCATGCGAGCCTCCTGTTTAGCGGGGCGTCCCACCGGACCAACCCGCCTTAGAGCCAAAAGTTCCGGTTCGTCGCCGGAGATGTTTCGGGCAGGACTGGGATCAGTCTTTCACCGAAATGTTTATTTTCCGTACGAGCCTCTCGGGCTCGGGACGGTCGAGATCGATCGCCAGCAGGCCGTTCTTCAGTTCCGCCGCCGTCACGCGCATGCCGTCGGCAAGCACGAAGCAGCGCTGAAACTGCCGGGCGGCGATGCCGCGGTGCAGATATTCCCGCTCCGTCTCGTCGGTCTGGCGACCGCGCACCACAAGCTGGTTCTCTTCGATGGTGACCTCGAGATCGTTCTCCGCGAAGCCGGCGACCGCAAGCGTGATGCGCAGCCTCTCGGCCGCTTCGTCGGCGCCGCGAAGGCGCTCGATATTGTAGGGCGGATAGGAATCGCCTGTTTTCGCCAGACGCTCCAGCGTCTTTTCCATGGCGTCGAACCCAAGCAGAAGCGGGCTCGAAAACGGCGTCATACGGCTCATGTAACAGCGTCCTCTACGAGCGACATACTGGGGAAAAACCCGAATGGCATTTTTCCCATCGGTGCTGATATGGTCCGCGCCGACTTCCAGTTCAAGAGTAGCAGCCGAGTCGCCTGCCCAAGGGAAAGAAATGACTGAAATCAGAAAGATAATCATCGACACCGACCCTGGCCAGGACGACGCGGTGGCCATTCTTCTGGCGCTCGCCAGCCCCGAACTCGACGTGCTCGGCATCACCGCCGTGGCGGGCAACGTGCCCCTGGCGCGGACCGAGATGAACGCCCGCAAGATCTGCGAGCTGGCGGGCAAGCCGCAGACGAAAGTCTTCGCCGGCGCGATCCGGCCGATGGTGCGCTCGCTGGTCACCGCCGAGAACGTGCACGGCAAGACCGGCCTCGACGGTCCCGATCTGCCGGAGCCGGCGATGAAACTGCGCGAGCAGCATGCCGTCGACTTCATCGTCGAAACGCTGATGCGCGAGGAACCCGGCTCCGTCACACTCTGCCCGCTGGGACCGCTCACCAACATCGCGCTGGCAATGGTGCGCGAGCCCAAGATCGTGCCGCGCATCAGGGAAATCGTTCTGATGGGCGGCGGCTTCTTCGAGGGCGGCAACGTCACCCCGGCTGCCGAGTTCAACATCTATGTCGACCCGCATGCGGCGGACGTCGTGCTGAATTCGGGTGCCCCGACCGTAATGGTGCCGCTGGACGTGACGCACAAGGCGCTGACGTCGGCCAAGCGTGTCGCGGCCTTCCGCGACCTCGGCACAAGGCCCGGGGTTGCGGTTGCCGAGATGCTCGAATTCTTCGAGCGTTTCGACGAGAGCAAATACGGCACCGACGGCGGTCCGCTGCACGACCCCTGCGTCATTGCCTACCTCTTGAAGCCCGAGCTGTTTTCCGGTCGCCATATCAACGTCACGGTCGAGACCGCTTCCGAGCTGACGATGGGCATGACGGTCGCCGACTGGTGGGGCGTTACCGGGCGGGAGAAGAACGTCACCTATCTGCGCGACGTCGACCATGAGGCGTTCTTCGCGATGCTGGTCGAGCGGATCGGAAGGCTGTAGGGCCGGTGCCCTTTGCGCGGGAGACGACGCGCAGCACGGTCGACAATGTTTTGGGGTAAGCGCAAGCTTCATCGTCGCCACGCCCTGCTTCCGCAGTCTGGCCTTTCAAAGAGCGCTCCTCGCCGCGGGAGGAGAAGTCGGGAAGCGGGGCGCAGGCCCAAGCCTCTCAAAATTATTAAACGTGGCCCGGTTTCCCGCGCCCCGCCGGCGTTCTTGCCCTCAAGGAGGACACGGCCGTTGCCGCTGGTCTCCAAGAGGGCCCGGACCTGGGGGTTCATCACCCAGCCGCGCCACCGAAGCGCGACCGATCCGGCGCCGCCGCCCTCCCTGATACCCGGTGCGCACCAGGT
>Ga0233385_1001339_pt1 | contig 10233 bp, 9 predicted proteins | sample ElkDunMinimDraft_16_FD_191543 | JGI IMG/M metagenome (GOLD analysis project Ga0233385, IMG submission 191543) | Fecal eukaryotic communites from dung pellets of Tule Elk in California, USA - Elk Dung G36 | ecosystem: Host-associated > Mammals > Digestive system > Large intestine > Fecal | place... | reverse complement strand
TGTTGACGGCTCTTGCCCGGAACCCACGTCCAATCATCATGATGGGCGTGGGCCTGATCGGCATGCTGGCACTGGTGCTGTTCAACACCTTGGGCGGCGAGAAAAGTGAAAGTGCTTCTCCGGTGCCCGTCGCCACAGCCCCGGCAGTCGTTCCGACCCCTGCGCCAGCGCCAGTTGTCCCGAATCCGGCGCCCGTGACGAGCCCCCTCCCGGAGGCGGTGGGGATAGACCCAGCCGCGGTGACTCCATCAACCCCATCAACCCCAACAACTCCGTTAGCACCAGCAACACCCACAATCCAGCCACCGCAGGGGGTGACAGCGGAAATTGCGGTGCCGGAGCTGCTACCTTCTGTCCCTGCGCAGGCGACATCCGATAGCGGTATCGCCACCAGTCCCTATATCGTGCTCATCCTGGACGACATCGGCAACAATGCCGAACTGGGGCGCCGTGCTGTCGCTCTGCCCGGCGCCATCACCTACGCGGTGCTGCCGCATACACCTCATGCCGCCAGTCTGGCCGAGCAGGCGCACAGCTTGGGCAAGGAGGTCATGCTGCACGCCCCGATGAGCAATCAGGCCCACTTTCCGCTGGGGCCAGGCGCCCTCACCGACGAGCTCAGCCGTGGCGAGTTCATGCAGACACTGACTGACTCCATCGCCTCCATTCCGCATCTGCAGGGGGTCAATAATCATATGGGCAGCGCGTTGACCGAACAGGAGACCCAGATGACCTGGGTGATGGAGGCATTGCGGGAGCACGATCTGTACTTCGTTGACAGCCTGACCACGCCCCGCAGCGTAGCCGGGCGCGTGGCACGCGAGCAGCAGATTCCGACCATTACCCGCAACGTGTTCCTCGACAACGAGACCACCTTCGAGAACATCGATCGGGAATTCAAGCGCCTGCTGGCGTTGGCGGAGAAGAATGGCAGCGCTGTGGGAATCGGTCATCCCTACATCCAGACGCTGGAGTATCTGGAGCAGGCGCTGCCGGCCCTGGCCCAGAAGAATATCGAACTGGTGCCGGTGTCCCACATGCTTGCCAGACAGCAAACGGAATTGAATGCAGAGCCGAAGCAGAAACCCGGCCAGACAATCACGCCTACAGGCGCATGGTAATGCCCTGCGCTGCCATGTAAGCCTTGGCCTCGGGAATGCTGTACTCGCCGAAATGGAAGATGCTGGCCGCCAGCACGGCGTCCGCCTGTCCCTCCAGCACCCCATCAGCCAGATGCTGCAGATTGCCTACACCGCCTGAAGCAATGACCGGCACGGCAACAGCGTTGCTGACCGAGCGGTTCAGCGCCAGATCGAAGCCGCTCTTGGTGCCGTCCCTGTCCATGCTGGTCAGCAGGATTTCACCCGCGCCGTAGTCCACCATGCGGATCGCCCACTCCACGGCGTCGATGCCGGTCGGCTTGCGCCCGCCGTGTGTGAAGATCTCCCACCTGTCGGCCTCGCCTTCGGCACTGACCTTCTTGGCATCCATCGCCACCACGATACACTGTGAACCGAAGCGCTGGGCAGCCTCACGCACGAAGTCGGGGTTGAACACCGACGCGGTGTTGATGGAGACCTTGTCGGCGCCGGCGTTGAGCATGGTGCGGATATCGTCCAGGGTGCGGATGCCACCGCCCACGGTCAGCGGAATAAAAACCTGACCGGCAATGAGCTCCACCGTGTGCACGGTGGTGTCGCGGCCTTCGTGGCTGGCAGTGATGTCGAGGAAGGTAATCTCATCGGCACCGGCATCGCTGTAGCGACGCGCGATCTCCACCGGATCACCCGCATCGCGAATGTCCAGGAACTTAACGCCCTTGACGACGCGACCCTTGTCGCAGTCCAGGCAGGGAATGATTCGCTTAGCCAGCGCCATGTCTCACCTCAATTCTGTTCGGCAGCGTCGCAGAAGGCCTGCGCCTGCGCCAGGTCCAGTGCGCCTTCGTAAATTGCGCGACCGGTAATGGCACCCAATATGCCGCCACCGGCCTGTGTCTTCGCCACAGCCTGCAGCGCGTGGATGTCTTCGATGCGACTGACACCGCCGGAAGCGATGACCGGAATCGGCGTGGCTTCAGCCAAAGCTACCGTCGCCGCGACATTGACGCCCTGCATCATGCCGTCGCGAGCGATGTCGGTGTAGATGATCGCATCGACGCCGTCATCGGCGAAGCGCCGCGCCAGGTCAATCACATTGACGTCAGAGACGTTGGCCCAGCCATCGGTGGCGACCATCCCATTCTTCGCATCCAGCCCCACCATGACATGACCCGGAAATTCCCTACACGCCTCTGCAACAAATTCCGGCGTGCGCACCGCCTGGGTGCCGATGATGACCCAGCTCACGCCGCTCTCCAGGTAACGAGCAATGGTAGCCAAATCGCGAATACCGCCACCAATCTGCAGCGGCAGTTGCGGATAGGCCCTGGCGATAGCGTTGACCACTTCGCCATTGACCGGTGTACCGGCGAAGGCGCCATTGAGATCCACCAGGTGCAGCCTGCGCGCCCCCTGAGCCAGCCAGTGACCGGCTGTCTTCACCGGATCATCGGAAAAGACCGTGGAATCTTCCATGCGGCCCTGCTTGAGACGGACACACTGGCCGTCCTTGAGATCAATAGCGGGAATAACGAGCATCTTGTGACCTTTGTTGCGTTTAAACCGCGAGGTTGCGCTTAAACCGAAAGTTTATTGCGTTTAAACCGTCCCGTCCCACGCCAGGAAGTTGCCGAGCAGCTGCAGACCGCTGTGCTGGCTCTTTTCCGGGTGAAACTGGACGGCAAAGATATTGCCCTTGCTGAGTGCAGCGGTGAACTCGATGCCGTAGCGCGAGTTGCCGGCCGCCTGCTCGTTGTCGGCAAGTGCCACGTAATAGCTGTGGACGAAATAGAAACGGCTGCCATTATCGATGCCCTTCCACAACGGGTGCTCCTGCACCTGATGCACTTCGTTCCAGCCCATGTGCGGCACCTTGAGGCGCGTGCCATCCTCATCGATGAAGGACTGTGTGGGCGACGTGGCCCCTGGCTGGCGGAAGCGGCGCACGTTGCCGGAGACCAGGCCGAGACATTCCACGCCATCGTTCTCTTCACTGCTGTCCATCAACGCCTGCATGCCGACACAGATGGCCAGCAGGGGTTTGCTGCGAATCACCTCTGCCACGATCTCGTCCACACCCAGGCGACGAATCTCGTGCATGCAGTCGCGAATCGCTCCGACACCCGGGAAGATCACACGATCGGCCTGCAGAATGGTAGCGGCATCACTGGTGACGCTGACGGAGACATTGGAGCCTACATGCTCCACAGCCTTGGCCACGGAATGGAGGTTGCCCATTCCGTAATCGATAACGGCGACTTTATTCATAGAGTGCACTTTTGATCGGATGAACTGACTGACTACAAGGTTCCCTTGGTCGATGGAATCACATTGGCGCTGCGCGAATCGATCTCTATCGCCATGCGCAGGGCGCGACCGAAGGCCTTGAACACCGTCTCGACCTGGTGATGCGAGTTGATACCACGCAGGTTGTCGATGTGCAGGGTCACCAGTGCGTGATTCACAAAGCCCTGGAAGAATTCATAGAACAGGTCCACGTCGAAGCCGCCCACCGCTGCGCGAGTGAACGGGATGTGATATTCCAGACCGGGCCGGCCGGAGAAATCGATGACGACCCGCGACAGCGCCTCGTCCAGCGGCACATAAGCGTGGCCGTAGCGACGGATGCCCTTGCGATCCAGCGCCTTGTTCACCGCCATGCCCAGTGTGATACCGAGGTCTTCGACAGTGTGGTGCGCGTCAATGTGCAGGTCGCCGTTGGCCTTGATATCGAGATCCACCAGCCCGTGGCGTGCCACCTGATCCAGCATGTGATCAAGAAACGGCAGGCCGGTCTCACACTTGAGTTCGCCAGTCCCATCAAGGTTCACAGATACGCTGATCTGGGTTTCCTTGGTATTTCTTTCCACCGTTGCCTGCCGCAAAGACATTGAAACTCTCCGATAACTGCCGAATAACTACGAAATAGCCCGCATCCCGGCCTTTTCAGACGGGAATTGAAGAAGACGGCATTATACGTTGGGGCAGATACCTTTGAAAGCAAAGAAGTCCCGGCAGCCGCCGAAGGGCGACGCCTGGCAGACGTGAAACCGTCGACAGTTCAATACCTTGGCGATGCACCCGGGAGGCCGTTGGGGTACACTGGCACCCCCTCGGAGCCGGAAGGAAGACAGTCGCTCATGCCAAGAGTCATCAAGTTGGTGCTGATAGTCGTGTTGGGCATGGTTGCCCTCGCAGCCGCGGCGGTGCTGGCACTTTTTCTGCTGGTTACCCCGGATCGCTACAAGCCGGCCATCGAAACGCTGTTTGCCCGCCAGACCGGATTGCAGCTGAACATCGCAGGGGATATGAGCTGGTCGTTCCGCCCGGTGTTCGGACTGGACGTGAACGACCTGCGGCTGAGCGCGCCCAGCGCCAGGTCCGAACTCGCGTCGCTGTCGTCCGTCTCCATTCGGGTGGAGCCCTGGGCGCTTCTGGATGGTCGCCTGGAGATGCATGAATTCCACGCCGACGGCCTCCACATCAACTGGATCGTCAATGCCCAGGGCGTCAGCAACTGGCAGCTTCCCGAGTCCGCTGATGGTGGCTCGGCTCCCGCTCCAGCAACCGCCACCCCGGATGACGGGAGTTCCGACATCGCCGCCTCCATCCAGCGGATCACCGTCTCCAACACCAGCGCCAACGTGCAGGATGCCTATCTTGGGATTAATGCGACCCTGCGCAACCTCAGCCTGAGCAGCAGCGACACCAACGTTGAAAATCGTCCCTTTCCCTTCGAACTCAATTTCACTATCAGCACCGGAGCCGGGCGCGCGCCGGCGCCGGCAGGCATTGCCAGCACGGCCACCATCGACATGGCGGCGGGCACTGCACGGTTCGACGACCTGCTGCTCAAGCTCAACCCCCTGCAGCTCTCCGGGGATTTCGCACTGCATGATTTTCACAATGCGCCGGCGTGGCAGGGAGAGCTCAGCAGCAACGTCTTCTCGTTGAACGACTTCCTCGACCTGCACGTTCGCGAGCCGATGGCGGCACCGGCTGCCGGTCCCGCAACAATGCCGGGCATCGACCAGGACAGCGACCAGTTCAGCATGCAGCTGAGCTTCAACGGCGACGGCAGTCAGCTACACGTGCCGACGCTCTCCCTGCAGCTGGACGACATGCGACTGGATGCCGATGCCCACTACACGCCTGCTGCCGACGACAGCCCCGCCAGCCTGCGCTACAACGTCGCGGCCAATGCGCTCGACCTGAACCCCTACACGGGAACGGAGGAGCCCGCGGCAGCGACATCTCCGTCTCCAGCCCCGGCATCCAGCCCTTCACAACCGCCACCTGCCCCTGAGGCACGCGACGACATCGAGCTGCCCATCGAGTTGCTCACCAGCATGAATGTCCAGGGCAGCCATCGCATCGAGTCTCTGGCCTTCGCCGGCTGGGAGCTGTCCGCGATCAACGCCACGCTGTCGGTGCAGGATGGCCGACTGAATTTCGGGCTCGATCCGGCCGGGTTCTATAACGGCACGCTCACCACCACGACCAGCCTGGATGCCAGGCAGAACCCCCCGGTGATGACGAGCATCAGCTCGTTGCGCAACGTGAATGTCGCGGCCATGGCGCAGGCACTGCCCGCCGCCCGCTTCGCCCAGGGAAGCCTCAACGTGGAATCGATCGCCACCCTGCGCGGCGACACGGTGCATCAACTGCTCGACAGCCTCAACGGTACCACCAGCTTCAGTGTCGCCAACAGCGCCGTGGACATCTCCCTGGTGAAACAGGCGTTCTCGGCCATGTCGGTCCTCAGCCCCACCGGCAGCAGCGATATCTCCCGCGAATGGCCAGACACCGTTCGCTTCGACACGTTTGAGGGATACTTGACCATCAGCGACGGTCTGGACAACCAGCAGTTGCAAACGGCCCTGGACAACTTCGAGGTCAGCGCCAGCGGTGGCATCGACCTGACCGCGGAAGAGTTTGATTACGATGTGGTGTTGACGGTCTTCGGCGAGCCTGCCGCGCAGACCATCCCCATCTCATCCCAGTATCAGGGCATTGGCTGGCCGGTGACCTGTAACGCGCGTTTCGATGCCAATCCCAGCCAGTACTGCGGCCCCGATTTCGGCAAGGTGCGCGACCTGTTCCTGGAGATCGCGCGCGATGCCGTGCAGCGCCGCGTGCAGGAGCGACTGGAGGAAGCCGTGCCGGAACAGCTGCAGGATGCCGCACGCAGCCTGCTCGACAACCTTTTACGCTGATCAGCCATGCTGCCTCCATGCCAATGACCAATACCTTCTCCGATGCCGTGCTTGGCTGGTTTGCACAGCACGGCCGTCATCACCTGCCCTGGCAGGAAAACCCCAACCCCTATCGGGTCTGGGTGTCCGAGATCATGCTGCAGCAGACCCAGGTCGGCACCGTCATTCCCTACTTCCACAACTTCATGCGCGAGTTCCCCGACGTCCACGCCCTGGCAGCAGCGCCCGTCGATGACGTCCTGCACCTGTGGACCGGCCTCGGCTACTATGCCCGCGCCCGCAATCTGCACCGCAGCGCCGTCATTGTCAGCACAGCGCTGGATGGCACCTTCCCCGACACCGTCGCAGGATTGTGTGAGTTGCCCGGCATCGGCCGCTCCACCGCTGGCGCGGTCCTGTCGCTGGGCAGCGGCATTCGCGCACCGATCCTGGACGGCAACGTCAAGCGTGTGCTGTGTCGTTACCACGCCGTGGCGGGTTGGCCCGACCAACCTGCCGTGCTGCGGCAGCTGTGGGAGATCGCGGAGCAGGCCACCCCGCAGCAGGACTTCGCCGCCTACACGCAGGCCATGATGGACCTCGGTGCCACGGTCTGCACCCGCAGCAAGCCCGCCTGCGAGCGCTGCCCCCTGCAGGCCTCCTGCCGCGCGTTTGCCCTGGAAGCCACCCACGAATTCCCCCATCGCAAGCCCGCCAAGAAGATCCCCACCCGCACCACCTGCATGCTGATGCTGTGCACCGAGCAGGGAGAGGTGCTGTTGGAGAAACGGCCGGACAGCGGCATCTGGGGAGGTTTGTGGAGCCTGCCGGAGTTCGCCGATGCCGAAGCTGCGACAGACTACTGCCTGTCGCTGTTTCCGCAATCAGCGCCGCAGATCGAACAGTGGGAGGCGGTCCGGCATACCTTCAGTCACTTCCATCTGATGATCACCCCGCTGCAGGTGCAGCTGGGCAGGCCTGGCGCCGTGATGGAGGCCGGTCGCCTGCTCTGGTACCCTGTACGGCAACGCGCCCGGGTAGGTCTTGCCGCACCGGTCAAGGAATTGTTGCAACGCCTGCAGGCGATAACGGAAAGTATATGAGTCGAACAGTATTCTGCCGCAAATATCAGAAAGAGATGCCCGCCCTCGCCACCGCGCCCTATCCAGGCGCCAGGGGTCAGGACATCTTTGAAAACGTGTCGCAGCAGGCCTGGCAGGAATGGCAGCAGCAACAGACCATGCTGATCAATGAGAAGCAGCTGTCGATGATGAATCCGGAGCACCGCCGCTATCTGCAGGAGCAGATGGACAGGTTCCTGAATAATGAGGAGTATGATGCGGCCAGCGGATACGTTCCGCCTGCTTGACTCTCCATTTGACTCCCTACTTGCTACTTGACTCGGACAGCCTGTCCGGGTTTAATACGCGCCTTGCCGAAATTGGCAGCAATTCCTTCCAATGCCCAGGTAGCTCAGTCGGTAGAGCAGAGGATTGAAAATCCTCGTGTCGGTGGTTCGATTCCGCCCCTGGGCACCATTTCCCCCTCCCCCAATAGCCCAAAACAGTCTGGCCTGCGAGAGATTCTTGATAGACACGGAAACGCTGAGCAGATTACAGCTCGGCAAAATCGTTGAAATTACTATTGACGACAGAGAGCGGATTCATAAAGCTGAAGTCCGACTGAAGTCCGGGTGAGCGCTAATGGGCAGATGTGACGGCAAAAGCAGCCTCTATTCAGGCAAGAGCAGGCAGGTTCGCGAAAGGTTACGGAGTGAGAACCACAATTGAAACACGCCGGTTCTCCGCTCGGCCTTCCTCAGTATCATTATTGACTACAGGCCGACTGCTCCCCATCGCCCTTATTTCGATATCCCGCTCCAACATGCCGCTGCTCACCATGATTTCTGCCACACGGGAGGCCCGGCGGTGAGAAAGAGCAACATTGTACTCTGACCCACCGACCGAGTCAGTGTGACCATCCAGACGCACCCGGACAAGACCAACCCGTACCAACGCCCGAGTCACTTCTTGTACTTTTCTACTTCCGGCCTCCCCTAAAGCATCGTTATCGAATTCGAACAATAGCTTGCTCGACAGATTCAGCTCCCAACCCTCCTCTGTAGGATCGAACCCTTGCTGCTGGAGTGTCGCTACCTGTTGCCTGCTCAATCCTGTTGACTGACATGCCGTCAGAAATAGCAGCACTGTCAGCAGATAAACACTAAAATGTCTCTTGTTCAGAAAACCAACTTTCATCACTTCTGCCTCTTGTACTTTCTGGCTCACTGCCCTTTGATCTACATACATCCTGGGTTGCTCTAAATGCGGATAATTTCTGTGACTTGGCCACATACATGGCATCGTCAGCCTGACTCAACAATTTATCAGGATCGTCCGCATCATCAGGAAAAATAGCAATCCCAATGCTGATGGACAAAATCAAAGCCTTCCCATCCGGCAACAAAATAGGTTCAAGCATACCCACTTGTATATGCCCCACAATGCTTTGCGCATCCTCCACGCGTTGCAGCGGAGAGATAATCACCCCAAACTCATCCCCGCCAAGACGGGCGACTAGATCATTGTTCCGGACATGGCGCCGCAGGCGCACGCCCAGCTCTACCAGGACTGCATCCCCGCAAGCGTGCCCGAGCCTATCATTGATCTGTTTGAAATTATTGCAATCAATAAAAAGCACTGCGAGCCGATTGTGCTCAAGCCGGGCGTTGTGGACACTCCGAAGAAGCTGACTTTCGAAATAGGCGCGGTTAGCCAGCCCTGTTAATCCGTCGTGTTGAACCTTATGGCTGAGTGCTGCATTTTCCTCTCGCCAACATACCTGCCATTCCCCCAGTTCTTCAATCAGCTCATTGAAATCAATACTAAGCTCATTCAGCTCTGCGATACCGGCCGAGGGCAGCCTCTCGTCAAATGCACGTTCGTGGCGTATTTGGTGTGCCACTTTGGTAAGTTGTTGCAGTGGCACGATAATGCTTTGCAACAATCGGCGGGACAAGAAGAATGCGCAAAGAACGCTGATCAAAAGCGAAGCGAAAATCAACGTGACGCCGTTGACCAGGAATGCTATGAACCAGCCCCCTCCTCCGATTATCGTCAGATTCCCGATAACATCTTCTTCGTAGTAAATGGGTAGCATCTGTGTTGAAGGCATCAGAATATATGATATCCATTGTTCTAAAATTCGATTATCCGCACTCCATTCAGCCAGCAGATTGTCATCACGATCCATCACCTGAATAAAAGACACCTCTTCAGTGGAGGCGATAATCGAAACAATTTCCTGAGTGGCTTCTGCGTCACGGAACATGACAGCAGCCTCGACAGAATAGCTAAGTGAACGCCCAAGCAACAGGAGGCTGTGTTCGGCAACCCGACTCAGAACTAACAATCCTCCCACAGTAAGAAATATTCCTGCCAATATAACAGCAGTCAGCGCCACTCCCAGATGAGCTCTCTTAAGTACGAGAGCAAGCGTAGGGGGCTGATTGGAATCCTTGGAGCCAGATGTCTTCATACGCCTTACCGGGAGCGGCTCCCTAATCTAAGCACATTAGGATTGATTCTGATGCCGCTGCGCTTTACCGAATCGAGGTTAATTTCAAACCCTACACTACTCTCATTTATTCTCAGACAGAAAAGCGTAGTGACAATACAGGGGTCATTCTGTTCACTAATGCTTAATACAGGCTGACTGGAAATGAGCGAGAAGAGATTTTCCTTTTCAAGATCAGGCAAGCTACCGATATACAGCGCCTGACAATCGTCCACAATATTTCTGTGTGCGGCACTAAGACGACGAACGTTTGATTCCCAGCCAGGAACCGTTAGCTCAGTGGAGAGCAATAGATCAGCGTAATCCGTTTGCCCAATCACACAAATACGCTTCAGAGCTGCTGGCGAGGTATTCGGCCATCT
>Ga0233385_1001337_pt1 | contig 10248 bp, 5 predicted proteins | sample ElkDunMinimDraft_16_FD_191543 | JGI IMG/M metagenome (GOLD analysis project Ga0233385, IMG submission 191543) | Fecal eukaryotic communites from dung pellets of Tule Elk in California, USA - Elk Dung G36 | ecosystem: Host-associated > Mammals > Digestive system > Large intestine > Fecal | place... | reverse complement strand
CGTCGGGCTTGGACAGATCAGCGGCGCTGGCCTTCTCGAACGTCGCCGCGTCGGGGCCATGCCCGCTCATGCAGTTGTGCAGCGAGCAGGCGCCGGGCGAGAAGCCATCGGCCTTGGCGTCGTACTGGCCATGCACCAGCCCCATGAACTCGCTGGCGACATTGCGGTGGAACCATGGCGGACGGAACGTGTCCTGGGCCACCAGCCAGCGTGGCGGGAAGATCGCGAAATCCATGTTCGCCGTGCCGGGGGTATCGCTGGGCGAGGTCAGCACGGTGAAGATGCTCGGGTCGGGATGATCGAAGCTGATCGAGCCGATCGCGTTGAACCGCCGCAGGTCGTACTTGTACGGCGCGTAGTTGCCGTGCCAGCCGACGACATCGAGCGGCGAGTGGTCGATCGGCGCCTGCCACAGGTGGCCCTGGAACTTGGCGATCAGCCGGAAGTCGCCTTCCAGATCCTCGTAGGCGGCGAGCGGCGCGAGGAAATCCCGCGGGTTGGCCAGGCCGTTGGCGCCGATCGGGCCCAGATCGGGCAATCGCAGCGCATGCCCCTGGTTCTCGCAGACATAACCGCGGCTCGGCCCGTCGGGCAGCGCGACGCGAAAGCGCACGCCGCGCGGGATCACCGCGATCTCCTGCGGCTCGACCTCGAGTACGCCGAACTCGGTCGCCAGCACCAGCCGGCCTTGCTGGGGGACGATCAGCAACTCGCCGTCGGCGCTGTAGAAATAGCGGCCCTGCATCGACGCGTTGGCGGCATAGACGTGGATGCCCACGCCCTCGTGCGCGCCCGGTCCACCGGTGCCGGCCATCGAGAACAGGCCGTCGATGAAGTCGACGGGAGTATCGGGAATCGGCAGCGGGCTCCACCGCATCTGGTCCGGCGGCACCGGGCCGCGGTCGAAGCCGTCATGGAAGCGCGGCTGCTGGTACGGCGAGAACGTGCCGTGCATCGCGGCGGGGCGGATGCGATAGAGCCAGCTGCGACGGTTCTCGCCGCGCGGCGCGGTGAACGCCGTGCCCGACAGCTGCTCGGCGTAGAGCCCGTGCGCCACGCGCTGCGGTGAATTGCGGCCGATCGGCAGGGTGCCGGGTTCCGCCTCGGTCGCGAACTCGTTGCCGAACCCCGACATGTAGCCGCGCGCGACGCGCAGCTCGGCTGCATCCCGGTCCAGCGCCGTCACCGTGTCGTCCGTCGTTGCGTTCATGGCTTCACCCGAAAGAGTTGTGTCCGCGGACCCGAGCCGGATCCGGTTGCGCCCGGCGTCCGTGCTGGCGCCTTCGATGTCCGGCACATCGGCCGATGCTGCGGAGGTCCGGCGCCGTCGGGGCGCTGCGCGTTGGCGCACTGCGTCCGTGAGGCCGGGCGGATCCGGGTGCTGTCCCGGATCCGTGCCTGGACGTCCCTTACAGCACGCCGCGCTTCATCTGGTCGCGTTCGATGCTCTCGAACAGCGCCTGGAAGTTGCCCTCGCCGAAGCCCTCGTTGCCCTTGCGCTGGATGATCTCGAAGAAGATCGGCCCGAACGCGTTCTGGCCGAAGATCTGCAGCAGCTTGCGCTGCTTGGTCTCGGGATCGGCGTCGATGAGGATCGCGTTGCGGCGCAGGCGCTCGACATCCTCGCCGTGGTCGGGCACGCGCTGGTCGATCACGTCGAAGTAGGCGTCGGGCGTGTCGAGGAAGGGAATGCCCGCCTCGCGCATCTTCTCGACCGATTCGTAGATGTCGTCGGTGAACAGCGCGATGTGCTGGATGCCCTCGCCCTTGTAGTCACGCAGGTATTCGTTGATCTGGCTCTTTTCGTCCGAGGACTCGTTGAGCGGGATGCGCACCACGCCGTCGGGCGCGGTCATCGCCTTCGACAGCAGGCCAGTCTTGGCGCCCTTGATGTCGAAGTAGCGGATCTCGCGGAAGTTGAACAACTTCTCGTAGTAGTCCGACCACTTCTGCATGTTCCCGAGGAACAGGTTGTGGGTGAGGTGGTCGATGAAGGTCAGGCCGAAGCCGCGCGGGTACTGGTCCACGCCGGGCAGCGGCTCGTAGTCGGCATAGACGTCGTCGCTGCTGTCGTCGATCAGATAGAGCATGCAATCGCCGATGCCCTTGATCGCGGGGAACGACACTGCGCCGGTCTCGACCCGGTGGTCGGCCTGCTCGCCGCCGTTGGCCAGCACGTGCTCGAGCACCTGCGACGGCTGCTTGCGAAAGCGGATCGCGAAGCCGCAGGCCGACGGCCCGTGCGCGGCGGCGTAGTCGGATGCGAACGAATCGGCCTGTTCGTTGAGCAGGAAGTTGATCGTGCCCTGACGGAACAGGGTGATCTCGCGCTCGCGGTGCTTGGCGATCGCGGTGAAACCCAGGTTCTGCAGGTACTCGCGCATGCGCGGGCCCTGGCCCTGCGGGGCGGCGAACTCGACGAACTCGAACCCGTTGATGCCCATCGGGTTGTCGAACGTGGTGACCTCCATGCCGAGGTTGGGTGCGGTGTGTGCCTGAGCGCTCATGGGATACTCCGTCGCGATGGGCCGGGCGAAGGCCGGCATCAGACCTTCTTTATAGTTACGCATGCAACCTACCGCAAGGCGCATCGCATCATGACCCAGCCCGCTGTTGCCGCTGAACACGAGTCCCAGGCCCACCACAGCCTCGATCTCGACCAGTTCCTGCCCTATCGCCTCAGCGTGCTGACCAACCGGATCAGCCGGGGCCTGGCGGACCTCTACAGCGAGCGTTTCGGGATCAGCGTCACCGAATGGCGGGTGATCGCGGTGCTGGGGCGCTATCCGGGCCTGTCGGCGAACGGCGTGGCCGAACGCACGGCCATGGACAAGGTCGCGGTGAGCCGCGCGGTGGCCCGCCTGCTGGAACGGGCGCTGATCGAGCGCGAGATGCACGATGCCGACCGGCGACGCTCGGTCCTCCAGCTCAGTCAGGCCGGCCATGCCGTCTTCGACGTCGTGGTGCCGCTGGCCCTCGACTACCAGCGCGACGTGCTGGCCCCACTGGACGCCGACGAGCGCGTCCAGCTTGCGCGGCTGATGGACAAGCTCGAAGCGCCGTTCAAGGATTGACCTGCGGCAGCGGCCAGCCGGCCGCACCGCCGCCGTCCACAAACGAAAACAGCGCCCGAGGGCGCTGTCTTCGTGTCCACACCTGTCTCTGATCAGGGGCGACGTTCTTCGTCGATCCGCAGGCCGGGCGCGATCGGCTCACCGATGGCCTTCTCCCCGGCGAGCGGGGGTACGTCGTCCTTGAGCGTATCGAGATGCATCAGGCGCCGGATCAGCGGGGCCACCAGGATCATCAGGATGCCGACGCCGACCGCCAGCCAGCCCACCTTCGAATAGACCTCGAGCACGCGCTCCGGACCTGCGCCCTCGCCGCCGGTGGCGGCGGAGATCAGGCCGGCGGTGAAGTTGCCGGTCGCCGATGCGAAGAACCAGGTGCCCATGATCAGACTGGCCATGTGCGCAGGCGCCAGCCGGTTCATCGCCGACAGGCCGACCGGCGACAGGCACAGCTCACCCATCGTGTGGACCAGGTAGATCAGGAAGATGAACAGCACCGGCGTCATCTGCCCCGGGCCAGCGCTGTTGGCGCCCCAGACCAGGATCAGGAAGCCGAGACCCACCTGGATCACCGCCAGGGCGAACTTCAGCGGCGTGGACGGCTCCCAGCCGCGCCGGCCCAGCCACAGCCACAGCATCGCGAACATCGGGGCGAGCAGGATGATGTAGATCGAGTTCAGCGACTGGAACATCGACGCCGGCACTTCCCAGCCAAAGATCTGGCGATCGACGGAGCGGTCGGTGAACAGGTTCAGCGATGCACCGGCCTGCTCGAACAGCGCCCAGAACAGGATGGAGCCGACGATCAGGATCAGCGCGGCGAAGATGCGGTCACGCGCTTCACGATCGAGCTTGAACACGGCCGTGTACAGGACGTAGCCCATCAGCAGGGCACCGGTGCCCATCAGCAGGCCACCGACGAGCGTCTGGTACTGAATCAGGAACCACACCAGGCCGACCGCGAGCACGCCGCACACGTACAGCAGCCATTCGAAGCGGATGCCCAGAACCGGCGCGGTCAGGCGCTGGGGGTCCTTGGATTCGCCGCGGCCCATCAACAGTGGCTTGCCGAGCACGAACACGATCAGGCCCAGCAGCATGCCGACGCCGGCGGCGCCGAAGCCCCAGGCCCAGCCGTAGGTCTGGCCCAGGTAGCCGGCGATCAATGCGCCCAGCGCGGCGCCTAGATTGATGCCCATGTAGAAGATCGTGTACGCCGGATCCCGGCGGACATCGGTCCGCGGGTACAGCTGGCCGACCATCACCGAGATGTTGGCCTTCAGGAAGCCCGAGCCGACGATGATGAAGGACAGCGCCAGCCAGAAGATGTTGATCTCCGCCGCGGACTGGCCGCCATCGCCCTCGAACGCCATCAGGAAGTGGCCGAAGGTCAGCAGGACCGCGCCGAACACCACCGCCTTGCGTTGCCCCAGATACCGGTCAGCCAGATAGCCGCCGACCACCGGTGCGATGTACACCAGCGCGGTGTAGGCGCCATAGATCACCGAAGCCTCGGAATCCGAGTACATCCAGTGCTGCACGAGATAGAAGATCAGCAGCGCGCGCATGCCGTAGTAGGAGAACCGCTCCCACATTTCGGCGAAGAACAGCACGAACAGGCCGCGCGGATGGCCGAGGATGGTCTTCTTTTCCTCGGCGGCGTACGGATTCATGGACACGTAGGGCGACTCCAGACATTGGTCAGATCCCGGGGTCCGGCCCCGGGCAACGGGCTAACTTAGCCGCGTGAAGTCCACATGGATAGTGACTATCGCCACCCCCGGGACCCGGAGCGGGCCGCAGCGCAACCCGCTGCACGCCCGCTTCGCGCATTCAGCCGGCGGGGTAGACGTAGCTCGCGCCCACGCCCAGCGGCAGGCCCAGCGCCCAGAAGGCCAGCAGGAATGCCGACCATGTGACCAGCAGCGCGATCGAGAACGGCAGCATCAGGGCCAGCAGCGTGCCGATGCCGCTCGACTTCACGTAGCGCTGGCAGAACACCACGATCAGCGGGAAGTACGGCAGCAGCGGCGTGATGATGTTGGTGCTCGAATCGCCCACCCGGTACGCGGCCTGGGTGAGATCGGGCGAGATGCCCAGCTGCATCAGCATCGGCACCATGATCGCGCCGATCAGCGCCCACTTGGCCGAGGCCGAGCCCACCAGCAGGTTGACGGCGCCCGACAGCAGCACGATGCCGACCAGGGTCACGCCGGTCGGCAGGCCCAGCGCCTGCAGGCCGTTGGCGCCCTTGATCGCGAGCAGCGCGCCGAGGTTGCTCTGGCCGAAGGCGTAGATGAACTGCGCCGCGAAGAACGCCATGACGATGTAGTAGCCCATGCCCCCCATCGCCTTGCTCATGCCGGCGATGATGTCGCGATGGCTCTTCACCGTGCCCGAGGCATAGCCGTAGACGATGCCCGGCACGAGGAACAGGATGAAGATCAGCGGCACGATCGACTGCATCAGCGGCGCCGTCGCGACCAGCAGTTCACCCGCCCCGGACGGCGCATCGGCCGGCGCGCGCCAGGCCGACCCCGCGCCCATCGCGGTTGCTGCGACCGCCACCGCCACCGCGATCATCGCCAGCACCGCAAGCCACAGGCCGCGCCGTTCGGGCGCGGTCAGCGTCTCCATCGACGGCATGTCGCTGGCGTCGCCATCGACCGGCGTGCGGCGCAGGCGCGGCTCGAGGATGCGGTCGGTGAGGAACCAGCCCACCAGCACGACCAGCACGGTCGACGCGGTGGTGAAGTAGTAGTTGTTGAGCGGATTCACCACCACGGCCGGATCGATGAGATTGGCCGCTTCCTGGGTCAGGCCTGCAAGCAGCGGGTCGAGGCTCGACGGAATGATGGTCGCCGAAAAACCGCCGGACACGCCTGCGAATGCGGCGGCGATGCCCGCCAGCGGGTGCCGGCCGGCCGCGTAGAAGATCACCGCGCCCAGCGGGATCACCAGCACGTAGCCGGCGTCGACCGCGACGTGACTGAAGATGCCGACCGCGACCAGCATCGGCGTCAGCAGCATCTTCGGCGTGATCGACAGCACCGCGCGCAGCGCGGCATTGATGAAGCCGGTGTGCTCGGCGACGCCCAGGCCGAGCATCGCCACCAGCACCACGCCCAGCGGCGCGAAGGTCACGAAGGTGCGGACCATGTCCGCCATGAAAGTGGTGAAACTGGCGCCGGCAAGCAGGTTGCGGATCTGGATCGGATCGCCGCTGCGGGGATCGATCTCGGCGAAACTGACGTTCGCCAGCAGCGCCGACACCACCCAGACCACCAGCATCAACCCCAGGAACAGCACGGCCGGATCCGGCAGCTTGTTGCCGACCCGTTCGACCGCATCGAGGAACCTGGCGATCGCGCCGCGCGGCGCTGTGATGTCCAAGGAAGGCTGGTTCATTCGGGACGTCCCCTGTGGCTGCAACCCTGCATCCTAGCAGTCCGGCCCAGCGCGCCGCCCCGGTGCCACAGGCCGGAAACCAGACCGTCGGCGCAGGCCGACGGTCCGGATTCCACACGGACACGCCCGTCAGGGCGTGCCTGTCACGGCGTGTAGCTCGCGCGCACCGTCACGCGGGCGAAGGCGCGCAGACCGAGCACGCGCACGTACCAGGTGCCCGCCTGCGGCACTGCGAGCGTCACCGTCTCGTTGTTGCCGGGACGCTGCGAACGCAGCTGCCATTCGTCCGCGGTCGGCAGGACTTCGTGGCTGGCATACAGCGTGACGTCTCCGGTACCGCCGGCGGTGAGGATGCGCAGATTCCGCGCGCCGGCCGGCACGTCGATCCGGAACAGGCGCGATTCGCCGGCCGCGCCTTCGATATCGCCGACCTGCACGCCGTTGACCAGCGGCTGCGCGGCTGCCGCCGGATTCTCGACCACCGACACCGACGCGGTCGCGCTGTTGTCGGTCTCGTCGGGATCGTGCGTCTGCGAGGTCGCCGCGACGGTCAGCGTCACGGTCTCGTCGATCCGCGCCTCTGGCGCAGCCGCCGACAGTGCGAACAGCGCCTGCGCGGCATTGCCGAGTGTCTCGCTGCTGCATGCCAGCGACGTCTTGCCATCGCCGGTTTCAGGCGCCTCGCAGCTCCAGTCGGCTGGCGGCATGACCGTCAGATCGTCGAGTTCCGCGTCCAGCACCGCGCCGAACCCCGGGAACTGCGCGGCATCTGGACCGGCGTTGACCAGCGTCGCGGTGAACGCGAGCGTGTCACCGGCGAACACTTCCGCATTCGCGGCCGCGACGGTGATGCCGAGATCGGCGACCGTCGCCGGCTGCAGACGCACCAGCAACACCGTCGGGTCGTGGTCGGACAGGCGCGTCGGCGTGTCCGCATCGTTGCGCGCGACTTCGGGGAAGTCGGCATTGATGCGCGCATGGCTGATGTCGAGGCCGGCGACCATCGGCGAATCCACCAGGGCCTGGTTCACCAGCACATGGTCGAGCGACTGGGCCTGGTAGTCGAACACGAAGGAGTAGCGTTCCTCGTTGGCCGCTTCCAGGGTCATATTGAGCAGCGACGGTGCGATCAGCACCGCGCCGTCGTTGTCGACCGCCGTTTCGCCATCGGGCGACGGCAGGCCGGTGACCGTGCCCATGCCGTCGACGTAGCCGTCGTTGAACTCGAACGCGTTGAAATCGCCGAGGACGACGATTTGCCGCGTGCCATCTTCCTTCTGCATGCCGTCGATCAGCGTGGCCAGGTACTCGGCCTGCTTCTGACGCTTGTCACGCACGCGCTGGCCGGCGGTGGCCCAGCCGTTGCTGCCCGCGGCATCGTCCTCGATCCCGCTCAGCGAACGCTGGTGCACGACGATCGCGGTGAACGGATAGCGGCGGCCGTCGGCGATGTGCGCTTCGGCGTCGAGCACCAGCGGCGGGCGATCGTTGAGCACGCTGGTCGAGCCGTTCGGGTTGACCAGCACCTCGTCGGCACCCTGCTGCTGGACTGACCCCACCGCGATGCGGGCGACGCTGCCGACCGACGCGGTCTTGACCAGGAAGCCGACATCGATGCCGCCGACGTCGAAGCCTTCTTCCAGATAGGCGACGTAGCGCGGATCCGGCTGGCCGGCGGCGATCGCATCGGCGTTGATGCGCTGCGCCAGCGTGCGCAGCACCGCCAGGTTCTCGACCTCGGTGACGCCGACGACATCCGGCGCGTGCAGATACGCGCGGATGCCGATCGAGGCCTTCGACAGGCGCCGCTCGAGCGCCGCCTGCGTCAGCGTGGGACCGCTGTTGGCGTCGTTGACCGTGTCGAAGAAGCGCTGCAGGTTGTAGGTCGCGAACGTCACGTGGTCGGGACCGGGCAGCGCCGACGGACGCGGCTCGCCGGCGCCCGTGCAGTCGCTGGTGAGCGCGCCTTCCGGGTAGATGGTGTAGCGACGGAAGGTGTAGTCGAGCGGACCGGTCAGCGAACCACCGGTGATGCGGCAACCGGCGGCGAGATCGGCGGTCGGTGCGCCGATGGTGGTGCTGTTGACCGCGATCAGTTCGGGGTTGTAGTCCCAGCGCGGGATGTCCGGTGCGCTGCTGCCCAGCGGATCGGGATCCGGAATCTGGATGCCCGGCTCGCGGAACGGACGCGGCGTACCGGTGACGACGACGGCGAAGCGGCCATTGCTGCTGCCGGTCGCCTGCGCCTCGTTGGTGTTGCCGGTGGTCGGCGCGACGACGGTGAAGTTCGGCGCGGTGACCCGCATCCCTTCAAGGTGCTCGAGCTGGGCGAGGCCGCCATCCGCACTGGGCATGTCATTCGTCAGCACGACTGCCGGTGGCAACGCATGGCCTTCCGACAGTCTGACCACCGAAGCGTTGGTGATCTGGGTCAGCGGCAGCTGCAGCGGATCGGCAGCCGGCACGTATTCGGTCACCGTGCCCTGCACCAGCACCTTGTTGCCCACCGCGGCATCGGCCGGCGGCGCGCTGCTGGTGAACACGAACAGGCCTTCCGATGTCGCCGGATCGCCGTCGTCCTCGCCGCCGGGCGTCTGGACGAAGAAGCCGTTGTTCTTGCGCCCGGTGACGATGCCCGTGGTCGCGACCGGCTGCCCTTCGACCGGCGAGCGCTCGCCGCTGCCCTGGATCGCGTGGATCGGCAGCGTGGTCACGTCGTCGTTGAGGATGCTGACGACGCCCTGGTCCTTGGCCACGTCTGCACCGACCACGTTGCCGAGATTGACGTAGAAGGCTTCGTCGGGCTCGACCCTGGTGTCGCCGACCACCGGCACGTCGATCGTGAGCTCCCGCTGGCCTTCGGCGAACGCGAGCGAACCCGAACGCGCGATGTAGTCGCTGTCGGCGGCGGTCGCGGTGCCGTCGGCGGTCGCGTAGTCGAAGCTGACGCCATCCGCGCCGGCCGGCTGGTTCAGCGAGATGGTGAGGAAGAACGGCGTCGTGCCGCTGTTGCCCTCGGCGCCGCTGGCGTCGCCGATGCTGATGTACAGCGTGCCGCCGCCACCGCAGACGTTGGGGATGCTCGCGCTGTTGCGTGGCGCCGGTACGCCGGTCGCGAAATCCGCGACGTTGTCGTTGGTGTCGGTGCAACCATCGCCGGCGCGCAGGATCGATGTGCTGTTGCTCGTCGCCGGCGCGGGCGCACTGCCCTCGAAGAAGTTCGCATTGCCGAATCCGACCAGGTCGAGAATCAGCGCCTGTTGCGCCGGACTGCAGGCGTTGTTGCCGCCGTTGCAGCCGAGCGAGGTGGGGGTGTCGGCCAGCACCACCTTGCCGGCGCTGCCGGACATGTTGATGGTGCCGCTCGCATCCGGGGTCGGCAGCGGGCCGCCATTGGCGCCGCCGGCCAGACCCACGAGGTAATAGCCGCCGGCCGGGATCTCGACATCGGGCAGCACCACGATCTGGCCGGCGCCTGCGCCGAAGTTGCCGGTTCCGGTCGCACTGGCGTACTGGACCGACTTGCCGCCGAGCGGGGCCGGCTGGTCGCCGCCGTTGAAGAGTTCGACGAAGTCGGCGTTGAGCGGCGCGCCGCTGTTGCCGCCGCCGCCGTAGGCCTGGCTGATCACGATGTCCGCGTGCACGGTGCCGGCCGCGCCGCACAGCAACAGGGCCGACAACAGCCCTCCGGTCGTTCTGTTCATGCGAGAACCCCGAAATCCCCGGGCGACAGCGCCCCGCGAGCAGTGTGCCCCGCCGCGATGTCGTT
>Ga0233385_1001336_pt1 | contig 10252 bp, 11 predicted proteins | sample ElkDunMinimDraft_16_FD_191543 | JGI IMG/M metagenome (GOLD analysis project Ga0233385, IMG submission 191543) | Fecal eukaryotic communites from dung pellets of Tule Elk in California, USA - Elk Dung G36 | ecosystem: Host-associated > Mammals > Digestive system > Large intestine > Fecal | place... | reverse complement strand
ATGTGCCGGCTGACGAACCTGAGCTAACAGGTATGCCCGACCCGGTGAAGCCTCGCACTACACCAACGCCCGAGACGACACCGAAGGCGGGGGCTGAGACTCGTTCGCCGACACCCACACCGGAGCCGACACCGACGCCCACACCGACCGAGGGTGGCGGGGATCGGCGCGGGGGACTGGTGCCCGAGCTGCTGTGCTCGCTGCTGTGTCCGCCCGGGTAGGCTCTAGTGGCCGATGGGTTACGTATCGGGTTACGCGAGAATGCAAAGGGTCGTTTGCATCCGTTGGGATCACTGGTGCCCCGTGCAGGACTTGAACCCGCGACCGAGAGATTATGAGTCTCCTGGATTGTAGTAGACTACGGGTGAGAAATGGCGAGATTCCGCCGATTCTGAGGCCGTGCGGACCCGTACGAACCCGTACGATGGGGTTACGTATCGGGTTACGTGGGGAGTGGTGGGGATGAGGGAGAAGGGCACCGGGTCAATCACCCAACGCAGCAGCGACGGCATGTACGTCGTTCGCGTCGAGCTGCCGTCGGACGGGCTCAAGCGTCGGCGCAAGACCATCGTTCGCAAGAAGAAGGCTGACGCCATCGCGGCGCTGCGTCAGATGCGCAAGGACTTGGAGCGCGCGGGCGACCTTGCGACCGCGAGCCCCACCGTCGAACAGTGGATGACCCAGTGGCTCGACCGCATCGCCCGACCGCGCCTCAAGCCGAACACGCTCGACTCGTACCGGGGCAGCGTCACCCGCTACGTCATTCCCAGTATCGGCAAGGTGCGACTCGACAAGCTCACGCCGGCACACGTCCGAAAGATGCACGACTACGCGATGCAGGGTCGATCCTCCACGACCGCACTACAGGCGCATCGTGTGCTCGCCAAGGCACTGGTAGACGCTGAGCGCGAGGGTCGAGTGACGCGGAACGTCGCAACGCTAGTGGACGCCCCAGCCAAGGCCGTCGCAGTCCGGGAGTCGCTCGATGCCGCCGAGGCACGTCGGCTCCTCCTGTCCGTTGCCGACGATGCCACGCTCGCGACCCATTGGTCCGTCGCCTTGCTCGCCGGACTGAGGCAGGGGGAGCGGCTCGGACTTACGCGCGGGCAGGTGGACCTCGAACGCGGGATGATCACCGTCTCCTGGCAGTTGCAGCGGCTCCGGTGGCGCCACGGGTGCAAGCCTGCCTGCGGTCGGAAGCGAGGTGCCGACTGCCCCGACCGGTACATCAGGATGCCGGACGGGCAAGAGGGCCACGAGGTTCACGGCGGCCTGTGGCTCACGCGGCCGAAGTCCCGCAAGGGGTGGCGTGAGGTGCCGATCGCGCCGCCGCTGCACGCCGTCCTAACGCGCTACCTCGAGGGCAGGACGCTCAAGCCAGACGACCTGATCTTCACCGATGAAGGTAGGCCCGTTGACCCGTCACGGGACTCCGCCGCCTGGAGTGTGTCCCTTGAGGCAGCAGGCCTGCCCGCCGTGGTGCTGCACTCGGCGCGCCACACCACGGCGACGCTGCTACACGCCCTCGGGGCCGACGAGCAGACCCGCATGCAGGTCCTCGGACACTCGTCAGCGACAGTCACGGCGGGCTACACGCACCTGTCGAACGCCATTACCGCCGACGCGATGGGGAGGCTCGGCGAGCTCCTGGACCCAAGGGGCTAACGCCGGGACTCAAGGCGTACGGCTGGATGGTGCCAGCTCAAGACTTCCAGTCGGGGTCGTAGTCCGGGTGGCCGGCGTAGGGCAGGGCGAGATCCCGAAGGACGCGCTCGAATGCGATGGCGGCGCCGCGCTGAACTGTGGAAGCTGCCACCTCGAGCACGGGGAGCGTTGCGGCCGTCGCGACCGGATGGCCGGCTACCGAAGTCCCAGGATTCGTGCCCAAGCAAGCGAGGTAGTCGTTCACGATCCGCCGCTTCGCCTCGACCTCGGCAGCGCCGCGACGTGGCCCCACGGCCACGATCGAGTCCCCGGACGAGTCGGCGTTGTTGGCGTACCAGCCGAGGCCGTCGTCGATGAGCGCATCCGGGTCGCGCTCGAGCGCCGCGATGGCTTCTTTCACCACAGCCTCGTCCTCGTCCAGTCTGGCGTTCAGGAACTCAACCAAGGTCATGGCTTCCACTCCTCGTCGTAGTCCGGGTGGTCGGCGTAGGGGAGTGCGAGCAGGGCGATCGCCTCGTGCAGCCCCATCTCGATACCGGCATCCGTGCCGGGGTAGGAACCAGCGGCCTCGTCAGCGCGAACCCACGCCTCCACGATCCGTCGCTTCGCCTCGACCTCGGCGAGCACGCGGGCGGGGTCGTGGCGAGCGATGTGCGCGCCGTTGGCGTCAGCCTCGGGTTCGAGCAGGTGCCGGGTCCAGTACCCGTCATGATCCTCGGGATTCTCGTAGATGATGTCCGCGATCCGGCGCGTCTCGTCGTAGAGGGTTCCGCCTGCAACGGACTCCACGTCGCCGTATCGCCATCCCCCCGGGCTTGCACGCCGCGCCACCTCCTCGTCCTCGTCCAGCCGCGCGGTCAGGAACTCGGTCAGCGTCATCGCACATACCTCCTCAGGAACGCGCGGATCGCCTCAGCCAGAGACTCACCGCGCTCGTCTGCTCGTCGTAGTGCCGCGAGCCATAGCGCCTCGGGGACGCGGATGACCCGGTTCTTCATCGGCTCCTTGGGCATCAGTGGAACTCCACCGTCTCGCCGGCCCGGGCTGCCTGACGGATGCCGTCGATGAACGTCTGAGTCTTGGCCCGCCAGTCGCCGATGTGCCCACCTCCCGTGCCGTCGGGCAGGGCGGGTAGGAGTTCCTCGAGCCGTTCGGCAAGGGCGGCGGCCTCCCGCGGCGCGATGTGCCCGTCGCAGTCGGAGTGCACGAGGAGAACGAGGAGCGGGTCTTCGGGGAGCCGGTCCCAATCGCCACGAACGTTGGCGTCCGTGATGTGACCCCAGTCGAGCATCAGCGTGTCGGCGCCGTAGCCCATCCGGCTGCCATGGACCCGCCCCTCGTCGTAGATGACGGGCATGATCTCGTACCCGGCAACCTCGGCAAGCATGTGGCGCCAGCGGGTGAAGGCGCTGTAAGCGCCATCCCATGCGCCGTGCGTTGTGTTTAGTCCCATGACCCCTACTGTACACGGTGCATATGCAAACGCCTAGGCAACATCGCCCCGGCGCGACACTTTCACCCGGTCGGAGTCGGCGGATCACGTGGGTGCTGCATCCATATGTGGGTGAAGAATCCGCTGAACGCGTCACGAACCCCGATATGACTGCTCTACTTAGGTCATGAGACACGTACTCCAGCGGATCTGGTCGAAGGTCTACCAGCACTCTGAGACCGGTGATCTGTCGTGGCTCGACGAAGTAGACCGGGCGGCGTTCGCAGCGTCCGACCGGAACCACGAAGAAACGACGAGAGGCCCCCAGGAACTCTGCACTGGGGCGGAGGCACCTGGGGGTCTCTCGGTTACCGGGCGCGCGAGCACGCGTGCCCCACTCACCCCAGGAGCACAGACATGAACGCAAGGAAGACCCTCGTCCCGGCCGCCGTCGTCGGGATCCTGCTCGCCATCAGTGCGTGCGGTGACCTCGAGGCAGACACCGGAGGGACGGACGTGACCACGACTCAGGAGACGTCCGACCAGGGTGCCGGCGAGACTTCCAAGAAGAAGGCCAAGCCGAAGATGAGCGTCGAGCAGGAGCAGGCGGTCGAGGCGGCGAAGTCCTACCTCGCGATGTCGTCGTTCAGCAAGGCCGGCCTGATCGACCAGCTTTCCAGCGAGTACGGTGACGCCTTCCCGCGCGAGATCGCCGAGTTCGCCGTGAAGCACTCCGGCGCCAACTGGAAGGCCGAGGCGGTCGAGGCTGCCGAGTCCTACCTGGAGATGACGTCGTTCTCGCGTCAGGGCCTCATCGAACAGCTCACGTCCGAGGCCGGTGACCAGTTCACCAAGAAGCAGGCCGTGCACGCGGTGAACCAGGTCGGTCTCTAGGAACGACAAAAGCGCCCCGCCCACCCATGAAGGGTGAGCGGGGCGCTTCGTTGTCAGGTTGCCCAGCGAACGTCGGGCACGCAGTTCACGGGCTGTGCGACGCCGTCGTTGACGTGTCGTTGGTCGGACTTGCGGATGCCGATCGGGTCGGACGTCGACCCCTGGTAGGCGTTCAGGTCGAGACCCGGACGCCCGCCGTTGACGTAGGCCCACGCGTCCTGGGAGACCTCGACGTCGACGAGCGTGATCTTCGGGAACGCCGGCTGGTTGCTCCCCGGCACGTAGGGGTTGATCCCGAAGTGGTGCCGGCCGGTGTCCACCTTGAACGACCCGCCCGTCCAGCGGAGCTCGAAGCCGGGGCGGATCTCCTCGAGGTTGAACGACCGGATGCCGCCGTCGAGGTCGATGTTCTCCATGATGTGCACGCCGGTCGGGCGCCAGTGGGTGAGCAGGCCGTTCGAGACCTTGGGGATGCGGTTGTTGCGCATCTGGCCCCCGAGGCTGTTGTTCGTCATGACGGCCGACGTCGCAGGGCCGACCGGGATGAAGTCGCAGTTCTCGTACAGGTAGGTGCCGAAGTTGAACCCGAGCGCGCCGGTCTCGGTGTTCGGCACGCCCTGCGTGCCATGCCAGCAGCCGTGGAACCGGACGTGCTTGACCTGGTGCAGCCCGTTGCCCTTGATCGACAGGCCGCTGTACTGCATCCCGCCGAAGTCGTTGTCCGGGCCGACGAGGGTGAAGTTGGCGAAGAAGGTGTTGTCCTGCTCGGCCTCGAACAGCTTCACGGGGCAGCCGTTGATCGTGCCAGCCCGGTTGCCGTTCGCGTCGTAGCGGTACTGGTAGCGCTCGCTCGCGGGGAGCTGGCCGTTGTCCTGCAGCACCGCGAACGACGGGCGCACGAGGGTGCCGCTGGGTGCAAACTTCACGTCCGGCCCCAGCCCGACGATGCCGCGACGGGTCCGGGTGAAGCCGAACCAGGCACGGCTGCCGGTGTTGGTGATCCGCACCGCGCCGGACCACGAGCCGTCAGCGTTGCGGACGGCGCGGGTGATCTTGCCGTTCGCGTCGATGCCGTCGTAGGCCGCGACACCAGGCGCCATCGGACCCTGGGACACGTCGTACTCGTAGGGCGCCGTCCGGTTCTCGAAGAACAGCACGTCGTTCGCGCCCGCCTGAGCATGGATCTGCTCGAGCTTGCGCGTCTCCGTGGCCAGGATGAGCACCTTGTTCGCATCGGCCGGCACACCGAAGTGAGCCGCCGCAGCCGCGACACCCTCCGCGGTGGCCGGGAAGACCTGCGCCACCGGGCCGAAGGGGCTCGCCTCGGGGAGCTGCGCCTCGAGCTCGGCGATGCGAGCCCGAAGCTGCGCGATGAGCGCGTCCTTCTCCTGGCCCTCGACCACGAGTGCCGCCTCGCGATCCTCGGCCGCGTCGGCACGGGCCTCGGCCGCCTCGGCGCGAGCGCGCTGCTCCGAGACGGCGTCGTCGATCTTGCTCTGGACGAAGGCGTTGAAATGCTGGTTGTAGGTGATGCTCCACTCATCGGCATGCGTCATGGTGGTGCTCCAGGTGGTTCCGTGTTACGGAGCCGACTCCACGGCCGCGACCGTGACCTCGGCGGCGCCGTCCCAAACGGTGATCCGGGCTTCACGCTCGGACGTCCCGTTCCAGACGGTGACCTCGGGGGTGAGGTCAGGGAAGGGCGGTGCCTCGTCCGACCAGTCGATCGGGTAGGCGTTCGTCCAGTCGGCCATGACCGTGCCGTCGTCCTGGACTGCTTCCCAGGTGAACTCGACATCGGTCGCGGTGTAGTCGAACGACAGCCGCGAGTAGTAGCCGCGGCTGTCGTCCACGTCGAGGTTCGCGATGTTCCAGTTGCCCGAAGCGAGGCCGCCCGACTGCGAGAACGGCGAGGCGTTCAGCGAGGGGATGCCCCACATCGCGTTGCCGCCGTCGTCCGCGCAGACCGAGTGCGAGTCGCCACCGACGGCCACCAGCCGAGAACGAATCTCGGGGTGCTCGTCGAAGAACGCCTGGATGATCGACACCTCGTGCCGGTAGTTGCCCCACCGACCGCCACCGATCAGGTTCGAGTACAGCGGGAAGCTGCTGAACCAGACGATGAGCGGCTCGGTTGAATCGAGCAGCGTCTGGAAGAACCAGGCCCGCTGCTCGGCCCCCCACATGGACTTGCCGGTCAAGTTGTCCGTCTCAGGCGTGGTGACCGCCTGGTCTCGGAGCGTCCACTGGTCGGTATCCACGAACCGGATGCCTCGGTGCGTCCACGACTGGTAGAGCGCCTTCGAGTGCGGAAAGTCGTTGCCGAAGAGCTCCCGGATAGCCGGGGGCGCGATGGCTCCGATGGGGGAGTCGCGGTACGTGACCGAGCCGCCCCAGTCGTGGTTGTCCCAGCGGTAGAAGACCGGGGTCTGGGCGATGAACGACCGCATGCGAGGCGTCGAGAACGCGATGTCGACGCCCGCGCGCCAGGTGGACTCGTCCTGGGTGTCGCGGTAGTGAAGGTCGCCCTGGTGGTGGAAGAACGCCGCACCGTCCGTCGCCATCTGGTCGAAGACGGCAGGGTCGGAGTTGTTCGCCTGGCATGAGCCGGTGACAACCTTGAACGGCTCCGGGGACAGCCCGAAGGTCTCGCCGCGGGCCGTTGCGAGTACCTGGCCCGTCGACACGAGGTCGACGTCGTAGGTGCGCCCCGCGTCGAGACCCGTGACCTTGACCGAGACCCACCCCGACGGCGCGGGAACCACGGGCGGCGTGGTGACCGGCGCGCCACCACCCACAGGACGGGCGACCGCGTACACGGTCGGCGCGTCCGACGTCTTGCCACCGATGCGCAGGGCGTTGTGCTGCTGCCCGGAGATCATGGCGTACGCAGCCGAGGGAGGCGGCGTGGCGCCACCGGGTGCGGCCGGGATGATGAGCTGGACGCCCATGCCGATGCTCGACGCGTTCAGGTAGGTCGCGTTGACCTCGGACGTGAGCCCGGCCGCCGCGTTGTCGACGTAGTGCACCGCGACCGTCTCAGGGCCCGCGGTCTGGCGCGAGAAGAACCAGCGGTCCAGGCCAGACCACGCGACGTCGGTCTCCTTCTCGGAGGCGTTCGACGCCTCGAAGAGCACGCCGAGCACGAGCGCGCCCGGCTCGACGACCGTGACGGCTGGCGCCTTGATCTGGTTCGAGGAGCCCGACCGCTCCCAGATGGTGCCGACGGTCAGCGCCGCAGGATCCGACGTCGTGCGGATCGCCATCGTCGCGACGTGCACGGGCGTCGGGTCGGACAGTTCGAACCGGACGACCTGCGACGGGCCGGTGCACTCCGTGGCGAAGATGTAGCCGATGCGGGTGCCGAAGGCGTTCCTGCCCATGACCTCGGTCACGCCGCCCGGCGCGGTGACGGTGGTGGCCGACGGGTCGCCAGCGTTCACGACGAACACCAGCAGGTCACCGGCCGCCGCGCCGGGCGGCGCGGGGGCGTCGATGTGGGTCACGTTCAGCAGGGCGGTGGCGCCCCACGCGCGCCGCTCCGGTGCTACAACGGCCACGTCAAACCCCCGTAATCGTGAACTCGTGCAGGGCGTGCTGCGCGGTGCCCGGCTCCGAGCCGGTCGAGTAGAACAGCACCGCGCCATAGCCTGCGACCTGCGGCCCGCTGGCCCAGGTGGTGGTGCCGGTCCACGCCGTGGGCTCGGTCGTGCCGTCCAGCCACACCTTGACCTGGGCCAGAGTGGGGCTCGCCCCGGTGACCCGGACCTTGACGTGGAACTTCTGGTCGGCGGCAACGCCCGTCAGTGCGCCGGTCACGGCGTAGGTCGCCCCGTTGTCGAACGAGATGTCCACCCGGCCCGGGGATGTGGCGTGCGCACCTCCGTACTGGCGGAGCGTGACCTGCTGGTACAGGCTCCCGGACTGCCGGCGAGCGTGGACGTGGACCAGGCGAGCCCCGGAGGTGTTGCCGAAGGAGGTCACCAGGTGAGTCTCAGTGTCGGCCTGGGAGAAGCCCTGGATGGTGCCGCCCACCGAGTCCGAGGCGGTCGTCGAGGCACGCGCCGCGCCACCCGACACGGAGGACTTGACGGTGGAGCTCACGCTCCAGGGGCCGCCCACGTCAGCGGTACCCCAGCCCGCGGCCTCGGTCCGCTCGAACAGGTCGGAAACGTACACGACGGGGGTGCCAGGGCCACCACCACTGCCGGCACCCGTGCGGACGATGAGGGTGCCCGCGGGAGTTCCCGCGGGCACCTCCTCCTCGACCTCGAGGTACAGGATGCCGACGCCGTACTTCTGAGCGAGCGCGAGAGCCGTGGCCGAAGACGACTCACTGATGAGGGCGCCGATCCCCTCGTCGTCCACACCGCCGCCACCCGCGCCGCTCTCGACGAGCGCCTCGATCTCAGCGAATCGTGCCAGGAGCCCCTCGATCGAGATGAGGGGCTCGACGAACTCGCCCGACTTGAACATGACTACCGGCTGGGCGTGGTCCACACGGAACGTGGGAAGCTTGCCTCGACTGTTCGCGGTCACGGTCGTCGGCAGGCCGTAGAGGTCCGTGGTCGCCAGGGGTGTGGAGTAGGTCGTGTCGCTCAGCGCGTAGACGTTCCCCACCGCGCCGGGTGCAGGGTTGCCCTGTGCGTCGTAGACGTTGATCCCCGAGAAGGTCTGAATGGGCACGGGCGCTCCTTAGAAGATGTTCTTGTGCGCCCAGCCGCGGGCGTTCTGGTCGGTCACGACGAGGCCGAGCATCCCCGGAGGGGACCAGACGCCGAACTGGTCGAGCATGTATTCGCTCGACCGCTCGGACTCGAGAGCGGGGCAGCCGAACAGCGTGCGGCCCTCGAACTCCTGGTAGTAGGCGTGGTGGTAGTGCGCCATGAACCACAGGCGCGTGGTGCCCAGGTCCGCGGTGTTGCCGAGGATCTGCCGCTCGATCGCGCTGCGGGTGCGGGTCTCGGTGGAGGTGCCGCGACCCTTCTCGATGTAGCCGTGAGAGAAGTAGGTCTCTACGCCGGACAGGGTGAGCGTCACGCCGGGACGGTCGGCCCCGATGGTCCACTCGACGGGCGGCACGCCGTACTGCTCGAGCTCCGCGAAGAACTTCTGCACCAGGCGGGCAACGTGCGTCGAGGCGTTGTCGTTGCGCGTGGTCACCGGATCCTTGGAACCGTTGCGCGTCCACTCGCCGTGGTTCGACACCACTGACGACACCGACACCGGGACACCGAGCGTCAGGGCTTCCTTGACGGACCAGACGCGGAGGTCGAAGTCCGTCTCAAGCTGCTGCGACTGGTTCATCTCGATCGTGTGCGACTGGTTCGTGTAGTTGTTGCACACGCCCTCGGTCTCGTCGCCCATGAACGCGATGTGAAAGCCGTCCACCCCGAGGCGGCAGGCCTGCTCGATGTGAGCCGTGAGGCCGCGCTTCCAGTTGTCGATCGCCTCCGCCGTGCCCTTCTTCCCGAGCTGCGGGTCGGCGACGAGCGCGACATACGTGCCGCCGTTGTGCGAGTAGTGCTCGGGCCGGCGAGGGTAGGACGCCTTGAGCAGAGCCTTGCGCCACGCCTTGACCGTCTCCGGTGAGACCATCTCGCGCGTGACCCTGCGGAACCGGGCGCTGTACGCGTAGAGCTGGACGGCGTCGCGGTGCCCGTCCTTCGCCCGGGCCGACTGCTGCCAGGTGCTCATGCGGACCGTGTCGTCCACGACCTCGAACAGCGCCGGGTCGAGGTTGAACAGGCGGAACACGCGGTCCCAGTCTCCGTTCAGCTCGCCCTCGATGACGACGTTGTTGATGCTGCCGCCCTCGGGGCCAACATCGATGGACCCCTGGGGCCGCTTCTCAGATTCCCGCTGCGCGAATGCGTCAGACAGAGTCACAGGTGCACCGACCCCTCCGGTGACGCTGGATCGACTGCGCCTTGATGTCGTACCCCTGGGCGTTCAGGAGGTCTTCGATGACGGTGCTTGCCACGTCATCGCTCGCAAGGAGGCCCGTAAGGAACTCCTGATCGTCGGGATCCAACTTCTTGCGGAGGGTGACGATCTTGCACACTTGGTTCCGCACGCGTTCGGCAGTGTTGATCTGCTCGAAAACCTCGGCGAGGCTGCTCACCTGTGGGGCTCCGTTCACTCAGAATCGAGGCAGCACAGGTCGACGGACCTGCGTGCCGGGTATTGGGTGGTGCAGTACGGGCAGCGGAAGAACGTGTGTCCCTCGCTGCAGAAGTACGGGCCGGTCTCAGAGGTGGA
>Ga0233385_1001329_pt1 | contig 10276 bp, 10 predicted proteins | sample ElkDunMinimDraft_16_FD_191543 | JGI IMG/M metagenome (GOLD analysis project Ga0233385, IMG submission 191543) | Fecal eukaryotic communites from dung pellets of Tule Elk in California, USA - Elk Dung G36 | ecosystem: Host-associated > Mammals > Digestive system > Large intestine > Fecal | place... | reverse complement strand
ATATGCGGCATAGTCGGCCTCAAACGCGTCCACCTCGGCTCCGAGGATGTACCAGCCGCTGTCGAGCACGCGGGCTATCGCATCATCGATCTCGCGGCGAAGCTCGACATGCGGCGCCAGCAGGTCGAGGAACGGTATCAACAGCCCGTCTTCACCAGCTTCAGGAACTCCTCGTAGTCGCGCACATAGTCCGCGGCATCGTAGTAGTGCGAAGCGAAGACGAGCAGCACGGCATCGGCCGAATAGCGGTACTGGATGCCCCACACCATCGGCGGCAGGTGAAGTCCTTGCTCCGGACGGTCGAGCAAGAATTCCTGGCGATTTTCGCCATCGTCCGCGACCACGGAGACCGAGCCGCGGACGCAGACCAGAAATTGGTGACATTGGAGATGCGCATGCTCGCCGCGCGTCTCGATGCTGGGCACGTCGAAGACGAGGAAATAGCGCTTCGCCTCAAACGGAACGGAACGCTGGAATTCGCCCACGCTGAGACTGCCGCGAATGTCGGCGATGCGCGGCAGCGCGACCAGTTGCACGCCCTTGACCGCTGAACTGCCGGTGCCGGCCTGCGATTGTCGCTCGGCAGCGGGTTCAATGCCGGTCCTGGCGTCGACATAGCCGACGATCCGCGCCGGATTGCCGACGACGATGGCGTTGCCCGGAACGGATCGCGTGACCACGGCGCCTGCGCCGATCATGGCGCCTCGGCCGATCTCCACTCCCGGAAGGATCGTCGCGCCGGCCCCGATGGATGCGCCGACGCCCACATGCGTGCTCGGCAACTGGCTCTGAAACCGCTTGCTGCGCGGAAACTTGTCGTTGGTGAAGGTGACGTTCGGGCCGACGAACACGTCGTCGTCGAGCGTGATGCCGTCCCACAACTGCACGCCGGACTTCACCGTGACGCGATCGCCGACTTTCACGTCGTTCTCGATGAAACAATGCGAGCAGATATTGCAGTCACTGCCGAGCACCGCGCCGGGCAGCACGACGCAGAACTGCCAGATACGCGTGCCCGGACCGATATGGCCGGACTGCACATCGGCCAGCGGATGCACGAAGGGGCTAGCCTCGCCCGCGATACTCAACCCCCTGCCCGTCATCAGCGCGCGCCGAAGCCCGTGAGCATCGTCTTGATGGTCTTGAGGACGATGAGGGCGTCGAGCCAGACGGAGAAATTCTTGATGTAATAGAAGTCGTAGTGGAGCTTCTCGAGCACGTCGTCGACATCCGCGACATGGCCCTGGTTGACCTGGGCCCAACCGCTGATACCGGGCCGCACGATGTGCCGATAATTGTAGAAGGACAGCTCGGCTTCGTACCATCGCGACAGGACGACGGCTTCCGGCCTCGGTCCGATCCAGCTCATCTCGCCGCGCAGAATATTGATGATCTGCGGCAGCTCGTCGATCCTGGTCTTGCGCAGTGTATGCCCTATCCGCGTGATGCGGTCGTCTCCGCTCTTGGTCATCGCCCGCTCCCTGTCCTCGCCAGGGCCGCAATCGACCTTCATCGAGCGGAATTTGTAGACGGTGAAGACATGCCCCCGGTAGCCCATGCGCCGTTGCCTGAACAGTATCGGGCCGTCCGAATCGAGCCGGATGGCCAGCGCCACCGCCGCGAAGAGAGGCGAGAGCAGGATTGCGACCATGAGCGCGCAGCACCAGTCGATCACTTGCTTGAGCTTGATGTAGGCTTGGTCCGGATTCAGCGATCCCAGCGTATTTTCCGACAGGTGTTCGATCTCCACGCGGCCGGTCAGCGATTCCGTGACCTGCTTCACATGGAACACGGGGATCCCCGAAAGCACGGAGGCGGAGATGAACCGCCTCCATTCCTCCGAAAGATCCTGACGGAGGTCAACGACCACGCCCGCGGCTCGCTGGACGATCGCATTCGGCGACGATAGCCGCTGCCAGATCACGCCGTCGATCGAATTCAGCTTTTTCGTGTCTCCGCCGGGCACGACTGCCAGCCGCTGCGGCTCCAGGCGCCGCGTCGCGAGACTGAGGACGAGATACCAGAGCGTCGACGCCATGAAGCTGCTCGCGACCTGGAACCGGCTGTAGTCGAACCGGAAGAAGAAGAGGATCGCGATGATGAGCGCGTAGCTCAGCGTGAATGCCGGCAGGATGTAACCGGCGGACGCCACGCCAGGGAAATTGCCCATCTTTCGATAAGAGAAGAACCCCAGGACATGCGCGATGAAGGCAGCCAGGAAGCTGGCCTGCAGGCTGGACGAGTAGATTTCCTGCGGCGCCACGGCAACGCGGATCACGCCGGGCAGGAGGACGCCGCATATCAGTCCGATCAGGAGCTGGAACCGGACGCGCAGCAACATGTGCCGCTGACCGCCGCGAATCTGGACGGACATGTTCACGTCGGAAACTCTCATCCTCCTTTGCCCGGCACATCGCAGCCGGCAAGCACGTATCCGAAAAGCTACCGCACTCCCGGGTGAAACCAGGGAGTGCGGTCTTCAACGTTCCTCGCCCCCGAGCAGTCATCGGGCAGACGAACCCGGAGGCCTAGGTCGACGGCGCCTTCAGCGGGCGATCCGTCATGAATTTCGGGAGCCAACGAACCCTCCCTCCAGCCTCATAGAGAGGCCGCTATATCTCTCAACGATACGAAAGCCATCGCCGCCCCACCGCGGAACCGCATACGGGAGCGTGGACCGCGCCCGTACCGGACGACGCTGCTACATGACGACCCGGCAAACAAAGACGAGCCAACGAAAAATGGCCGTCGTGCTCGACGCGGCGAGGTGCCCAGTATCCCTTGAGCACAAGGCCGCCGATTAGCAGATCAATCCGCAATGACATGCGTGACTGTTTTCGCCTTCTCGAACCTACGTTCAATAGGCTGGTTTCATTTCTGCATCTGGATTGCCAGTTAAAAAACGTAAACTGTTCTCGATATTGAGGAGGCATGGTCGACCGTAAGCGGGAATTCTGCCATCGAGGCGGGTAGGACCAGATTTGACACGGCGAGGAAAAAATCGCCGGATGCAAATCATCGTCCGATTCGAAAAATCGCGGGCCACTGACTGTCCGTTCGAGAGCCAGGAAATCGATGTTGAAATTTTCGGATGAAAGCACGGCTTCCGAAGCCTGCTCAGATGCGGGGCCTGCGTCCGGGCCGCGAGCCGATGCTGCCGATCGCCGATGGTTTGTGGCCGCGGTCCTCCAGGGAAAGGAAGACAGCGCCGAGCGGCATTTGCGCCGCCAAGAGTTCGACACGTTTCTTCCGAGACAAAAGCGCACCGTACGGCATGCGCGCAAACTCCTGGTGAAGCACACGGCATTCTTTCCAGGCTACGTCTTCATCCGCCTCGACCCGTCGCGACAACGCTGGCGCTCGATCAACGGCACGATCGGCGTCCGCGGCATCGTCTGCCAGGGCAGTCATCCATCCCCGTGCCCCAGAGGTCTGGTGGAGCGGCTCATCGAACATTCCGAGGGCGACGGCACTCTCGATTTCAGGTTCAGGCTGCGACCGGGGCGCCAGGTGAGAATTGCCGTCGGCCCGCTGACTGATTTCATCGGCACGCTGGAGCGACTGGACGGCGCCGGCCGCGCCCGCGTTCTGCTCAGCATCATGAACAGCGAGATAGAGGTCACGGTCCACGCGAGCGACCTGGCCGCGTAGATTGCTGCAACCCGGCAAGTGCGCCTTCCGCTGGCGCTCTTGAGCGGCGGGCTTTCATGTAAGTCCATATCCCGCGGCGGCAATCAGGCACCGGTCGACGGCGTCCTGTCCATCTTCAGAAAAAGGGAGCGAGGAGGACGCTCTCCCGCATGAAGGCCGCCCCACGCAAATCGGCCAGCGGGGGCGTCTGCATGTCAGAGCGGATCGACGTCACCCTTGGAGCGCTGGTTGCACCAACGGTCGGGGATCCTGCCATGCATCACTTGAGGCTCGTCCGCCTGGCACCAATTGGCACCACGTCGAAAGAAGATAGCCGCGCAATTTTTAGTAACCTATTGATTTTATTGGCGCACCCGACAGGATTCGAACCTGTGACCTCTGCCTTCGGAGGGCAGCGCTCTATCCAGCTGAGCTACGGGTGCATGCCGGTGCGATTCCGGCAATGCCGGAAAGCTTGCGTGTCATAGCGGAACTCGCCCGGCGCTTCAACGGGCGTGAGCATTTTGGTTTTGGATGGCCTTGATGTTGACACGAGCGGGCGCAGTCCCGGACGGACAAGGCCCGGTTGTATCTACAGGTGACAGCCCGGCTTGCGCTTCAGAGCGAGATATTCGTCGATGAGTTGGCGAAGCCGTGTCGGGCCGAAGCTAGGGAAGTGGCCGCCATGCACGACCGTTACGGAAAGCTCGCGCATCTTTTCCAGCGTCGCCAGATAGTCGCCCACGTCGGAATGGTAGGCGTCGTCGATCAGCGGGCCATCATAGACGATGTCGCCGGAGAGCAGCATTCCGGTCTTCTTCTCGAAAAGCGCGATGCCGCCCGGCGAATGGCCGGGCGTGTGGATCACCTCGAAGGCCCGGTCGCCGAGGTCGATAACATCGCCGGCCTCCAGCATGCGGCCCGCGGGCGCCGCCTCGATGCGATATCGCGAAGAATCCCAGCCTTCGGGCAGGACGATGAACATCTCGTCCGTCGCGTAGCGGTCGGCGAGCGTCCATGCGTTCCTGGGATCGGCGAGGATCGCGGCCTCGGCGCGGTGCACGCAGCGGTCGGGGAATTCGTGGTGGCAGCCGATATGGTCGAAATGCGTGTGGCTGGCGACGCAGACGAGTTTTCTCTCGCTGAGCAGCGGCACATGGCGCTTCAGGCTGAAATGACCGAGCCCGCTGTCGAAGAGGAGGTCGCGATCGCGACCGCGCACATGCCAGATGTTGCAACGGTAGAAGGGCTTGATCCATGGCTCATGGATCAGCGTCACGCCATCGCCGAAGCGGATGGTCTCGTACCAGCGCGCGGCGTCGATCGTCTCTGTCATCGGTTCAGGCATCAGTGGGACAAAAGAACCATATCGGTCGGCGCAGCGTGCAACTCGACCAAGTCACCGACGCCGACCGGCTGGTTGGAGCGGACCTTTGCGATGAAGGTGACTTCCGGGTTCTTGATCGAGACGGCCGACACGCGCTTGAACGACCCCTGGAAGACGACGTCGGTCACCTTGGCTTCGCCGAGCGAGACGGACGCGCCGTGCGGTTCCAGCATGATGTGTTCCGGCCGGATCGCCAGCGACACGTCGAAGCCGGGCTCGCCCGCCGCCTCGACCGAAACCGGCCCGACCTGGGTCTCGATGCTGATCTCGTCCATGCCGAGGTTTTGCACCTTGCCGGAGAGCAGCGTCGATTCGCCCATGAACGTGGCGCTGAAGCGCGACGCTGGCCGCGAATAGACACGCTCGGGCGGCCCCTGGTCCTCGATCCTGCCGTGGTTCATCACAACGCAGTGGTCGGCCAGCGCCATCGCCTCCTCCTGGTCGTGGGTGACGTGGATGAAGGCGGTGCCGACGCGCTTCTGGAGCGCCTTCAGCTCATCCTGCATCTGGCGGCGCAGCTTCAGGTCGAGCGCGCCGAGAGGTTCGTCGAGGAGAAGCACGGCGGGCTCCACGACCAGTGCACGGGCAAGCGCCACGCGCTGCCGCTGGCCGCCGGAAAGCTGGTGCGGCATCTTGTTGAAGGCGTCGGCGAGGCCGACCATCGCCAGCGCATCGCGCGCGCGGCCGATGCGCTTTGTGCGCGGGACGCCACGCATCCTCAACCCGAAGCCGACATTGTTGCCGACGCTGTAATGCGGGAACAGAGCGTAGTCCTGGAAGACGGTGGCGGTCGGCCGGCGGGCCGGCGGCACCGCTGTACAGTCGTTGCCGCGGATGAAGACGCTGCCTTCGGTCGGATGCACGAATCCGCCGAGGGTGGAGAGCAGGGTCGTCTTGCCGGAGCCGGAGGGACCGAGCAGCACCGTATAGCTGCCGGGCTCTACATTGAGCGACACCTCGTCCAGCGCCTTGTAGCGACCGAAGCTGTGCGAAACCTTGCGGATTTCGACCAGCGGCCCGGTCAGGGAACCAGTCATTGGCGGTTTCTCCGGAGGAATACGAGTTCCAGCAGCAAGGCGAGCACGATGGAGACGCCAAAGACCAGAGAGCCGACCGCATTGGTGCGCGGATTGAGGCCGGAGCGCAGCATGTTCCAGATCTCGACCGGCAGCGTCGTGTCGAAGCGCGTCAGCAGGAAGGCGATGACGAACTCGTCCCAGGAGAAGGTCATCGACAGGAAGAAGCTGGCGAAGATCGCCGGCCAGAGCACCGGCACGCTGACCAGGAATAGCACCTTCCATTCGCTCGCGCCGAGGTCGCGCGCGGCACGCTCGATGTTCACCTGATGCTCGCCCATCTGGCTGTAGATGATGGCGAAGCAGAGGGGCAGGTTGATCACGACATGGCCGATGCCGGCGGCGATCAGCGACTTCGGAACGCCTATGGCGTTGAAGAGGATCAGGATGCCCATGCCGATGATCAGGTAGCTGACGGTGAGCGGCAGGGTGATCAGGCCGCGCAGCAGCCACGAGCGCGGCAGGTGGTAGCGCGCGAAACCCCAGGCGGCAAGGAAGCCGAGCGCGACGGCAACCAACGACGACAGCAACGCGACGAGCACGGAGTTGAAGAGCGCCGACGTCAGGCGCTGGTCGGCGAGCACGGCCTGGTACCAGCGCAGCGACGGGCCGGTGAAGGGCGGGATCGGGAAGGACGTCGCCTGCAGCGAGAAGAGCACCAGCACGACGACCGGCAGGAAGATGAAGCCGTAGATGGCGAGCGCGTAAGCCGAGACGAGGATTCTTGCCGCGATGCGCATCTCAGGCCCGCTCGATCTTCAGCCAGCGGGCGCAGAAGAGATAGGCGATCGTCACCACCGCCATCAGGATGATGGCGAGAGCCGAAGCCAGCGGAAAATCGCCGCGCCGGCCGATCTGCATCATGATGAGTTGCGGCATCAATAGCTCGTTGTTGCCGCCGAGTATCTGCGGCGTGATGTAGTCGCCGATGGCGAGCACGAAAGTCAGGAAGGCGCCGACCATGATGCCGGGCAGCGTCAGCGGCAGGATGACATGCCAGAAGGTGCGCACAGGGCCTGCGCCGAGATCGGCGGCCGCGCGGCGGTAGCTGGGACTAAGCTGCTTGAGATTGGCGAAGATGGTCAGCGTCAGCAGCATGACGAAGAAGTGCACGAAACCGATCACTGTTGCCGTGCGCGTGTTGGCAAGCTGCAGTGGAGCGTCGGCGAGCCCAGAGCCGGTGAGCGCCTCGTTGACGACGCCGTTCTGGGCAAGCACCAGAAGCCAGCTGTAGGAGCGCACGACGTAGGAGGTCCAGAAGGGCAATACGGCCAGCACCAGCGCCAGCCGCTGCAGGCGGGGCGGCACGATTTCGGCGAGGATCCAGGCGAAGGGATAGGCGAGCAGCACCGAGATGACGGTGACCGTCAGCGTCACCTCGAGCGAATTGACCAGCGCGCGCCAGTAGCTCGGGTTGTAGAAGAACTGGCGATAGTTCTCCAGCGTGGCCGCTTCCCCGCCCGGTTCGAGCAGGCTAAGCATCGCCATGGCGATGAAGGGCAGGACGAAGAAAACGAGCGTCCAGAGCAGCGCTGGCGTCACCAGCGCCCAGGGCAGGAGCCGGCCAGGCGTCGTTGCGTTCACCTGTTCTGTCTATTGCGCCTGGAGCATCTCTGTCCAGACATCCTGCATCTTCTTGTCGAGATCGGCGTCGGGCGCCGGATAGGCCTGGGCGCGGGCCAGGAACTCAGGCTGCTCGTCGAAACGCAGCGTCTTCTTCTGCTCGTCGGTCAGCGCCGCCTTGGAATTTGCCGGCATGCCCCAGTAGCAGGAGGAGGTGGCGAGCCGCGCCTGGCCGTCAGGCGAGACGATGTACTGGATAAATTTCAGCGCCAGGTCCTTGTTCTTGGAGTCCTTGAACATTGCGAGCGCCTGCGACCAGAGCACCGCGCCCTCCTTTGGGATGGAGAAGTCGAGCGCGGGATTCTCCTTGGCGAGGCCGGCGGTCACCCACTCGCCGCCGCCGACCAGGATGTCGACCTCGCCGGTGGCGAGCGCGGTCTGGCTGGCGGTCACCTCGCCGACCAGCTTGGCGTTGGCCTTCATCTTCATCAGCACGTCGCGTATGGCCGGCAAGTCGGCCTCGGTGAGGTCGGCGGTCTTCTTGCCGAGCGACAGCGCCGCCATGCCCATCACGGGGAGGTAGTAGTCGTAGATGGCGATGCGACCCTTGTATTTCGGGTCGATCAGCGAGGCCATCGACTGCATGTCGGCGACGTCGACCTTGGTGTTGTTGAAGCCGATCGTGTTGTAGCCGAATTTTTCGGTGATGCCGTAGCGCTTGCCGTCGACGACGGTGGAGCCGTCCATCTTCACTTCCGGAAAGAGGTCCGCAAACGGAAGCTGGTCTTCCGGCAGCGGCTCGAACAGGCCTTTTTCCACGCCGCGCGGCACGTCGATGGAATCGATCACCATCACGTCCCAGTCGCCCGGCTGCGACTGCTCGACCAGCGCCAGGCCGGCGCCGGTGCCCTCGAATTCCTTGACGTTGACCTTGACGCCGTTAGCCTCCTCGAATGGCTGCAGCAGCGCGGGGTCGGCATGGTCGCACCAGATCAGCGCGTTGAGCTCCTGGGCGAGCGCCGGCTGCGCGGCAAGGATGGCAAGCGCTGCCGCGGCCGCCGCGGACGCACGGAGATGCTTCGTGAGAACGGATTTCATCAGATATGCTCCCATTGCCGTTCGGCTGTTTGGGAAAAAACTGAACCAATTCCAAACTTGAGTCAATTCCAGTTTCGATGCAGTCTCGCGCCCATGAGCGGATTGCGCGAACGGCAAAGGGCGGACAGGCATCGCCGCATCCTGGAGGCGGCGGCCGCGCTGTTCCGGCAGTCGGGCTACGAGGGCGCCAAGATCGAGGCGATAGCCGCGGAAGCCGAGGTCTCGGTCGGCACGATCTACAATTATTACCGCAACAAGGGGGACATCCTCGTCGCCATTGTCTCGATGGAGGTGAACGAGGTGCTGAATGCCGGGCGTGGCGTCGTCGCCACGCCGCCGAAAAACGTCGCCGATGCCATCGACACGCTGATTGGCATCTATATCGACCACTCGCTGATCTACCTGTCGAAGGAGATGTGGCGGCAGGCGATGGCGACGTCCACGCAGCAGCCCGACAGTCCGTTCGGAGAAACCTATGCGGCGCTTGACCAAGGGCTGACCGACCAGACCTGCGAACTGATCGAGCGACTTAAAGGCTTGGGCCTGGTCAAGCCCGACTCCGACGTGCGCTCGGCGGGGGAAATCATCTTCAACAACATGAACATGATGTTCATCGAGTTCGTGAAGCGAGAGAACATGCCGCTCAATGAGCTGCGCGCCGCGATACGCCGCCAGAACAAGGTGCTGGTCGGCGCCATCGCGGCATGAGCGGGATTGAGGCTTAGGCGCTCCGCTTAGGGCGGAGCGCTCGTGAGAAACGGCCTACAGAGCGAGCGCCCTCTCCGTTTCGTTCATGGGCTCCCCGACGTTGGGGTGGCCTTTTCCGGTCGCTATCAGAGCCCGCAGGCTGCCATTGATATAGGTGGTCCAGCCGTTGGAACAGGCTTCGTAGCATTCGTATTCGGGAACGAGCCCGACATGCGTGAAGCGCACCTCCGTCTTGTCGCCCTTCGCCGAGATGTCGAAGACGATGTCGGTTCCCTTCCACTCGGTCTTGTCTTCGGTGAAGTTGAAATAGTTGTCGATGACATTCCAGACGACTCTCTCGCCTGGAACCGACGCTTTGATCTTGATGGTGCTGCGGTGGATGTCTCTGAAACGGTAGTTGAAGATGTCGCCGGCCTTTTCGGTGCGGCCCTTGATGTCCTCGGACCACCATCCCCGAACATTGTTGATGGCGGCGAAAGCCTCCCCGGGCGTGCAGTCCGCGGTGAAGGCGGTGAAGAAATAATGGTCGTGCATCGTCGTCTCCTGTGATTCAGACACGAGTTACAGATCGGGGTGTTTGATCCGGCCATGGCCTTGGCCGGTGCTTTCGCTCAGCCGGGCAGAAGCCGGTCATATTCCTGCCTGAGGCGGTTCCAGACCTCCCAGAAGGGCGCCGGCTCCTTGCCCACGGCGCGGTCGGCCCAGACGTCGAGATGCGTGTGCCAGCCGGCGGCCACTCCGAGGAGCGTCTCGCGGTCGGGCAGTCGCCGATGGATGACTGTGAGCAGGACCTCGTCGCCCTGCTTCTCCAGCT